>Ga0315280_10009589_pt1 | contig 12361 bp, 13 predicted proteins | sample YL17G06_40_MG_FD_203697 | JGI IMG/M metagenome (GOLD analysis project Ga0315280, IMG submission 203697) | Sediment microbial communities from Yellowstone Lake, YNP, Wyoming, USA - YL17G06_40 | ecosystem: Environmental > Aquatic > Freshwater > Lake > Sediment | place: USA: Wyoming | collected... | reverse complement strand
GTGGGGGAGCTGGCAAGGTTGGACGTCGGGCGAGCTTACCGCATCGGCGTGCCGGAGATGATTTTGGGCGAGGGGAAGCACCCATCTGAAGTGGCAAAGCTCGCAATCAAGTTGGCTGGGGAGAACGACTACGCGCTTGTCACGCGGGCGGACAAAAGGTGCATTGAAGAAATCAAAAAGAAGCTGCCTCGCGGATTCGTGTCGAGCTACAACGATAAAGCACGGGCGATTTTGATCAAACGCAGAAATCATGTTTTCCCGAAGGCGGGCAGGATCGGTTTGCTCGCCGCCGGTACCGCCGACATCGCAGTCGCCGAGGAGGCTTCGGTCGCCGCTGAGGTGATGGGCTGTCAAGTAATGAAGGCATACGATGTCGGCATAGCTGGCATCCATCGCCTGTTCAAGCCGCTCGAGCACATGCTCAGGAAAGGCGTCGCCGCACTCGTCGTCGTGGCCGGCATGGAGGGAGCGCTTCCGTCGGTTGTGGCGAGCCTCGTGGATGTTCCAGTGATAGGCGTTCCTACTTCTGTGGGTTATGGTGTCGGGACGAAAGGTGTGGCCGCCCTCATGACGATGCTCCAGACATGCTCGCCGAAGGTCGTCGTCGTGAATATCGACAACGGCTTGGGAGCAGGCATCTTCGCCGGCATGATAGCTAGATCAAAAGCTTCTTGATTTTTTCCTCTGAGATTGGACCCTTCCTGAGTATTTTTAGATGTCGTGCTGTTGTATCCACGACGACGGATGGTACACCGAGCCTGCATTTGCCAGCGTCCAGCGCCACATCGACTTTTCCTCCGAGTTGCTCGAGAGCTTCCCTGACGGTGAGCGGTGCAGGTTTGCTAGATATGTTAGCGGAAGTGGATGTAATCGGCCCTCCAACGAAATAGATGAGCTTCAGCGCTACCGGATGGTCGGGAAATCTTATTCCAACTTTTCCTGTACCGGCTGTTATGAGCTCTGAAACATTCGATTTTGCTCGCGCGACTATCATGAGCGGGCCAGGTAAGAACTTTTTGAAGAGCACCTCGGCTGCAGGAGTTAGCTCAGCAACTTGGCTGGCCATGTCTATTGAGTTCACGGCGATGGGGATGGGTTTCTCGGTTTCCCTGCCTTTGAGCTTAAAAATTTTCTTTATGGCCTTGTCTGAGAGCGCATCAGCTCCGAGTCCGTAGACGGTTTCGGTCGGATAGATAACCAAATCACCAGCGCGAATCGCGGTCGCCGCTTCTGCAATCGCGCTGACATCTATTTTCTTTTCAACGATGTCGAGAATTTTTACCATGATATCTCATCATTTAGATGTGCGTGTCGAACTTAAAATAACAAATTTAAACGGTTTCATACTCTCATTCTGTTAAACGCATACGTTCCCAAAGTGATCATGAGAATAGAAAACAAGATAATTGCAGATAAATCCACAATCAATAGAAATAACGATGAACCCAGAATTATGCTTCTTAACCCATCCACAGCATACGTCGCTGGATTTATGCGCGTAAGAACCACAAGCCAACCAGGCAAATTGCTCAGTGGATATAATGCTCCGGACAGGAGGAACATTGGGAATACGACAAAGCTACTGATAAGACCGAATCCTTGCGGACTTTCCATCTGCGAGCCAATTACAAGGCCCAAGCTAACCGTTCCTATTATAAAAAATAAAAGGATTAGATAAGAAATCCCCACACTCAACGCGGTTAAAGGTATCCCCATGGCGATTCCAACTAACATTAGAACTGAAACTTCTATCAGCGAATCGGTGACTCCTCCAAAAGCCTTCCCAACAAATATTGTCGTCCTAGATTGGGGTGATACGAGCACTCCTTTCAAAAAATCCAATTTTTTGTCCCAAACTACATACGCACCAAAAAATATAGACGAAAAAAGTACAGTCATTACTAGAAAACCTGGAAAAATGTATGATTGGTAATCGGTACCTGGCAAGCTAACTATAGACCCTATACCGCTCCCAAAAATCACCATGAAAAGTATGGGGAGAGCGATAGAGGAAAATACCCTGCTTCTTTCCCTGATAAAAACTTTGTATTCACGATACCATATCGCATACAGTCCCCTTGCGACTTTTTTTGGATTCATGAACTGCTCACCCTAGTAAAAGCTCTCATTTGATCTAGTTCGGTTCCTTCCTCTTCCCTTATTTCCCTGCCAGTGTAGTGCAAAAACACATCATTCAGGGTCAGAGGGCGAACTTCGACAGAGTCAACATTTTCTATCTCTTTCAAAATTTTTTGCAGATTTTTGCTGGTGTTTTCAACCGTGAGTTTAACGGTGTTATTCGATTTTTCAATCTTTTTTATAAACTTGAACTTTTTCAATTTACTAACGTTGATTTTTTTGGCTCTAAGCTTGACTATATCTCCACCCAACCTAGCTATCAAATTTTTTGGTGTATCTAGAGCAATCACTTTTCCGTGATCGATAATCGCAATTCGGTTGCACAACCTCTCGGCTTCTTCCATGTAATGCGTTGTTATCAGTATCGTTATTTTCATCTCCTTGGAAAGGGTCTCGATATAACTCCAAATATGCTCCCGCGTTTGGGGATCCAGCCCAAGCGTGGGTTCATCAAGAAACAACACCTGGGGATCGTGTAACAAGCCTCTTGCTATTTCCAATCTTCTTCTCATCCCGCCCGAGTATTTTTTGGCCAAGTCATTTTTTCTGTCGGTCAAATCAACCAGAGTCAACACTTTCTCTATTCTTCTTTCGATTCCTTCGCCTGCCAAATTGTACAGCAAACCATGCAGTTTGAGGTTTTCATAACCAGTTAGAAGCTCATCTGAAGAAGGATCTTGAAAAACCATGCTTATGGATTCTCTAACTTCCGTGGGGTCTTCAAGAATATTAAAGCCATTGACTTTGGCTGTGCCACTTGTAGGTTTCAAGAGGGTCGCGAGCATCAATAAGGTAGTTGTTTTTCCGGCGCCGTTCGGGCCGAGAACACCAAAAATTTCTCCCTTATAAACATCGAGGTTTATGTGATCAACAGCAGACAATTTGCCGTACTTCTTCGTCAAGTCACGGATTTCAATTGATCGAGTCGTGCCGCCCAACCTCCTTTTGGTGGGTTTATTTTTTGCCATAGTCGCACCGAGATTCTAAAGTAATTCACACAACTCAATCGATTCAGTGAGCATTAATATTGTGGCGTCTTTGGTATTTCCGCGACTTCAACTGATAGATAGTTCCCGCTAGAGCACGTGAGCATGAAAGGGTATCTTAAAGCAGTGGTGTGGTGCGGGGGGGCATCACCAACTAAATGTCCTTAACTTATCCCCCTTTTTTCTTTCTTTATGGGCGTTCAAGCGAGAATCGGCAAGCTGGTTAGTTGAGGGTTCAATCCCGTCCGGGGCACCACTCTGATGCCGTTGACTTTCCTATTTTTCCTTGAATTTTCAAAAGTTTATTGTGGGCCATAAAAAGCTACCAACTATAGCCACTTCTTCCTTCTGAAATAGAAAATCAATGATATTCCTGTAACAAACAGTGCAAGCAAAATTAAAGGATAAGCCCAAGCCCACTCGAGTTCTGGCATGTATTTGAAATTCATCCCGTAAATGCTTGCTACGAAAGTCAGAGGGATAAATATGGTGGCAATGATCGTTAAGACTTTCATGACTTCGTTCATTTTATTGCTCACGCTTGAAAAGTAAACATCGAGTATCCCGGAAACCATGTCCCGTAGCATCTCTGTTGTGTCGATTATCCGAACGGTATGGTCGTAAACATCCCTGAGATACACCCTAATGGGCTCTTGAATCAGCGATGATTCCTCTCTTTCCAGCCCACTGATCACATTCCTCACAGGCCAGACAGACTTGTGTAGGACTACCATCTCCCTTTTTAAAATGTGGATTGTCTGTAGGGCTTCTTCAGTTGGACTTGTGACCAACCCTTCTTCCAAGAGATCTATCATCTCTTCAAATTTCTCCAAGATTACGAAATAGTTATCAACAATCGCATCGATTAAGGCATAAGCAAGATAATCTGCCCTCATCTTCCTTATGCGGCTCTTCTCGTCCCTAATCCGCCCTTTAATACGGTTAAAAACATCACTTTCTTTTTCTTGAAAGGAAATTACAAAATTCTGGCCAAGGATTAAACTTATCTGCTCTGCAACCACCTCGTTGCGTTCGTCGTCGTAATTAAGCATTTTCAGGACGATGTAAATACAGTTACCAAAATCATCCATTTTCGGACGTTGATCGGTGTTTAGGATGTCTTCGAGTGCAAGAGGATGGATTCCAAAATAATCGCCAAGTTTTTTTACGATCTCCGGCTGGTGAACACCATCAACGTTTATCCAAGTAACGCCAGGTTTATCTCTAAAGGGAAAACATTCCTCGACTGTTTTTGCTTCCGTCTCTTGAAATTCCTTTTCATCGTAACTAATGATTGTAATCTTTATCTCGGCGGTCTTTTTTTCCCCGATATAGATGAGAGTCTCTGGGGGTAGGCCAGCCTTTTCGGATGTTTTTTTAATGGGTCTAAGCATTGCTATCCTCCTTGGATTATGATTAGTGCTAGTTTCCATTCCTAAAAGCATTAAAAATGCCTCTATTTTCAGCCCTCGGAAATGCGACGGCAGAAAAGATGAGAAAGTTATCACTGTGAAGGAAAATGACGAAACGCACGTTTACTTATTTTTATCGTGAACTGCTAAATTTAGTTCTCTGACACAGGATAAGTGACTATATTCACCAGGATTATTTTGTTCCCGAGACCTCTTTTAAAAGAGGCTCGCCCAAGTCTGGATAAAAACTCAATTTTCCATATTTTTAAAGAGATACAAAATCAAAATGCCCCGATAAGTTAACAGAACCTTCAATCGGTTTTCCTTTCGGGTCCTTAATTTCATAGTCTATTATGTTGTCGAGATAGAGTGACCGGGGGACAACAGTCTTTTGGAAGAGTTAGAGGTTATATTCCTCCATATATGTTGGTGCGCTCACTTCCCATCCGCCCTTAGAATGGATATAGTCCTCTAAGCTCAAGATCGATTCTTCTTCGCCATGGGTCAGGAAAACGTGCTTCGGCGGAGATTTGAAGTTGTTGAGCCAGCGATGCAGGTCGTCCATGCCGGCGTGTGCGGAAAAGCCACCGATCTCTTCTATCTTCATCCGCACCGGATAGGACTGTCCGAGGATTATCACGGGAGAAACACCGTCCAAGATTTGCCGTCCCAGCGTCCCAACCGCCTGGTACCCCACAAAAAGAAGCGTGGATTCCGGACGAGTTATCTCTCTGACTAGGTGATGCTTAATTCGCCCTCCTGTGATCATCCCCGAACCGGCCATGATGATGGTTGACCCTTTTATCAGGTCGATCGCCTTGGACGCTTCAACAGATTCGACGAACTTCAACCCCGGAAAGTCAAAGGGGGATTGACCATCTTTGAAGAGATCCAGTGTCTCTTTGTCAAAATACTTTTTGCATTGTTCAAAGACCTTCGTGATTTCGACGGCCATGGGGCTATCGAGAAAGGTCACTACATAAGGGATTCTTTCCGCACGCGCCAAGCGGTTGAAGTGATATAACAGCTCCTGGGCACGTTCGATGGCAAAGGTGGGGATGAGGAGATTCCCGCCTGCCTTTGCCGTGTCATTGACGACCTTGCAAAGTTTATCATCAATATCTTGGGGATTGCCGTGGTTGCGACCTCCGTAGGTGGACTCCATGACCACGTAATTCGCTCGATCAAAGACAGAGGGATTGTTGATAAGAGGCGCGTCCCACTGGCCGATATCCCCCGAGAAGATGATGTTCCGCGACCCGTTCTCATCTTGGGCAACGATCTCAATCATGGCCGAGCCAAGGATGTGGCCAGCATCGTGAAAACAGACCTTGACTTGGTCATTTAGCGGGAGAAATTCTTCATAGGGAACAGCTTTTAGGAGGGGAAAGCACTTCTCGGCATCCTGGACTGTATACAGAGGGATTTCAGGGTATGGTCCCTTTCGGCCTTCCTCATCATGGCGTTTTTTCTTGAAGGCTGCATCTTCTTCCTGCATTCTAGCAGAATCCAAAATCACGATCGGAAACAACTCCTTAGATGCAGGTGTCAGCAGGATATCTCCAGCAAACCCTTCCTTGACAAGCTTAGGAATACGCCCGGAGTGGTCCAGGTGAACGTGAGTGAGAAGGAGATAATGGATCTGGTCCGGAGGAACGGAGAAGGCCTCCCAGTTTCTGTTGGAATAGTCCCGTTCCTGAAACAGTCCACAATCAACAAGGATCTTTACTCCGCCACAATCCAGAAAGTAGCTTGATCCCGTCACTTGACGCGTTGCGCCCAAAAATCTTATTTTCATGAACCTTCCCCTTAAATAGACATTTCCTATTATCTATCCTATCAGTTCTTCGTCCCACATGCAAGCGCGCAAAGGTCTTTTAACGCACATTCTTCGGGGGCCGAAAAGGAAAATCGGCTCTGTTACGGGCACCGCTGCGATTATCACCTACCTATAGAAAAAGACCAGCCAATTTTCCGAACAATATGTAGCTCGATAACAAATAGCCCAATATGGCTCCGCTGCATAGGAAAGGCAATCCCGCTTGCGGGTTTCCTTTCATGGTTTTTCTCGTAAGAAATATTAGGCCAACAATTGTCCCTAGCATCACTGACAAGGCGACAAGGATACCGTTGCTAGCGATGCTGTGAAAAGTAGAAGCAACGAGAATTCCTGGCATTATGATGTCCCCTAACCCTACGAAAAACGTTTTCCTTCGCTTGTTGCCCGCGGGTTTTTCTCTTGGGTTTCTCTTCTCCCCGATAAGCGAATAGTTCCTAGTTTTCGGTATTACTAACATTACTGGAAGCTTTAGATTTAGGACAATTTCTGCAAGGTCGATCATATGTTTAGTTATGTAGACCGATACTGCATCGTATATCGCCAACCCAATAAGTAAAATAATCACGAGGAAAACGTTCAATGAAATACCAAGGACCCCAATTATGCCTGCTCCTAGGATTATACCGCATGTGTCCACTACATACCATTCGGGGTACCTGACGAGCGCCATAACTAAAATAACTGCGGCCGTTATTGAAAGTGGCAGCGACCACTCTTCTGGAAAAAATGTGGCCGTCACGGCGAAAAGCATGCTAAAAACTGTAAGCGCGATTGACGCCAAGACAATTATCTGTATTAATTGTTTCTTCCAAAATCTCGCGATCAATAAAAACGCAAGAGTAACCATTAGCAAGGTCAAAAATAAGTATATGATATCTGCTGGATCATTTGGGTTGCTAAACGCCACAACACCAGAGGCTTCGTATGGCCCTATGGTTAACAAAGCTAAAACGTCGATAATGACAAACAAAGAAATAGCAGGGATAAAATCTTCAATTTCTTTCCAATTGGCAATTCCAATTTTACGTCTCATTCTTGCTCCCATTTAGAATTTACCCTATTCTGCCTATATTTGTATAGAACAGTTACAACGCTAATTTATCCAATCGAGGTGGTGCGGGGGGCAGGATTCGGACCTGCGAAGGCCCTACGACCATGGGATCTTAAGTCCCACCCTTTAGACCGGGCTCAGGCACCCCCGCAAGAAAAACTTCTCCAAGCAGAGCAATAAAACTAGCGCCCTCTCTTGTAGGCCTTCCTGTAGACAGAGCGGTACTTCTTGGGTTTCTTCCGCATCTTTATTTCGAGCTCTTCCTCAGCGAGTTTCTCGGCCATATTATCACGTGGTGCCCCGGGCGGGATTTGAACCCGCGTCGCAGCCTCGAGAGGGCTGTATGATTGACCGGTCTACACTACCGGGGCACCAAAGCTACTCGGTTTCCCCGACATATTATTTTTGTTTTATAGTGCTACACTACCAAAATACTAGTGTTGCCTGGAAAAAGGAAAACCGAGTGGAAAGATGGAAACCGAACAATCTACTCGCAATCGTAGGGCGGGACTGAAGACCGTTTTCCGTTCACTCCGTCACAGAAACTACCGCCTGTTCTTTGTCGGTCAAGGCATCTCCTTGGTCGGCACTTGGATGCAACAGGTCACCATGATCTGGCTGGTTTATAGCTTGACGAATTCGGTGCTCTTGCTGGGCATCGCCGGCTTCGCAGGCCAAATCCCTGCATTCGTCTTTGCGCCAGTAGCAGGAGCCCTCGTCGACAGGTGGAATCGCCACCGCATAATTGTAGCCACTCAGACTTTGTCGATGCTACAAGCCATGATATTAGCCATTCTAGTTTTCACGGGATCCATCGATGTTTGGCACATCGTCCTGTTGAGCGTGGTGCTCGGCTTCATCAACGCGTTCGACATGCCTGCGCGTCAGACGTTCATAGTGGAGATGATTGAGGATAAGAGGGATCTCGGGAACGCGATTGCCCTGAATTCTTCGATAGTCAATAGCGGACGGTTGATCGGACCATCGATCGCGGGAGTCCTCTTGGCAACAGTGGGGGCGGGTATGTGCTTTTTCATTAATGGCTTGAGCTTTCTCGCTGTCATCTTGGCTCTATTGGCAATGAAGGTTGCCCATCCAGAAATTGAAAAAAAACGGACCCACATCATAAAGGAGCTGAGGGAAGGGTTTTCTTACGCTTTTGGCTTCGCTCCCATAAGATATATTATACTCCTGCTCGGATTGGTCAGCCTGGTGGGAATACCATACCAGCTGTTGATGCCCGTCTTCGCAAAAGACATCTTCCACGGCGGGCCCGAAACACTCGGCTTCCTAACCGCCGCATGTGGTATCGGAGCTTTGGTTGGTGCAGTTTACCTCGCTTCGCGGAGCGGCTTCCTCAGGCTCGGGAGGATAGTTCCAATTGCTGCAGGGATATTCGGCGTTGGGCTCGTCGCTTTTTCCTTGTCCAACATCTTGGCGATTTCTCTACTGTTGATGGTACTCACCGGGTTCGGCATGATGATCCAGCTTACTTCGAGCAACACAACTCTTCAAAACATGGTTGATGACGACAAGCGTGGGAGGGTCATGGCGTTTTACACGATGGCATTCGTGGGGACCACCCCATTCGGCAGCTTGCTGGCCGGAAGCTTGGCAAACGCAATTGGCGCCCCCAACACTCTGATAGTGGGCGGCATTTGCTGTATCCTCGGGTCGATAATCTTCCTAAGAAAACTTTCAACCTTAATAGAACTGACTCGCCCGGTTTACGAGAGAAAGGGAATCACATAGCGGGCCCGGTGGGATTAGAGGGCCATTAGGTGTGAGTCCCGCATGAAAGATCTTTTCATCCCCATTTTTAAAGCTCCACGGCGAGCGAGAAATGGGAACCATGTCAGCCGTGGAAAGTATGGGGCGAAGATCGAGGGCGATGAGCGACCCGAACGGCCGGACCACGATAGAGATCTCCCGTTCGACGCGGATCTCGCTCAAACGCATGGCGGCGACCGAAGACTGCTCGTACGACGAGCTCCTTCTCAAACTCGTCCGCGAGCGCGAGGTGATCGGAGGGGACTTTGTACGGATCCTTAAGGAAATCTTGCAGCGCAGAAACGCGGAGGAGATGCGGGGCCAGCTCCGGAAGCTCCTCGCCCGGGTGGAGGCCGTGAAATCATGAAGTGCCGCTCTTCGCTCGAAATCACCCGCGATATGCTGCACACCGTCGTGGACAGCAGGTGCACGCTCACCCAGCTCGTGTGCCGGGCAAACCTCAACCACACGTTTGCCTTTAGATATCTGATCGAGCTCGAACGCGCCGGCTACGTGCGTGTTATCAACGGCAACAACGGCGCGCGCGTGTACGAACTCACCCCGAAGGGCGCCAGGTATCTCGCCAAGATCGGCTCGCTCATCTTTTAGCATAATTTTTACCCCTGGGGAGTATCCCGCGGCCTGCCGCCCCGTGGTGCTTCTACTTGAACATTACGTTTTCGTCGCTCGTCTCTCTTTCGTGCCGCTCGACCCTAGCTTCTCTTCGTGCGCGGTTGAGTTCGTCGATGAATGCCTCGCTCTCCTCGTACAGCTTCTTCGCCGCCTTCTCGATCTTTCCCTCGAGCACCTCCGACATCCTGAGGTCGCGCGTCTCCTCGTCGAAAAACCTGCGCAGGATCTCGACCACCACGTACGCCTGGGCCTTCGTGTACGACGCCCGCAGCCCGGCGAGGATCCCCACCGCCGCGTCGAAGCAGCGTTTCGTCTCCTCGTCTGACAGGAACTCCGTCTCCCCCGTTTTTGAAACTTCCCTTTTATTCTGCATCTCTTTTCCCGCCTCTCCCTTGTCGGGGCCGCTTTATAAACCCCGAAACCGGTCTCGAATTCGCCGGGGTACCGAAGTACAAACCACCGGTGTTGCTCCTCGACCTCGACTTTCCGGCGCTCCTATCAATAATAACTTTTTGGTGTCATAAAATTTCGGGCGCGGCGCTGTTCAAAATAATGATTTTGGCTGAACTTCGCGGCCGTGGACAAAAAGTTGCTCTGCCCTAATTTTAGCCCCCAAAACCCCAAACCGGGTGGCGCACAAAGGGCTTTAAATCCCCCATCAAAACCGAGCTCAAAATAGTCATGTATGCGGGGACCGGATTTGAGCGCAATTTTACTAGTAAATTTCGGGGCCCTCTCAAAAGCATGTTAAAACTATTCGGGAGCGTGATTACGACCAATCGGGGCCGCCCTTTCTTTTTGAAATTAAGACCACAACTTCCCATATTGTAAATACTGGAATCAGCATGGCAATCCCTAATACAACTCCATTTGTGATTAGTCCGCTCGTCTCCATCTCTAAAAATTCCCCGCCTTCGTACCCGAGTACATGATCAATGAGTATCATTATCGCTGCTCCCCAAAGCATCATACTCAATACTCCCAGCTTGTACTTTTTTCGCGCGGCGAATCCTACCGCGGTCACAAGGAGCGCTGCGATGAAGGTCGTTATCAGCCACATTTTCCCGCCATGCTTACGTTGTTTTTGCATGCCTCGTTCTGATGCCCAATCTTGTTTCCATCGCCTTCGTTGTGGACTGCCTTATTTTTTCGCCAAGTTTTAGGTCGATCGTTACCATTGCGGACCATATCAAAACGCTGGCTACAGCCATTGGCACACCAACCATTAACATCTCTGGCAAAACTTGAGAAAGCCCAGCAGTTAAGAAAGGAGGATAGGGTACAATTTCTCCATGTGCTATATGTTCAACTGCTAGCATTACCGTGCCTCCCCATAGCAAGGCGTTTAGCCAACTTATGTGGTATTTTTGTGGAAACTTCTTCCTCAGCAGGGTTGTTATTATCCCCAAGCCAGCCGGAATCAAAAAGCAAGCCATTTTTTACCGAGAATAGTAATACTTTCTTATATTTAAATATTACTCAGAGAAAATTATTTTTTGTGCAAAAATTCTTAATCAAGCGATACAAAGAACGTCAAGGTTGGGAGACAAATGAAAATGGAGGAAAAGTTCGGACTCAAAGTTGAATTAAGTGAGAGCCAAAGAAAAACCAAAAAACTTGGATGATCGCATCGTGCCGAGCGATATGATGCATAAGTACTACCGAAACGACAACTATGAGGAACTTTTCTTGAAATCAAAAAATGAACTCAAAAAACTGGTGCCAGCAAAAATCATTGCAATTAGAAATGAATCAGACAACTTGGAAAAGCTGAAACTTGAGATCGATAGAACACTAACCGAACTGAAAAAATCAGTATAGCGTTTTTTATTTGAAAATAATTAGGCATACCTAATATTTATAAATTAGGCACACCTAAATTTTAATGATAAACATGATATGCCACTCACCACATACTTATCGAAAGGGATTGACCCCGGCTGAAGAGGAGTATTTGGAAGCTATCTTCACATGCATGAAGAATAGCGATCAAGTAGTAAAAACAGGAAAGCTTGCAAACCAGCTCCATGTAAAGGCCCCCAGCGTCGTCCAAATGCTGGAGAAACTGGAGAAAAAAAAGCTGGTCTACTATGGGCGTCACACTGGAGTGAAGCTGACCAAGAAGGGGCACGAACTGGCTGCTAAAATTGTTCGCCGCCATAATTTAGCTGAGCGATTACTTGCCGACGTTTTTGGAGAAGAGCTACCCAAGGTACACGACGATGCCTGCAAACTCGAACATGCGATAGATGATGAACTCGCTGACAAGATCGAAAAAACCTTGGGAAAACCAAGTACATGCCCGCACGGTAGTCCTATACCAACTACAAACGGGCGAGTGTCCAGAGCAAACTGCACCGAGCTTGTGGATGTTGGTGAAGGCAAGGAATGTACGGTCACCACCATCCCCGAAGATCGGGAAGCTGTACAACGTCTGCTCTCCTTAAATATCCTGCCAAAGTCGAAAATCAAAGTCGTGGAAAAGCTACCGCGAGGTGCCATACTTGTACAATGCGGTGACACGCAAGTC
>Ga0315280_10009588_pt1 | contig 12363 bp, 7 predicted proteins | sample YL17G06_40_MG_FD_203697 | JGI IMG/M metagenome (GOLD analysis project Ga0315280, IMG submission 203697) | Sediment microbial communities from Yellowstone Lake, YNP, Wyoming, USA - YL17G06_40 | ecosystem: Environmental > Aquatic > Freshwater > Lake > Sediment | place: USA: Wyoming | collected... | reverse complement strand
CAGCCCGGCGTCGGCCACGCTGGCGGTGGAGGGGAGGGCTTCGGCGGACCTCACGGCACCGGCTATGGCAGCGGATACCCCGGCGTCGGCGGCAAACTCATCCCCGGTTTCGGCGGCGAGCCCGGTGGCCTGGGCACCGACATCCCGGCGCCCCGCGTGGCAGGAGGCGGCGGAGGGGGGGGCGGCAACCTCCCAGGCGGACCCGGCCTCTACGGGCCGCTTCAGGTCGGCGGCGGGCCGGGTGGAGGCGTCGCTGACCTAGTGGCCTCAGCCGGCAGAGCCATCGGCCTCCCCTCGATCCTCCCCGGCCTCGCCAGCCCCCTTGCCGGCATGCAGGCGCTCGCTGGCGGGCCGGGGGGCGGGATCGGCGGTCCGGGCGGCAAGCAGGCCCCCAGCGGCATCTACGCCGACCTCGTCGGCACCTTCGACCTCCCCGTGGGGGTCACCAACTCCGACTACAACACCGATGAGGTCAGCGTCCTCAACCTCCTCGGCGTCATGCGCGAGCGCACCAATGTGAAGGTTACCATCACCAACCGCTACGTGCCCCTGCAATATGACGCCATCAAGGACGCGCCCCTTCTCTGGGTCAGCGGCCACAAGCCCTTCAACTGGACCCCGGCCGAGCGCGAAGCCCTCCGCAAGTACGTCCAGAATGGCGGCACCATCCTCGCCGAGGACTGCCACGGTCCCTTCGGCGAGGTCTTCCAGGACGAGGTCCGGCGCATCTTCGGGCAAGAGCTCGACCCGGTCCCCATGAGCGACGACCTCTTCCGCTCCTTCTACGTCATGGACAAACTGCCCCCCGGCGACGTCCGCGAGCGCCTGCCCATCAAGGGCCTGCGCACCAAAGACGGTCGCCTCGGCGTCATCTACTCCCCCAACGACTACAGCGATTCCTGGAAGGTGCCACGCGGCTCCTACGTCCCCGATGAGGGGAAGGAGCAAGCTTACCGCATCGGCATCAACATGTACGTCTACATCCTGGCCCACTGGAAACAACAGGGGACGGGGAACAGGGGGCAGGGGACGGCGGGCGGTGCTGGCGGAGGGCTGTTGCCGGCCGGGCCTCGCTGAGAGGAGCGTGGTTGTCGAAGGCCGAAGTACTCCTCGGTTGACTGTCTCCCCGACGAGCAGACTGTGCCGGGACCAATGCCGAATCCACGCAAAGGACTACCCATGACCCGAAGATCGCCTCTGGCCGCCACCCTCGTCCTGATCCTCGCCCTCACCACCCAAGGTCTGTCCTGCGCGCAGGGAGGACCCGAGAAGCCGTTCCTCCATCCGCTCTTCACCGACAACATGGTCTTGCAGCGCGACGTCCGGTGCCCCATCTGGGGCTGGACCACCCCCGGCCAGCGGGTGACGGTGACCGTGGCCGGCCAGACCGTCGCCGCCACCGCCGATGCCGATGGCAAGTGGGTCGCACGCCTGGCGCCTCTCTCCGCCGGCGGCCCGTACACCCTCGAGGCGTCAGGACCGCAGGTCCAGACCCTGAAGAACGTGCTCGTGGGCGATGTATGGATCTGCTCGGGGCAGTCGAACATGCAGTTTGGCATGTGGAGCGTGAACAACGCGCAGCAGGAGATCGCGAACGCCAACTGCCCCGAGATTCGCCTCTTCACCGTCCCTAATGTGGTGGCGTTCGAGCCGAAGAGCCTGGTCAACGGCCAATGGTCGGTCTGTAGCCCCCAGACGGTGGGTGGCTTCACCGCGGTCGGCTACTTCTTCGGGCGGAAGCTCAACCAGGAACTGAAGGTCCCCATCGGCCTCATCAATAGCTCCTGGGGCGGCACCATCGCCGAGGCCTGGGTCAGCGCTGAGGCCCTCAAGACCATGCCCGACTTCGCTCCCGCGGTCGACGCCCTCGAGAAGCTTGCCGCCGACCAGAAAACCCTCGCCGTCACCTTTGAGCAGCAGATGGATCAGTGGTGGGCCAAGAACGACCCGGGCTCCGCGAACGGTCCCGCCTGGGCCGATCCGGCGTTCGACACCGCGGGCTGGAAGTCGATGGACCTCCCGCAGAACTGGGAGAACGCCGGCCTCCCCGACTTCGACGGCATTGTGTGGTTCCGCAAGGACGTCGAGGTGCCCGAGGCCTGGAAGGGCAAGCAGGCCACGCTGCACCTCGGCCCGATCGATGACCGCGACACGACCTGGGTCAGCGGCGTGAAGGTCGGCGCGACCGACACCTGGGACAAGGCTCGCGACTACAAGGTCCCTGCCGACGTCCTGCAGCCGGGGCGCAACACCATCGCCGTGCGCGTGCTCGATACCGGCGGCGGCGGCGGGATCTACGGCAAGCCGGAGGAGATGAAGCTGGAGGGCCCCGATGGCGCCACGATCAGCCTCGCCGGCGCGTGGCTCTACCAGGCGAGCAACCCGCTCTCCAAGACCTCCCCACTGCCGCAGCGCCTCGAGAACAACCCCAACCAGGTGTCCGTCCTCTACGACGGCATGATCGCTCCGCTCATACCCCTCGCCATCAGGGGAGCCATCTGGTATCAGGGCGAGTCCAATGCCGGCCGGGCCGAGCAGTACGCCCGGCTGCTCCCCACGCTCATCCGGGACTGGCGCGCCCGGTTCGGTGTGGGCGACTTCCCCTTCCTGATCGTCCAGCTCGCCAACTTCATGGCCGTGGACCCCGAACCGAGGGACGATCCCTGGCCCAACCTCCGCTGGTCCCAGTGGTTGACCACCCAGGCCCTGCCGAAGGTCGGCCTCGCGGTCACCATTGACATCGGCGACGCCGCCGACATCCACCCCAAGAACAAGCAGGACGTGGGCCTGCGACTGGCCCTCGCCGCCCTGGCCATTGAGTATCGGAGGGACATCGAGTACTCCGGCCCCGTGTACCGGGCCATGGCGGTCGAGGGCAGCAAAGTCCGCCTCACCTTCGATCACTCGGGCGGAGGCCTCGTGGCCAAGGGCGAGAAGCTCCAGGAGGGCGTGAAGCTCCAGGGGTTCGCCATCGCGGGTGCGGACAAGCGGCTCGTGTGGGCCGACGCGACCATCGACGGCGACACGGTCGTCGTGTCCTCACCGGACGTCGCCCAACCGGTCGCCGTCCGCTACGCGTGGGCCAACAACCCCGTCTGCAACCTCTACAACCAGGCGGGCCTGCCGGCGGTGCCGTTCAAGACCGATCAGTGACCGCAGAGGCCGCCGCCGTGCCGTGCCCAGGACCGCGAGCACCCTCGCCCTCCCGCCGTTGATGCCAAGCGGAGGCGAGCAGGGGTGCTCGCGGTCCCAGAAACGACTGGCCCTGCTCGGGAGACACACCTTGCTGCTCCGCAGGCTACGCTTGCTCCCGTCGCTCGCCAGTCTTGCACTCCTGGTCTCCCTGTCCCCTGTCCCTCATCCCCCGTCCCCCGCCGTCCTGCCATTCCGCCTACCCCTTACCGCTTACCCCTTACCGCCCTCCGCCTCCCCGCGGCCTCCCGTCGTCATCGTCGAAGGCGACTTCCTAGGCCCAGATGGCGCCGACCTCAAGGCCGAGTCCGGGAAGTACGCGCGGGGCGTGCGCCTCGCGCTCGAGGCGGTCGGCATCCCCTTCGAGATGTCGAAGGACTCCACCGTGGAGAAGTGGGGGCTGCCGGCGACCTGCCGCGTCGCCCTGCTTCCCTACAACCGCGCGGTGTCGGCCGAGGAGTTGTCGCAGTTCCGTGCCTTCCTCGATCGCGGCGGCAAGGTCATCGCCCTCTATGTGGGGCCGGACGAACTGCTGCTCGCGTGTGGCGTGCGGCCGGGCGAGGTCATCCGCGCCGACCGGCCGGATCGGTTCGCGATGATGCGTCTCCGGCGCGACGCCCTACCGCTCCTCCCGGACACGGTGACCCAGAGCTCCTGGAACATCCGCCGCTGCGAGCCACAGCCGGGCGCCACTGTCCTGGCGACCTGGACCGATGCCACCGGCAGCGAGAACGGCCCGCCGGCGGCCGTGTTCGCCGAGCGGGGCGCCTTCATCTCGCACGTCTTCGTGCCCGGCGACGAGTACGCCAAGGGGCAGCTTCTGCGGAGCCTCATCGGGTACTTCGTGCCCGACATCCTGCCTGACCTGGCCCGTAGTGAGCTTGCCCAGGTCGATGCCGTCGGCCGCTTCGGCACGCTCGACCGCCTGGCCGACGGTCTCCAGCGTCGCCACGACCTCGGCCAGCGGGTCGATGCCCCCCTCGCCGCGGCCCGCGAGGCCCAGTCCCTCCGTGAGGCGTCGGAACAAGCCCTGACTGAGGGCCAGGCCATCGCGGCCATGGAGGCCGCTTCCGCCGCCCGCCTCGCCGCGGCCAAGGCCTTCTACGCCACCTACCCCCCGAAGCCCGGCGAGCTGCGCGGGGTGTGGATGATCTACCGGGGGCGGCCCACGTGGGACGAGACCATGCAGCGCCTCCGCGAGGCGAACTTCAACGCCGTCATGGCGCGCTTCTGCTCGGCCGGCGTAGCCTACTTCCCCTCGCGGTACCTCCCCGAGGGGAGCTTCGCGAAGGAGAATGGCGACCAGCTCGCGGCTGCCGCCGCCGCGGCCGCGAGATACGGCATCCCCCTCCACGCCCGCATGTTGGCCCTCTTCCTCTACGAAGCCCCGCCCGGCGTGCGCCACTCCTACGCCAAGGCCGGTCGGCTGATGATCTCCTCTGACGGCGAGGCCACCGACTGGCTCTGCCCCTCACACCCCGAGAATCGCAAGCTCGTCATCGGCGCCTGCCTGGAGATGGCCTCCCGCTACCCGGTCGCGGGCATCCAGCTCGACTACATCCGCTACCCCTGGAAGACCTACTGCTTCTGCCCGACGTGCAAAGCCAGGTTCCAGCACGACCTCGGCGTCAAGGTCGACCACTGGCCCTTCGACTGCCTCGAAGGGAAGTACCGCGGGCGCTTCGCCGACTGGCGCCGCGAGCAACTCACCAGCCTCGTGCGCGAGATCAGCCTGCGGCTGAGGGATGTCCGTCCTGGCCTTCAGTTCTCCGCCGATGTGTTCGTCAACTGGGAGACCCACCGCGAGTCCTTCGGGCAGGACTGGAAGGCCTGGGTCGACGCGGGGCTGCTCGACTTCGTGTGCCCCATGGACTACACCGCCGACGACGAGCAGTTCGCGACCTGGGTGACCCGCCAGCGGGGCTGGGTCAACGACCGCGTCCCCCTGTGCGTCGGCATCGGGCCCCGCGTGGAGGACTGCAACCTCAGCCCCGAGCATGTCCTGCGGCAGATCGAGCTCTCCCGGCAGCTCGGCGGCGACGGCTTCGTCCTCTTCGACTATGATGAGGTGCTCGCGGCGAACCACCTCCCCGTGATCGCTGCGGGCCTAAGCGCCGAACCGTCCGTCTTCACCCCCGGCCCACCATACCTCCACTGCGAGGTCTCACCCAACGCCGGCGGCGTGCGCCTCGCCGCCACCCTCGCTTCGCGCATCCCGACGGCCGTGGGCCCTGACCGCGGAGACACTGGCGGCCTGCGGTCGCTCACTGACCTGCCCCAGGTCGTGGTCAACTCGGCCAACCTCAAGCTCTACACCGCCGACGTCTGGCCCGTCCTCGACCTCGGCGCGATCCGTCCTGATTCCCCGGCCACACGCGACCTCCGGCTCGCCGGCGGCCGCTACCGCCTCTGCGCCGAGGGCTTCCTCACCCGCGCCGGCACGGCCACCGACGAGCCCTTCGCCCGTTGGAGCCTCCCCTTCGACGTGGCTGGCTGAGCGGGGAATGGGACTGGACCCTTTGCGCCGTCGTTCAGGCGCAAAGGGGACTGTACCATTTCCCGAGATTCCGGAAACTCCCGTCCCGGTCTTGGTGTCTTAGCCTATGTAACGATCCCGTTGACAGCCCACCAGGCGTGTGCTACGATACGGGGTCGTAGACCGGGGGTTACGGGGCCTTACGGAATCCTCGGCACACGTGCCGCAAGGCTCACGCTATACGCGGCACATTTCTCGTCGACCTCACAGACCCAATCTCGGCTCAGAAGGGAGGTACCCTCCAAGCGCCTGGTCTCTGAGCCACTCGGCGAGAAACGGACGGGTCGCAGTTCGAGGGGAAGCGGCAAAGGAAACACGGACACTTTCCGCCCACCCTCCGTCGAAGCAGATCGTCCGTGTAGGTGAGGCGCGCTGAAGCGCCTCCGTGTTCGGACAATACAGGAGGGTGACAGACACCATGCGTAAGCTGCTCATTGCCGGCTGCGCGCTCGCGCTGATGGCGTACGTTGCGCCCGTCTTCGCGGCGAGCAACCCGGCGGAGACCGTCCCCTTCGACCACTGGGCCTACGACGCGGTCCAGAAGCTGGTCGATGAGGGCATCATCATCGGTTACCCGAAGACCCACGAGTTCAAGGGTGACCGCGCCATGACCCGGTACGAGTTCGCTATGGCGATCTCGCGTTTGATGGACTGGCCCGGCATGAAGGGCAAGGACGGCGTCCCCGGCAAGGACGGCGCGCCCGGCAAGAACGGTGCCAACGGCGCTCCCGGTCCGAAGGGCGATCCCGGCGCGCCCGGCGCGCCCGGCGCCCCCGGCAAGGACGGCGCTCAGGGCCCGCCCGGCACCACGCCCAGCGATGACGCGATCCGCGCCATCTGCGCCAAGCTCCTCAACGAGTTCAAGGACGAGCTGGCCGACATCAAGGACAAGCTTGGCGACCTGCAGGGCAACGTGGATGACCTCGACAAGCGCGTTGCGGCGCTCGAGGAAGCCATGAAGCGCCCGAAGGTCACCGGCTGGCTAGATGCTCGCGCCGGTTGGGCGGGCGGCGACCTCGTCACCGACAAGGAGTTCACCGCACTTACCGCCAAGCTCGGCGTCGAGGGCAAGATCAGTCCCAAGCTGGCGGGTAAGATCTCGCTGAAGGCCATCGACGACGTGAGTAGGGCCACCGGCCCGGTCATCAACGGCGTCGCCAGCCCGCGCGGCACGGGCCCGGCTCTCCCAGCCATCCCGGGCGTCGGCACCCCCATGCTCACCGCCGCTCAGGGCGGAGCCCTTCCCATCTGGTTGGACGAGGCCTGGGTCAAGTGGTCCTGCAAGTGGTGGACCCCGCAGACCTGGACGATCGGCCGCCAGAACCACTCCTATGGCCTTGGGCTCATCGCGGATAACTCCCGCCTGGCCCAGGACGGCGTTGCGCTCGACATCCCCCGCCTCTGGGGAACCGACCTTGGCATCGCCCACTTCGGCAGCGTCGGGGCTCCGAGCCAGCCCGACCCCTACTACGACCAGGACAACCGCTACAACGTTTCCCATGCCCAATTCGCCCACGGCCACTGGGGGATCGCGGGCAACTACCTCTGGCACGGTGTGGGCGAAGAGAAGGCCTACAGCGGCAACCTCTGGCTCCGCATCCTCTCCCGCGACATTGCCTTCGAGTATGCCCAGCTCCTCCGGTGGGCCGATGGCGCCGTTCCGGCCAGCGCGAGCAGGCCCACTGCGATGATGGGCACGCTCGACATCATCGACAACCCGGGCTTCAAGATCGCCGGCATGTGGAGCCGCGTGGACACCGACTACGACGTCACCTACAGCTCCATCCACCCCTACTGGGAGAGCCTCAACGCCTTCGAGCCGGCGGAGCAAGCGTATGCCATCCCGTGGGAGCGCTGGATGCGCAATGCCAACGTCTACCCGGGCGTCGAGGTCGCGGGTGCTGATGTAGACTTCCGGATCGGCAGCCTGCCGTTCCATATCCGCTACCTCAACATCAGCAACACCGTCGACAACGCGGCCGGCCCTGGCGCGGGCCACACACTCTACTCAACAGACTCGAACGTCTACAAGAACCTGCTGCAGATCTCCGCGAGCAAGCGCGTCGTGGAAGGTCTGAATGTGGCCCTCACCTGGGCGAGGGAGTTCTGCGATCCCTCCCTGGCACCAGCGGGGACGGGTGACCTCGAACTCATCGCCGCGTCGGCTGTCGTCGAGTTCTAAGCCACGCGGCCGCCGGACGTAACGAGAGGGGCTCCCGCACGCTGCGGGGGCCCCTCTTGCCGTTTACTCCTGCGCGACTCCCTCAGTCACCCCTCGCCGCCGCCCCGAAGTCCAGCACCAGCGCCCCTCGCCCCACGACTCTCGCGTGGCGCACACCGGCCGCCACGTACGCCTTCGCCTTCCTGACCGCCCTCACCACGTCATCTCCCCCTGCCAGGAAGACGGCGGCTGCCGTCGACAGCGCACACCCTGTCCCGTGTACGCGCCTCGGCAGCGGCACTCGTTCGGCCCCAAGCTCAATGATCTCACCATCGGCAAGAAGCACGTCCACCGGCTCCCCCGGAAGATGCCCGCCCTTAACCAGCACCGCCTTCGGCCCGAGGAGCGCGATCGCTCTGGCCGCCTCCCTCATGTCCCCTATCGTGCATACCTGCCGGCCCGAGAGCATCTCCGCTTCAGCCAGATTCGGCGTCACCAGAGCTGCCAGGGGGAGAAGCCCCACCTTCAGAGCGGCCAGTCCCGCCTCGGAGAGGAGCTCGGCCCCGCTACCGGCTCGCCAGACCGGATCCACGACAATGGGCACGCCCGCGCATCGCGTCAAGGCTTCGGTCACGGCGCTGGCAACCTCGGCGGTGCCCAGCATTCCCACCTTCACCGCCCCAACACAGAGGTCGTCGAGCACGGCCGCGACCTGCTGGCGGACCCACTCCGCCGGGCACGGCCACACGCCGTGCACCGTCGCCGTGTCTTGCACGGTCAGCGCGGTCACGGCAGCGGCCCCGTGGGCCCCCAGGCTGGCGATGACCTGCAGGTCGGCTTGCACGCCGGCCCCGCCCGAAGGGTCTGAGCCAGCGATGGTCAGGACTATCGGCATGTCGACCGCCCCCGTCCCCGGCGTCAGACTTGGGTCGCCGGCGCCGGCGCCCTCGCCATGACATCCTGCTGCGTCTCATCGAGGCCGTATGCCTCGGCGACGACTCGGTCGATCTGCCTCTGCAGCTCGGCCCTGCGGCCCCTGTCCGCCGTCGCCCACAGCTCCCGCGCGAGCTCCCCCGCCGGCGCGGCCCCGTGCCTCGGCACCGGGAACGACGCCACCCAGGACAGCGGGATCCGGAGCGACCCCTGCGGAATGCGCGCCGCGTGGAGCTGGTAGTAGTGCAGCCACGCCGCCGGCAGGCTGTTGAGCAGCGCCAGCACCTCCCACAGCCGCGCCTCCTCTCCCCAGATTCCCCACACCGCCACCAGCAGCGCCGCTCGTCCCGGCACCCACGCCGCCGTGGGCCGAGCGCCCACACCCTTGACGACCACCTTTGGCTCCGCGAACAGCTCCCACAGCCTCTCGGGGATCGCCTTCGGCCTCGCGCGCAGGCACGGCGCTTCCCAGGCCCGCCCGAGCAGCCGCACCCGCCCGCCGCTGGGGGCATCGTATGCGCGGATGTTGCCTGGGCACAGCACTGGCATCTCAACTACCGCACCGGTCCTCTCGCTCAGCTCCTCCCCGCACGCGCGGTAGTCGAAGCCCCGCACGCCGCCCCGAACCAAGGCGAGCGAGTCGAGACGAACGACGTCGCCCTCCGTCATCCGCCGGGCGGTCTCCTCCTCTTCCGCGCCGCCGCGCAGCGCGGGCCAGCGGCCCCCCAGCAGCACCGCCTGCCCCCGCCTCACGACCGGCGTCTGCCTCGCCCCAAGGTCACCCACCCCGCGCGGGTGCATGACCATCACCTCATGGCCGTCCGCCGCCTCGCGCTTGACGGCGATCAGGATCGCCTGGCTCACCAGCGCGCTCGGCTGCGCGCCCCGACAATCCGCCAGATCAACCAGCCAGACCACTGTGACCTCCTCCGCGAGCCTCCTCCTCAGCGCCCGCCCGTAGTCGGCGACGAGCAGCTTGTTCGAGGTCAGCAACCCCAGTGCGCCACCCTCCCGCACACAGCCAAGCGCGAGCTCCACGAACGGCACCTGCAGGTCGAAGGCCCCCACCGCCGTCGGGAACCGCCGCCGGATGCTCACTCGGTTCCCTCCCGCCCGGGCGGCGCGGATGTAGGGCGGGTTCATGAGAACGCAGTCGGTCCGTACCAGGGCCTCGCCCATCAGAGCATCCCCCGCGATGAGGTTCGCGCCCAGGAGGTCGGCCACCCGCCGAAGCTCTGAGCCCCGCGCGCCCAGGTGGCGTGCCGTCACGGTCAACGCCAGTCGCGCCAGGGACACGGCGGCGGCGTCGCGGTCGTACCCACGCAGACCCGCAGCCGCTTCCACGGGAGGCGTGCCGCGCTCTTCGCACAGGTGCCTTAGCGCCTCGATCAACAGGCTCCCGCAACCACACGCCGGGTCCGTGACGGTCGGCGGGCGGCCGCCCGCCCCCTCGGCCAGGGAGAGCGCCTCTCGCGCGAGGAACCGTGCGATCTGCAGCGGCGTGTAGAAGGCGCCAGTGGCCTTCCGTCCGCCCCCGACGAGCGCGCGAGCAGAGGCCTCGTATGTCCGGCCAAGAGCATGGGGATCGATCGACGCCCAGTCTACCGGACAGGGCACTTCGAGGGGAACGTCTACAGCGATGGCCTCAGGGACGAGGCTCTCGGTCGGCACGCCGAGGGCACGCGCGGCGGCCGAGATGAGCAACCCCAGTGTCACTTCGCACCCGTCTCTGCCGACCCGCCGGTCGCCGGCGCGAAGGCTTTGGTGGGCGCTGTGGTTGGCAGGGCCTTCGTCTCTGCCCGGTAGTCCTTGTGGCAGTTCGCGCAGCCCTGGGTGGGGTGCTTCTCCGGCGGCCTCTTCCCTGTCAAAGCGGCTCCAGGGGGCATCCCCTTGTGGCACGCGAAGCAGGCGTCGGTCCAGTGCTTCGCGGGGACGGGCTTGCTCACGATCTCAGTACCCGGTGGCGCTGGCTTCTGCAGCAGCGTCGCCACCACGAATCCGCCGATCACCACGACCCCAACAACCAGAAGCAGCCATCCCAGCAAACGCCTGCGCCGCGAGTTGTCTTCCATAGCTCTCCGCCGGCTACTCCTCGGATGCCCCCTTCGCCGACCGCCGGTCCCGCTCCTCCGCCACCGACGCAGGCGGGAACAGCCAGTCCCTCGTCGCGAGAGGTCGCATCACCCACCCAGGGGAAGCAGCAATCGCCCACTGCCGCACCGTTGCTGTGACCCGTTATCTGAGGTGGCTTCCGGAGTCGTGGCGCAGCTCTCCAGAGCTGCGGCCGTCTGCGGAACCAGGCCTTTGCCGTTCCCGTCACCTGCGACCTGTCACCTCAAAGGACGTGACCCCATGACCTCCCGCGAACGCATGCTCGCCGCCATCGAGTGCCAAGAGGCGGATTACACGCCCCTCTGCTTCATGATCTTCAGCGCCCTGCGGGAGAAGTGCGGGGACGAGTACGAGTTTGTGGACCGTCAGCTCGAGCTCGGTCTCGATGCCATCCTCCGCCTGCCCGGCACGCCGGCCAAGGCGGACAGCGACTACGGCGATCTTCACGGCCTGCCCGCCGGCTGTTCGCCCGAGGTCGAGGTCCGCACCTGGCGCGAGACGGCACCCGGTTCGCAGCCGGACCTGCTCCACAGGCAGTATGTGACTCCCGCCGGCACACTCGAGACCATCGTCCGTCGGACCCAGGACTGGCCCTACGGCGACCGCGTGCCGTTCTTCGACGACTGGCTCTGCCCGCGGTCCGCCAAGTTCCTGGTCACCGGGCCGGATGATCTCCCAGCGCTCGCGTACCTCTTCCCCGAGCCCTCCGCCGAGGACATCGACGCCCTGAACGTCGAAGCCGAACGCGCCCGCACCTTCTGCGATGGCCGGGGCGTCCTCTGGGAGACCGGGTGGGGGGTGGGGGCCGAGGCCCTCGCGTGGCTCTGTGGCTTCGAGAACATGATCCTCTTCGCCCTCGAGCAGCCCGCCTTTGTCGAGCAGCTTCTTGACCTCATCGGCCACTGGAACCGGAAGCGGATGGAGGTCGTCCTCGACGCACGGGTCGATCTCTTCGTGCGCCGCGGATGGTACGAGGGCACCGACTTCTGGTCGCCCGCGCTCTTCCGCCGCTTCATCCATCCGCATATCAAGCGTGAAGTGGACCTCGCCCACCAGGCCGGCGCCAAGTTCGCCTACATCATGACCAGCGGCATGATGCCGTTGCTGGACCAGTTCCTCGAGATCGGCTTCGATGTTCTCATCGGCGTCGATCCCATTCAGGGCAAGGGCACCTCCCTGGCCGAGGCCAAGGAGAAGCTCGCCGGTCGTATTGCCCTCTGGGGGGGCGTGAACGGCTTCCTGACGATGGAGCGGGGAGATGAAGCCGAGGTCCGCTCCGCGGTCGAGCAAGCCATGCGCATCCTCGCCCCCGGCGGCGGCTTCATCCTGTCGCCCGTCGACAACGTGACCCTCAACACCGATGTCGTCTGGCGCAACGTCTTCCGCCTGATCGAGGCCTGGATGGACTTCCGGTAGCCGGAGCAGTGGC
>Ga0315280_10009587_pt1 | contig 12363 bp, 12 predicted proteins | sample YL17G06_40_MG_FD_203697 | JGI IMG/M metagenome (GOLD analysis project Ga0315280, IMG submission 203697) | Sediment microbial communities from Yellowstone Lake, YNP, Wyoming, USA - YL17G06_40 | ecosystem: Environmental > Aquatic > Freshwater > Lake > Sediment | place: USA: Wyoming | collected... | reverse complement strand
CCCACAAGATGAAATGCCAACACACTGGTACAACATCCAAGCCGACCTTCCTGAACCCCTGCCACCGCTACTCCATCCCGGCACAAAGGAGCCTCTACGTCCCGGCTTGAATCCTCGGATCTGGGCTGAAGAACTCGTGCGCCAAGAGGACACAAAGGAGCGCTATGTGAGCATACCCGACGAAGTCATAGATGCATACCTCAGTATGCCTCGCCCCACACCGTTATTCCGAGCGAGGCGGCTTGAGGCCTATCTGAAGACGCCCGCAAGAATCTATTTCAAGTGTGAGTACACAAACGCGGCGGGTAGTCACAAACCGAACACGGCGATACCCCAGGCCTACTATTGCATGGCCCAAGGAACGGAGAGAGTAGCTACAGAGACGGGCGCCGGCCAGTGGGGATCAGCTTTGGCTATGGCATCTGCTTTCTTCGATCTACGATGCCGAGTATTCATGGTCCGTGTCAGCTATGACCAAAAACCTGGACGCCGAACGATGATGGAAACCTGGGGAGCAGAGGTCTTTCCTTCCCCGAGCACCCAGACGAAATTTGGACGAAGCTTACTCGAAGAGGACAGCAATCACCCAGGCACGTTGGGAATCGCAATCAGCGAAGCCATTGAGGACACCCTGGCCAACGAGAACACGCGCTACTGTCTCGGCTCAGTTTTGAATCATGTTCTGATGCATCAGACCATTGTGGGGCAGGAAGCGAAGAAGCAGTTCGAGATGATAGACACTTACCCCGATGTGGTCATCGGATGCATCGGCGGCGGATCCAACTACGCAGGTTTCTCCTTCCCCTTCATGATGGACAAGCTACAAGGAAAGAGAGACGTGGAATTCATTGCCTGCGAGTCCAAATCAGTACCCCACACAACAAGGGGAGTCTACACATACGATTTCGGGGACACCGCTGAGACGACTCCTCTTGCCAAGATGCTGACACTCGGACACAAGTACGCCTGCCCGCCAATCCACGCAGGCGGCCTTCGATATCACGGCATGGCCCCGCTGATATCCTACCTTATCCAGAAAGGATTCATGAGATCGGTGGCCTACCAGCAGACCGAGGTATTCGAGGCTGCAAGGATCCTAGCTCGAACCGAAGGATTCATCATAGCACCCGAAACCGCTCATGCTGTGAAGTGTGCAATCGACGAAGCAGTTGCCTGCAAGAAGACCGGCGAAGCCAAGGTAATAGCCTTCAACAACAGTGGCCACGGCCTCCTAGACCTATCCGCATACGAGACCTTCCTAGCCGGAAAGCTCACCGACTTCGAGCCTGTCAGGATTGAAGTTCCCAAATACGTCACCTAGACAACTGATCCTTGTTAGTAGACGCACGACACAGCCCGTGGCTTCGTATTTTGAAACGAACCTCTCAGAGTCACCTAATTTCGGAGCACCCCATCCAAAGCAGTTGTTCCTCATGCGTCTAACTGTGGCTTCTGAGGTTGAGGAGCGTTTTCCCAAGAACATTCTCCATTCCAATCTATAGACATGGAGAAGACGAAGGTCACAGCGGGGACAGGGAACATCGCGTTGTTTGCTCTCGACACCAAGGACGAGGATACTGCAGATGCTGCTAATCTGGCAGTTGAATGCATAACTCGTCATTCCGGTGGGCAAGGAAAGATCGAGCAACTCTAGGCCAACTTGAGATCGAGTTGGGGTTCCGCCCTATCGAAAACTAGCCCTTGGCCTCGATGGTCAAACGACTTGCTAACGCGCACTTGACTTTAGCCATCACAAACGGAGAATACTATTTTTTGGTGCTGGAAGGAAGAACATTGTCAGTCTCAGGCATCTCGGGCACTTTCGACTAGAAGATGAGCCTCTCTACTCCTTGCTCTACGAAGTATATGCCTAGGGCGGTCAGAAAGAGCCCGAGCACTATCGATATCTCTCGTTGTCTTGGATTCACATAACTTGCATGGCGGTGCACAAGGAAGGAAACGAATATGTAGTATCCGAAGTCTGCGATCCAATGCCCCGCAGTCACGAGCAGAACTCCTAGGATTCCCATAACCTCTAAGCCTTTGAGGAGAAGGGCGAGGCCAGCTGTAGCCCACCACATAGGTTGCGTCGGATTGAAGGCTGTGTAGAATATGCCTCCGCCCAGCGAAGAACTAATCCTCGCCCCATTCATCTTGACTTCAGCATTTCTACTCCTAATCGTCTTGATGCCCATCAGCGCTAGAACGAATCCGCCTACCAGATAGATGATTAGATTATTCCCCAGTATTATCCAGCCGAATCCAAACAGGATCAGTAGGATAACTCCAAGCTCCCACAATACGTGACCCATTACAACATAATGGCCGGTGACTCTTTCCTTCCTTGAGGTATCGAACAACGTGAAAGCTAATAGAGGGCCGGGTATCACGGCGCCGCTGAGCCCAACTACAAGGCCGATCGCGATCAGAGCAAGAGACTCAAGCATCATCGTCAGTCATCGGGAATTTGTTTGGGATCTGCAAGACACAGAAGAGATGGGCAATCGTTTGCCTTGGAGTTATATGTCTTTCATATTTGGTCGCCCGCACCATTAGACCCAAACACAAAATGATCAGAACTGGAGTTTTACAATTGCACGATCTTTAGGGATCGAGGCAACATACTCCCAACGCTCCGTTGTGTAGCGCTCCACTTCGCGTGTTCCCACCACCTTCTGTCTAGAGCCATTCCCGTTCATGAAGCCAAGCAATCGTTGCTTAACGAGACATACGACCTTCTTCTAGAGTCACCACTTCGCATTTGCGGAGAGAGCTGCGCCGGATGGTTCATAGAGAGTTCAGGCACACGGTCACCCCGTACATTTGAATGAGCGTGCGTAGCGCACGCACTGAGGACTAAGGCGCGACCTGTCTGGCCGTTAGTTTTCGGGGGATGCAGAACAGCCAGAGATAGGATTCTAGATGTTTCTGCTTGCGCCATGAAGCTTCAGCATGCTGCTTCTCACTCTCGCCTCAATATCGGCGTTCTGTCTGATGAGAACCTGCATTCGTCTTTCTCGGAGTTTGATCATCTGCTCAACCTGTTTGGGATTGGGACTGCCGCGTGTACGGTAGGTTTGAACATGTTTGCTCAAGTTGAGCATTTCTGTAATTGAGGCCAGGGTTTTCTTGTTAGGAGTGGTTCCGAGCACGTGTTTCCAGTCTTCAGGCGTCAATTCCCTCAGAGTTTTTCCTTGCTCTAGGGCCAACGTAACAGCCTCACCTACAGCGTGATGTGCAGATCTGAAAGGTAACTTTCCCGCCTTTACTAGCGCATTGGCAACCTCAGTCGCGGCTGTGAATTGGAGATCGCGCCTGTCCGCGATTGATTTCTTCAGCTTGAACTCGGGAATAAGCTGGGATAGGATTCTCAAGCACGATTTGAGAGTGTCAACTGATTGCCAGAGTAACGGGGTTATTTCTTGGAAATCAAGATTGTACCCGGACGGAAGAGCGTGCATCGTCATCCCCGCCGAGCTAAAATTGCCAACGACATGTGCACATCGGGCTCTTACTATCTCAAGAGGATCGGGGTTCTTCTTCTGGGGCATGATGCTGCTTGTTGAAGCGAACTCATCCGGAATATCGATGAGTCCAACATCAGCGGAACTGTAGAAGATAATATCTTGAACCATTCGTGAAATGTCTAGGGCTGTGATTGCGCAAACGCTCAATGCCTCTAAGACGAAATCTCTGCTTCCAACGGCGTCTAGGGTGTTTTCTATGATTCCTTCAAAGCCAAGAAGTCGTGCTACAAAGGCTCGATCCAAGTTGACGCTCGTCCCTGCAAGTGCAGCGGCGCCCATCGGTGAAGTGTTGATGCGCTTGTAGACCTCTACTACTCTTTGGTTGTCTCGCAGCAATGAATCTCCGATAGCGAGAAGGTAGTGAGCGAATGTGATAGGTTGCGCAGGTTGAAGGTGCGTGTAGCCAGGGAACAATGACCTCACGTGTTTTCTAGCAAGTTGAAGGAGCTCACGTTCCAGTAGAATCAGTAGGTTGGAAATCTCAAGCATGTCATGCCGTAGCGCCATTCTGATCGCGGTCGCAACTTGATCATTTCTACTCTTTCCAAGATGCAGCTGTCCCCCAACGTTGCGCCCAGCCCGTTTCGTGACGTGCTCTTCGATGAGAACGTGAACATCTTCCACGCCCCTGCGAAAAGGAACATACTTTTCAATCTCTCGAAGAATTGCGATAAGCCGCCGCGCATCGCCTAGACTGATTGCTTTTGCCTTAGCAAGAGCTATGACGTGTGCTTCATTTACCAAGACCGTTGCTTGCGCGATTCGCTTGTCTTCTTCAACTGACGAAATGAAATTGACAACATCCTTCCTTGTGGCCGCTAACCTTCCCCCGTGAAGGATGGAGGACATTAGGAACTCACTGTAGCGTAGTTGGAGGTAACGCTTGCGTCGCGAGCGAGTGAGGCAAATTGTTGGATTGCGTTGGCGTACACTTCAATGCTCCTGAGGTACTCGCTTATGCTAACATGCTCATTTTCGGTATGATCGAGGCTTGAATCACCAGGCCCATACGCGACCATTGGAATAGAGTAAGATTGCGCGAAAAGATTCATGTCGCTTGTCCCCGTTTTCTTCACTAGTGCAGCCTGTAATCCAATCGTCTTTCTAATGGCCCAGCGAAACGCTCGCACAGCCCCTGAATCTTGGCTCCCCAGAAAGGCTTCGGTTTGATCCTTAACAGCAATCAGAATTCGAACGCCCTGATGACCTTCCTCGTACCGCCTTGCGAATTCGCTTATGTTGTTGGCCAAGTGTACGGCTTGAAGACCGGGAGGGATTCGTATGTCTATTTCCAAGGTTGTTCGAGAGGGAATTGTATTTGAGCCATTGCCGGCTATAGCGCTGGTAATGCATCCAGTCACTGCTGAGAACTTGGATGAGGAATCGTTCTCCAGCAGAGATTTCTGAAGTGTCTTCCAGAATTCAGAAGCTTCCTCGTAACTGTTCTTTGACAACCACGGCGATGCTGAATGCCCGCCTTTTGTAAGACAGGTGACCTGAAGCTGTAGGCTCCCCTTGTATCCAATGACTATGTTAGAGGCTCCGCTTGGTTCACCGAAGACAGCCAGATCATGCGACTCTCCTGAGGCAATAACCGCCTTCGCACCGTCGCTGGATCTTTCCTCCTCGACAACACCCGCTAATGTTACGTGAAATGGGAGGGTGCTTCGTTCTTTGGCGAGAATACTTCCGACCAACATGGCTGCCAGCGAGGATTTCGCGTCCACTGATCCTCTACCATACAGGAAGTCACCCTCAATTCGTACAGGGATCTCTCCGGGAACCGTGTCCATATGACCGCACAGCAGGATTCTTGGCCCGTCGTTTCCGAACTCTCCGATCACGTTGCCCACACGGTCCTTCCTAACCTCGAACCCGTGAGACAACATGTGTTGGTGCAGCAGATCTGCCAGCCGCTGCTCCGACCCGCTTGGGCTGTAAGTTTCGAGCATGGCTTGCAGAAGTTCAACTGGGTAACTTTGCAAACTCCTCTTCCACCAGAATACTTCTCAGACACGAGACGACCCGGTCAACATCACTCTCCTGAATCGAAAGCGGGGGCAGGAATCTTACAACATTTCTTCCGGCGTCCAATAACAGCACACCTTGTTGGAGTGCGCTTTGGAGAATTGAGTGTACGTCAAATCTCATCTCAACGCCTAACATGAGGCCCATTCCTCGGACTTCCCGCACGATGCGCAGTTCTTTCTGCGCGTCGAGAAGCCTGTCTTTGAAGTATTGCCCCACTTTCGCGGCGTTTTCCACCAGACGCTCCTCTAGGAGAACATTGATTGTGGCTTCGGCAGCGGCACAGACAACAGGATTACCGCCAAAGGTGCTGGTGTGTTCTCCGACCGCCAGCGAGCCCATGATCTCGTCATTCGCGGCGGTCACAGCTAATGGCAGGCCGCTCGCTATGCCTTTCCCTAGGCACAATATGTCAGGTGTAATTGCGAAGTGATCACAAGCAAACATTCTCCCCGTGCGTCCGAATCCAGTTTGGATCTCATCTGCGATGAGCAGCGCACCTGCGTCTTGGGTAAGATCTCTGAGTAGAGAAAGCCATGCCGCTGGCGCGACACGTATACCTCCTTCGCCTTGGATCGGTTCAACTAGAACCGCGGCCGTCTCGCGGGAAATCGCATCGTGTGCGGTTTCCTCATTGCCGAAGGGAATGTGCCTGAAGTCGGGAACTAGGGGTTCGAAGCTTTTGCGATATTTGCTATCCCATGTCGCTGAAAGTGCGCCATGGGTCTTGCCATGAAAACCTCCCTTGATGGCAACTATCTTCCTTCTGCCAGTGCGTTTTCTGGCGAGTTTGATCGCGCATTCAACAGCTTCCGTTCCACTGTTGCTCAGAAAGAATCGGTTCATTCCATTCGGGGCGATGGTGAGAAGTTTCGAGGCAAGTCGGGCTCTAGCATCGTTGTATGTTGAGCCGTGAGATGAGATGAGTTTGCGGGCTTGGTCTGCGATGGCTTCAGCTACCTTGGGGTGTGCGTGGCCAACTATACATGTCCCGTAGCTACCCGTAAAGTCAATGTATTCTCTTCCTTCCGAATCAAAGACAAGCGCACCTCTTCCACGCACTATTGTAACTGGTTTTTTGGCATAGAACCTTGCAAGGTGAGCGTCTTCGACCATTCGCATATCTGAAGTGTTCATGCTTCGACCACCGTTCCCGCCTGTTCTTGAATTGCAGATGTGAACGGGTTTTCGCGGTGACCTGAGGAGATCACCACCTTACCTACGCCCATTGACAGCGCTTCAAGCGCAGCGTAAACCTTCGTGATCATACCCGGTCCCAAGTTCGGGATTCCTCGTTTTGCCTCAGCAGCGCTCAGCCGAGGAACAATACCCCCCGCCAGCGTAACTCCCTCAACGTCTGTTAGGAGTAGTAGTAGGTCTGCCCTTACGGCCCCTGCGACGTGCGCCGCGGTTCTGTCACCATCAAGATTGAGCGGCTCATTCTCTGAACCTAAAGCAATGGGGGCTATGACCGGAACATATCCTGCAGTGAGAAGCGTCTGAAGAAGTGAGACGTCAACATGGGTGACCCTGCCTGTGTATCCGCCGTCGATTATCCGTCTCCTTCCGCGTTCATCCTTCACCACGAGTTTTTGCTTTCGCTCCGCTCTGATCAGTCCACCATCGAGACCGGAAAGCCCCACTGCCGGGATCTTTCTGCTTTGAAGATGTCGAACGATTTCCTTGTTTATCTTCCCGGCCATCACCATGGTGAATACTTGAATTGTTTCCGCGTCCGTGTACCTGCTTCTGAAGCCTTCAGGTGAGGTCACGAATTTCTGTTGTATCCCCAGCTTCTCGGCAATACCTGTGACCGTGTTCCCTCCACCGTGCACAAGGACCGTCGGCACCTGGTGGGTGATTTGCGCAAGATCATTCAGGTTGGATTGTGATAGAACGCTGCTCATCACTTTGTCCCCCACTTTGATCACAATGGTCATTTTCGATCACTAAGGGTGAAGACCTAAGGCATTGAGTCCAGTCCGTTCATCTTGTCCGGTCAAGATGTTGTAGCACTGAACAGCCTGCCCTGCAGCTCCTTTGGTTAGGTTGTCGAGTGCTGAGAAGATTATGACTCTCCGCACATGTGAATCGATTTCGAAGCCTATGTCACAGAAGTTTGTTCCGATTGTGGTTTTAGGATTCGGAAGTCCGTAGAGGCCTTTCCTGTCAGAAACCATTCTGATGAAAGGTTCTTGATCATAACGACCTCGGTACGCCTTCCAGAGATCTCGATCGCTCAGGTCCCTTAGTGGAAAAGCGTGCGTCGTTGTTAGCACGCCGCGGACCATGTTGACCGCGTGAGGCGTGAACGCGACTTTCACCTGTCCATTGCCTAACGATCCTAGTTCTTGCTCAATCTCGGCGATGTGTCGGTGACCAGTGACCTTGTAAGGCCTGACGCAATCCGAACGTTCGGAGTGGTGGCTCGCGATCGTTGGACTCACGCCCGCTCCTGAGGAACCTATCTTCGCATCAATGACTATCCTGTCCGTGTCCACCAGACCGCTACCAACCACCGGTGCCAGACTTAGGATTGCCGCGGTTGCCATACACCCCGGAACCGCAACCAGTTCAGAATTTTTGATCAGCTCTCTGTGGAGCTCAGGAAGACCGTAAGCCGCTTTCTCAAGCAGGTCTGGATGGCTGTGTTCGAAACCGTAGTATTCTTTGTAGGCGGTTGGGTCTTTCAAGCGAAAATCGGCTGTGAGATCAACAACCTTCAATCCGCGCTGCAAGAGCTCTGGAACAATTTCAACGGATTTGCCGTGAGGTAAAGCTGTGAAAACTATATCGCTCTTCGCGGCTACTGCTTCAAGGTCAACTTTCTGGAACTTGAGGGTTGTTAGGCCTCTGAGATTAGGGTGGACTCTGTATATTGGCTCTCCCGGGTAACGCTGCGAGCTTATGATCTGAAGTTCACAGGCGGGGTGAGAGAACAAAAGGCGTAGCAGTTCGCCTCCCACGTAGCCTGATCCCCCTAGCACGGACACTGTCGTCATTGTTTCGCCTGCTGCTGGGTGTACTCCAAAAGAAGCTTCGGGATGTCAACTCCCGTAACCCGCACTGTATTTTTGAATTCAGTCGTGTGATTGACTTCGTGGACCACTAAACCCGACTCTGTTTCCATCAGGTCGACGCCGAAGGCGCCACCCCCAACAGCTTGAGCGGCCCTGACACTCAGGTCCTCTAGCTCCGATGTGACAGGGAGATTTTCAGCTATTCCTCCGCGAGCTGTATTTGTCCGCCAATCGTCGGCTGGGGCGTGTCTGTACATCGCTGCGACAGCTTGTTCTCCGATCACGTAGCATCTAATGTCTCGTTCGGGACGCTTGATCTTCTCCTGGATGTAGTACACCTGCTGAATTGGATGCAGATACTCTCGAGATTCAATTATCGACCTCGCCGAATCCACGTCCTTGATTAGAGCTACAAGCCGCCCCCAGCTTCCCACTACTGGTTTCAGCACAGCGGGGTAACCCAACTGTTCCAAAGCCTTTAGCGAGGCGTCTTCCGTGAAGGCCAGAAATGTTCTAGGGGTCGGAATTTTTGCGCGGTCCAGACTTATTGAAGCAAGTAGTTTGTTTCCGCATGTGGAGGCTGCTTTGAAGGAGTTTACAACGGTTTTGCCTCGAGACTCCAGTGTGGCTGTGACATGGATGCTTCTGAAGTAGGAGATGCACCGCTGTAGGAAGGCGTCTGCCGGTTCGATTCCATCGTTCTCACCTGTCACCTCCAAGGCGAGCTGGTTGGTGTCGTAGAGCGTTAGGTCTATGTTGTTGCGCTTGGCAGCTTCAATGATCAGGCGCTCATCTGGTCGAAGTTGATCGTAGATTAGACCGATTCTAACCACTACTTCACTCGCCCCAGTCTTCCTTTTCTATAACGACCGGCTTGATCGAACGACTTTGCCCGGTGAGGGTTACCTCGAGGTCGAGGCCGCAGTCGGGACATGTGACGATCTCACCGTCAACTGCGTCATCAGGAACGGGAATCGCAGCTTCACAGTCGGGGCATTTTTCTTCCGACATTACCTCACCTCCTCCAAGTCGAATTCTGAAATAGTCTAGTCAGTGCACCCAATGCAAATCCACTCTGGAGATGTTCTAATTCGCCGCTCGGGGGCTCGCTTCCGAAACTGCATTGTGCTGCAATTGCTTCGATTGATGTTGTCGTGAGCGGATGTTCGCGACTACCGTTGGCATCCCCCAGATCTCTATGAACCCATTCGACCACGATTGGTCGAACGTAGAAGAGCCGCTGTAAGTTACCAATGCTGTGTCGTAGAGGGACATCGGGGAGCTTCTTCCTACAACCTGCACCGAGCCTTTGTAGATCTTGAGCCGCACATCGCCCGAGACGCGTTCTTGGGTTTTGTCGATGAACTTGTCCAGATCCTCTCTCAACGGGTCATTCCAAAGTCCTGCATATACTAGATTACTCCATTCCGCGTCGATATGTTGCTTGAACCAGACCTCGTGACGGGTGAGAACCAACTTCTCAAGCTCTTTATGTGCCTCGATGAGGAGGGTTGCTGCTGGACACTCGTAAACTTCTCGTGATTTAATCCCGACGAGTCTATCCTCAATGTGATCGATTCGACCAACGCCGTGTTTGCCACCTATGTAGTTGAGCTTCTTCACAATTTCAACTGGGCCCAAGCGTTCATGGTTTATCGCGATCGGGACGCCCTCTTCGAATTCTATGGTTACGTACTCTGGCTCGTCAGGGGCTTGCTCCGGTGCGTTGGTCCATTCGTATACAGCGGCAGGGGGTTCGCTGGACGGATTCTCAAGTATTCCACATTCTATGGACCGACCCCAGAGATTCTGATCCACACTGTACGGGTTTTCAAGGTCGTTAGGGATTGGGATTCCGTACTTCTCCGCGTAGTGGATCTCCTCTTCCCGGGAAAGCTTCCATTCGCGGGCTGGTGCGACAATTTTCAGGCTCGGCTCATAGGCTTTGATGCCTACCTCGAACCGAACCTGATCATTCCCTTTACCAGTGCATCCGTGAGCGACGGCAATTGCCTTTTCCTTTTGCGCGATCTCGACAAGTTTCCTGACGATTAGTGGCCGGGCAAGCGCCGTACTTACCGGGTATTTAGACTCGTATAGTGCGTTCGTCTTGATCGCGGGGAACACGTAGTTTTCAACGAACTCCTGCTTCGCATCAAGTGTGTAGTGCTTGATAGCACCGACGAGGGTTGATTTTTTCTCAACTTCCGTTAGGTCATCCGCCTGGCCTACGTCCACGGTCAGTGTGATCACATCAAAACCGTACTTCTCCTTTATCCATCGGATGGCGACTGATGTGTCCAGTCCACCCGAGTAAGCCAAGACTATCTTGTCACTCATGCCAAACACCGGAAACTTGTGGATTTCTTATGAAATTGGCCTATTCGTTAAGGAATCATTAATAAGGATTGCTCAAAATATAAGAAACCTTTGAGGCGGTTCCCATTAACGACTAGAACGGCTATTCAGGATAGATCAGCATGGCTGATTTGGACGATATAGATCGGAAAATCCTGCGAGGCCTCCAGCGAGACGGACGATCATCATTCAAGAAGATAGGGGAGGAAGCGGGAGTGAGTGAAGCCACCGTGTTCGTCCGAGTCAAGAAGATGCAAGAAAAAAGCATCATCAAGAGCTTCAAAGCGATCATCGAGCCCAGGTCGGTCGGAAAGACGCTTACCGCAATAGTGCTTGTCCGCGCTAACCCGAAGGCCTTTCCTGGAATGTTGGATGCTCTCAAGAAGTTCGATGACATCTATGAAATCTACGACGTAACTGGTGAGTATTATTCGATCCTCAAAATCAAGACAGGCGGAACGGATGAGCTAAGCAAGATCATAGACGACATCGGAAACATTGATGGAGTAGCGGGAACCGAAACAATAATCGTTCTGAGAACTGTGAAAGAAGATTGCGGTGTGAGAGTCTAAAGGACAACCAGCAAATGATCTGACATTGAATCCGCAATTTTGGCCGCGACAGGTAGCCGAAAGCGTTGTCCGTCACCTTAACAGAACCTGCATTAGCCAAGCTAATTAGGAACGGTTCGGATGGTTGGGCCTTTCCGGAGAAAGTTGACGTATGTCATGTAGTAATGACCTACATCGATTCGGAGACCATCCCGGTCTTCGATGTAATCCACAAGCTCTCCAAGCTTTCTAACAATGAAGTCCGTTGCTGCCGCCGTATCTGAAAGCATCTTCCGGGCTTCCAGATATTCAACTGTCCTCATGTACAAGTTTTCCCCGTCGATAAGCAACTGAACTCCTAACGTTACTTTATCGTTACTTTACTTTACAGAGACGATTTTCCATTCCAGATATTGGATCCTTACAGTCCCACTTTCGACGTTGGGCCGAAGAACAATGGTTTCTGGACCTTGGACAAGGATCATCCAGATACCGCACCACATATGTGGGTTCCTTGGATTTCGAACGATACTAATCCGAACATACTGAACTATTGGACAAAGAAGAATGATCCAAGATTCTACGATTGATGCCAATCGAATGGAGCTTATATGTACCAGTAAAGTGGGGTTGAAATCCCCTGCCCCATCCATGAACATCACACACTGGCAGATCTTGTTGGTTTGAAGGAGGCTGTGAAGCTAACTCTCCGCAAGAATCTGAATCTAACTAGACCTACAGAATATCTTGAGTGAGAGACAAGAGTGGCGGAAACTGAAGTAGATAGCGGAAGAATCGGTCGGTTCAAATTGAAGTTCCTGGCTATGCGCGTTGGTGCCACGATTGCCTGATATCGAAGACGCCATCACAAGTAGAATT
>Ga0315280_10009586_pt1 | contig 12364 bp, 16 predicted proteins | sample YL17G06_40_MG_FD_203697 | JGI IMG/M metagenome (GOLD analysis project Ga0315280, IMG submission 203697) | Sediment microbial communities from Yellowstone Lake, YNP, Wyoming, USA - YL17G06_40 | ecosystem: Environmental > Aquatic > Freshwater > Lake > Sediment | place: USA: Wyoming | collected... | reverse complement strand
GCACGTTCCTTGAATCTGACGTGATCATATGCGGACTTGATAATGTTGCATCGCGAATTTTCTTAGCATCTATTTCCAGAAAGTATTCGATTCCTATGGTCGACGGAGGCATTATTGGTTACCAAGCCAGGGTTCAAGTCTATGTTCCGCCAGATTCACCTTGCCCCATATGCCCGCTACCTTCCAGCCAGTACGCTCATTTAATCGGGCTTAGAAACCCTTGCGATGCACCAGTAGAGGAGGCGAAGACGCCGTCCTTACCGACAACCATATCTTTCGTGTCATCGATACAGACGCAGGAAGCCCTTAAGCTCATCTTGGGATATAAAGAATTCAGGGAAAGTAAGACATGGCCTCAACACGTTGGAGAACCTCTGAAGGGCGTCCTAATAGCAGACCTAAAGTACAACAGGTATTCCAGCCTCGATCTCCATAGAAATGAGACTTGTATTGTCTGCGGGAAGGAAGGCGTGGGGAGAGACCTGGTTCAGAAGATAGGAATACCGTTCAAGTCACTGAGAAACTCAGCCAGCAGACTACGGAAACTGGTTTCAAGACAGCTAGGTGAAGATGTTGAAGAGCTTCAGTTATTCAAAATCACTTTAGGAGAACTCATCAAGATTGATTACGGGACAAAATTGGGCGTTTACGGCATGGGAAAGGACGACGTAGTTCAGGCTATCTTTAAAAAGCAGCCGGATGAATATAGAGAAGCAATCGTGAAATTTCTGTAGGAGAGGGAGATCGATGGTCAACTGCCTCAAATGCGGTAAAGAGAACTCCGATATGGCAAAATTCTGTTACAGTTGCGGGACTCCAATAATATCGGTCGCGACACCGATGCCAACGCCTCCTACGATGAAGCCTCCTCCAGCAGTGAAAGTGATTACCCCAACTGGAGCTGCTGCTTCGGCCTTTGCGCCTACAGTCAGAGTGCCTGTGCATGTTCCAGCACCTGGAATGTGCTTCTACCACTCAAACCTTCCAGCTGCCTACGTATGCAATCGTTGCGGACGAGCCATATGCAGAAGTTGCGGGAAATCCTACATGCGACTCGTCTTCTGTCCACAATGCTACGCAGGCATCGTTCCGGTTGCAACCTACGCATGGACTGGTTGACGAGAGCCATGTCAGCTTCTCTTTCGATTCCTCCGCGCAACTTCACAAAGGAATAAGATAAGCAGCTGTTCTTTAGTCAGGCTTGCGTTTCTCCGCGCCCGTGTCATGTTCCAACTTCCCAGATTTCTTCAATCTTTCAGTGGCTGCCTGCAATTCCTCCACCGAGACTTTAAGATCCTTTGAGGCTTGTGCCCAAGATATTACCCCACCATGATCGGCTATGTAGTTGTAGACCTTCTCGTCTAGAGTCGTAGGAGGCATCGCGACTGTTGTGACTCTGACTTCTCCTTCTCGAAGGCTCTTTCCACATCTAGGGCAGAAAGCCTCTGTTTCAGATATGTCAGCGCCACAGTATTTGCAGTACTCAACTCCCGCCTTCACAGGCTTCCGCTCGACCGGCGGCTTCCTTGCTTTTCTTCTAGACCTTATAGAGAAAAAGATAAGGCCAACAAATCCAGCAATAACGAGTATCAACAGAGCAGTGATCGTGAGCACATCAATTACTGAGAGGCCTACAGAACTCTGGGCCTCCTTGTGGGCAAAGCCCCCATTGTAACTTGCTTCAAAGATCACGCTACTCATAATTCCAGAAGTATCAGGCGTATAGCTTAAAGAAGTCATTCCGCTCTTATCAGTGGTCGCGGATCCTATCTTGATCCTGCTTTCGCCCGATCTCAAGTAGAAGTCTATGACGGCGCCTTCGATCGGATTGCCCTTCGCATCCTTGAAAGTTACACTCAATAATATTGGGCTACCCTTGAAGGCGATACCTTGTGAGGTCAGTGTCAACGTTGTCTTCATCGGGCTAATCAATAGCGACTTGGATGTCGAGCTCTGATCGTAATTCTTAGTTCCCACATATACGACATTAATTATCAGGTTCCCCTTTCTATCGGGTGTGTATTTCACAGTCGCTTGTCCATTCTGTTCAGTGGTAACATCTCCGATTGTCGTCGAGTTCGCTTCAACCTTTATTGCTTGGTTTCCAAGCGCCCTACCGTTCTCATCAGTCAATGTGACGTTTATCAGGATCTGATCGCCAACGCTAGCAGTACTAGGAATATCCAAGAAGATAGTTGTTGAGAGGCGACCAACAGTGAGGCTTGTCACGTTCGAGCAGGCTTCGTAACGTGAAGATCCGCTGAAAGTTGCTTTGACTTGGAATTGCCCGGCTTCTTCAACTTTTGATTCAAAAAAGGCGTTCCCAGATTCGTCTGTGACACTCGATCCCAACAGATTTGAATCCAAGAAGAAATTGATCCGTTCGTCCCTCAACGGATCTCCGTCACTGCTTGACAAGCTTGCCGTGATCTTCACTGCCTCTCCAACTTTGATAGTGCTCGGATTGACGCTTAGATAGATTTTCGTCTCTTGTTTGACGGCGTTAACAGGAGCGGGCTTTGTTTCAACGTGATGCCCACCCGTGAAGTCATCGTATTCTATCTTGAAAGTCAAGGCATATTGGCCTGGGCTCAAGGTTTCAGGAGCCCTTACCAAGAAGCTCGTGGTTCTAGATTCCCCTTTGGGGATATCTCCGAGAGCCTGAGAAGAGGGGTTTACCTCCATTCCGCTTGGATTCGTGATCGAAACGATCGTATTCCGCATGTAGTCGTTTCCCCCATTGCTGAAGGTGACGGTTAGAGGGGTCGGGCTTGCTTTCCCTACTGGAATATTCAGTGAGAGAGGAGACCAGTTGGATATGAAGAGTTTGACAACCACGACTGTGAAAGTTGTCATGTCCTGAAGCGTCTGACTGGGGCTCGAATACAACTCAGCTCTGAGACCATATGTTTTCGGTCCCTCCCAGTTGGGTATCGTCACTTGACGTTGCGCTGTGCCCCCGGTTGCGCAAGGCCATGCTTGTGCCGGAGATTCGGCATAGATGATAGTTCCATCCCGAATTATCTTCAGAAAGAAGAGCGTTTCCGCTGGGTTTCCATTGGAGATCGTGAATATGAGAGCCTCCGAATCTCCATCATAGATTTTCGGAGTGTACGATGGTGGGCCGAGGAACGTTGCGGTTTGAGCGAATGCACAGGGTGTATGGATGAGAAAACCCATGCTGATAACAATCAAGCATGTGCTGAATATAGCCAAGAGCCGAGGCTTTCTCAAGTAGACTCTCCTTTACTTTAATGTGGTTCAATGATTTGTAATGCGATGGATCTTAAAAACCATTCATCTTGAAATCGTATCCTTCCGCTTTGATGATGAAGTTTGCGTAGAGAATTTTACGTTTGGAACTTCGAATGGCTCGACGAATGGATATCACGTCGCAAAGGATTGCGGAGCAGCCAAGAGAGGCGGAGAGGGCCTATAGTAATGGGATCCGAATGCCACTATACAGCCTATCCAAGCCAAGATGAAGCCGTACGACGGGCCCACGCTCACTGGAAGATATGTCGGCCTCTCAAAGATAATTATGGCCCAAAGGACTGTTGGAGGTAGAAGACCAAGAAAGCCGAGGGCACCGCCCACTACTCCGTTCACAAAACAGATTACTCCGCCAGCAACTAGGAAGATTAGTGTTGCCGTTGCGATGAGAGAAAGGATCCAGTATTCCTTCGCTTGAGAATAGAAGATGAATGTCAGCAGGTTGAACTGGCTTTCTGACATCGTGAGAAATGGAAGAAATGGAGAAACGATGAGCATCATTCCCGCCAATATAGCGATAGGATTGATCCTCATGAGACTTAACCTCGGGAAATATGAATTACTTTAACGTTTAGATGCATTTTAAGCCTTGCTCACGCTACCGTGATGCGGTGGGCGAGTGGAAAGAGTTACTATGGTAAGCGGAGAATACATATACACGTCGGTCATCGTGGGGGAAGAACATGGTATCAACTCCTTACACTAAGGGACGTTCACGTGAGTACCGGGTGCTCAGGATACTTCGTGAAGATGGATGGCTTTGCAGTCGGAGTGCGGCCTCTCACGGGCCCGTGGATGTTTTTGCTGGTAAGAAAGGCGAAAGACTGATTATACAGGTGAAAAGCGGGAGGGCTAGAATCTCGCTGAAGGACAGGGAGGTACTGAAGGCCTGGGCTCAAGCATACGGTGCTAGAGCGGAGGTTTGGCATTTTAAGAAAGGAGGCAAAGTTGACAAAGAGTTGATTCATGATGGGCGAACGCCTCTTTGAAGCTCCTCGTGTTGAAGAGAGTGAACAATACGGGCTTTAACCAGTCGGGTCAGCAGCTCATCTGAAATAGTTGGACTCAAGGGTGAACGGCTTGGACTTCTCCTCTGGGTGGTGGGTTCTGGGACTTGTTGAATTGAGTATACTCTTTCTGTTACTTGCCCTCTGTTTCATAATGAGTCACTACCATCTTAGGGCAGAAACTGCAGTTTACGCAATGCATACCGAACTTGATCCCAGCTATATCGATTTGAATGAACTGGATGTGACATCTATGGAATACAATAGTCTTTATGCACCTGTAGTAAGAATTCGTAGGAGATTCGAGTCTTGGAGCCGTCTTGCAATCAGAGTGTATGTAGCTTTGATCGTTTCTTCCGCAGTGATCTACATAGTATCCAAGTTTCCCCTATCTCCACCGAGCCCGTTCTGGTTCATAGTTCTACTTCAAGTGTACGCCTTCGCTGGAGCGTATCTTACCTATAAGACATGGCGAAAGGCGAAAGACTAGCGAGCTAGAAGACGCTCTCTCTCGGGAAGACCTCTATTCCATTCTCTCCGATCTTATATGGTCTAGGCTGCGTGTCTATGGGTGTCTCTCTCATCTTTTCTACTTGAACAGCGCGGACCAACGATCTCCCAACTTGGATATTTTGTAGAACTATGACGCCGTGCGCCAAATATTCCTCTAGTTGGACACTCCTCTCGAGACCGGCAGATATTACCCCTGCAGCTCTCAACTCAAGAGTTAGGATAGATGTTGCTCCGGTGCCAAGTAGCGCTTCTATCAGGTCTAGAATTGCAGTTCGCCTCTGGAGCACATCAGGATACTGGAAGACGAGCGAAGCTATGGGGTCGATCACTATCCTTTTCGCATCCAGAGTCTGGGTACTCGATTTCATGCTCTCGATCAGGCTGATCATAGAGAATTCTCTCTTGCCGATCGTAAGCTTTCCTATTTTGACCTCGCCTGGAATATGCCTTATCGGTGAAGCGTCGAGGAACATGAGCTTCCTCTGTTTTTCGAGTTCTTCCAAGTTCCAGTCGAAAGTCATCATTTCTCTATAGAAGTGGGTTTTGTTTTCGTCCAAGCTGACGAATAGGCCGTTCTCCCCGTAGTTCTTTATTCCGTTTACAAGGAATTGTGTTGCAAGGATTGTCTTGCCAGTTCCTGGCCCTCCTACGACGAGGACCACTCTTCCCTTTGGGAATCCTCCATTCAGCATCTCATCGAATCCTGGTATGCCTGTTGATGTCCTCGCGATACGTGACAAGGTCTCTTAACCTCGCTTGTAATCTAACTCAACAATATAACAAGTTTTGTACTTAAAAATGATGTATGAGTACCGTCTATTTCTTGGGACCTAAAATCCTCTTCCTTCTTGATCTATCCCGTCTTGGCCTTCTTGACCCCCTTCGCTATCAATATGCCGATCGCAGCTTTTCGTCCAGCTAGTGACACACCGCAACATTTGCTTCTCGCAGACAATACTTCGATTGCCTTTAGGTGAGCCTCTCTAAACCACTTTTCAAGTTCGAGTGATCTAAATCCAAGCCAAATATCAGCCATCTTCGTCTTCAACCATTCTTCACCATGCTTCTCAAGGTCTGATAAAACGAGGCGTCGGTTCGTTTTCAGTATCCTCGCCATTTCTCTCACCGCGGCGTTTGGCTCAGGGCAGTGGTGCAGTATCATATTTCCTATCACGGCGTCTGCGATTTCGTCCTCTAGGAGGATATTCTCTGCGTCACCTACTTTGAATTCTACCTTTCCCTTGTTACCTGCTTTGGCCATGTTTTCATCCGCAACCTTCAGCATTTCCTTTGACAGGTCTATTCCGATTACTTTGCCTTTCCTTCCCACAGCCTTGGCTGCTTGAGCAGTTAGAAAACCTGTGCCGCATCCAACGTCGACGACCGTATCTCTAGGTTTAATTTCTGCCTGTCGCACTATCATCCGTCCTAGCTCTGCGTCAAAGAATTCTTTTCGCATCTCATCCCATCTTGGGGCCGTTCGTTTGAAGTAGTCTTTCACCCCCTGTTTGCTCGGACAGCAGTTTCCCATTCTTTCACCCTGCTCGATGAAGAGATGCCGACTCTGGTTATTTATGGATTGTTAATCATATTTCAGGCAGCGCATATTCTTTTATTAATCAGATTGCGTTAACTCGGTTCTTAGACGCGATCTCGCGTTTGAGCGATAATGAACTTCTGTTCTAAGTGCGGAAGAAAGCTGGAAGTTGATGACCCACTGCTGGAAATCGAGGGCAGACGCTACTGTCAGGAATGCTATCAGGTAGCAAAGAAGCTGGAAATCAAGCATGTCAGGGAGAGAATCAGCATGATGACTGAGGAAGAATTGAAGAGAATTGTTTCAGATGTTGAGAAGAGGCTGATTGCTCTTGAGCGGGAGGTTGAGTGGGACAAACTCACCACCGAGGCATTCACGAAAATATTGAAGTTTTCGATAGATCAGAATAGAGCTATAATGGCGCAGAACGAGTTGATCTTGCGTGAGCTTAGGAAGCCTAGGGAGAGCCTGGTCAAGCGTTGAAGCCCATGTACTTGCAGAACGCGTGAAGATGGAAGCGTTGGAAAAGAACTAAGTATTCCTAAGTCCAAATATTGATACTCAGCCACGATGAATCTCGAATTATTTTTATGATGGATTTGAGGAGGAGATGAATCTTGAAGCCGAAGGTCTTTGTGACAAGGAGAATCCCCGCCCCTGGGCCTGCAATATTAGCCGAATATTGCGAGGTCGACATGTTTCTTGGAGAGTACCCTCCAAGAAAAGAAGAGATTTCAAAAGGTGTCAAAGGAAAGGACGCTCTCCTTTGCCTTTTGACAGATAAGATTGACAGCGATATCATGGCTGCAGCTCCGAACTTGAAGGTGATAAGCTCCTTCAGCGTTGGGTACGAACACATTGACGTTGGGGAAGCAACTCGAAGAGGGATATATGTCACATATACTCCAGGAGTGCTCACGGAAGCGACAGCCGACTTTGCTTGGGCTCTACTTATGGCTGCTGCTAGAAGAGTCGTTGAAGCGGACAAAGTTGTGAAGACTGGGAATTGGAAGATCGCTTGGGGTCCAACCATACTTCTTGGCGATGATGTATATGGGAAGACTTTGGGAGTAGTGGGACTTGGGAGAATAGGAACAGCGGTAGCCAAGCGAGCTAAGGGCTTTAACATAAGGACCATATATTTCGATGTTGTTAGAGCGCCTCTGGAGAAAGAAAAGGAGCTCGATATCGCTTATGTTCCCTTAGAAAAGTTGCTTGAAGAATCAGATTTTGTGAGTGTTCATGTTCCCCTAATGAAAGAGACCTATCATCTTTTCAATGAAGCTCAGTTCAGGCAGATGAAGCGAACTGCATTTCTCATAAATACTTCAAGAGGCGCAGTGATAGATGAGAAGGCTCTTGCGAAGGCGCTGCAAGAGAAACTGATCGCGGGTGCAGCGCTGGACGTTTTCGAGAAGGAACCGACAGATCCAGATAATCCTTTCGTGAATATGGATAATGTCGTGCTTGCTCCTCACGTTGCGAGTGCGACGAAAGAGGCTCGTTCGAAAATGTCGGAGGTATCAGCGAAGAACTTGGTAGCTGTGCTCAAAGGTGAGATGCCTCTGTTCCTAGTGAACAAAGAGGTATTGAACATCAGGCCACTGGCTCAAGTCAAAACAATCTAGCAGGGCATCAAACGTTTAAAATTTCGAAAGACGTATGAAATCTCCAGGTGCAAGAAATGGGAATTATCCCAGATAAGCATAAGGAGCACTTGAAGCAAGAATTTGAGAACAGCCTCGTAGATGACGTAAGGCTCACAGTCTTCACGCAAGAGACGGAGTGCATGTTCTGCAGGGAGGCCAGAGAACTAGTGCAAGAGGTAGCTGCGATCTCAAACAAGCTGAAAGTAGATGTATACGACTTTATCAAAGACGCCTACAAAGCTGAAGAATACGGAATAGATAAGGTTCCCGCGATCATAGTTTCTGGCAGAAAACCTTACGGGATCAGGTTCTACGGAGTTCCAGCAGGATACGAGTTCAAGCCATTTACAGATGACATAATTAACGCTTCCAAAGGAACTACCGCTCTGTCAGACGCAACGAAGGAAAGACTGAAGTCAATAGATAAGCCTGTTCACATTCAAGTGTTTGCAACGCCAACCTGTCCCCATTGTCCTTCTGCAACAGGACTGGCGCATCAATTTGCTATCGAAAGCGATTTCATCAAGTCAGATATGGTAGAAGTCACGGAGTTTCCTCACCTCGCTCAAAAGTACGCGGTAATGAGCGTGCCGAAGATAGTGATAAACGAGACGGTACAGTTCGTAGGAGCCCTCCCAGAAGATCACTTCGTTCAGCATGTTTTGCTCGCAGTGAAGCCCTCTAAGATGTATATCTGACAAGTCGTTGCTTGAAGCGGGCAACTCTTCAAAATCGAAACACGTATTGAAGTATCATTTAATGCTTTCATCGGCACGAAAGTGGGCCATTTCGACTCGTTAGAGATCGGCAACAAATTATTTCATGTACAAAGAAATCCTTGAGCAACCGGCCGCGCTGAGCGCCACGCTTGATTTGGCCAGACGAAGGCTTCCATCTTTAATTGCCCAAATACGTCCGAGCGAGGTTGATTTGCTCGAGCAAACTAGAATTGTCTGAGGATAAGCTCATAACGACTAGAGGAAGATTTTGGCGCCGCCGGAAGGATTCGAACCCTCGACCAACGGGTCTCTGCAATCCTCCAGAATCATTTAACAGCTTCAGCCTCAATCGGCTACGTCGATTGAGTCCGCTGCTCTACCACTGAGCTCTCGTCTATACTACCTTCGTGTAAACGGCGGCTCTATCTGGCCGGCGGCACCAATCTGTTGAAAATTTGAATGAAATATTTAAAGATTAGTCGCATCGCTCAGTCTTTGACTGTTGAAGCATCTCGCAATAGAAGAAATACTTTAAAATAACCGGGAACTCTGACATAAACTGACAATAAGAATGGGCCCGTAGCTCAGCCAGGTTCCGATGCACCAGCACATCGCCTGAAAGAGCGACAGAAACAAGCAAGTCGAAGCTCATAAGAACCTGGAGAAACCTGTTGGTCCCCGGTTCGAATCCGGGCGGGCCCATCACTTTACTAAGAAAGCTGGTATCCAGCGTCTTATCAGCTTGGATGGGAGGGCGCTGCTTACTCGGATCATGAGGGAACCAAACGGTGTAATTCTTGCCTTACTTTCTCTCTCTGGTTTCTTTCGGATGATTAGAGGCCGACTGAATCTTTCAAGTGGGATGTTCAAGGTTTTGTTCTGGAAATCAAGAAGGGCAGAATCGTTTTTCTTCGCTACTCTTTATATGCCTGTTCATATTGGTATTCTTCTTCGTTGATTAGGGGATCTGCTGTGCCCGCTGAGTTGCTTGATTCAGAAGAGTTCGTTCGCTTGTCTGAACTTGCGATGGAGTGTCGAGTTAAGAGGATTAAGGAAATCGTGAAGTTGAAGTTGAGAACACCTAGTAGGCTTTACACGATTAAACTCGATGCTGGAAAGGCGGAAGAGGTTATGAAGAAACTGAAGTGCGAAGTTGTAGAAGTATAAAAGAATCCGGATCCTATCCGCCATGGGAGATAGGAATCAAGACAATTTCATCAGTATTCTTGAGCTGCGTCTTCACACCGTCTAGCGCGCTTATGTCCTTGTTATTGACTATTATCAATGTGTTCGACGTCGGGTCATTCAGATCCCGATCCACGATTGCTGCTGCGAATTCAGTTCTTCCAACGCTGTCAATGAGTTTCTCCACGACCTGAGCAACTGTTCCATCTTCTTGAATTTCAATCTCTAAAGAGTCTCTTCCCGCTAGATTGCGAAGGACGCCTATGAGTCTAACTCTCACATTTACCACCTTTCTACCGGCTTAGGCTTCTTCGCCAATTACAGCTTCGATCACGTCTGTTGAAGCATTGACTATAGTTTCAGTCACAGCTACGATGGTTTCCTTGTTCAATGGCGATTGAGGGTCAGAAATATCACGCACAGCCGCTTTAATCTTCAGTAACAAACTGAGCAGAGGTTCTCGACTTGACGTTCTCCCCAACAATACTTCAGAAACTAGGATGTCCAAATACTCCGGTTGACCCAACGCGTACTGAATCGCCAACTGAGCCTTTCTCAAAGCAATCGTGGAGAGATCTCTAACTGATGCTATTGAGACAGCTTGGCGTGCTAGTGCCAAGTCAACTCCAGCCTCTCTAGTATATCTTAGAGCCCATGCTCGTCTGTACTCATCGCAAATCAGATCGACCATGTTCTTGCGCCATATCCTAGACGATTGGGCAAGCGCAAATCGTTTTGCTTCGGGACCTCCTAGGCGTTTGGGAAAGCTAGGATGTTTCCACTTCTTCCAAAGCGCCCTCTTGAGTTGAAGGTGCCATTGGAGCTTTATTCCGCTCTTCCATCTTCTTGAGTCCGGTTAAATATCCTGATATCCTGTTTCTCAGTCGCTTCGATCTGGAATCTACTATCTGGTCTATAACTTGTTTGTTTGCTTCATAATCCGCAGTGAACTTGTCCGGATGGCGTTCTAACAGGTTCTTGGCCATTCTCTTGATCGTTTCCGTTCTAACTTTTCCCAACAGCTGTCCTCCAGGTATTGGACACATATCCGTTTCTATTGAAAGCTATGTCACTCATTTCATCGTTTCGACCATATCGCTCAACGCTGATATTTAAGAGTTGATGTAGAACCGAATAACGAAAGCGCCTACTCTTTCTTTTTCTTGAGATTCTTGATTTGCCTGGGCTTACCCAAACTCACCTCTCTATCTACTCAGTAGAGAACTGAAACGCCCCAGTTGACATCATAACAAAGGTTAGAAGCTCTCTAATAATTCTCAGCATCTTGGCCAGTGCGATCTTCAATCCTCTGTTGATTCAGATCTGCGATTGTTTCGGATTATCTGAGGACCCTGCCTTGAGGATAGAGACACGGCTATGTCCGAGGCATGTTCAGGGTTTTCAACTTGTTTCTATGTTGAAGAAAGACTTAAAATTCCGTATCAGTTGACCGGAGAGGTCTTGAATGTGTTTTGAATATAGGAGGGAGGGACCGACAGTTATCCGGTATCCGTTGCTAATTATCTCCTTTAAGACTTTGATCGATCCACTGTACCAGTGAAATAGTACCCGCTTTACTCTACACGTGCGTATAAATTCTAGTGCTTCCTTTATTGAGCCTCTTGAATGTACACTAATTGGCAGACCTGTCCTCTCGGCTAGATCAAGCATCTTCCGGAAGATCTCAGATTGAATTCGAAAATCTTCCTCTTCTTTAGCATAGATTCTGTCGGGGCCTATCTCACCGATAGCTACGATTTCTCTTCTATGTCGAGTAGCTATCTCGCTCACGGTCTCTGGAGCGGTTTCGTTTTGGAAAACTGCATTCCAAGGATGAATTCCGACTGCAGCGTAAACTAAATCAGAATATTCTCGTGCTAGCGCTAGAGTTCGTCGTGAAGTTTCAGAATCCATAGCATTCGAGATAAGTGCGCTTACATTCGCTTTCTTGGCGGTTTCAATTAGGTAGGGCAGCAATCCCTCGTACTCGGGATCTGCAAGATGGACGTGAGCATCTGCAAATTGCATGTTTTTCTCCGATTCAGATCTTGTGCTCGAAAATTTTTATATAGTTTCGGATTGTAGCATGAGTTCTAGGTGCGTTGTATGCAAGAAGGCGAACTCTCGACAGCGGCTATACACAGACTTATCAGAAAAGCGGGCGCAGCTAGAGTTGGCGACGATGCTGTTGAAGAACTGAGGAAAGTCCTAGAAGAGCTCGGAGTTAGAATAGGAAAGGAAGCCATGGAACTCGCAACTCACGCCAGAAGAAAGACAGTTAAGTCCGATGATATTCGACTAGCCGTTAAGAGGATAACCCACGAATGATTTGTCAAAGAGGTCTAGACGCAGTACATTACCGACTCTGCGCTCTTGATTTCTTGATGTTGTCAAGATAAGGTTTTTCGGTGTCTAGCTGATGAGTTGTCTTTATGGATTTTGAAGGTGTTTTCGAGCTTCTCTTGGAGAAGGCTAGGGGCT
>Ga0315280_10009585_pt1 | contig 12366 bp, 10 predicted proteins | sample YL17G06_40_MG_FD_203697 | JGI IMG/M metagenome (GOLD analysis project Ga0315280, IMG submission 203697) | Sediment microbial communities from Yellowstone Lake, YNP, Wyoming, USA - YL17G06_40 | ecosystem: Environmental > Aquatic > Freshwater > Lake > Sediment | place: USA: Wyoming | collected... | reverse complement strand
ACTATCGCTGAGATCGAAAAATCAGCTGAGCAGGCGTTACTATGTTCGCATTTTGTAAAAATCAAATGATGAAATATATTTAATATTCCTTAACCGATGACCAATGAGGCAGGATCTGGCTTTGCCTCATAGGCATTACTTGGAGAAGCGATACTATCCAGACGAATTGGATTGGATTGATGGATATACACGGGATCATAGATGTCGTACGATTGGCTACCGTAAAGGTTTAAAAAGCGCATTTCAGCAGGAAGGCCGGCAAGTGGTGCATTCACATCTTGATCGTAAGGTGCAACCTTGCTTCCTGCCTGGCGATCACCGAAGGGGGTCAGCCTTAGATCATTAGCATCAGCGATTCCGATAGGAGGGAGATCCAGGTATACAACGTCATCCCCATCATAGGCACCTCTGTCAGATCCAATGTCCCAATAGCTGATAGCAGTCCCATCAATAATATTTTTCAGAGAATTTCCAATATCACTATCTTGCAGCGCCACCTTGGTTCCAAAGGCATAATCTGACGCCATAGAAAGGCCTACGATCGAGAATAAGCTAGAGATAAATATTATCACAATAATTTTCATAATAGACGTTATCCCCCCACATTTCAGCTATCTCCCTAAAATCGTTCTTATCATCAAAGGTAATAAGAGTACTAATAGTATAAATACTTTTTTATTATATATTATGAAAGATCTCTTGGTGATTATATTCTCGGCGATGTCAGACTCATTTCATAAAATGAATGAAATTTTACAAATAAAATTCGACGCAGTTGCGAATCGATGGTTTATGGAATGATGGTCGATTGGAATCCCTTTTGATGCCGGATCAGGATAATCGAGAAATATCCATAGATCTATCCAGATTCTATGCACATTGGAATTGTGATCTCTGATCCAGAAGATTGGACTGCGCAGGCTCTCATGGCGTCCTTTCTCAAAAAAAGGGCAGACACGATCTTTCTGGACTTCTCACAGCTTACGGCCTTCATTGCCGAGGATCGGTCTTTTTCCTGCGACGGGATCGATCTTCTCTGCATGGATGGCTTGGTAGTGCGTGATCTGGGTCGAAGAGGATCGCAGGATGTGGCCTTTCGCTTCGAAGCCCTGCAAACCCTTGAGAGTCTCGACATTCCTATTATCAATCCCCCCCCAGCAATTGCCCGGGCAGCCAACAAGTTCGCTACCTCTCTGGCGCTGCAGCATGCCGGTGTGCCAACTCCAAGGACCATTGTCACCACGAGCCCCGAGGAAGCATCAAATGCCCTGCAAAAGTATGGAAAAGCGGTCTCCAAGCCGCTCTTCGGGTACAAAGGAAAAGACATTCTATTGCTGGAGGAAGGCGATGAAGCAAAACTGAGGAGGGTCTTGGAAAAGGATGGCCTGATTTATTTGCAGGAGTTCATCGCCTCTACCTCTCCGCGGGACATCAGGGCCTTTGTGGTGGGCGGCAGGGTTTTGGGAGCTATCTACAGGGTCGCTCCGCCGGGCCAGTGGATCAGCAACCTGGCGCGCGGCGGACATGCAGAGCCCTGTCCCGTCACACCAGAGCTGGAGGATCTGGCGGCCGGAAGCAGCAGGGCGGTGGGCACGGTCTACTGCGGCGTTGACCTCCTGGAGACCTGCGAAGGTCTGAAGGTCATAGAGGTGAACGGTACGCCTTCAGGAAGAGGCATCTTTGAGGCTCTGGGCGTGAACGTAACAGAAGCAATAGCCGACCACGTTATGAAGCTCCAGGCTTGACGATGCAGTCAAAATAGCATCAAAATTGTTATCTACGTGGCCGCTAACCCTACAGGCCATGTTCACGATACTCACCGGCGCGCAGTTTGGGGATGAGGGCAAGGGCAAGATAATAGATCTGCTGGCCGAAAACTACGACATCGTCGTCCGCTTCCAGGGCGGAGACAACGCGGGTCATACCGTGGTCGTGGAGGGCAAGAAGTACAAGCTCCATCTGATTCCCAGCGGAGCCATCTTTGGCCGAAGGCTGCTAATCGGTCCCGGTGTGGTGCTGAACCCGCGTGTTCTCTGGAGTGAGATCCAGGCTCTCGAGTCCGAGGGCATAAAGCTCGATTTGGGCATCGACGCCAAGACGAGCATCATCATGCCCTATCACATCGAGCTGGACGGCCTGCGGGAGAAGGCCAGGACGGAGAAGATAGGCACCACCAACCGCGGGATTGGGTTTGCCTACGTGGACAAGATCGCCCGCGAGGAGGTTCAGATGGAGGACCTCATCGACCCGGCCCTGCTGGAGGCAAAGCTGAAGGAGATCGGGCCGGCCAAGGAGAAGGCCATCGCAGACCTGGGCGGCGATCCCACGGTGGTCAGATTCGCACCTTTCATCGACGAGTATCTGGAGATAGGAAAGCACCTGAAGAATAAAGTGACTGATGTCTCACGAGAGATCAACATCGCCCTGATCGAAGAGAAGAGTGTGCTGGCCGAAGGCGCTCAAGGAGCATTCCTGGATGTCATCCACGGCACCCAGAAGTTCGTTACCTCCAGCTTCACCACCGCCGGAAGTGCCTGTGCTAACCTGGGTGTGGGCCCGGTCATGGTGGACAACGTGGTGGGAGTAGTAAAAGCCTACATCACCCGGGTAGGGGAAGGCCCCATGCCCACAGAGCTGAAAGGGGAGCTGGGTGAGAAGATGCGAGAAAAGGGTGCAGAGTACGGCACGACGACCGGCAGGCCCCGCAGATGCGGCTGGTTTGACGCCGTGCTGGCGCTGAAGTCCGTCTACCTGAACGGCTACACCGAGCTGGCTTTGACCAAGCTTGACGTGCTCACGGGCCTCGATCCCATTAAGATATGCGTTGGCTACGATCTTGACGGCGAATGCATCGGCTATTCCCCGGAGAGCACATTGCGGCTCGCCAGGTGCAGGCCCCTTTACGAGGATATGCCCGGCTGGACCGAGGAGATCTCCGCTGCTCTGGCCTATGAAGATCTCCCGGAGAATGCTCAGGCCTATGTAGAGAGGCTGGAAGATCTTATGGGTGTGGAAATTTCCGCAGTCTCCGTGGGCCCGGGAAGGGAACAGACCATATACCGAGAAGAGCCTGAGGAGTAGCGGGCATCGCCGTCTCAGGTGGAAGAAACTTGACGATAATCTTCCCAATGATATGATCGTTTTGGGCTTGATTGTCAATACGTTAAGAAATTATTTATTCTCATAGTACCTAATCTAGGCATATCTCTAAGTAATGGGGGTCAGAATTGATGAAAGAAGTCTTGATAATAGTATTGCTGTCCTTGCTGATCGTTCTCTCGGGCTGCTCAGCCCAAGATCGTCTCAGCAGGCAGATAGAGTTCAATCTCGGAGGAGCCCAGATAAGTCCGATGGATGACCAGTCCAGCTCTACGAACACGGCCAAGCAGTCCGGGTCCTGGAGCGAAAAGCCCATTGACGGGCAGGCGGCATCTCTGGGATCGGCTTCTCAGGGAACATATCCGAGCATGACATTGCAGATGAACAACAATCCTGTCCAAAACCAGAGTGTCGGCCAGAGTGCTGTCCTTTTGTACTCCCAGTATTTCCGGTCCACATCAGAAGCTCCTAGAAATCCGATCACGGCTCCCACCAAATTCAACTTGCAGGAACAAGAGCCTTCCATGCTCTACTTCGGCTCATCCCAGAAGGCCGTCCCTTACTCGCAGTACCAGACCTATGCCCTGACCACTGGATTGAACTCTTTCTGGATCCAGGGAACCTCAAGCTGGACTCAGTACGCCATGGTTCCCCTGGGCTCCAGCCTCTCGCTGATTGGCACGTCTGCGACGGGCGGGTATGGTTACCTCTATGATGTGTATCCCGACGGCACCCTGAAAACGAACAGCTACTACTTCTATCCCTACAACCAGATAGGATTCTACGCTGATCAAGAAGGACAGCATCTTCTGTTCTTTAACATAGACGGCCAGCCCAGCAACATAATAGTAATAGACGTAGCGCAATACCAGCCGCAGCCGATTCCGCCGGTCTACAACTATGCATTGATTACCGTCAGCTCAAGCTGGCTGAGGGGATACGATGTGTCCGTGGACGGCAGCCACCAGGCCACGGAGGGAATGACAGGAGAGCCTGATGGCGTGGTGTCCATCAATGTGCCAGGCAATCAGTATCACACCATAGCCGTCGAAGGCGATCTATTCTCGTTCTCCGACTACAAGTACTTCAGCGCCGGAATGGCTTACACGCTGAATGTGTAGGTCTTCCTTTCATATTTTGACTTTTCAGTCGCTTATCAATCCTCTGTCTTTTATCGTTCTTTTGGTTTCTGCCAGCGCCTTCTGATAAGCCTTCCAGCCCGGGCACCAGCCGGTGTGCCAGCGCCAGATTCCGGAGATGAGGGACTGAGGATGCCGGTCGGAGTATCTTCTCAAGGGGCAGGTCTCGCACATGAACTTCTCTTCGGCCATGATCCTGGACTTCGGCATGTTTCTATAAGATTCTACTCATGGCAATCCCAATCGGGAATCCCGGTTTGCCGCGCGATTGCTTTTTTGATTGAAGAAGAAAAAGCAAAAAGGGCGAAGATCATCGCCCTTGCAGTTGCTTTTTGAGGTTTTCCAGCTCCCCCGTCCTGTACAGATAGAACCCGGCGCCTATGGCGATGAGCAGCACGATGATCAGCGCAATCAGCCAGTTGCTGTTCTGCGCCTTCTCCACGTTCACCGTCTTGCTCTGGCCGTCCAGACTGAATCTGTACAATCCGGGATCTTTAGGCTTGTAGCTGAAGGTGGCAGTGGTGTTCTCGCCTGCTTTCAGGCTCAGGTTCTTGCTGTCCACGATGGTGTCGTTCACCTTCAGCTCCAGAATGCGGTAATCTGCCTCCTGGCCAGTGTTCTGCACATTCGCGACAAGCTTCAAGTCCTGGCCTGCGCTGGCCTTATCCGGCACCTCCAGCCTCAGAACCTTCACGGGCGAGGTCACGGTGACCTTCCTGGTAGTGGAGTCGTAGCCGGCCTTCTCTGCCCTCAGGCTGTGCTCGCCGGTGGCGTTAGCGGAGTAGGTCAGTGTCCCTTGGACGCTGGTGTTTCCGATGCTCTCTTGATCGAAGAATATCTGTGCCTCTTCTACCGGCGTCTGGTTGATGCCTTCCGCGACGCCAATCAAGAAGTTCTCTCCCTTGGCGACCTCAGCTGGCGCATTGATGGAGATCCGGTTGGCCATGGTTACATTAGCCTGCTCCATCGCTGCCAGGGCAGAGGCCTCAGCCGCCGTTCTCACGACCAGGCTGCCCTTGCCGTCGTTGTAGCCGCTCTTCTTGGCGATCACATCAAAGGCGCCTGTGCTCTTGGGCGTGTAGCTGATCGATCCGGAAACATCCGTAGTACCTATGTTGCTCCCATTCACAGAGATCTGCACTCCGCTTAGAGCTTCTGAACCGGACTTGACGCTGAAGGTGACGGTCTGGTCGACAACAGCCCCAGGAATGCTTATGTTCAGGGCCATTCCCTCTCCGGTTTTGCTGGCTATGGGTGCGATCAGCCTCTTGGCGCTATCGGCTACCTCAAGCTTCAGGTTCTCCATGATTTCTATGGTTCTTCCCCTCCCCAGGCTGATGCTGCCATCGTTTTTCATGGTGATGCCATCGTCCCCTAGGGTCTCCACCTTCATCTTGCCGTGAACCTCGCCTTCCTCCACGGACTCCGGGCTGTCTGAGACCTGGAAGAGGCCATCCACTGTAGCCAGGTCGGTCTCGGTACTCCTGAAGACGCTCTGGATATGAGCAATGACGATGGGAACATTCTTTTCGCCGCCCATGTCCACTTTATACATGTAGTTGGAGGCCCTGTCCGCCGGATCCGCGGAGGGCGTTACAACCTTGCTGTCAACCTCACTGCCGTCCTTGGCCAGGGCCAGATAGACCTTGTTTCCATTGAGGTCCACCTGCTTGATGCGCAGCTCATAGCCCTCCTCCAGGGAGAGAACAGATCCGCTGGCTATGGTCTCGCTGTCGTCGCTATCGATCAGGACCTTTCTGAGCTGTCCTTCGTTGATGGCACTGGCTTCGTCGGTGAACTTGGTCAGATTGTCGTAGCCTGCGAAGTACTTACCCGCCATGAAGCCGATGACGTCGTACTTGCCCCAGTCTTCAAACTTGAACTTCACTGGCTGAGGACTGGTCTTATAAAGCAGGTCCTTCTCCTCGATCCTTGTGCCGCCCGCAATCTTTGCCTGGAGGCTCTCCGTTCCCACATCGTCGTCAATGTCATAGTAGAATCCCTCGAAGTTATAAGGCGTCCAGATGAATTCACTGGTAGCCGCGGGATTGATCACCGTGCCTCTCACCTCGTAGGCCCCGGTCCTCTGCACCACCGGGGCAAAGCGCAGCACATCGGCATCAGCAACCTGGAATCCCATGTTGCCGAAGATCTTGGCGGTGCTCCCCTTGCGAAGGCTGAGCGAGTTCTCGTTATCCATCTCCACGCCCTGGTCGGAGACAGATACAACCTTCATCTTGTCGTATTTGTCGCCATCTTCAACGGAGGCATAAGTGTCGGATATCTGGAAGAGACCATCCACGGTCACCAGAGCAGACTCAGCGCTGGCGAAGACGTTGGATATATGGGCTAAAACGATTGGTGTATCCTCTCCGGCTATGTCCACCTTGTACTGGTAGGTGGCGCTCTTGATGTTCTCAGGCGAGATCACCTTGCTATCAATCTCATCTCCATTCTTGGCCAGGGCCAGATAGACCTTATTTCCGTTGAGGTCGATCTGCTTGATGCGCAGCTCGTATCCTTCTTCCAGAGGCAGGACCGATCCGGTGGTTATGGTATGGCTGTCATCGCTGTCGATAAGCACTCTTCTCAGCTGGCCGTCATTTATCAGGCTTCTATCCCTATCGAAGACCTCAGTGGCTTTGTAGCCCGCGAAGTACTTGTCTGCCATGAAGCCCATAACCTGGTAGCTTCCCCAGTCGCCAAACTCGAAGTCGGTATCTTGGGCGCTCGTACTGTAGGTCAGGTCGCCGGAGTCGATGGATCGGCTCGATCTCTGCAGCTTTACCGTCAGCTTTTCCGTGCCGACATCGTTCTTCAGGTCATAGAAGAATCCAGAGAAGCTCTGCGGCGTCCAGGTGTAATCATAGGGGCTTATGCCCTCTCTCCATATACGGTCGGTCGCAATCTCCATCTCTTCGCTGGATTTTGCCGCGGTTTGTTCAGGCACGTTTTCCGATATGTTCTTGGATTCATTCTCTGAGATCACAGTTCCCGGTGTCACATTCTCCGGAAGCGTCACGTTCATCACCGGGGCAGCCTCGGTCTGGTTTACTGTAGAGTTTTCGGATCTCGTCTTGGCAGTCTCCGTCTCCTGGGGCATCGCACTTGGAGTCGCCGCCGCCGTAGCCGCAGGATTCGCGGCAGTCACTATCTGAGGAGACTCTTCTTGGATTGGGGTCTCTTTCTGGCTTTCTGCAGAAGCGGCTGCGGTTGCAGAAGTTTGAGCCTCCTGGGCGGTCTGGGGCGCCTCAGAGGCTGCAGAGCTGCCTGGGGAGGCCAGCGGCTTCAGGCCGCTGTTTCGTTTCGCCAGTTTCTCTGCGGATATGGTTTCTCCATGTCCGCTGCTTTCAGAAAGCAGGCTTTTGCTTATGATTGGATTTGCCCCTGCAGCGGCGTCTGTGGACTGAGGGGTCTGAGCCAATACATTTGATGGCAGAGCCGCAGCTATTATTATGAGAAGCAGACAGACTCCACCGACCCTGACGTGATCCATAAATCTCCTCCAAATACATGACCATTACAATATATTTAGGACATATCGTCTCTATTTATATTTTTTGTTTTGTTGAATTGCCATTTATTCATGCTGCCTTAAGCAGCCATTATCTCACGCAACATTATCGTGCATGGATGTGCTTTACGTTTATAAATTTGATCACAAATGGACCCAGGTGGGGACTTATTAGACGGCATTGCGCGTCCCGCCTCTCTCTCGCCCTGGTCAACCTCTTCAGCTCTCTATCCTCTTTTGGGGAAAATCCTGAAAGGCTCGATCATGCAATCCACTCAGAATCACTGACATCATCCTTCCTGCATGAGCAATATTTTCAAGAGGGTTTGACGGCAAAGTCGCATTCAGGTCTTCCTTAACATCTCGGCCGTTTCTTCCATGGATTCTCCTTCCCGCAGCGCCGCTAGCTTTGGCGGAGACTCCTGGAACAGCTCCAGGGCGTTGAAGAACCTGTCCAGCACGTCGCCTTTGTAGGTCGGCACCAGGAAGATGTGCGTATGAGGAATTCGCCTGCCTCGGGCGTACATGCAGACGAAGTCCGGCTCAAGAGAATGCATCATCTTCTCCGCCACGATCCTGGCAACCTTAAACAGGCTGGCGTTCTCCTCCTCGGTGAGTTCATGCCACCAGGGAACGTGTCTCTTCGGTATCGCCAGGCAGTGGCCCCTGGAAAAGGGATTTATGTCCAGGATACAGAGCGAAAGATCATCCTCGTAGATCTTATGGGACGGTGCCCGACCGGCGACTATGTCGCAGAAGATGCAGCCCTTCTGGTTTTCCTCGGCCATGCCTCTCCCTCTGGCTCTGATGGTACTTGTCTTTAGCGTCTGAAAATTTTTGACGCCAACCTTAATAAAGAAGGCTGCAAAGTGCCTGGCGTGATATGTCATGTCCTTTGAGATTGAGAAGATTCATGCTCGCGAGATTCTGGATTCGCGCGGAAACCCGACCGTAGAGGTAGACGTTTACACCTGCTGCGGCTTCGGGCGCGCGGCCGTGCCCTCGGGCGCGTCCACAGGCACGCATGAGGCTCTGGAGCTGCGCGATGGCGGCGACAGGTACAATGGCAAAGGCGTTCTGAAGGCGGTCAAGAACGTGAACGAGGTCATTGCGCCCGAGCTTTTGGGCATGAACGCCTCCGCCCAGAGGGAGATCGACGAGTTCATGATAGAGATGGATGGGACTCCCCACAAGTCCTCCTTAGGCGCGAATGCTATTTTGGGTGTCTCTTTAGCCACGGCCAAGGCGGCTGCCTCCTCAGTGGGCATGCCGCTTTACAGGTATCTTGGGGGCGTCAACACCACGCGGCTTCCTGTTCCATCTTTCAACGTTCTAAACGGCGGAAAGCATGCCGGCAACGAACTGGCCATCCAGGAGTTCATGATCCAGCCCACAGGGGCGAAGACCTTCAGCGAGGGGCTGCGCATGGCCGCGGAGACCTACCACTCCTTGGGAAAGATCCTGCAGGGCAAATACGGCGTGGGCGCTGCCAATGTGGGCTACGAAGGAGGCTTTGCCCCGCCCCTGAACAAGACCCGCGATGCTCTGGATGCCATCATGAGCGCCCGTGACGCCGCCGGCTACGAGGAGGAGATCAAGATCGGCCTTGACTCCGCAGCCTCCAGCTTCTATCTGGACGGCGGCTACTCCGTGGATGGAGACAGGCTGTCTCCGGGAGAGCTGATCGACTACTACGTGGATCTCGTGAACACCTATCCCATCATCCTTCTGGAAGATCCCTTTGAGGAGGAGGCCTACGATGACTTTGCCCGCCTGACGGCAAAGCTGCCGGGCACGATAATAGTGGGAGACGACCTCTACGTCACCAATATGAAGCGTCTGGAGAAGGGCATCAAGATGTGCGCCAGCAACGCCCTGCTTCTCAAGCTCAACCAGATCGGGTCGGTCTCCGAGGCCTTTGATGCCGCCAGGCTGTCCTTCCGCGCCGGTTGGAAGGTCATGGCCTCGCATCGCTCCGCCGAGACTGAGGACTCGGCGCTGGCCGACGTGTCTGTTGCTTTAGGCTGCGAGCTGCTCAAGACCGGCGCGCCTGCCAGGTCCGAGCGCACCGCCAAGTACAACCAGCTCCTGCGCATCCAAGAGGAGCTGGGCGAGGCGGCGAGCTACGCCAGGATCTAAATTCCCATGAACGCGGAGCTGGCAGTGATCGGTTGAGTGGGCTTCTGCCTGGAGGGCATGGCCGACGAGATTGAGACGCCTTACGGAAAAGTCCCTGTCGCCTTTACCAGGATGAAAGGGCAGAGAGTTGTCTTCATCTCCAGGCACGGCGATGGCCACCTGCCGCCTCACAAGGTCAACTACCGCGCCATCATTTCCGCCGCCAAGAAATGCGGCGCAGAGCAGGTTATCTCCACGAATGCCGTCGGCTCAATGTCATCTCACCCTAAGTGGCTGCATATTTTTGCCGACTGATTTTGGGTGGTCTAGCATCTTTTTGGTTGAGCAATCCTTTTCGGCCTGGATTGCTGGCAAAGAAGAGTTGATGGCATTCGATTGGCTCTCCATAAGCGCATCTAGGCGGACGAGGTCTTTTGCCACTGTTTTCATGCTCAACAACTCATTATCGGTAGACTACCTGATTTTGTGGAGTTTACAAAGTCCAGGTGCAACACATTCTTCGAGGATAAAGCTGTTCACGTGGATATGAGCAGCCCTATTGCCCTAAACTCCGCACCATCCTGGCCGAGGCGGCGCGCTCTTTAGGCTGCCGGTCTCCGAGGGCATCTACGTCTGCTCTGAGGGGCCGCATCTGGAGTCGCCCGCCCAGATAATGATGATGCGCCAGTTTGGAGACGTGGTGGGAATGACAGGGTACCCGGAGGTCGTCCTGGCAAAAGAAGCGGCACTTTGCTACGCATCGCTATGCATTGTGACCAATCCTGCCTGCGGAATGGCAGGCAAAAAGAAGCTGAGCATTTCAGAGATCACCGACTTGATGAACAAATATTGCGACAATATCCGGGAAATAATCTACAGGGCAGCTCAAAATATTCCAGCCGAGCGGTCCTGCGGCTGCAAGGATGCTCTCTCAGACGCTTCGCTATAGCTTATGCCCATGACAAAGATTAATGAAAGCCAAATGTTTATCTAGGACCTAATGAGCAAGACGGATGCACTTCCTGGCTTTCATCTCTTGGCCAAACCAACTGGTGCTGCATGCAATTTGGGTTGCAAATACTGCTTCTTTCTCTCCAAGAAGAATCTTTATCCAGGAAGCAGCTTCAGAATGCCGGATGAGATTCTAGAGACATATATCCGCCAATACATAGAAGCACAGAAAATTCCACATGCTACCATTGCCTGGCAGGGTGGAGAGCCAACCCTGATGGGCCTGGAATTTTTCAGGCGGTCGATCCAGTATCAGCGGAAGTATAAGCGCCCGAAAATGACCATCCAGAATACCATGCAGACCAACGGCACCCTGCTTGACGATGAATGGTGCGAGTTCTTTCGCCAAAACAATTTCCTCATCGGCCTGAGCCTGGACGGACCAAGAGAACTTCACGATGCATACCGAGTGGACAAAGCCGGAAATCCTACATTCGATAGGGTAATGAGGGCGGCACGGCTATTGCGAAAGCATAAGGTGGACTATAATATCCTGACTACAGTCCATGCCGCCAATGCCGATCATCCGTTGGATGTTTATCGCTTCTTAAGAGATGAAGTAAAGGCAAATTTCATTCAATTCATACCCATAGTAGAGAGGGATAACGACACTGGCTTTCAGGAGGGAGAAACAGTTACCGACCGCTCCGTCAAGGCCGATCAGTATGGCCGCTTTTTAATCGCCATCTTCAATGATTGGGTGCGCCGGGATGTGGGACGGGTCTTTGTCCAGATCTTCGATGTAGCTTTAGCCGCCTGGGCAGGAGTACCTTCAGGAATTTGCGCCTTTTCGCCGACCTGTGGAACAGCTATGGCCATGGAGCATAACGGCGATATGTACTCATGCGATCACTTCGTAGAGCCAAAATACTTTCTCGGCAATATCAAAGCAAAGCACATGGCCCAGATTGCTGTCTCGAAAAAGCAACAAAAATTCGGCAGGGACAAGCTCGATGCCCTGCCTGAATATTGCCGTCAGTGCAATGTCAAATTCGTCTGCAACGGCGAATGCCCCAAGAACCGTTTCATCAAAACACCGGATGGCGAGCCGGGACTTAATTATCTGTGCGCGGGCTACAAAGAGTTCTTCAGACACATCGACGGGCCAATGCGTTTCATGGCCCATCAACTTCGGGTGGGCCGGGCTCCTGCCGACATTATGAACTACACGAAAAATGGTCGAATCTCCCAAGTGATCTTCAAGCCCGGTAGAAACGACCCGTGTCCATGCGGTAGCGGCTTAAAGTTCAAGAAATGCCACGGCAAGGCCGGATAAATGAGAAGGAACGAAAGGAAAGCAAGAAAAGCCTCCATACGAAAAAAAGATGGAGGCACTTTCGTTAAGTAAAAGACCAAATACTAAGTAATTGTAACAAAATAACATAGGTAAATTTAGACTTTTTCATTAGGTTTAATTGTATAATTCCATTCTCCATGAAATTTCTCAATTGTTAGGTTTACTTCTTTTAATTCTTTGTCAGATAT
>Ga0315280_10009584_pt1 | contig 12368 bp, 7 predicted proteins | sample YL17G06_40_MG_FD_203697 | JGI IMG/M metagenome (GOLD analysis project Ga0315280, IMG submission 203697) | Sediment microbial communities from Yellowstone Lake, YNP, Wyoming, USA - YL17G06_40 | ecosystem: Environmental > Aquatic > Freshwater > Lake > Sediment | place: USA: Wyoming | collected... | reverse complement strand
CGCCGAGCAGGGAAAGAAGGATCCTGACACCGGTAAACCCAAGGGTTGGGAGATGCCCGCCCCCCCGCTGTACAAAGCCCTGCTGGACAAGGCGGCTAAGCGGGTTGTGATCTCTGACGCAGAGGAAGACCTCACGCGAGAAGCTAAGCAGGCCGGCATCATTGCCACCAACACTTACATCGACTATTTCCTCAAGTGAGGGGATCCGCAGTTGGGGTCCTACGGCTAAGGACCGCCCATTGCTGAGTGCTTACTCCCCTCTGCTTAGGGACGAGGGGTAAGGGGCTAGGGGTGAGGGCGGCGGCGGGGCTTGCCCCGCGCGGAATAGGCATAGCGCCGAAGCATGAGGGTTCAAGGATCGGGTAGCGGCGGGGCTTGCCCCGCGCGGAATAGGCATGTTACGAAAACGAGCCTCCCCTTTCTCGTGTAAAGCGTCGCTCTGGTGGCGGCTGGCGTGGCTGGCCCTCCTGGCGTGCTGCGGCTCGTGCGCCCGGCAGGTCGACACCGGCGAAGACCCCGACGTGACCTCCAAGGGGAGTATCGAGGTCACCGCCGAGCTGGTGGAGATCCGCGGCCAGCTCCCCGACCTGCCCAACTACAACTACGCCTTCGTGATGAAGTACAAGGTCCTGGAAGTCCACCGCGGAAGCGTCGGCGGCGAGACGATCTACGTCGCCCATTACAATCCCCACAAGCCGCGCGACGCCGCGGCCGACGCGGCGGCCAAGGGGATCGGCGGCAATCTCAAGCGGTTCGAGCCGGGGGACGTGCACCGGATGGCACTGGAGGTCCCGATCGACGACTACTACATGGGCGCGATCATCGACCGGTACTTCGACGACAAGAAGGCCCAGGGGAGCACCGAGCCCATCTACTGGGCCGTCTGGACCAACCGCGTCGCAAAGTAGCCCCCCATGGTCTTCACCACGCGGATCTTCGTCTTCTACTTCCTCCCGCTGGTGCTCTTGATCTACTACTCCCTGCCCGGCCGGCGGAACCTCTTCCTCGTCGCGGCCAGCTACGTCTTCTACGGCTGGTACGAGCCGTGGTTCGTGCTGTTGATGTTTGCGGCCACGGTGATCAACTACTTCTGCGGCCTGGCCCTGGCTCGCCCCGGGGCCGGCGACCGCGGCCGGCGGCTTGCCCTCGCGGTCTCGGTCGTCGCCAGCCTGGGACTCCTGGGCTTCTTCAAGTACGCGGTGTTCGCCCAGAACAACGTCAACCGCCTGGTGGAGCTGTTGGGCCAGAGCGCCCTGCCCGTGCTCCAGGTCGCCCTGCCGGCGGGGATATCGTTCTACATCTTCCACTGCCTGAGCTACACGATCGACGTCTACCGCCGCGACGCCCAGCCGGTCCGCTCGTTTGTGGATTTCGCCTGCTTCGTGGCCCTCTTTCCGCAGTTGATCGCCGGCCCGATCCTCCGCTACCACATGCTCGCCGGCCAGCTCGTCCGCCGGGCACACACCCTGGAGAAGTTCGCCGCCGGGGTGGCGCTTTTCATCCTCGGGTTTGCCAAGAAGGTCCTCCTGGCCAACAAGATCGGCCCGGTCGCCGACGCCGTCTTCGCCGCGGCCGCCCCCGACGCCCCCGCCGCCTGGTTCGGCGTGGCGGCCTACGCCTTCCAGATCTACTTCGACTTCTCGGGCTACTCCGACATGGCGATCGGCCTGGGGCGGATGCTGGGCTTCGAGTTCCCCAAGAACTTTGACGCCCCCTACCGCGCCGAGAGCATCACCGACTTCTGGCGCCGCTGGCACATCTCGCTGTCCAGCTTCCTCCGCGACTACCTCTACATCCCCCTGGGCGGGAACCGCAAGGGACCGCGGCGGACCTACGTCAACCTCGCCGTGGTGATGCTGCTGGGCGGACTGTGGCACGGGGCCAACTGGACCTTCGTCGCCTGGGGGGCCCTGCACGGCGCCCTTTTGGCCTTCGAGCGGTGGCGAGGCAAACAGAGCCTCTACGGCGGCCTCCCCCGGGCGGTCCGCGTGGCGATCACCTTCGTGCTGGTGCTGATCTCCTGGGTCTTCTTCCGCGCCGAGAGCCTGGAGGACGCCCTGCGATACCTCGCCGCGATGTTCGGCCTCGTGCCGCGGCAGCCCGGCTCGGCCTTGCTCGGGCCGCTGATCTACACCCAAGGCTACTGGCTCGTAATGGCCCTCTCGGCGGCCCTCGCGTTCTCGCCTCTCCAGGGCTTCGACTGGGTCAAACGCCTCACCTGGCCCAAGGCCATCGCCCTGGCGATCCTCCTGCTCTGGTCCCTGGCCACGATGTTCACCCAGGCGTACAGCCCGTTCCTGTATTTTCAGTTCTAGTGGGGTGGTTTAGAATCGCGGGCGCTTATGAACGAAGGATCATCCAAAAGTGATCGAGAAGGGCCGAAAGGTTGCCAGTACACCGTGAGAGCCCTTTTGACGGGGACCTTCCTCGTAGCTTTGTTGCTCGGATTGGCCATTTGGGCCGATATGCTTCCGCTGCTGGCTTCCCTCGGTGTCGCAGCAACGGTGATTTGCATGTTTGCGGTCGTCGGTGGCATGCTTTATGGCAGACAGCGTCGTTCCGAGGGCATTGCGCTGGGGGCGTTGTTCGGATTCCTGGTTCTTCTTGTCGCTGGTCTGTTGCTTGCATGGTTCTTGAGAGCGAGATAACGTGTCTTCGAGATCTGAACATCCGGAAGAAACCGCTAATCGCCTTTTTCTCACGGCGGTCTTCCTGGCCGCGATCTTCGGCGTCGGTTTGAGCCAGGCTGCCGTTGAGTTGGCCCGGGGCGAGCGGCTCGGCGTGCTCGGCCTCTTCCAAGAAGTGCCCAGCGAGGCTGGCCTCCGCCGGTTCGAGAAGCGGCTCGACGACGCCTGCTGGCTGGCGCCCTTGGTCCGCCCGGTAGTGCAAACGGCCCAGTTCGCCGTCTTGGACGACTGTGGCGAGAAGGCCGTGAGGGGCCGGGAGGGCTGGTTTTTCTACAAGCCCGAGGTGCAGTACCTGGTCGAGCCGTGGCCACCCAAGAGGGGCGCCCCGCCGGACGATCCCGTGGCGGCGATCCTCGATTTCCGCGACCAGCTTGCGGCCCGGGGGATCGCCCTGGTGGTCGTGCCGGCGCCGGACAAGGCGAGCGTCTATCCCGAGATGCTCACCGCCCGGGCGGGCTCGGCCGCCGAGCCGGTGAACCCCGCGACGCGGGAGATCGTCGCGCGGCTGGAGGCGGCGGGGGTTGAGGTCGTCGATCTGTTCGAGGTTTTCGCCCGGGCGAAGGCCGATCCGCAAACCGGACGGCCGGCTTCGCTCTACCTCACCCAGGATACCCACTGGTCGCCCGACGGGGTGCGCCTCGCCGCGGGGGCGGTCGCCCAGAGGATCCTCGATCGCGGCTGGATTGTGCGGGGGCCGGCCGGCTACGCTGAGAAGCCGATCACGGTGAGCCGCCGCGGCGACGTCCTCCAGATGATTCGCGTGCCCCAGATCGAGCGTCGCTTCCCGCCCGAGACGATCCTCTGCTCGCAAGTGATCCGGCGCGACGACGAATCGCCCTATGGCGACGATCCCTCCTCCCCGGTCCTGGTGCTGGGCGACAGCTTCCTGCGGATTTACCAGCGGGACGCGCCAGGGGCGGCGGGCTTTGTGGCCCACCTGGCCCGGGCACTCCGCCTGCCGCTCAGCTCCGTGGTCAACGATGGCGGGGCCTCGACCCTGGTCCGCCAGGAACTCTACCGGCGGCCCTCGCTGCTGGCGGGCAAGCGGGTCGTCGTCTGGGAGTTCGTCGAGCGGGACTTGCGCTTTGGCACCGAGGGCTGGCAGCAAATCCCACTCCGCTGACGCCGGCGTCGGGAACGCCCCGCTCCGCCGCTCCGGGGCTTCAGCGAGCCGCCCGGTAGGGCTCCGGGAGCGTGACGCGGTACTCGTCGGCGTACAAGCCGATCTTCTCAAAGGGAATCTGCCGGAACTTCGGCAGCTTCTTGAATACCGGCGAGTCCCCCCGCAAGCGGAAACCCATCCCCGCCGTGCTCTCGAAGCCGAGGTCTTCGTCGGTGGTCAGGTTGTCGGCCACCGTGCCCAACTCGGTCACCTCCTTGGCCAGGCTCATCGGCGGGCTCTTCTGGATCACGTTGTAGCGAATGAGGTTCCCTTTCGGCGCCCCGGGGTTGTCTGCGAGCAGGCTCAATAACTGCGGGTAGCGCTCGGACCAGGGGGGCTTTTTGTAGGGTATCCCGGCGAGCCGCTCGGGCATGATCCCGCCCGGCTCCACGTGATACTTCATCCAGTTGAGCCCGCGGTTGTCGAAGCGGATCGACTCGCGGCAGGCGACGATCAGGTTGTTTTCGATCGTGTTGTCGCGGCCGCCGCCGATGAGCATCGCCCGGGCCACTTGGTAGAGCACATTGCCCAAGACGATCGAGCCGCTGGCGCAGTCGTCGAGGTAAATGCCCTGCGCGCCGTAAAGGCCGGGGCCGCTGACGTGGTGCAGGTAGTTGTAGCGCAGCACGTTGCCGCGGACGGTCCAGTCGCGGCCGGTGTAGAAGACGCCCACGTCGCCGGTCTCCTGGCAGACGTCGTGGATCTCGTTCAGCTCCATCACGTTCTCGTTCCCGCCGAAGCCGACGGCCGTGTGCGGGGCGTCGTGGACGAGGTTGTGCGCGGCGCGGTTGCCGACGCCGTCCAGGTGGAGGGCGGCGGCGTAGGTCCGCCGCAGCCGGCCGAAGTGGTGGACGTGGTTGTTGACGGCGTAATTCCCGGCCGGGGTAAGCGTGCGGCGGTCGCCGCCGGAGAGGCTGATCCCGGAGCCGCCGGTCTGGTAAACGTCGCAGGAGAGGACGCCATTGCCGCTGCCGCCGCGGATGCTGACGGCCCCGCCGCCGGTGTTGCGGATCGTGCAGCCGGCCACGAGGTTCCCCTGGCCGCCGGAGATCTCGACGGCCGGGCCCCGCGTGGCCTCCAGCGTCAGGCCGCGGAGCACCACGTGCGAGGCGCCGGTCAAGGAAACCAGCGGCGTTTCCAGCACGGAGAAGACGACGCGGGCCGTTGCGATCGGCTCCGGCGGCCAGAGGTAAAGGGTCGCCGTTTTCCTCTCCAGGTACCATTCCCCCGGGGCGTCCAGTTCGGCCAACAGGTTCACGGCGTAGAACCGCTGCCCCTTGCGGTAGCCGTAGCCGTGGTAGGGCGGTGCGAGCGAGATCGTCCGCTTCGCGGCATCGATCGACGCGACCCGCTGGTACTGCTCCGACCAGTCCCAGAACCAGTAGCCGTGGAGCCAGGGGTCCGGCTCGTTGAGCCATCGGCGGGGCCGGTCGCCTTCGTACGTGAACTTGCCCACCTCATCGCCCGAAATCCCGTGGACCTTGATCGGCTTGCCGCCCACCACGTCGGCGATCCGCACGAATCCCTCGTTGGGCCAGCGGGCGAGCACCAGTGGCTTGTCGTTGAAGAAGACTTCCGCCCGGCGGCCGTCGGGCGCGACCCCACCCAGGCTCGCCACGCCGAGGGAGCGAAGGTCCGCCTGGACCACTTTGCCCCGGGCCGCCGCGTCGAGGCGGGCCAGCACCGCGGCATCGTGCACGGCCTGGAAGGCCGCGGGCGGAATCTCCCGCCCGCCGATCAGGCGGACCTCCTCGCCCGGCTCCGCCCGGTAAACCACCGGCCCATCCCGGCTGCCCGAATCCTCGGCCCCCAGCGCGAACGTCTTTTCGAGCGGGTAGGTCCCCTTGGCCAGCCAGACGGTGATGCCGGGCCTGGCAAGCGGCCCTTTCTTGAGCACCTCGCGGACCGCAGCCCGGGCCCGCTCGATCGAGCGGAACGGCTGCTCTCTGGTTCCGGGATTGGCGTCGCTGCCGGTGGGCGCGACGTAGTAGTCGGCCCGCACCAGGCCGCAGGCCGCCGCCAGCACCAGGGCCGGTGCAAAAACGCGAAGAAGCATGACAGGTCCCCTTTCCGCCGTGTTTGTGGCTCGGCTCTTCCACGCCCCACGACAATTTCCCGCACGCGGGCTTCCGTGTCAATGCGGCGCGCAGGCGGCGGAGCGGGTCCGCAGCGCGGATCGCCGGGTCGCCGCTCGCCTTCGGCGTCGCGGCTAAACGAATGCCGCGGTGGCGGCTCAACCGGCGCTGCGGCGAAACGATCCCGAAACTTCGCCCCGACGGTTGCCGGTTTCGTAGGCTGTGCGATAATGGTCGGCGACGCCGCAGGCGAGCGGCCGGCCTGCCGACAACGTGCCGAATCCATGTGGAGGTAACCCGATGAAGTCGACTCGGACCGTTTGTGCCGCGGTGGCGGTGATCGCCCTTTGGGCGGCGGCCGCCGCCTTCTCTGCTCCCGGCCCGGCCCGAGACGCCGGTTCGCCCGGCTCACAGCCGGAGAAGAAGGTCCGTCTCGACGACCTGGCCGCCGACGAGAACTTCGAGACGACCGAGGGCCTCGACCTGATCTGGCAGCTCCAGGCCGATCCGGCCAACGTGGCGATTTCCAGCCCCGGCGCCGAGCTTGAGGGGCTGGCCTACTACGACGCCGAGTACCGCTGGCCGGCGGTCCGCGGCGCCCGGGGAAGCCTCACCGTCACCGTCGCCAAGGCCGGCAAGTTCCATCCGGCCCTGGTGGTCTACGACACGGCCGGGCGGGAAACGTACGAATGCCGGATCGACGGGAAGCGGGTGGGCCGCTTCCTGGCTGCGGAGGACGACAACCGCCAGCGGGTCCACTTCCTCAGCCGGCCCTTCGAGTTCCGCGGCGGCGAGAAGCTCACCTTCGTCGCCGGCGGCAGCGGGGCACACATCACCGAGGACGTGCTCCTGCTGGCCTCGAAGCCCCCGATTCGCGGCCGCCAGTTCGAGATTCGCCAGGTCGAGGCGGGCTACGTCGAGCGCAGCGGTCAGCCCCAGGTGCGGCTCACTTGGATCACCACCTGGCCCGCCGCCTGCACGGTCGAGTTCGGCCCCTCCCCCACCCACGGGCGGAAAATCACCGAGGAGAAGCCGTGGGCGAATCACCGGGTCTTCCTTGCCGGCCTGACACCCGGCGAGCAGATCCACTACCGCATCGTAGCCCCGCGGCCCGACGGGAAGCCCGTCGCCGGCGAGGACATGGTCTTCCGTTTCGCGCCGCCCGCGCCCGTCGCCGGCACCGCCCGCCGGGAGCAGGTGCCGCTCAAGGTCGAGAACCCCTACGATTTCGCCCTCACCGACTTCCCCATCACGTCCGGCGTCCCGTTCCCGCGGGGCGAGCTGGGGACCGCCGAGCACGTTCGCCTGCTGGACGACAAGGGGCGGGAGATCGCGGTCCAGCCGCGGGTAGCCGCGCGGTGGCAGGACGGGAGCGTGAAGTGGCTGCGGATTTCCTTCCAGGCCGACGTGGAGGCGAAACGCACCGCCGCGTATACGCTCGAGTACGGCGCCCAGGTCCAGCCCCGCTCGGCGGCCAGCCTGCTCAAGCACAGCCGGCAAGGCCGCACTCTCACCGTGGACACCGGCCCGCTCCGCGTCCAGTTCGATGCGCACCTTTCCGGCTTCCCAACCCGCGTGTGGTTCGACGCGGACGGCGACGGCAAGTTCACGGAGGAGGAGGACGTGACGAGCGGACGGCCGATGGCCGCGGAAGTGACCGACGTCCACCGCACCCGCTACACCACCGCCTGCCTGGCCGGGCGGATTGCGATGGAAGATCCGAGCCCGGTGCAGATCGAAGTCGAAGAGTCGGGTCCGGCGCGGACCGTGATCAAGCTCTCCGGGCATCAGCTCTCGATCGAGCGGCGGCCGATGTTCGCCTACACCAACCGCTTCACGCTCTCCGCCGGCTCTCCCGTGCTGCGCGTCGAGTACACCTGGGGCAACGACGTGGAGAAGGCCCCTTTCGCGGAGTTCGACGTGATCGGGCTTCACCTCCCTTTGGCCGCCGCCCCGGCCCCGCGATGGACGATCGGAATCGACGGGAAGTCGCAGTCCGGCCAAGGGGAGATGAGGCTCAGCCAGCTCCGCGACGGGGCCTTCGAGCTGGCCGCCAGCGGCGGCCCGGCGGCCCAGGCCGGCCCGTCGAGGGCCGACGGCTGGATCGACCTGGGCGGCGAGAAGTGGGGCCTCGTGGCGGCGCTGCGCGACTTCTGGCAGCTTTACCCCAAGGGGTTCCGCGTGGACAAGGACGCCCTGTGGATCGACCTTTGCCCCGACTTCCCCGAGGGGACGTACGACAAGTGCAGCAAGTTGGAGGAGATCAAGCTCTACTATTACCTGATGGGCGGGAAGTACAAGGTGGCCCAGGGCGTCCAGAAACAGCACGACCTGATGCTCTGCTTTCACCCCAACACACCCGCCGGCGAAACCCAGGCCCGGCAGCTCGCCCGGGCGTTCCAGGAGCCGCTCATCGCCGTCTGCGCGCCGGAGCGGTATTGCGGCACGCAGGTCTTCGGCGACATCTTGCCCGCCACCACCGGCCGCTGGCCCCAGTACGAGAAGGTGTGCCAACGGGTCTACCAGGGGTACCTCCGCCACCGCGACGGCGGGCACGAGTTCGGCATGCTCACCTTCGGCGACCAGTGGGGGGAGCGGAAGGTGAACTGGGCCAACGGCGAGTACGACCACCACCACGCCTTCCTCATGCAGTTTGCCCGCACGGGCGACCGCCGCTGGTACTTCCTCGGCGAGAAGGCGGCCCGGCACGCGATCGACGTCGACACCTGCCACCACGGTCCCCGCCGCGGCGGCGAATGGATCCACGCCATGGGCCACACCGGCGGCTACTTCAAGCAGCCTTACGAGGGCTCGGGAATTCCCTCCCCCGGGATGTCGGTAAGCCACACCTGGACCGAAGGCTTCTACGACTGGTACGTGCTCAGCGGCGATCCGACCGGGGCCGAGAACGCGGCCCTGGTGGCCGACTACTACGACGGCGCGTCGCTGAACAACTACGACTGGGGCAACTGCCGCACCAACGGCTGGCACCTGCTGTTGACGATGGCCGCCTACCGCGCCACCAATGACCCCTACTACCTCAACGCGGCCCGGATCATCGTCGAGCGGACGCTCCAGCGGCAGACGCCCGGCGGCGGCTGGCACAGGCAGATGGTCCCCGGCCACTGCCACGACATGCCCCGCCACCGCGGCGAGGCCAATTTCATGCTCGGCGTGCTGGCCAACGGGCTGGAGGAATACTACCGCGAGGTGCCCGATCCCCGCGTCGCCGCGGCGATCGTCGGCGGCGCCAAGCAAGCAGTGCGCGAACTATGGGTGGAGTCGGCCTCCGGCTTCCGCTATACCTCCTGCCCGAACATGACTGGCTACACCGCCAATAACGACATGACCGCCGAGATCCTCTTCTTCGCCCACTGCCTGGGCGGCGACCCCGAGTTCGCCCGCATCGCCAACAAGGCGATGGAGGCGGCCTTCCGCGACGGCATCGGCTCGATCGCCCACCTCCGCTGGACGCCGCACATCCTCTTCAACATGGACCGGCTCAAGCACGGCCAGGATCCCCGCGGTACCCAACGGTAGTCGGCGCGACTTCACTTCGCCACAGAGTCCTCCTTCGCGAGGAACGCCTCCCAGAGGTCCTCGCGAACGTAGCCCGCAAGGAACACCTCGGGCCGCAGGCCGAAGATCATCTGCCGGTTGTAGGCCGTGCGGAGCTTGGCATCCACCTCGGGCTGGAGCTCCGGCGCCAAGAGGATCACGGACGGCGGCGGGTGCTGCCGAGTGTCATCCCACCAGGACTTGACGTCCTGCCAGTAGCCCACCCGGTCCGCATCGAACTGCCGCAAGTACCAAGGCAGCGGCCAGTAGTTCTCCGGCGTCACCACGTGGATCACCATCGCGTGCCCCTCGGCCGACACCCCGGCGAGCCGCTCCATCTGGGCCGCGAGGTTGAGCACGTCGGTCGAAGTGTGCGCGTAGACGTACGGGTTGCGCTGGTCGGCCGGGAAGCGAAAGTTGAGCAGGTAGCACTCGCGGCCCAGATGGGCGACTGCGGCGGCCAACAGCAGTCCGGCCAGCGTCTTCAGCGGCCAGCCCGGGCTGCCGCGCAAGATCGCCCACGCTCCCACGCCCGCCAGGAGAGTCATCCCGTGAAGGAAACTGAGCATGCACCACGGCGTCTTGTAGGGGATGGCCGAGTAGAGCACCGTCAGCGTCACTGTGTAGAACGCTAGGAAGCGGGACAGCCCGGGCGAAGGGACTTGTTGACGCGCCCCTTTGGCACACCCGCGGCGTCCCAACGCCGCCACGACGCCGACCGCCGCCAGGGCGACGATCAGCCCCTCCGTCCAAAGGAATCCCCGTGCCGGCCGGTAGGCCACGAGCAGCTCGAAATACCAATACCAGGGGTGGCTGTGGATGCCGCTCTCGCTCCCGCGGCGCAGGTACGTCGCATACGCGAGGATCGAATCCAGCGGCCCTCGCCAGTCCGTGCCGAACGACGAATAGAAAGCGACCGCCACCGCGACTGCCGCCGCGACCGCGGCGAGAATCGCTCCTGGGCGGAGGGCCCCGCGAAGCTCCGGCCAGGCTCCGTCGCGCCACCGCGACCACGCCAGCGTCAGGACCAGCGCACAGGCCATCGCCGCCGCCGCCAGCACCCAGGTCTCCTTGGTGGCGTGCATCAGCCCGAGCGACGCCCCCGCGGCCACCGCCCAGCCGAGCGACCGAGTGCGGAAATACCGCCATCCGGACCCGATCGCGGCCAGCGTGAAGAGCACCAGGAGCGTTTCCTGCACGTAGTACCGCGAGTAATAGACCATCGCCGGCGAGACGGCCGTGAAAAGCGCGGCCGCGAGCGCCGCGCCGCGGCCCAGCCCGTCGGCCACCAGAAGCAAGAGCACGATCAGCCCCACGCCAAAAACCACCGGCACGATCCGGTAGTGAAACTCGCTGGTCTGGGCGAAGTCCTTGGCGCCGACGAGCCACAGGGACGGGAGGGTGAGCCAATAGAGGGTCGGACCGTGGTGCTCGCGGGGATCGTAGCGGTAGGCCTCGCGTTGGTCCGCAATGCCGGCCAGCACCGCCGCTTTCACCGCCTGGCTGGCTTCATCCGCGTGCATCGGCCGCACTTCCAGCCGCGGCACGCGAGCGCCGAGGGCCCCCGCGGCAACGGCCAGGAGGCAGGCGGCCAAGAGGACCTGGGAGCGGTTCATGGGGCCGGCTTGCCGTACACCTCCACTTCGACGTAGTGGTTCAAGTCGTTCGAGGTGTTGCCCCGCGAGTAGAGCCGGACGTAGCGGCCCTTGGTGGGCTCGCCCTTGGCGGTCTTGGCGTCGATCAGCTTCCCGCGGTAGTCGTCGATGTATTCGAGCTGCTTGCCCACGCCCAGCCCCGACGAATTGTCGAAATCGTTGTTGTAGATCGTCTTCACGTTCTCGATGAAGTCGGGGTCGTCGGCGGCCTGGACCACCACGTCGTGATAGACCCGCCCTTCGGCGTGGAAGTGCCAGACGAGGATCGCGTAGATGTTGGCCGGGGCCCCCAGGTCGATCTGGACCCATTGCTTGTCCGGGCCGAGCTCGACGAAGCTCCCGTCTGAGCCCTCCTTGTCGCCGTCGGTCACCAGGTTCAGCTCGCCCACGATCGGCTGCATGTCGCTGGAGGTGACCTTCTTACCCAGGGCCAGGTTTTTCGTTCCTTCCGGGGCGTTAAACGGCGGCCGCGGCTTCTCGGAGTATTTCTCCAGCGTCGCGGCGGCCTTGATGTTCTTGGGCGTGCCCTGGAAGAGCGGCCTGGGGAGCTTGATTTCCAGGGGAACGAGCCTGGCCTTGCCCTTTTCCGCGGCCGCCGCGGCCGGCCCTCTCGCCGCTTCCTCCCCCGCCCAGACCGCCGGCGCCGCCAACAGGCCGACTACGGCCACGGCCAACCCCAACCAAGACCCCACTGCCAGGCAATTCCTCGTGCTCATCGCTTCGCTCGCTCTCCCAAAACAAGGGGCGTCCGTGGGCCGGTCCGACGAGGTTTGCACTCCGCGTGACCGAACGCCCGGACGATAACCTGTTTAGACTACCCTACTTACTATACCCGCCGTGGGTTACGGGACGCAAGCCGTCCCCCATCCCAGGGTCCGCCAGGTTTTCGCGGCGGTCGCTTGCCCTGGATTTTCCCCCTGCCGCACGCTAACTTGCTGTGCGGAGACCCGCCTGTGTCGACCGACCGCATTGCCCTCTCGCTGGTCCTTCCCGCCTACAACGAGGCCGGCCGCCTGCCGCCGTACCTGGCGGCGGTGCGGGAGCACCTCGATCGCCGCTACGCAGACGGCTACGAGGTGATCGTGGTCGACGACGGGAGCAAGGACGGGCTGGTGCCGCTCTTGGAGCGATCGGCCGCCGACTGGCCGCGGCTCCGCTGGCTCCGCCACCCGCACAACCAGGGGAAAGGGGCCGCCGTCCGCACCGGCATTCTCGCCGCGGAAGGCCGGCT
>Ga0315280_10009583_pt1 | contig 12369 bp, 9 predicted proteins | sample YL17G06_40_MG_FD_203697 | JGI IMG/M metagenome (GOLD analysis project Ga0315280, IMG submission 203697) | Sediment microbial communities from Yellowstone Lake, YNP, Wyoming, USA - YL17G06_40 | ecosystem: Environmental > Aquatic > Freshwater > Lake > Sediment | place: USA: Wyoming | collected... | reverse complement strand
TCAGCTGGTCGCCTACGACGCCAGCGAGGGAGCCCTTTATGTGCTATTCCTCATGATCTTGGCAGCCCATCCCAACGCCCCGCCTGTATTCGGGATAGACAACTTCGACACGGCGATGCATCCGCGCTTGGCCCGTGCGGTCACGCGTGTCCTATGCAAGGACATGCTGGATGCCAAGCAAAGCCGTCAGGTGCTGCTGACTACGCACAACCCACTAGTTCTGGATGGCCTCGACCTTCGAAACGACCGAATCCGGCTCTTCGGCGTGGAGCGAGGCACTTCGGGCACCACCAAAGTGCACCGGATAACGGTGTCCCCAGAAGTGATCGCACAAGCGAAGCAGGGAATGACTTTGTCGCGCCTCTGGGTTATGGGACGGCTGGGAGCTGTTCCGAATGTCTGATGACGCCGTCACGGTCGGTGTTGTTGCCGAAGGTCCGACGGATCACGCTGTGTTCGAGCAGGTAGCGCAGGCGTTGACGAGTGACGAATTGCACGTCCTGCCGATTCAGCCGGAGGCTTCGGATTCGTTCGGCGGTTTCGGCGAACATGGCAGTGGCTGGAAGGGGGTTCGCTCCTGGTGCAAGAACATCATCGCTGAATCAGGCGGGGTCAGTGCGTATGTAACGGCCGGATTCGGACCTCGCATCGATGTCTTGGTCATTCATGTCGACGCTGACATCGCTTCCGACCCGGAGATTGACAAGGAACACCCTTGCCCCCCCGCGGATAGGACAGTCAGCGAGATTCGCAGCATGGTGTTGAGCTGGCTCGACCTCGGTGCCCTGCCTAGCTACCTTGTTCTCGGAATACCATCGAAGAGCACAGAGGCGTGGGTTTTGGCCGCGCTGGCCGCACGGGACGGTAGGACAGTGGCGGGGGTTGAGTGCAAGCAAGATCCAGCGCGCTCTCTCACGCGCCGTCCCTACAAGTGGCTGGGAACCAAGCAGGGGAAGCCCCATAAGGAACAGGCCGTTTACCGTGACGAGCTTGCGCCAGCGGTGACCGCACACTGGAATGCGGTGTGCAGGATGTGTGGTGAGGCAGAGAGATTTGCTCTGGAGTTTCAGTCTGCCGTAGCAGCGCGGCCCCGGAAAGGGCACTGACGCGGAGCAGTATCAATGCTACCGCCTCAGCGCGGTGGTCACTATCAGAGCTGTGACTCCCATGCTCATCACCAGTCCCTCCAACCCCCATATCAAACAGATCAAGCGCCTGTTCCATCGCCGGGACCGGGAGGAGACCGGGCTCTTCTTCGCCGAGGGGTTCCAGCTCATCTCCGAGGCCTTCGCGACGGAGGCGGAGATCGAGACCCTGATCGTGGCGCGCGAGCTGCTGAGCGGCGAGCAGGAGGCGTTTGTCGACGACCATCGGGAAACACCGCGTCTCGAGGTCACGGCGGAAGTGCTCAACAGCATTTCGCCCAGAGACGGCCACCAGGGCATCGCGGCGGTGGTGAAACAGCGCTGGGAGTCACTCGACAACGTGCGGTTCGGCAATGAGCTTGCGTGGGTCGCGCTCGACCGGATCGGGCATCCGGGGAGTCTCGGCACGATCCTGCGGGTGAGCGACTCGGTGGGGGGCAGGGGCGTCATCCTGATGGGTGATTCGAGCGACCCCCACGACCCGGTGGCCGTTCGGGCCAGCCTCGGCGCGGTCTTCTCGCAGCGGCTGGTGCGAACGACCCTTGACGAGTTCACCGCGTGGAAGCGGAGGCAGCGGGCGCGTGTCATAGGCACCTCCCCTCGGGCCGACGCCGGCTATCGCGAGGTGGCCTATCGCGCGCCGATTGTCCTTTTTCTGGGCAGCCGGCTCGGTTTGTCGGGCGACGAGCAGGCGATCTGTGATATCATGGTGCGGATTCCGATGGCGGGCCGGGTGGACTCCCACCACGTTGCGGTTGCCGCCGCGGTGATCCTCTACGAGGCCCTCAATCAGCAGCGCTGTCGCGCCGCTGGTTCCTGCACACATTGACTGCAACGGGCGGGGCAGGAGCGTGCTTTCTGTCCCCCAATCCGAAGGAGGTGATGTCGCGTGGCCGAGATCCGTGAGCTTCGCGAGCGCGCCGAGCAATCGCTCAAACAGGCGCATGAACTGAGGGATCGTCTTTGACCTGCCTCAGCGTGAGGCGGAACTGAAGGAGCTGGAAGAGCGGGCCGCCGCCCCCGACATCTGGCAAGATCGGGCATCGGCCGCGGCCCTTCAGCGCGATATCAGCCGCCGCAGGCGCGACTTCGACCCCGTCAAGGAGATGCTCAGGGAGGTGGAGGACCTGGCGCTTCTGGCGGAGCTGGCAGAGCAGGAGAACTCCGACGCAGAGATCGCCGAGATAGAGGCGGGCCTGGCGCGGGTTGAGAAGATCATCGCCGACCAGGAGCTGGCGCACCTGTTCGAGGGCGAATACGACTCCCACAACGCCCTCATGTCCATCAATGCCGGCGCTGGCGGAACCGAATCTTGTGATTGGGTGGACATGCTGGCCCGCATGTATGGCCGGTGGGCGGAACGGCACGGCTACACCTGGGAGGTTATTGAGCGCACGCCTGGCGATTCGGCGGGCAGCCGTAGCATCACCGCGGCAATTACCGGTGATCATATCTATGGGCGTCTCCGCGGCGAACGCGGAGTGCATCGCCTGGTGCGGCTGTCGCCTTTCGACAGCGCGCGCCGTCGGCACACGTCGTTCGCGGCCGTCGACGTCATCCCCGACGTCGAGGAGACCGACGAGGTAGAGGTCAGGGAAGACGACCTGAGGATTGAGACCTTCCGGGCCGGCAGCGCGGGCGGCCAGCACGTGAACAAGACGGATTCCGCGGTTCGCATTGTCCATATCCCGACCGGAATCGTCGCTCAGAGCCAGAACGAGCGCTCTCAGCACCAGAACCGGGCGAGCGCCCTGCGGGTGCTCAAGGCCCGCCTCCTGGAGCACGAGCGGGCCGAGCAGGAGAAGAAGATCGCGGAGTTGCGCGGCACACAGGCCGACATTGCCTGGGGGCACCAGATCCGATCTTACGTGCTCCACCCTTACCAGATGGTCAAGGATCATCGCACCGAGCACGAGAGCGGCAGCGCAGGGGCGGTCCTGGACGGCGAGATGGACGATTTCGTGGAGTCCTTCCTGCGCTACGATCTGGGCCGGCGCGCACGGGGGCGGACCTCCTAATGATGCTCGCATAGAGAAGTAACGACGGCAGGGGTCCTACGGCCGAACGTGGCGCAGTCTGTCTGCATTTCGGCGTTACTTCGTTCGGCGAAATGCAATAGGTCCGGGGGCGGGATGTTATGGTGTGGCTACAGCCAAAGGCGGGGCGCGGGACGGTTTCAGGTGTCTAACACAGGGGTAGATGGTGACTGAGTTGTCTTGGACGAACGGAACCACAACGATGCAAATCCGGGTTCCATGCGGGGTCTGGTTCAGGTCTACGCGGGTCACAAGGGGGCTCAAATGACGAGGATCTGGACAGTCACGGCGCTTGTGACGTTGGTGGCGGTAGCACTGCTCGGCGGCGGTGCCTACGCGGCCAGCTGCAAGGTCGCGGTTCTGCTGGACGGGCGCACGGCTCGCGTAGGCGAGTCCACGCTGGGCGATTTCGTCGCCGATGCCGCTCGAGCGGCGCTGGGGGCCGATATGGCCCTCATCCAGGCCAGCCAGCTTCGCGGTGACAGCATCCCCGTCGGCGAGTTGGACGAGGAGTGTATGCAGAAGACACTGCTCTACCCCGATGAGCCACTCGTGCTGACACAGATGACCGGGAGCACGCTCCTGGATGCCCTCGAGCGGAGTCTATCAGCCCTACCTCAGCCCAACCCGGGGTTCCTTCAGGTATCCGGCCTTGTTGCTACCTACCGTCAGACCGACTCCGCCGGTCACCGGGTGGTGTCCGTGACAGTCGGCGGCGAGCAGCTCAATCCCTCGAAGACCTATTCGGTGGTTATGCCCAGCTCGCTCTCCAAGGGCGCGATGGGGTACTTCCGAGTCTTCGAGAACCTGAAGGCGAAGCCGGGGAGCCCCAGCCCCAGCCTCAGTGAGGCGGCAGTGCAGTACGTCCGAACCCACTCTACCATCTCCATCACGCCCGGCCAACGGCTGAAGGGTCTGGCAAAGAGCAAGTAGGCTGGCATGCTATCAGTCTGGCGCGCCGGCCACCCGGTGCGGTATAATAGGGCGGTCGCCGCTGCGACCACTCGTCCCGAACCGGCGACGTGGTTCGGTGTCGCCCATAGCAGTTGAAAGGTCGAGCCAGCCTGATGAACCCGGACAGCCGTCTGCGCAATGCCACCTGGTGGGTACTGCGCCTTCTGAACTTGTCGCTTCTCTTCATCATCGCGGGCGGCGCCGGGGTGCTGCTCGGGACCTACTCTGCCGTCTCGAAGATCATCCCACAGGCGAGGGATCTGGGCGACATGCGCCCTGGGCGCGGTTGCCGCGTGTACTCGGCCGAGGGCGAACTGCTGGCCATGGTCGCGACCGAGAACCGCGAGTTCGTGCCCCTCGAGCACATCCCGAAGTGGCTGCAAGAGGCCACCATCGCTGTCGAGGACAGAGATTTCTACCGCCATATCGGCGTAGACCCGCGGGGTATTGTCCGCGCCGCCGTGAGCGACGTGCTCTCCCTCAAGCGGCGCCAGGGCGGGAGCACCATTACGCAACAGCTCGCGCGCAACGTCTACCTCACCCCCAGCAAGACGCTCTCGCGCAAGATCGCGGAGGCCATCCTGGCGCTCCAGCTCGAGCGCGCCTATACCAAGCCGGAGATCCTCGAGCTGTACCTGAACCAGATCTACTTCGGCGAGGGGGCCTATGGTGTCGAGGTGGCAGCGAAGACCTACTTCGGCAAAGAGGCATCCAAGCTGACGCTGTCCGAGTGCGCGCTCCTCGCCGGCCTGCCGAAAGCGCCGGAGCACTACTCCCCGTTCGAGGACGAGCAGCGCGCGATGGATCGGCGCAACCTGGTCCTCGGGAAGATGCGCGAGCAGGGCGACCTCACCGCAGACGAGGAGGCGGCGGCCGAGCAGGCGCCGCTCAAGCTCGTCAAGGACCGAAAGCCCCTCGGCATCAGCATCTATCATGCCGCGCCCTACTTCGTCAGGTACGTCATCGGGGCCCTGACCGACAGATACGGGCCGGACGCCATCTACAAAGGCGGCCTCACCGTCTACACGACGCTCAACCTGGAGATGCAGAAGGCGGCCGAGGATGCCGTGCAGTGGGGTCTGCAGCAGGGTCGCCGCCGCAACGTCACGCAGATCGCCCTGATCGCGGTGGATGCGCACACCGGCGCCATCAAGGCCATGGTGGGCGGCTCAGGCTGGAACGAGACCCAGTACAACCGCGCCGTCCAAGGAGGCCGCCAGGCGGGGTCATCTTTCAAGCCCTTCGTTTACACCGCCGCACTCGAGCAAGGCGAAACGCCCGACAGCCGAGTCGTGGACAGCCCCGTCAGCTATCCCGGCGGAGGCGGCAAGCGCTGGTCGCCGCGGAACTACGACGGCAGATACAAAGGCTCCATGACCTACCGCAGGGCCCTGGCCTACTCGCGCAACATCCCCGCGGTCAAGGTCGCGGCCAAGGTCGGCATCGGTTCCGTGATCGCGACGGCGGAGCGAATGGGGATCTACCATCCCATGCAGCCGGTTCTCCCGCTGGCGATCGGCTATTGCGATGTCAGCCCCCTCGAGATGGCGTCCGCCTTCGCCGTGTTCGCGAATAAGGGCATGCGGACAGAGCCGTATGGCGTGCGCAAAATCGTGGACGGCGTCGGTCGGACGGTCGAGGAGCACAAGGTGCAGACCTGGCGGGTGCTGGACGAGCGTGTCGCCGATGAGATGGTGGATATGCTCAGCGACGTCATCAAGTACGGCACCGGCGCAGGCATCAAGCGCCAGCTGAGATTCCCCGCCGCGGGCAAGACCGGCACCTCCAACGACTACAAGGACGCCTGGTTCATCGGCTTCACCGGCGACCTGAGCAGCGCCGTGTGGGCAGGCAACGACGCTTTCTCCGTGGGCACTCGCAGGGTGGCGGGCGCGACGATCCCTGCGCCGGTGTGGGCCCGGTTCATGGCCCAGGCGCAGCCCATCATGGTCGCGGCCCTGGCAAAGGAACGAGAGCCGATAGTCGAGATCAGCTCCGAGGACCAGGGCTCAGCAGAGGCCCCCAGACCGCGCCCGAGACCGCGAGAGCGGCAGGTGGCCGAGGGGTCGGCCTCAAGCTCGGGTGAGCCACAGTCGGGCCGGTTCGTGACCAAGGATATCTGCCCCACCTCCGGCCTGCTGCGCGGGCCGAACTGTCCGGCGCCGGTGCAAGTCACCTATGACATGGAGTCGGATGACAAACCGCCGACGAAGGTGTGCGACATCCACAACCCGCGCTCCGCGAGTGTGGATCGCGCGGCAGAGGAGTCGCCCGAACCGGCGCCGCCACCCAGACCGCAGAGGTCCCGCCGCACGGTGACGCTTCCTATCTGCGCGATCTCGGGGAAGCTCGCCACGCCCTTCTGCCCGATCGTGAAGAACAAGACCTTCTACGAGGATGAGGCGCCGACGGACAGCTGCACCCGCCACGGAAGAAGGCCGCCCGGCCCGTAGCAGGCCCCCACCCACGCGGCGCCAGCGCCTCGATCCCCTCTTGTGGGCAGCAGCGACAGGTCGCCGGCTGATCTCGGTGAAACTGTCACCCCGGTCGCACACGCTCCGCTCTGGAGGTTCGTCCTCATGACACGCTCTTTCCGCGTGGGCCGCATTCTGGGTCTGGATATCGAGATAGACTACACCTGGTTCATCGTCTTCTTCATCGTCGTGGTCTGGCTCTCGTTCGACCGGTCCACTCTCCACCTGCCAGGCGCTCCAGCCCCCGTGAGGTGGCTCATCGGCTTTCTGACTGCTGTTCTTTTCTTCGTCAGCGTGCTGTTTCACGAGATCTCCCACTCTGTCGTCGCCCTCCGCAACGGTCTTAAGATCAGCGGCATCACGCTCTTCATCTTCGGCGGCGTATCGAAGATGACGGACGAGCCGAGCACGGCCGGGGTAGAGTTCCGGATGGCCATCGCGGGGCCCCTCATGAGCCTCGTCCTGTGCGGTGTGTTCCTCGGTCTCCGATTCGTGCTGGGTAGCGCCGGAGCAGTCGGCGCCGTGCTCGCGACGATGTTCGGCTGGCTTGGCCTGATGAACGGTGCGCTCGCGGTGTTCAATCTGCTGCCCGGCTACCCGCTCGACGGCGGGCGCGTCCTGAGGGCCGGAATCTGGGGTGCGACCGGCAATCTGCTCGACGCCACCCGGATCGCCAGCTCGTTCGGCCAGGGTCTTGGGTTCCTGCTCATCATCCTGGGGGTGACGCGCTTCATGTTCGGCCGCGATCTGGGCGGCATCTGGATCGCCCTCATCGGCTGGTTCCTGGTGCAGGCCGCGCAGCAGAGCTACCAGCAACTCGTGCTCCGGCAACAGCTTCTCGGCGTGCCGGTGGCGTCAGTGATGACCAATCAGGTCGAGTGGGTTCCCGCGGACGCCACCCTCGACCAGGTGGTACATGACCACGTGATGCGTCACAACCACCCGGCATTCCCCGTGCTCGACGGCGGCCGCCTGCTGGGGCTGATCTCGCTTGGCGATATCAGGCCCGTGCCGCGTGAGCGATGGCCCTGGGTGACTGCGCGGGAGGCGGTCCCTGCGCTGACCGAGGCTCACACGATCCACCCTGACGTCGGCGTCTGGGACGCTCTCATCAAGATGACCAGCGGCAACCTCGGTCGCCTCCTGGTCACCGACAGCAACGGCCTCCGCGGCATCATCACCCGCACGGACATCATGCGCCTGCTGAGAAGGAGGATGGAGCTGGGGGTGTGACGCTCAGCAGGCCAGCTGGGCGAACGCCTTTCGTGCCGCCGCGCTTGCCGTCTCGGTCTATGTCTACTCCAGTTCGTTCGGAAAGTCGCCGCACCCATGCCTCTGGGCGCAATCGCGGGCGTCTTCATAGAGTTGCTTCAATGAGCGGGCAGCATCGGTATTGCCCTGCAACACCGGCCCGAGGGGCGGCATAGTCCGCACTATCTCTGCTATCTTTTCCACCTTCTCTTCAGGTTTGAGATCGCGGCTGGAGATCCCGAGAGCGCGGTGTACTACGGACTTTGGGTCATCTGCGTCAAGTCTGCCCTCGTCAACGCCTAGCGCCTTCGCGGCGTGCGGCCGGTTCAGCACAAGCCAGCATTCGACGTTCCGTGCCGCGACTCCGCAGATGACGCAGTGCTCAGATTCGCCAGGCACGCCCCGCCGTTCCTCGGTCAGGGCATCCCGCCACCTCTGGTCATCGGAGTCGGTTAGAACAACCACGATGTCCGCGTGCTTCTCCCGAAGCTCCACGCAGACCTTGGGCGTATCTCTGCGGACTGAAGTGGCTGACCGGCCGCGGGTCCTTCCCCTTATCATCTCTGCCCCCGGACACCAACGATCGCGAAGCCCTTTGAGGAATCCCTCGTGGCCGAAGTCCTCTACTGAGAAGCCTATCCTCACACCAGCATCTCTCGAAAATGCAGCTCCCCCAGTGGCATCTTCTCAAGCAGGTCTCTGACGCGGTTGGCATTCAGTTGCTTCAGTTCGCTATGAGTATCACGACGCACACAGAGTCTTACACCGTCCAGCATGGTGTCGAACAGGTCTATCACGTAGGGTGAATGGGTCGTGAAGACATACTGACCTGAGGCGCCAGTATGATCAATCAAATCGAACAACCTCTTCAGCATACCGACGTAGATGCCATTCTCTGGCTCCTCGAATGCTACAACCGGAGGAGGGGCCGCGAAGTTGCGAACTGCCCTGGCGGTGCTCATAACGACGTATGCCAAAGCCATGAATCTCAGCGTTCCATCGGATATCCCCGCTGGAGTAAAGTTGTTACGGTCGGCGTCCGACAGCCACATCAGGACCTGTTCTTGGGCTGGCACGAAACCGATGCTGTCCAGCTTGGGTTCTATCTCGCGCGTCAAGTCTACTATCAGCCGGTACTCGCGTTCCCACACATTCTTCAGCATGAACAGCACAGATGCTAGGTTGCTGCCATCAATGTTCAGAACATAGTTTGCCGGATTGGCCGGTGCTGGTCCACGCATCCGGAATGGATTGAGGTTGTAGTAGGTCCATGAGGCCAGATACCTCTTGAAAGCGTTCGCGAGTCGGTTTGTCTGCAAGTCGTACAGACGGAACAGCATTGTACTTTCCCGTGGGGCGTGGGTTTCCACCCTGGCCTCTTCGGGCATGCCGCGGAAATAGCGGCCTTCATGCAGAAGGGTGACGTCCCCCCGGTCATTCAGTATGAGAGCGACGCGTTCTGCGCCCGGCGGCGTCACCCACAGGCTTTCGGACCGCAGGACATAGGTCGTTGCGAAGGCGTTTCCGGGAAGGGCTGGGTCTGCTTCCAGAGAGAGTGCATAGTCGAATACGTAAGGCTGGTCCTCAACGACAAGTTCGGCCGTACACTCGAAGTCCATCGCCGGTTTGCCAAGGTATACGTTGTGCAACTGCCAGCTTTCCCCAGAGAAGCTCGCGGCGTCCTTAATCGGGCCCTGCGACGTCCTCGCGAGGAACATGAGCGCGGAGCAGAGGCTGGTCTTGCCAGCGTTGTTCGTACCTATCAGCAGGTTGACCGCGGACGGTATCCACTCCACGTTCAGGAGCGTCTTGAAGTTGTCGACATAGAAGCGCCGTAGCATTGCCATCCTCCGTCCTTGGTGCGGGCCGCACGCTTGATGATACCATGGTTGCACGCCCAACTGCTACGCCTCGGCCAACCTCTCCGCCACCCGCCTTGCCATGTTCGGCGATCCACCGAGCGCGTCGCTCAGGACCGCCAGGCGGTTCAGCTCATTCATCACCAGGGGCATCACCAGGGGCTTCGGCCGCGGCGACGCGAACCGGCGGAAGTTGTTGGCGTAGATGGTGCGCAGAACCTTCTCCGGCAGCTTGATCCCCTCAATCGTGGTGCGGTGATCCGGCCAGAAGAGATGGTCGTCGGTCGGCACGTGAAAGGTCTCGTCGGTCTCGAGGAAGTTGCGCATCACCCAGATGCGCGAGGGCAGCGAACGCGGCGAGAAGTCGGTGCCGAAGACGATCCGGTCCTGGTACTTCAGGAAGAACTCTCGCGCCTCGTCGGGCCGCTTGGTGAAGTTGTACAGCATCTCGATGCCGGGCGCGAGGTCGAAATGCACGTTCGGGTAGCGATCGAAGATGGCCGCAGAGCGATCCAGGAAGTCGGACAGGAAGTAGAAGTGCGCGAACAGTATCTTCAGCTTCGGGTGCTTCTCCAGCACGCGCTGGCACTCGTCGTAGAGCGACTGGTTCGAGGGGAACGTCTCGTCGTAGAGCCAGCCCGGCCCCTTCGCCCACTCCGGCGCCTGCTCCGGGTCCCAGAACTCCTCCGGATCGTTGACGTGCCACAGGACGGGGAACTGTGTCTCCTCGAGCCGCGCGAAGTAATCATCGTAGATCACCGAGTCGAGCGCGATCCCCGACGATTTCCGCACATTCGGCTTGCCGTTGATCATCTTGATCCCGTCCGCCCCCAGTGCGGTATAGAGATCCACCTGCGCCGCCAGTGAGCGCGTCCACCTGTGGTCCACGTCCTTGCCCAGGAACGACTGGTCGAGGCCCGCGAACCAGTAGACCTTCTCGGGGTGCCGCACCTTGGCGTACACGGCCTGCGGGTCGGCGCTGGCGCGTCCGGGGAAGCTGGTGACGACGATGGCGATCTCGCCTATCCCCCCGCTGGCCAGGCCGGCCAGCATGCCGTCTATCGCATCCAGGTCAGTTCCGCCGAAGTGGGTGTGGCAGTCAACAATGGGCAGCTTCGCGAGATCGGACAGGTCCATCAGGAGCCTCCTATGCGCTCGATGATCGGAGGCAGGTGTTCGACGCCGCTGCCGGGTCGCCTCCCGCATGCGACGCGGGAATCCTTGACACCCAAGAGATGCCCATGCTAGAATCGCGCTTGGTTGGGCTCAAAGCGCCTCAAGTCGCACGAAAAGCCTCCCTTGAGGGATCGGCATTCGGGGCCCCATCGTCCAGAGGCCTAGGACGCCGGCCCTTCAAGCCGGAAACGGGGATTCGAATTCCCCTGGGGCTACCATATTGCGTTGTGGACATCGGCCGCGGCGGCGCTGTGAGCCTGGGGCCAAAGGGGCGCATGGCTCAGTGGGAGAGCGCCTGCTTCACACGCAGGAGGTCGCTGGTTCAAATCCAGCTGCGCCCACCACAAGTGGGCCGATTCCCGATCGGGGCTATCGGGGCGCGGGCGAATAGCTCAGTTGGTAGAGCGCTTGCTTTACACGCAAGTGGTCACAGGTTCGAGCCCTGTTTCGCCCATTGCCCAGGCGAGTTCGGCTCGAGGAAGTACGTCGAAGCGAGTCGCGGCGCGCGTGCCGAGGTGGGATCGCGGAGCCGTAGTGCAGTTGGCTAGCACACCGGCCTGTCAAGCCGGAGGTCGCGGGTTCAAGTCCCGTCGGCTCCGCCAGCATCACCCGAAGCGCAACCCACAGCCGGAGAGACTGGCGCCAGGTTCGCACAGATGGTTGACGAGATGCGAGTACGGTGCCGGGGTAGCTCAGATGGTAGAGCACTGGACTGAAAATCCGGGTGTCCCCAGTTCAATTCTGGGCCCCGGCACCAGGGGATGAGGCGACGGCAGATCTGCCGTCGCCTCGGCGCGCTAGATGACGCCGCGGCGCGGCTCGGTACGAGCGGCGATGGCGCTGTGAGAGAGTTCGGCCGCGGCGGCGTCCGACCTGCGTCACCCCCATCCGCGACCAGACCCCAGACAGTGACCCTGGGCCGAGGGGGTAGCCGGAGTCCAGGGGTGCCCGGGGCCGTCGCCGCGTTCTGTTCGCCGGGAAAAGCGGCGTTCCCTCTCGTAGCGGCGTTCCCTCTCGTTAGGAATCCGGCCGGACCCCCTTGCTGGGCGCTTGTCACCGCGGCCTGCCACCCGCGGATTGTGCCTCCGCGCTCTCCGCGCTCAATCCCCAAGAAAGGGGCCAGCCACAGCATGGGGGAATGGCCGTCTATTCCGCGCTGTGAGAGGAGCCCATCTCTATGAGGATCTTCATGCATTGGGATATGGAGGGGGTAAGCGGGATCTTCACTCGCGAGCAGGTGTGGTACTGGGAGGAGGGGGTGCGGCCAGAGATGGCCGAGGAAGGGAAGAGCCTCCTGATCGCTGATGTGAACTCGGCCGTCACCGCCGCCCTGGAGGCCGGGGTGGACGAACTCATCGTCTGCGATACCCACCGCGGCGGCGGCAACATCGTCATGGACCGGATGGTGGCCGACCCTCGCGTCACGTATCTCGGGAAGTCCCGCGGCTATCAGGACGGGAAGCTCCGCTGGATG
>Ga0315280_10009582_pt1 | contig 12369 bp, 13 predicted proteins | sample YL17G06_40_MG_FD_203697 | JGI IMG/M metagenome (GOLD analysis project Ga0315280, IMG submission 203697) | Sediment microbial communities from Yellowstone Lake, YNP, Wyoming, USA - YL17G06_40 | ecosystem: Environmental > Aquatic > Freshwater > Lake > Sediment | place: USA: Wyoming | collected... | reverse complement strand
GCGGAAGTTTCTTCGTTTTGCCAAATCGCCTCATTTCCGGCTCCGGAGGAGCCTTTTAGCTTTTAAGTCTTTTGTAAAACGGCGTATGAATCAAAAATTAGACAGATCGCAAATTGCATTGGGCATACCTGATCGCGTGCGCTTGGCATGAATTCGAATCTCCCGGAGGTTATCGCTCTCAGGCTGTAATTTATACCGACCCCTTTTTATTTGGTTGCAGATAATAAGCAAGCCCGCAGGTTTTCACACCCAATTAGGTGCGAGTCCAATTTTATCGCTCTCTGTTATTGTTTCATTTTTCAATTGGTGCCACCACATGATGACAGTTCGGATGCCGTGGGATCATTGGAACATTAGTACGCATCAGGTCTTGGTAGCGTGGGGGAAAGGAGTTCTTGATTACCTCTTCAATATCCAAGATCTTTCATTCTAAATTCGCTTGGCACACGGAGCTCATATGGGTTCTACCATAGCTATGGACGGTGGTGCACTTCCTAATTCCCCTTGAGAGGAGTAAACGCCCCAACCCCATCGTGTGTAGCCTATTTGTTTCGCACCATGCGACTGCTGCAACGCCTCGTAGGTTGGGCCGTCCTTCTACCTTTGCCAGTTCGTACACTTTTTGTTTCAGCCATTCAGGGTTGTGTCTATCTTTAAAATACTCCATAAATGCGTTTCGAAGAGTAGTCTTATTCCTGATGGTTGTTACGTAAGGAAAATCGTAGGTCTTTAAGAATTCAAGAATTAATGCCCTTACCTCATCTGAAACATCTTCTGCTATATGTTCAGCACGCACATTATACATATTAATTCCTCACAAATTTCGATGTCTTCTGCCTTCTCTGGTATCAAGGCTTTTGTGTGAAACACATCCACCGTCCACTGTAATTAATCATTGTATATTCCAAAAAATTTTCCCGCAGCCACAACTAACTATATCCTTCGGAGTCATGCCTTTGCTTTGGGTTTTTGAAATAATTGTCCCGCATAAATTGCAAGTAAACAAGCTAAACAATTCCTTGAAAGCCTTGACTACGGGCTCAAAATCGTTTTTGCTGAATTCATCCCATTTGTTGTAGTGAACATTGGCATTAATGACCCATTGCTCAATTTGTGACCGGTCAATTATTTTGGTAGCTTTGTTCTCCAACTCCTCTAACTCTTTGAACTTCGTTTGATCCATTTTTTGGAAATTTGACTTTGCCTTTCTTAGATACTGTTTATAGACTGAAATGGCAGCAGCGGCAAAATTACCCAATTCCCATTGATGATCGCCTTTGTACGGCACATCTGCCATGAGAAAATCACAAACATTTTCGAAAAAGCACTCGGCATTTCTTCGGAGCCTATGAGCTGCGGCGGGAACATCATTTTTGTCCAAATCATCTTTTATTCTGTCCCAGATATCTTGTTCAAACTCAAATATGGGCCCGGTGTCAATGTTCCAATTAGCAAAATGTATCATATTCTTTTGAGTTACAATTCCCTCGGTTCTAAGCTGTTTCGCCCAAGCATTATCATGGGTCGTTATTATGTATTGTTTATCAGGAAAAGCTTTCTTTAATAACTGACAAATTGACCTCCGGTGAGTACGGTCAATAGACATAATCACATCGTCCAAAACGATTAATTTTATGGCATCTTCAATGAGATAGTTATTCAATGCAAAGAACAGACAGAGTCCCATGCTGTCTTGGTGACCTTCACTGTGTAGTGCATGTGGTGGAAACATACCTCGCTGATAAAAGTCAACTTCGAGATTTAGTTCAGCTCCAGTCTGTGAAATTTTTGATGAAAACGTGCTTTCATCATCTGAGTGAATTTCTTCATAGTATTCTTCGAAGTTTTTCTTCACGGCATCGTATATATTTTCCAAGACGGAATCCCTTGCTTTCTCAAAATGGTCAAGCGTAGCTTCTGCTCTATTTTTCAAAATTTTGCATGTCTCTTCCTCATTTAATGCACGTTGGTACCTTTTCCATTGGTCCTCCATTCTTGTGAGCGTGTCCCAAGCATTTTGTTGTAGAGAGAGTTTCTCTCCAACTTGTTTCAAAGCATTATCAATTGGAGCTAATACCTTAGCTTCCAAGAAAGATGCGACGAGTATGTCTTCAAATTTTGAGGTAGGCCATTTATTTCCTTCAAACGATTCCAAAGGCTTTGTCATGGCCTCAGACCAACAATCAAGTGTGCACAAGTAGTCTCTCAATTCCTTTTCTTCAATAATCTTTAGGTTAAACTGCTTGTGAGCTTTAATACAGTCGGCTATGTTGGTTTTTAGCAAGTCGAACTTTATTTTAATAAAAGACGAAGCTTCATCAATTTTCGATTGTTTCGCTTTCGAAATTTCTGTTTCTTTTATCTTCTCTTCTAAGTATGTCTTAAAATTCCCTATTTCCCATTTCCTACCGCATAACGGACATAAATTAGACACATCAACTAGACCTATGCCTGCTTCGAACAATTTTTCATATAATAAGTACTGCTTAAACTTCATGTCTTTGAGGGCTTCTTCAAGCAAGGTTCTTAGTTCAGATTCTTCACTTAGTAGATCCTCTTTGTCCCGCATCAGACTTCTGATTGTTTTGATTGTATTCTCTATCTGTTCTCCAGTTAATGTGCCTTCTATAACTCCAAACGGATGGGGCTTAAGATTATCTTTGAACTTTTCTGGTAACAATTGAGCTAATTTAGAAACCCCCAAGACTTCTCTCAATTTGTTTACCTTGCTAAGAGCAGCCTCTTCGGAAAAGCCATCCAGCGAAAGAAGTTTAGAAATTTCAGTTTTTGCTATTTCAAGATGGCTTTCAGCATCCTTAAAATCTTCTCTAGCTTCATTCCTAATTGTTACAAAAGTCGAGCGGAGATTTTCTATATCCGCTAGGTTCAATAAACTCATTACTTCCTTCGCTCTTTTACCAGCCTCGGAAGTAATATACTTCAAAATTTCTCTTCTAGATAAAATATGGAGTCCAAGCGTCGCAGTTTCTAGATAGGGTTCAACTAAAGCCTTAGCATCTTTAGGTTCAACCTTCAAAGAAGAAGGTCTATTTATACTTCGTTTCAAAATGACCTTTCTCCCATTAACATCGACCGTCGCAACAACGATGGTGTTTTTCAAATCCTTTCTAAAATCAATGTGACAGCCGTGCTCCCTTAAACTCAAACTTTTAGTTCCCTCGCCAGCGAGTCTAGATATCCCTCCAGTCAGCAAGAAGTCAACGGCATCAACGATTGCACTCTTTCCAGTGCCGTTAGGACCGAAAATAACCACGTTGTCTCCTTTGGGTTCGATCTTGATGTATTTAATACCCCTGATATTTTTTATTTCGAGACTTAGAATCTTCATTACTTTTTCCTCAGCAAACTCTCGATTTCGGTTTTGCTCGGCTTCCCTTGCCGAACTAGGCTTACCAAATCATCAGAGCTTTCCTTGAACAAATCATCCTTTCCAACAGCTTCAGCAAATTTGTCATAAATTAAATCCCGCACAGATTTTTTAGTCATGCCACTTCACCAAGCAAATGTTGAAATCTTCGACCCCATGTTTCACATCCTTCTTACACGAATCTCTATGCAACCTTACGCCCTTTGACCTTCATAACCAATGCCCTTCCTCCAGCTTTTCTGGCCTTTGCTCTTAATCCTCTGGCTTCCGGATGCGAAACTGAAGCGCTACCACTCTTCACCTGAATGAGGAGTTTCCTGCCACCCTTCATTGCGTATAAGTCGTATGGTCCTCGACTGCCTTTGCTTTGTCTCACCAACCATCCTTTACCCTCAAGACCACGTTTTACTTTCCTTTCAGCACTAAAACCCTTTGAATAACTCGACCGCTTGCTTTCTTATTTTGCCGAATAAATTCCACAAACTCATCTATATCACCCTAAATTGGTCTAATTTCAGCCCATTTTTCTGATATAATTCACGCTGCTTGCTCTTTTTAACCAGATAGCAATCATCTGTCAATCCCCAATATTCAATGTAGAAATCGAGTTTCGGAATGTAGAAATCACAATACAAGTCTTCCTCGATTGGCACTTTTCTTTCGTATGAGTGAACAATCAAATTGTTGTAAAGCCAATTATCAATTATTGTCTCACTCTTTGTCCTCACATAATGTCCGTCTATAACTCTATAGTCGGTGGGGAATTTTTTCCGAAAATCATCCTTCTTAGAAGGATTGCTGCGAAACTCATCCCATAATTGATTTACTCTATTCGAGGATAGTAGAAAATCACCAAAATTAATCTTCAGCTTCTTGAAAAGATTCTTTGCTTCAGTTATGGGTTCAAACTTTTGATACCAATCAACTTTGATTTGGGCAGGAAAATTACCTTTTAACGCACCAGATTCAATATGTAGACGCCCATCAGTCAGCGCTCTAAAAACCCCATAAAGAACGTCAGTATCTAGATTGTAGAGAAATCCAATATCTCCTCTCTTTACCTGCAATACTTTGTCTTTATAATCTAAAGTCGAACCAAAAAGTAGTTTTTCAAGACATTCATCTTGGATATCATTCCAACAAACGGCGATAAAACCTCTCTCCGAAGCGGTCAAAAAACAACCTCTCAAAAACTACTGTCATAGTCTTTCAGCATAAATGTTTCGATAAGTAGCACGCACGAAAAAAATGGGTTGGAGTTTAGCAGGTGATATCTCCACTATCATAAGTTTGACCCCTGTATGACTTCGCAAATGCATTACAGCGTATATGAGGCTACAAAAACTCTTATATTTGAAGAGCCTCATCGAATTTGGGGAGAGCGGAATGGAGTATGCATTTATTCAAGTTGATGATATAGTTGAACGCCTTTTAGTTTCTGACTATGATTCGATTGTTTATAAATCGCTGCTTGAGAGATTTCACTCAAAGGACGACGCAAAAATCCATTTAAAAGAATACAATTCATCAAGGAGAAGTAGCAAGACTGAACTCTTGTATCAAGCTGCCAAGCATCTAAAAGGAAAAGGACTTGAAAAATACAGAAACTACGAAGCATATGACATACTTTGCGACGAAATCGCCGAAACGGTCACCGTGCCTAAGTGGTTCAACAGAATCTTTGGGCACACTGACAGCGAGGATAACCTATATCCGCATGTCAGAAGATATCTAAAAAGACAATATGAAAGAGTGTTCGAAACTTTTGATATGAAAGGGGAAAAGTGGCCTGACTTTTTCGCAATTAAGAAGAAAATGCTTGGCGGAGTAGACCTCGTTGCCATTGAAGCCAAAGCGAAGTATAACGAATACAAACGTTTTTTAAATCAGGCAAGGAGCTTTTTGAGGTATTCTGATAAGGTCTTCCTAGCCGCGACTCCAGGATTTGTGGTGGAAGTCGGCCAAGGAGTGAAGGGAAAACCAGCTTATGGTGCAAATATTCTAGAAGAGGAATTAAAGAAAGACAACATAGGTTTGTTGGTCATCGATATGACTGCTGAAAAAGTGAAAGAGTGTTTTGGCGCTGGAGGAAGCGATTTTCTTAGTAGAGAAGAAAAAGAAAGAACTCTACGGAAACTCGGAGTGTAATATGCGTCATACATATTTTTCGCTTTCATCGCATTGTCTATCCTCTTGAAAACAATCACTTGATGATGCACGGGGATTCGACAAAAAAAGAGAGTAGTGGAGCATAGCGGGTGACATCTCCACTAATGACCCTCTAAAAGCTTAGTATTGTTTCAATTTATCAGTTGGTCAAATAACAAAAATTCTGGGAGAGGTATTCTCTAGCTCAAGATTTGGTAGCCCGGAGGATACCACACGTCTCTATGTGGTATCCAACCCCTCTTTTTTCTGCTATTGTTTTGTTCTCGACGCTTTTCATTCGCAATTCGTTCTTGCGAATTTGTTTATAAGAGGCCTGAGCAACGCTGTAAGGAAAACTGAACCTATTTTGAATAATTCCTCATCTTTTGAGATATCAGAGTCAGAAGCATGGACATACATACAACGTACGGCGAAAAAAACAAAGGGTCGCACCTTCTATAAAAAACACGCATAACATCAGCTAACTAGCCAAAAATGAAGTGTGCTTCCACAGATTATCTTCATTTTCTCCTGAACTTTTTCCATTTATTCCAGTTTCTAAGCTTGTATATACTGTACTGTGGAGATGTCACCCGCTAAACTCCAACCCTTTTTTCTAGTCCAGTCATGCTTCGTCTTCTTTCAGCTTCTTCTGTATGTATTTAACTCAGCCTACTGGTTCGAAGTATTTGTGCAGGCACTTCTCGGAGCAGATGCAGGTCTTGACGACGGCGTCTTTGAACAGGACCTTGTGGGTTTCTTTTCTAGCCTGAATGTTAAAAAAAAGAATTCTTTTTTTCTGTGTTTAGTTTACCATGTACATTATGGATCTTGTTAATTACTAATTGCAGGTGCTTGCCGCAGGTACTTCGTATCCTGCACTTGTTTGAGCAGGAATTCGGCTAAGTCTGCACGCGAAATCCATGTTCCTACTTCGCCCTTACCTATATAGCCAGCCTTGACTTTTCCAGATTTGGGATTATTGTTAAGCATTGTCAAGCGCACGATAGTCCAATCAAGATCGGAGTTGCGTACCGTTTCTGCGACGCTAACTATCTCTTCGTATGCAGCGTGCATCGTGACCTTAACAAGGTTGACCATAGCCTTTGTTTTGAAGTTCAGCGGGTCGTTTGGATCCTTAGCGCTTAGGGTTGAAGTAATGATTAGCCTCCGTATGCCTTGTTTCTTCATGGCAGCAATGATGTTCTGCATTCCGTGGGTAATTGGTTTATTTTTCGAATCGCCCCGTGGACCCAGAGTGCTAATGACTGCGTCTGCCCCACTCACTGCACTTTCAATCAACGGCTCATCAGTCAATTCGCCCTGAATGACCTTCAAACGTTCATGGCTAATGTTCAGCTTGGGTGGATTACGAACATATGCTACAACCTCGTTTCCTGCTTCAAGCGCTTGTTCAACAAGTTCTTTGCCTGCTCCACCAGTTGCTCCAAAGATCGTAATTCTCATTTATACTTCCTCAGATAACAGTCCCTGAATTCATGTAAAAAGCCAGTTTGTATCTAATGTTTATGGCTTCTTTTCGATGCTAGCTGTCTCAAATTGGTTTTTGATAGCAGCTAAACATAATCTTCTGATTGCCTCCATCTCAGGCATGAGTGATTACCTACAGATAGATCCTTCTTAAGCATCTTATCATAGCACGGCTAGAAAAACAAAACTGAGGAATATCAAAGAGGAGCATAACGGATGCGAGAGTTGTCGCACGCACAGCTTTGCGTATTCTCAGATCTTCTCATTCTTCTAGCTCTTCTCATTCTGTTGGCTGCCTAAATCAGCCTTCTCGTTGCGTGTCAACGGATTCGATGTTGGTTGCTAGGACCTGCTTCTTCCGCCTTCTTCATCATCCCTGTCTTCTCAAACACTTTCCGAGTTGAAACCGCAAGCGTAGAGGAGTCGCCAAGAATGACTTTCGCAGCACCATGCTCGTACAGCAGCTCTATCACAGCCTTCACAAAGTCTGGATCGCTTGAAGCCGGCGGAGGATCTGCGGTGTTAAAGTTAGGCTTCAAAAGAACCTCGTCACCCTTTTCAATGGCTCTATTAAAGCCGCCGATCAGGTCTACCGACTTCAAAATGCCCTCCTTAAGCTCATGAGTATCCGTTACTCTGCTGACTAGTGCTTTGCCGTCTTTCTTGTAAGGGTTGACCTTAACCCTGCCAATCCCTTCAGCACTCTCTAGAACTGAGCCACGCATAAGGAAACCACCAGCTTTAGGTCAGCTAATGTACGGCTGATCCAAACTCTCGAAGTCTCTAATTATCTCTACAGCTCTATCAACAGGCATACTAGGCGCATTCATTATCTCTGGGAAGATCCTCCACGGCCCTCTTGTCGCCATCTCTGTCGCCGGATGCTCTTCTCCAAAGGTCTCCTTCGTAACCTTGTAAACTAGCCGCCTCGCTTGCAGTTCGTCTGTATGTCCTAGCGAGTGGAGATATTCGTGGAGCAGTATGAAGTAGAGGTAGGAGTTCACCTCTTTCTTAGACTTCCCAGCGACCGTAAGCGTCTCCAGCACTGCACGATTTAACACGATTCCATTTGAACCGACTACGTAGTACGCTCCAACCTGCGGAGGCAGATCTGAAAGGTAGAGCATCAACCCTACTCTGCTTCGCCCAAGCACCTTCTTCACGGACTTCTTAACCAGTTTGAAGACGTCGGCGAAGTCTTTACAGTTTTCCAGTTCAGATACGTAATCGGTTTTAGACATCTTTTATAACAATTGTTATATTGTTACCCCAAAAATATAAACCATACGCTAACAGATTCCGATACATTTTCGGGAGTTGTAGGCAAGTGATTCATGCGGGAGCTGGCTATGTGTAACCAAACATCATTTATTCTAGAAATACTGAACCGATTCGTTTATTCCACGGTGACCTAAAATCATCTGTGGCAGCATCTTTCTTAGCTCTTATGTATTGAGTGATTTTAGCTCCCATCTCATCAGCGTAGTACAATGCTGCAGCTTCTGGCAACTTTGGTTCTTGACCTGCACCATATTCTTGTTTGCCGGAATGACTCAGAACCATATGAATTAACTTGTCCTTTAGAAGTGGTGGAAAAGCAGGCAATCCCGAAATCTTTTCCAATATAAGCTCAGTCCCAATGAAAATATGACCTGCTAGCATGCCCCTTTTGGACTGTTTTATGCTCATAGAAACTTCATATTCTTCAATCTTACCAATATCATGAAGTATTGCACCTGTGAAAAGCAACGCTTTATCTAAAGAGGGGTGAACACTAGCTGCAGCTTCACAATACCTTAAAACTTCCCACGTATGTTCCAACAATCCCCCAACACAAGCATGATGGATACTAATCCCTGCAGGGGCTTTTTTAAAATTATTAACGAAAACATTATCGCTGAAAAAGGTATCCAGAAGACTTTTCAAATGTGTATTATCAAGCGACTCCTTTGTTTCAGTAATCTCACTCCACATTTCTTCTATATCTTGATTTGTCGTAACAATAAAATCATCTAATCCATATTCTTCAGGATTTGCTTGGCGGATTTCTCCCGTTCCCTCATTAACATCGATCTTTTTTCCTCGAAATTCCCCAACTATTCCAGAAACATAGACAATATCATCCATATTGAATGAATCATATATCGCTTGTACTGCCTCTTCATCTTGTCCTCCCCAATAGGTGAGTTCCATTTCACCGCTTTTATCAGCGAGACCTACATCAAATCTGAAGCCTTTTGCATACACTCTTGGAGGTTTTCGGTATTTTACGCAAAAGCACGAATTTACCTGAGTCCCAATATCAAGTTCCCTTATTTCACTAATCAAGGTTTTCATTTGCATCAATCAAATAGTGTCTTAATGCCTAGAAACGTCTTTCTGTTCTTTCCTGTTGCCCTGCTGTTCTTCTTATAGATATCCCCTAATAAGTTAACAGTATCCACTAGCAGGCAGAAACGCTTAGAGCGTCACTTTCTCCTGCTTTTAAGCTCCTCAAAGACCTCGCTGATATTCCGTCCTTTGTAGGCCAGTAGCACCAACGTGTGAAAGAGCAGATCCGCTGCCTCTGAAACTATCTCCTCTCCGCTATCTTTCTTCGAGGCAAGCGTCAACTCCGTCGCCTCCTCACCCACCTTCCTCAGAATCTGATCTTCGCCCTTCGACATCAAAGAAGCAACGTAGGATCTAGGCCTTGGGTTCTTCTGACGGCTCAAGATCACGCTGAAGACCTCCTCGATGATGGCCGAATCTGTTTTTTGCGGTTGAGACTCTTCGAACCCAATCTTATTATGGAAGCACGAGTATCCGCCTGTGTGGCAACAGTTACCGATCTGTTCGACCTTGAAGAGCAGCGCGTCCCCGTCGCAGTCCACATAGCCTTCTTTGACGTGCTGGATGTGCCCAGACTCCTCACCCTTTCTCCAGAGACGCCTACGGCTTCTACTCCAATAGTGCATCAGCCCCGTCTCCAACGTCTTCCTAAAAGCCTCTTCATCCATGAAGGCCTGCATCAGAACCTCCTTCGTCCTATCGTCTTGGGTGACGACCGGAATTAGGCCTTCAAACTTGCCAAACTTCAGACTCTTGACAAGACCTTCAATCTTGTTCGATTCAAGTTTCATGAGTCTCAACTCCTCCCAACAGCTTCCTTTGCCTCTCTTAAGGAGAAAGCTTTCTCATAAAGGGCTTTGCCCACCACCAACCCAGCTGCCCCTGTCTCAGCAACATCCACAACGTCTCGGAGACTGCCCACCCCCCCACTGGCGATCACGGGAAGGTCAACGGTCTTGACCATCTTGCGTATACTCTCCAAATCCGGTCCAGCCATCGTACCGTCTCTCTCTATCGCTGAAAACAGGATCCAACCGGCCCCCAGCTCGGCCAGTCTGGACGCAAGCGAGAAGACGTTCATGTCGGTTAGTTTGCTCCAGCCGTGAGTCGCCGTCCTCCAGCCAGCATAATCCAAGGCAACCACGATTCTACGGGAGCCCAGCCTTCGCCTAAGCTCGTCTAGATTCTCCGGCCTCTCTATCAATAAGGTTCCCAAGATCACCCTCGTGGCGCCTAGTCCACACAACTCTTCAGCCTTCTCAATCGTCCTTATTCCGCCGCCAACCTGCGTCTCCATGGAAACCTCCTCCAGTATGCGTTTGACCGTGGGAAAATTGTCTCCAGAACCCAGAGTCGCGTCCAAGTCAACTATGTGTAGGGCTTCTGCCCCTTGCTCTTCCCACATCTTCGCCGCTTCAACCGGGTCGTCGAAATAGACCTTGCTATCCTCGGGTCTGCCTCTCACAAGTCGAGCGCATTTGCCATTCAAGATGTCAACAGCAGGTATTACTTGCATAGCATTGCCTCTGAAGCCGTCCAACCAGCAGCTTTAGATGACGCCTTTGGCACTCGGGATGCCCTTCATCCTCGGGTCGATCGTTACGGCCTCTCGAAGGGCCAAGGCGAGTGCCTTGAAAGCGGCCTCGATCTTGTGGTGATCATTCTCACCGTCCAGCACATGGAGGTGGATGTTCATCTGTGCCGCTTGAGCCAAGGAGTCGACGAAGTGGACTAGATCCTCGATCGGCGTATCCTCAATCCTCTTACCCCTTATGTTTAGGGATGTTACAGCGTAGCTTCTGCCACCTAAGTCCACCACTGCCCGGGCTAAGGCGTCGTCCATAGGCGCATAAGCGAAGCCGAAGCGTCTGATACCCTTCTTATCGCCCAAGGCTTTCTTCATCGCCTGACCCAACGTTAAAGCAACGTCCTCGATCAGGTGATGTTTCAAGTCTCCGCTGGCTTCAACCTCGACATCGAACAGCGAGTGTTTGGAGATGCTGCGCAGCATGTGATCGAAGAAGGCAAATCCTGTAGAAGCCTCACATCTGCCCGACCCGTCTATTTTCATCCTGACTTTTACCTTGGTTTCCAAGGTCTCCCGCGTCTCTTCCGCCTCACGCATATCTTCCTTCATCTCCTTCAAATCCTGTCATTTTGTAGACTGTTTTGAAATCTTCCACCTCATCTCGACTACCCTATGATCGACCTGAGTTCAGCAAGTAGCCTGTTGTTCATTCTCGGGGTGCCAACTGTTATTCGTATGCAATTCTTGCAAAGTCGCTCTTGGTTCATGTCCTTTACGAAGATGCCCGCGTCGGCCAGCTTCTCTTGGAGGAGTCCCGAGCTACATCCCCTCTTATCGACGCGGGTAAGGATGAAGTTAGCTTCTGAGGGGAAGGGTTTTAACCCGTCCGTTCCCGAAAGCTTCGAAAAGAGCCGCTGCCTCTCAATCTTAATCTCCTCAATCTTTTCAGCGACGTAATCCCAAGAACGCAAAAACGCCTCGACGGCTTTCTGCGCAAAGAGGCTCACACTATACTGTTGCTGAGCCCTCCGAACATATTCGCCGAGTTCTTTGCTCAAAATGGCGAAACCGATCCTGAGCCCCGCCAAACCGTAAGCCTTTGAGAACGTTCTAAGCACTATCAGGTTCTCACAGTCCTTCAGCAGATCGAGAACTGAGTCTCGGGCAAAATGTACGTAAGCCTCATCTACGACGACTACTCTTCCACTCTCCTCCAACACCCTCCTCATATCTGCCTTCAGAAACTGATTGCCTGTCGGGTTGTTTGGCGAACATAGAAAGATGAGCTTCGTACGCTCTCCTATCGAAGCGAGCAGACGCTCTACGTCCAAATCGAAATTTTCCTTCAGAGAGACAGGCCTAACCACTCCGTCAGCCAACTTGACCGAAAACTCGTACTGGCGAAAAGTCGGATCGGTTACGATTACCTCGTCGCCGGGCTCTACAAAAGTCCTGATGACGATATCTATAACCTCATCTGCGC
>Ga0315280_10009580_pt1 | contig 12370 bp, 7 predicted proteins | sample YL17G06_40_MG_FD_203697 | JGI IMG/M metagenome (GOLD analysis project Ga0315280, IMG submission 203697) | Sediment microbial communities from Yellowstone Lake, YNP, Wyoming, USA - YL17G06_40 | ecosystem: Environmental > Aquatic > Freshwater > Lake > Sediment | place: USA: Wyoming | collected... | reverse complement strand
ATGGCCTCCTTCAAGCTCACGGTCATCAAGGTCAAAGACGCCTTGAAGCAGCAGAACATCGAGATCCCGGGCGGCCGGGTCGAGCAGGAGCGCAAGGAATTCGTCCTGCGGACCATGGGCCGCATCGAGAAGCCGTCCGACTTCGACAAGGTCGTGGTGGCCGCGGTCAACGGCGTGCCGGTGCGCATCCGGGACATAGGCCGGGCCGAGGACTCGGCCCAGGACGCGCGCTCCCTCGCCCGCCTCAACGGCAAGGAGGCGGTCTCACTCATCGTCCAGAAGCAGTCCGGCATGAACACGGTGGAGGTCATCGAGAAGGTCAAGGGGCGCCTGCGCGAGATTAAGCCCACCTTGCCCGCCGGCGTCAAAGCCGAGGTCATCCGGGATATGTCCGAATTCATCCTCGCCTCGGTGCGCACGGTCGAGGAGCACCTGGTCCTCGGCGCCGTTCTGGCGGCCCTGGCGGTGCTCTTGTTCATGGGCGCCGCGCGTCCCACCTTGATCGCCGCTTGCGCCATCCCTACCTCCATCATCTCGACTTTCGTGCTCATAGACCGGGCGGGCTTCACGCTCAACAACATGACCCTCCTGGGCCTGACTTTGGCCGTGGGCGTGGTCATAGACGACGCCATCGTCGTCTTGGAGAACATCTTCCGGCACATGGAGGAGAAAGGGACCCCGGCCATGGAGGCGGCCTCGGTCGCGACCAAGGAGATCGGCCTCGCGGTCATGGCCACGACCCTTTCCCTGCTCATCATCTTCCTGCCTTTGGCCTACATGGGCGGCATAATAGGCCGGTTTTTGAGGAGCTACGGCTTGACCTTGGGCTTCGCCATCATGGTGAGCCTCTTCGTGGCCTTTTCGCTGACGCCCATGCTCTGCTCCCGGTTCCTCAAGGTGGAGCGCGCCAAGAACCGTTTCCAGCTCTGGGTGGATCGCTTCAACGGCTTCCTCAGGGGGCATTACGGCCGGCTCGTGCTCTGGGCCCTGGCCAACCGTGGGAAGGTCGTGCTGATCGCGGTCGGCATCGCCCTCTCCTCCTGGCCTTTCCTTAAGATGGTGGGCAAGGACTTCCTTCCTCCCGACGATTCGGGCGAGTTCGAGGTGAACTTCGTCGCGCCGGAAGGGACTTCGTTATCCGCCACGGACCGCATCCTGCGGCAGGTGGAGGCCGAGGTCAAGCGCATCCCCCACGTCCGCAGCGTCATGAGTTCCATCGGCGAAGGCGAAGGAGCCAACGTCAACGATGCGCGGGTCTATGCGCGGCTCGATGATTTCGCCCAGCGCAAGCTCAGCCAGGCCCGGATCATCGCCTTGACCCGGCGGGCCTTGGCCAAGTACTCGGCCCTGCGCCTGAGTGTTTCGCCCGTATCCCATATGGGCGGCGGGGGAAAGAATCTGGTTGGCGACTTCCAATACTACATCACGGGTCCGGACCTGGATGTTCTGCGCTCCTATTCAGCACATGTGGTGGACGCCCTTAAAGCCACTCCCGGCATCGTGGACGTGGACACGACCCTCGTTTTCGCCAAGCCCGAGGTCAAGGTGCGCATAGACCGCGACCGCGCCCAGGACCTGGGCGTCAAGGTCGAGGACATCGCCTTGGGCCTGCGCACCATGGTGAGCGGGGAGGAGAAGATCACCAAGTACAAGGAAGGCGACGAGCTCTACGAAGTCCGCATCCGGGTGGACCAGCAGTTCCGCGACCGCAAGGAGGTGGTGGGCGCCCTCTACGTGCCCTCCTCCAAGGTGGGGCTGGTGCGCCTGGACAACGTCGCCAAGCTCGTGGAGGACACCGGCCCCTCCCAGATCGACCGCATGAACCGCCAACGGCAGGTAGGCATAGTCGCCAACCTGCAGGGCGTGCCCCTGAACCTTGCCATCGACAAGGCCAACGAGACGATCCGGGCCTTGAAGCTGCCTCCCGGCTATAAGACCGGCCTGCAAGGCAAGTCCAAGGAGTTCGGCCGCATGTTGAGCGAATTCCTCCTGGCCTTCTTCCTGGCCGCCATATTCATGTACATGATCCTGGCCTCGCAGTTCGAGAACTTCCTGCACCCGGTCACCATCATGCTCTCTTTGCCCCTGGCCATTCCCTTCGCGGTCCTCTCCCTGATCGTGCTGGGACAGTACCTGACCATTTTCTCCATCATGGGCCTGTTCATGCTTTTCGGCATCGTGAAGAAGAACGCCATCCTGCAGGTGGACTACACCAACACTTTGCGCAGACAAGGAATGGAGCGCGACCAGGCCATCCTGGAGGCCAACAAGACCCGCCTGCGGCCCATCCTCATGACCACCTCGGTGCTGGTCGCGGCCATGATCCCGGTGGCCTTGGGCCGGGGGCCGGGCTCGGCCAACCGCGCGACCATGGCGGTGGTCATCGTGGGTGGGCAGACCCTCTGCCTCTTGATCACGCTCCTCATCGTGCCCGTGGCCTACTCGCTTTTCGACGACGCGGGACAGTGGGTGCGCGAGCGGCGCAAGGGCCGCGCTTCCTGATCGGACTTATTCTTGGCGACGGAGCCGTGCAGGAGGGCCGGGAATTATCTTAAAATTTCCCAGGGAAGCTTCCTCAAGGAGGCGTCATGCCCGAACTTAGACAGAATCTCGCCACCCAGGAATGGGTCATCATCGCGACCGAGCGCGCCCGGCGGCCCGAGGACTTCCGCCGGGAGCGCCGGCCCCGGCCGCCGCAGCCGGAGCGGCTCGCCTCCTGCCCCTTCTGCCCCGGCAACGAGGCCTCGACCGGAGAGACTCTCCACGTCCTGGGCGAACCCTGGCGGGTGCGGGTGGTAGGGAACAAGTTCCCCGCCCTGGTGCCGGACGCCCGGCTCGACGGCCCCCCGCAGGCCCTCTATCGCCGCCTGGCCGGCTTGGGCACGCACGAGGTCATCATCGAGTCGCCCTCTCACGCCCGGCACTTGGCGCTAATGGCGCCGGAGCAGGTGCGCGACGTCTTCTTCACCTACCGGGAGCGCTTCCGCGCCGCGCTCAAAAACCCGCAGGTGGCGCTGACCCTGGTGTTCAAGAACCACGGCGAAGGCGCGGGCACCTCCCTGGAGCATCCGCATTCGCAGATCATCGGCTCCTCCGTGGTGCCCGCCAACATCCGCCACCGCATGGACGAGGCCGAGAAGCACTACCGGAAGAACTCCTCCTGCGTCTTCTGCGACATGCGGGAGGAGGAGCTTAAGGCGGGCGTACGCATCTTGGCCGACACCAAGGACTTCACGGCCTTCGTGCTCTTCGCGGCCCTTTCGCCCTTCCACATATGGGTCCTGCCCAAGCGGCATACGGCAGGCTTCGGGGAGGCGACGGATGAGGAGCTCTCCGGCCTGGCCTGCGTCATGCAGGACGTGCTCAAGAGGCTCAACCGTGGTCTCGACAACCCGGACTACAACTTCCTCATCCAGTCAACCCCGCTGGACCGCGGCGAGACCGAGCCCTTCCATTGGTACTTAAGCCTGGTGGTGCGGCTCTCCAAGGCGGCCGGCTTCGAGCTCGGCTCGGGGATGTTCATCAACACGGCCCTGCCCGAGGAGAGCGCGCGGTTCCTCAACTCGGTCAAGATCTGACCGGGACTTGAGGGCGCCCGCCGCGCCCTAGCCTGGCAAGGCTTTGCGCGGCTTGAGCTTAAGGCCGATGTCCCTCAAGAAGGCCTCGTCGTTGGGCTCCCGGCCCAGGAAGGCGCGCAGGGACTCGCCCTCGTCGCGGGAGCCGCCCACCTCCAGAACCTGCCTGCGGAACTCGCGGCCCAGCTTCTCGCTCAGGAGCCCCTCCTTGGCGAAGCGCGAGAAGGCGTCCAAAGCGTAGACCTCGGACCAGAGGTAGCCGTAGTAGCCCGCGTCGTAGCCCATGAGATGCGTGAAGCTCGTCTCGGGCATGGTTGCGTCGCTCATGGGGATGAGCGAGATATCCTTCATCATCTTGCCGTAGAGGGCGGTCGTGTCCGGCGGCTCGGGGGCGGTGTGCAGGGTCATGTCGTAGGCGGCGAAGAAATTCTGGCGCAGGTAGGTCAGGCCCGAGTCCGCCTGCTTGGCCGCGACCAGCTTGGCGATCATGCCCTGGGGGAGCTTCCGGGCGCGGTCCTTATAGTGGCCGGAGATGCGGTTGAGTATATCCTCCTTCCAGACCCAGTTCTGGAACATCTGGGATGGGGTCTCCACGAAGTCGTGGGCCACCGAGGTGCCGGAAAAGCGCTGGTACTTGGCCCGGGTAAGCGTCTGGTGCATGATGTGGCCGAACTCGTGGAAGAGGGTCTCCACCTCGGGGTGCGGGATCAGCGACGGCCGCTGCGGCGTGGGCTTGTCGAAGTTGGCCACGATGGCGCTGGCGGGCTTCTGGTAGGAGCCGTCGGGCAGCTCCCGGCCCTGGATCAAGGTGAAGGCGGCCGCGTGCTTGTACTTGCCCTCGCGCGGGAAGAGGTCCATGAAGAAGCGCGCGATTTTCACCCCCGTGCGCGAGTCCGAGACCTCGAACTCCTTGACCTCCGGGTGCCAGGCATGCGCGGGCGCGACCTCGGTGAAGCGCAGGCCCAGGACCTCCTGGTAGACCTTGAGCATCTGCGCGATGACCAGATCGGTGGGAAAGTACTCCTTTATCTTCTCCTCGTCGACCTGGTATTTCTTCTTCATGAGCAGGTTGTGGTAGAAGCGCCAGTCCCAGGCGTGCAGGACGCCGTCAGATTTGGGCCCCTCCTCCGCCTTCTTCAAGGCCAGCAGCAGCTGCAGCTCGGGCCGGCCCTTGCGATAGAGCTTCTCGCGCAGGGCGGAGAGGAACTGGAAGACCTCCTGCGGGGTCTGGGCCATGCGCTCCTCGAGCACGTATTCGGCGTGGTTCTTGTAGCCCAGGAGCTTGGCCGCTTGGTCGCGCAGCTTCAGAATCTCGGCCAGGCGTTTCTTGTTGGGCTCGCCGCCGCGGTTGTTGAACTTGCGCTCCAGGCTGCGGCGCGCCTCCGGGTCCTTGGCGTTCTGCATGAAGGGAAAGTAGTCCGGGTAGTCCAGGGAGACTTTGTACTTGCCGTCCTCCTGGGCGAGACGCTTGAGCATGTCCTCCGGGACGCCGGCCATCTGGGCCCGGGTGAAGAGGGCGTAGTCCTTGGTCTCGGACACCTCCTTGCTGAAGTCGTTGGACAGCTCCACGAGCTTCTGGCGCAGCTCCTTGAGCTTGTCGCGATCCGGGGGGGGCAGGCCCATACCGCTGCGCTTGAAGTCGACCAGGGTCTTCTCGACCAGGCGCGCGTCCTCGCCCTGCAGTATCTCGCCGCGGTCCGCCGCGGCCTTCATGGCCCGGTAGAGGCCCTCGCGGGTGAAGACCTCCACCACGTACTTGGAGATGTCCGTGTCGCAGTCCAGGCCCGCGTCGCGCACGGCCTTGTCCGCGGCCACCTGGCCCAGGAACATGGGCGCCGCGGTCTCGTCGCTTAAGTCGGAGAGGATGTCCGAGAAGGGGACGAAGGTGTTGTAGAAGGTCGGGTTGGCGACCGCGGCTACGGCCGGCAGGCGCTCCTCGGCGCGGGCCTTGGCGTCACGGCATATCTTCTTGACCTGCTCGGCGTTGAGGTTGAAGTCGGGCAGGTTGTCGGCTGGAGCCGTCGCGGCGAGGGCGCGGCCGGCGGCCAGCAGGGCGGCGAGGATGGCGATGTGCATTTCATGGCTCCTGTTTTGAAGGTTGGGCTTTCCCGTAAATTTTATCCTCCCAGGATGCCGGCCGCGGTCAAGAGCGCTATGGCCACGCCCAGCAGGGACTCCCCTGCGATGAACCCGGAGGCCACCGTGACCACGTATTTTTCCGCCGTCTCCGGCTTCTTGGCCTCCAGGGCCGTTGTTATGGCCGCGCCGATGAACATGGAGAGCGAGTTGAAGAAAGGAATGACGAAAGCCAAGCCCAGGCCCATGGCCGAGGGGATGAACCTGTGGTGCTTCGGGAAGAGCCTTTCGATCGTCGGGATGAGAATCCCGACGATCGCCCCGATGAGAAGCCCCCAGCGCGCGGTCGGATGCAGGGCCGAGAAGCCGTTGGCCAGAAGCCGCGCCACCGCGGCCCAAACCTGGGCCGAGGGCGCGGGCCACTTGTCCGTGCCCAGGACGTCCGCGTTGGGCACCAAAATGTAGAAGGCCGGGATCACCACCACGAGACCCGCGAAGATGCCGAGCAGCTGCGCCAGGAACTGCTTGCGCGGGTTGGCGCCCAGAAGGTAGCCGGTCTTGAGGCTGGTGAGGAGGTCCGCGGAGGAGCTGGCCGCTCCGGCCGTCACGCTTGCGGTCATGAGATTGGTGGTGAGGTTAGAGGGGGCCAGCACGCCGAACATAAGCTGGGTGATCTTTCCCATGGCTCCGATGGGGGTACAATCCGTTTCACCTGTGGCCCGGCAGGCCACGATGGCCAGAAAAAAGGTCATAGCCACGGCCACGATGCCCATGAATATGGTGGTGTTGAAGGCGAGTTTCAATACGGCCATGCAGCCCAGGCCCGAGATCACGAGTCCAGTCAGAAACCACGAGGGTGGCACCTCGATGTGAGCCATCTTGTCCTCGATCTTGGAGGAGTGGGGCAGGAAGATGGCGGTGATGCCGGAGCAAGCCCGCAGCACGGTGCGCCACTGCAGGGCGAACATAAACAGGCCCGATGAAGCCATGATGGCGGCGCCGGTCCAGGTGCTCCAGCGGCAGATCTCTCGAAAGCCGAGCTTTGACCCGTCTATGGCGCCCAGAGCCGTCATCCAGGGCGCAAGTATGCCGTAGTTGATGCAGGCGCCCAGGAGCATGGACCAGCCCACCTTCCAGCCTATGATGGCTCCGGCGCCGATCATGATGGTGGAGAGTTCCATGGAGACGGTCAATTTATGCAGGGGGAAGCCGCCGATGGAGCCAGGGAAGCGGAGCATGCCCGGTATGGCGAAAGGTTTGCCCGCGTCCCGGAACCAGGCTACGGCGGCTCCGATCAAGCCGGCGATGCCCAAGGATTTGGCCTTGTCCGCGGCCTCGGTCCCCTTGGTGTGGAGGCTCTTCAAGACCTCGGCCGCGGCGACGCCGCTCGGGAACTTGAGCTGCTCCACGTTGACCATCTGGCGCTTCATGGGGATGGACATGAAGCAGCCCAGGCCGGCCAGGAACAGGGTCCAGCAGGTCAGGGTCGGCCAGGAGATGTGGTGGCCCGTCACGATCAGGTAGGCCGCTATGGCCGAGACCATGGTGCCGCCGGTCGAGTACCCTGCGGACGAGGCGGTGGTCTGCATGCAGGTGTTTTCCAGGATGGTGAACTCGCTCGCGAAGAGCCCCGGGAAGACGGCCTGAAGAGCGCGGTAGACGGCGTAGGAGAGGATGCAGGCCGTGATGGCCACGCCGAGGGCCCAGCCGGTCTTCAAGCCCACGTATAGGTTGGAGAGGGACATGAAGGCGCCCAGGACCGCGCCCATGAGCACGGCCCGGAGCGTGAGCTGGGGCATGTCGCCCCGGTAGACGTGCTTGAGCCAGTGCGCCTCGATCTGCTCGGCGGTGAGCTTGCGGCCCTTGGCGCCGCGCGGGAGCTCGCCTGGCGCGCCCTCGTCGGGCAGCTCCGTGAACTCCTCGCCCATGGTTTCCAGCAAGGGTTCGTGGCGTTCGTGCGGCTGATCGGGCTTATGGTCTTGCAGGGGCTCTCCTTGCCGGTCGCTCCGCAATCGCCGGGGCAGGTAGATTATAGATGATTTCGGCCGGAACATCACCGCCGTTTCAAGCCGCCATAATACTTGCGGCGCGCACTTTCATATGGGTATGATAACGCGCTGCTGGTTAAAACATGATTGGAATTATAGTGGCCGCCGTACTTTTACTGGTTGCGGTCAACAACATGGGAGTCTGGGGATACCTGCTCCACAACCCCGGGGTCTGGAATCCCTGGCTCATGTTGCGTACGTTGCTTTTGCCGGCCGGCGGCGTGGCTATGTCCGCCGTGCTCGCTTGGGGGCTGGGCCGCAGGCTCATACGCGTCCTGCGGGTCGCGGCGGGACCTGACGAGCTTCTCCTGGCTTTCGGACTGGGCGCGGGCCTTTTGGCCTGGGGCGTGCTGATCCTGGGATTAATCGGGCGCCTCTCCACGCCGGGATTCGCGGTCTTGGGGCTTCTGGCCCTGGCCGCGGCCGTCCCGGAATTGCGCCGGACGGCGGCCGCAAGGCTTTCCCTGCCCCGTTTCACGCTGGAGACTGGTCCGGCGCTGCTCTGCGCGGTCCTGGCCTTCGCCGCTTTCCATGTCTTCATCCTGGCTTCGGCCCCGCCGACCGACTGGGACGTCCTAGCCTACCATCTGGCCCTGCCCAAACTATATCTTCGGGCCCACGGGCTCTGCGCCGTGCCTTGGCTCCTGCATGCGCACTGGCCGCACCTCATGGAGGTTTTCTACAGCGTCCCTCTCTCCATTGGCTGCGACCAGGCCGCGGCGCTCTGGCACGCGGCCCTCTGCGCCGTCCTGGTCCGGGCGCTATATTCGGCCGCGCGCCGGGAGCTGGGCGCAGCCTGCGCCTGGACGGGCGCCGCGCTTCTGGCCGGCCAGCCCGCCCTGCTTTTAGTCGCGACGCAGGCGCACAACGACGGAGCGTTGGCGCTCTTCCATTTCCTCGCCTGCCTCGCGGTCTGGGAGTGGTCCCGGACGCGCTGGGGCCGCGTCCTTGCCGTCGCCGGTCTCTTGAGCGGTCTCGCCGCAGCCTGCAAACTGCAGGGATTGATCCTGGCCGCAGCCCTCGCTGTCTGGGTCTGCCTGCGGCCCGCGTCTGCGCGGGAGCGGCTGCGCGCCGTGCTCATCTACCTGGGCTGCGTCATGGCGGTCTGCGCGCCCTGGTTCATCAGGAGCTATGCGCAGACCGGCAACCCGGTATGGCCGTTTGCCGCGGAGCTTTTCGGGGGCCTGGGGAATCCGGCGGAGGCGGCGGCTGTGTGCGCGCGCTCGAACCTCTGGCGCTGGCCTCCAGACTGGACCCTGCTGTCGCGATACGGCCCGCAATTCCTGCTCCTGCCCGCCGCGTTCACGGCCATCGCCGCCGGGCGGCCGGGCTTGGCTCTGCCGCCGTTCCTGCGTTTTCTTTGGGTGCCTGCCGTTCCCTTGCTGGTGCTGATGGCTCCGTATCACGAAGCCTGGAGGTTCTTCCTGCCCGGGATGCCGGCCGTGGCGCTGAGCGCGGCCTGGTGGGCCGTGCGGGCCGGCGGCCGGCCGGGCTGGAGGCGGCTGGCCGCGGCAGCTGCCGTGGCCTTCGGGGTTTTTCCGGTTTTGCGGTCCAGCCAGAACAACCAGCTTTTCCCGGTGCTCGGCCTGCGCTCGCTCGCTCGGCCGGGGGTTGCCCCGCGGGAGGTCTACCTTGAGCGGAGCCTCGACCATTACCGGTTCTATAAGGACGCCGACGCGCGGCTGGGGTCCGGCGCCAAGGTGCTGCTCTTCCGGGAGATCAGAGGCTACTATCTCGATGCCGACTATCAGTGGGGCGACCCTATAAATCAAACGCTGATCGCCTACCGCAAGATTGCCGACGTTGCGTCCCTGGCCGCGCGCCTCAAGGAGCTGGGCGTGACGCACGTACTGGTCAACGAGGGAGTAGGCATATACGGCCCGAACGAGGACTATTACGACCGCAGGACTTTGGCCTTGATGGGCATGACGCTCTCGCGTTGCGGCCGGCCGGTCCTTCGGGAGGGAGCCTTGGCCCTCTACGAGCTGCGCTAGGGCAGGCCCTTCTCCACAGCATAGTGCCGCACCTCTGCGAGCTTGGCGGCGGTCCCGATGTCCTTATAATAGTACTCGTCCGTGCGGAAGAACCGGATGGCCGCGCCTTCCGCGGCCAGGCGCAGGTAGGTCCGGTTGATGGGAAAGACCCCGGTTTCGGTCATCCGGGGGAATATCTCAGGCGAGATGACGGCGATGCCGTTGAAGGCCAGGCGCCGGGCCTCCGGGGCCGGAGCGCCGGCCCATTGCCTGCGGCCGTCGCGCAGGGACTCCCAGCCGCGCAGCAGGCCGGCCGCGTCGAATAGAAAATAGCGGTCGGTCGCGCGCTCGGAAACGGCCAGGGTGGCCAGGGCGCCGCTTTCCTGATGAGCGCGGTAGAGGCGGGTCAGGTCCAAGTCGCTGAACACGTCCGCGTTGTGCAGGAAGAAGGGCCTGCCGTCGGCGAAGAACCAGGATGCTTTTTTCAGGCCTCCGCCCGTGTCGAGGAGCTCGGTTTCGCGCGATATGGCGATGGGGACGCCGAGATCCCGGTTTTGGAGGAAGGCCGCGATCTGGTCCGCCAGGTGGAAGGCATTGACGATGACCCCGTCCGCGCCGGCTGCGGCCAGGCGCCGGATGACGAGCTCGAGCATGGGGACCCCGGCGACCTCGACGAGCGCCTTGGGGGTGCGTTCGGTCAGAGGGCGCAGCCGGAGGCCTTTGCCGGCCGCCAGGACCATGGCTTTCATTATCGGCGTTTAGGTTACGGGCACGGCGGCCTCGCCCTTCTCCAGTTCGCGGTGGCGGACCTCGACTGGCAGGTCGTACTTGTCGCGGAGGTGCCGGGCCAGGAGGTCGGCGCAGTAGACCGAGCGGTGCTGGCCGCCGGTGCAGCCGAAGGCGACCATGAGGTCCGTGAAGTTGCGGCACCGGTAGTTCTCGACTGACTGGCCGATGAGGTCATAGACGCGGCCGAGGAACCGCGCCACCGCCGGTTCGCCGGCCAGGAAGGCGACGACCTCCGGGTCGCGGCCGTTGAGCTTGGCGTACTGCTGGTGCTTGCCGGGGTTGGGCAGGGCCCGGCAGTCGAACACATAGCCGCCGCCGTGGCCCTTCTCATCCGTGGGCATGCCGCCGCGGTAGGAGAAGCTCTGGATGCGGACCGTGAGCTTGAGTTCCGCGTCGCCGTACTGGCGCAGGACGGAGGAGCCCACCATGCTCTGGAAGACCTGCATGAGGGCGGGAACCCGGACCGGCAGTTCGGTAGTGCGCAGAAGATGCTCCAGGTTGCGGACTGCGTACGGGATGCTCTGCAGGAAGTGGGCCTTCCTCTCGTAGAAGCCGCGCAGGCCGTAGGCGCCCAGGGCCTGCATGATGCGGATATAGACGAAGGCGGGGTAGTATTTCAGAAACCGGGGCCGGTCCAGGGGGACAAGCTCCGCGGCCGCGTCAAGGTAGAGTTCCAGGAGTTCCCCGCGCAGCGCGAAGGGGATGTCGGCCTTGGCGTCGAAAAGCAGCGAGGCGACGTCGTACTGCAGCGCCCCCTTGCGGCCGCCCTGATAGTCGATGAACCAGGGCGAGCCGTCGCGCACCATGACGTTGCGGGACTGAAAGTCGCGGTAGAGGAAGTGGTCCCGGTCGGTTTCGAGCAGAAAGTCCGTGAAGCGCCGAAAATCGTCCTCCAGGGCCTGCTCGTGAAAGGGTATCCGTGCCAGCTGCAGGAAGTAGTACTTGAAGTGGTTGAGGTCCCAAAGCATGGACTGCTTGTCGAAGCTGGCGCGGGGGTAGCAGACCCGGTAGTCCAGGGTCCGGCCCGCCGCGATCTGGAACTGGGGCAGGAGCCTGACCGCCTTGCGGTACACGTCGACCACGCCGGGCGCCAATCCCCGGCGGTCGCGGTTGGCGCCGAGGTACTCGAAGAGGTTGACGTCGCCCAGATCCTCCTCGAGGTAGACGCCCCGCTCCGCGTCCTCCGCGTATATATCGGGCACGGGCAGGCCGCAGCGGCGGAAATGTCGGGAGAAGGACAGGAAGGCGCGGTTCTCGTGCCGGTCCGAATTGACCGCGCCGATGGCGCTGCGTCCGGCGCCGCGCAGCCGGAACAGCTTGCGGTTGGAGCCGTCGCCCGGCAAGGGCGCGATGGCCTCGGCCGGCCCGCCGAAATGCTTGAGGAAAAGCTCTCGTAAAGCCTCTTCCATAAGCCCAGCCATTGTACCATACCAAAGCTTGCGGCGCTTCCATTTCTGGTATCATATCAATGAGGCGCGCTGATGGCTGAGAGACCCCGGCTCGTGGTGCTGGACGACGACATCTTCGTCGCCCTCCTGACCGCGGCCCTGCCCCAGGACTACGATTTCGCGGTGGGCAGGAACGGCCGTGAAGGCCTGGAGCTCTGCCGCGCCGGCCGCGCGGACCTCCTCCTTACGGACATCGGCATGCCGGAGCTCGACGGCATTCAGATGCTGGCGGAGTTCCAGAAGGACCCGCGCCTCGCCGCCATTCCCGTCCTGGTCGTTACGGCCACGCATTTCACCCGGAGGCACCGGTCCGTTGTGGCGCGCTACCCCCAGGTCCGCGGTATAATCTGCAAGCCATGCAGCGTCGAGCACATCCTGCAGGAGATCCAGAGGGTGCTCCAGGAACCCCGCGGCCAGGTCCCGGGCTGATTTTCCAACAGCCGCGCCGATTAGCTATGATG
>Ga0315280_10009577_pt1 | contig 12372 bp, 12 predicted proteins | sample YL17G06_40_MG_FD_203697 | JGI IMG/M metagenome (GOLD analysis project Ga0315280, IMG submission 203697) | Sediment microbial communities from Yellowstone Lake, YNP, Wyoming, USA - YL17G06_40 | ecosystem: Environmental > Aquatic > Freshwater > Lake > Sediment | place: USA: Wyoming | collected... | reverse complement strand
TGTCCAGAGGCTCTAAAATTGCGTGATGAGCTTTTAAGAATTGAAGATGTCGAGCATAGAAAGATCTATCGCGGTCGCTGCAGCAGAAGAACCGGGCCAATTAGCGGTTGTCTTATTGAACTTATCCCAACAGAATTTAAAAAGAAATCCGAGTAGGCTTCAATGATTAAAAATAGGGGATAATTTTTGCTTTACTTTCAAGTTCTTCGTACCAAGGACCGAACTTTTCATTTAATTTCTCAGTTTTGACCGCTTCTCTTATTTCGTCTTTTGATAACTTTGCTGTGGCTGTGGCTTCCTTATTGTCAGCTATGTACTTGTTTACTTCCTCGTCTGTTACTTTCAGTTGATCTTCCAAAATTTTTTCGACTAAGACTTGTATAGTAAATTGCTCCCTTAGCTCTTCGACGGTGGTTTGGTTTTGCGCAAGAGCCATATCAAGATTTTCTTTACCACCTAACCGCTTCTCAATTTCTTGAATTTTCTTATCAACATCTTCCTTGCTAGCAGAAACTTTCAGTCTTGCTGCCTCCTGTTTTATTAAAGTTTCATGGACGATCGAATCAAATACCTTCTGCCCAGAGGCTTTTTTCAGGTCGTTGTAAAACTGGAGGTTGGTCACAATCCTTCCGTTAATATTTCCAGCTAGAAATAAGCCCTTATTAAACCAGAATAAGAAGAAAATGCCGATTGCGATCAATAAAATTATTACACCGCCAAGATATAACTTTGGCCTTCGTCCGTACTGTTTTTTTAGATTTTTCCAAAAGAGGAACAGATTAAAGATGGATTTTTTTGCTTTGGTCTTTGTGACTTTCTCCGCTGGAGATTCTTCAATTGCGGTTGTTGTTTTCTTTGCTGTCGCCATACTTTTTGATAAGTTCTCTCAATTATAACCCAATTAAAATAATTAACAAGCTCGAAAAATTTAAGCAAGTAATCAAACTATGGGGCCATTCCGCTTGCCAGACGCTTTTCCGTCTGAAGGAGGACGATTTTCGAACTTCTCTTAATACTAAGATTGTGGGGAATCACCATTCGAAGATACATCAACCAGAGCTCTAAAAAGACCATTTTCCTGTAGTTCAAAACCCATACGTTTAGCTGTCACGTCATATCTCATAAACAATTTTTTATTACGGTTGTCTGGGCCACTATAGTTGTCTGGGTCCCTATATTTATTCAATAAACTTGGAAGTAAATACACAGCGGGTATACGATTGCGTTCTGCCCATCCAAGTACTATGGTTACCAGAGCCTTCTCCCATCTTAATGTTCCAAGAATCCTTTTGGCATCTTTATACTTCCTATAGGCATCATAAGACCAATCCGCAGGCCCTTGTATCTGAACTATAATCGGTAACAACTCGTTAAAACCTGTTTTCTCGACAATATAATTATCAGGGTTCAGACCTAGAAAAAAACTAACAACTCCAATCCAGAGCGGTTTTGCTTGTCTTCCTCGAGGATAGCCCAACGCAAGCGTATAGTCTCCATCGAGATAAAATCTGCCATCACCTTTTGCACCAATATTCGTGCGACTTCGTTCAAAAACTGCTTGTAAAATAAATCTTTCTTATAAAGAATCGTCTGATTTGGCAAAAGGTTTTAAAGTTTGATCTAAACCGTTTTGGTTTACTCTATCAGCAAAACTTAAGAGTGAATCAGCTATCTCTGCAGGCGAAAGCATCCTGACTTCTGTCCGCAGGTGAATGGGATAAAGCACAGCTCCTAGTTCGCTGCGCATACCATCTACATATGGCTGAAGGTATGTTGGGCAATGCAATTCTTTCACAATAGGGTAAATTATATCAAAAATTTATTTAGTAATCAAACTATGGGGTAAGTACACGTGGGGACAGTTTTGGATTTTTCAAGGAACGATTAACTCTTGTGGGGAATCTCTGTGTTTAATTAGCATAAAAACGTGAGGGTTAATAAGAAATTTTACTTCAATTCCCTCTATATCTCTCATCTGTTCTACAAATTCCTCTACAAAATGAGACATGCTGCTATGAAATTGTGCGAATAGGTAACCATCATTATTACTTAACATGGAATAAAGCTTTTTGAAAATATATGCATAGAATTCTTTATTTTGAGGAACATTGTTCAAACCATCAAGTGGATGGCAACAAATTATGTCAAATCTTAAACCTTCCCCTTGAGATTGCAACCAGTTTTCCATAGCCCTCCATGTTCTTGCACTTCCTATATCTCCCACTATGTGGCCAATCCCTAATTTTCTATCAAACCTTCGTGTTATAAAACCTCTCCTGTCTGTCAATGCGACTGCACAACCTCTCACTTCCAAATCCCTGAGTACGCCCCCATATCCCATTAAATCAAGAACAATAACTTCCCCTTGTTGAACTTTTTTTGCTTCAGTTATACGCCTCAAAGGGTTTGTTCTATAGGGCGGTGGATGAATTTCATGTCCATCTTCTAATAGCCACCCAAATGTATTACTGTATGACCGAGAATCCGAATTGGTAGTCATCCACCTGTCATAAAAAAATCTTCCTAGCAATGTTTTAGATTCCCCTTCGGATGACTCTACGACTTTTCGAAGGCTGCTAAACATTTCAGGCGATATTCCATTAGTTTTTTCTCTCATAAACGCAAAAGAAATTTATTGGATATTAACAAAATGGATAGAAATATGTCCAACTATGGGGTCAATTACTCGTGCATGGACGGTTTCCGAGCTTCTCTTAATACTAAGATTGTGGGGAATCACCATTAGAAGATACATCAATTAGAGCTCTAAAAAGACCATTTTCCTGTAGCTGGAAACCTAGACGTTTGGCTGTCACATCATATCTCATATGCAAATTTTTATTACGTTCGTCCGAACCCCAATATAGATTCAACGAACTTGGAAGCAAATATACAGCAGGTATGCCATTTTCCTCAGCCCATTCAAGTACCATAGTTACTAAAGCCCTTTCCCATTTTAATTTTCTAAGAACTCTTTTGGCGTCTTCATACTTTTCTTCAGTATCATAAGACCAATCAGCAGCCCCTTGTATTTGAACTATAAGCGGAAAAGGTTCTGTAAAACCAGTCTCCTTGGCAATACGATGGTCATCTTCTAAACCTAGAAAAAAGCTAACAATTCCGATCCAGAGCGGTTCTGCCTGCTTTTCCCGAAGATAACCTAAAACAAGTGAATACTCACCATCAACAACAAATTTGCCGGTGGTTTTTGCGTTCTTTGACCTAAATTCGTCTCGTGGTACCGCACATAAAACGAACTTCTCTTTTGGAAAGTCAGATTTAGCAAATGATTTTATGGCTTGATCAAGACCATCATTACTTATTCTTTCAGCAAAAATAGAGAGCGAATCGGCTATCTGGACAGGCGAAAGCGTTATAGTTTCTACGGGTGGAAAAGCAGAGCGATACGCAACTTTTATTTCATTGCGTATACGATCCGCATATGGCTGAAGGTATGTTGGGCAATGTAATTCTTTCACAATAGTGTAAATTATATCGAAAATTTATTCAGTAATCAAACTATGGGGTAATTTCGCCTAATTAATTTAAGGAACTGTCTTTTATTTCAGATAAATCAGAAGTGTTAAGATGCAATCTGGGCTTTCTTCTGCTAAAATTTTACCCAGTTGTGACAAAATTTCTTCTCGCATTAATTATTTTTTTGGCTGCCTTCTTGCGTCTTTTTGCCCTAGACCTGGCTCCTCCATCTTTAAATTGGGATGAGGTTTCTCACGGCTATAATGCCTATTCAATTTTAACAACCGGTAAAGATGAATGGGGACAGCGTTTTCCTTTGACTTCTTTTAGAATTTTCGGCGATTATAAACTTCCTCTTTATATTTACTTGACCGCGCCTCTAACAGCTTTTGGATTAAATGAGTGGACCGTTAGACTCGTTTCGGCTTTGTCTGGAATTGGAGCTGTTATTTTTACTTTTTTACTCGTTCAAAAATTATTTAAGAATCAACTCTTATCTTTGCTCTCTGCTCTTTTCCTTACCCTCTCTCCATGGCATCTACTTTTGTCTCGTGCCGCATTTGAAGCCAATTTGTCACTTTTTTTAGTAATTTTTGCAACCTGGTTATTTTTGCTTGGTTTAGAAAAGGAAAAATTTTTACCTCTTGCAGCGCTATTTTGGGGGTTTTCCCTTTATGCTTACAACAGTGCCAAGATTTTTGTTCCGCTTTTGATAATTACCTTGACCCTTTTGTATCGAAAAGAAATCTTTGCAAAGATAAAATTTTCTACTTTGGCCTTGGCAATTTTTCTTTTGATGTTTTTGCCCCATTTAATTTTATTGCCTTCTCAAGAAGGTCAAGCACGATTTTATTGGTCAACAATTTTAGATTCTGGGGCTATCGCAAGCATAAATCAAGCAAGGGGAACCTCAACTTTACCTGGACCGTTACCAAGAATTATCAACAATAAAGCAACTTATTTTCTTTCTCATTTTTTCCCCAATTGGCTTTCACATTACTCACCTCAATTTTTGTTTTTCCAAGGCGGAAGTCATTATCAATATTCGATCCCTGGCAAGGGAGTGGCCTACCCGCAAGAATTACCTTTCGTTATAGTTGGGCTTATTGCTTTTTTGTTTTTGCGTACCAAAGGTACGGTTTTGGTTTTGTCTTGGTTTATTCTAGGTCCGATTGCAGCGGGAATTACCCGAGAATCGCCCAATGTTTTGCGCTCAATTCTTACTCTTCCGTCTTTGCAAATTATTTCAGCCTTCGGAGTTATAAAAGTTGCCGAATGGTTAGGAAAGTTTGAAAAGGAGTTTAAGGCTGCTTTCTTAGCTCTGTTTGTCGCTCTGTTATTTTTTTTCGCTGCTGTTTTTTTAAAAAATTATTTTGGTGAATATCGGATAGAATATTCTTGGGCTTGGCAGTATGGGTATCGCGAAGTAGCAAATTTTGTAAAAGAAAATTATCAGTCTTATGACAGATTTATTATTACTAAAAAATATGGAGAGCCACACGAATTTTTGTTGTTTTATTTGAAATGGCCACCGGGAAAATATCAAAATGATCCAAATCTTGTCCGTTACTATCGTTCAAATTGGTATTGGGTTGACAGATTCGACAAATTTTATTTCGTTAATGATTGGGAGATAAAAGAAAAAATGCCGGTACTTATTTTCGGAAGGACATTGCTTGTGACAAGTCCGGGTAATATCCCCGAAGGTTGGGAAAAATTGAAAACGATTAATTTTTTGGACGGCAAGCCAGTTTTTGAAATTTTAAGAACATTTTAAATTTTATGGACAGGTTAAAATTTGTTGAGAAAAAAGAGGACGAAATAATTAAGCTACTCACTCAGCTGGTTAAAATTCCTTCACAAAACGGGATAGATGATGAGAGAGAAATAGCAGAATTCGTAGTTAAGTTTTTACGAAAATTTGATTTTCGGCCAGAGTTGGTAGGCGATAAAAGAAGACCTTCTATCTCATGTCATATTGGGAATAGAAATAGCAAGAAGACTCTTTGGTTTGATGCTCCTTTGGATACTGTTGTGATTGGTGATTCTAAACGTTGGTCATCACCTCCATTTTCTGCCGAAATCAGAAAGGGAAAACTTTATGGGAGGGGGAGTGCAGATTGTAAGGCTGGAATTGCTTGTTTCATCTATACAGCCATCGCACTTTTTAGAGTCGGGAAACCTCCAAATGGTCAATTAATTCTTACTTTTGATGCTGATGAGCAAAGTGGTAATGGTTCTGGTATAAAAGAAATTCTAACGAAGGGAGTTAGAGCTAATGCTTTAATCATTGGCTATCCAGGTTCGGATGAGATTTCTATTGGGGGAAGAGGTGTACTGCGTTTTGAGGTAGAAGTTATAGGAACGCCTGTTCACACCGGTGCCAGATTTCGACAAGGGGTAAATGCCATAACTAAAATGGTAAAGTTTATAGAGGCTTTTGAAAAATTGAATTTGCCACACAAAAAAGATCGGTTTTTCCAGTTTGGTCCAAAAATCACTGTCAGCCAAATACAAGGCGGTGAGGCTATCAATATGACTCCTTCAAGTTGCAAGATAAATGTTGATGTCCGATTGCTTCCTTCGCAAGATAAGGATCTGGTAGTAAAAAGTGTAGAAAATATTTTGAGAGATTTGAGGAAAAAAGATCCTGAATTTAGGGCACAGGCTTCATTTTATCAATTTTGTCCTGCATTTCTTACAGATCCAAAGGAGAAGATTGTAAAGACTCTCCAAAAAAACGCTCAAGAAATTTTAAAGAGAAGAGTGGAAATCGTAGCAAGTGGTGGATTTAGCATTGGCAATATTGTCTCTCAAAAAATGAAATTACCTATAATTAGCGGTTTTGGAGTCGATTTTGAAAATGTCCATGGTTACGACGAATGTATTTATGTTGATTCTTTAGTGCCGGTGACTCAAACTTATATTAAGACGGCAATGGACTTTTTTTAAAGTTAAATGAGAAAAAATACACTGATATTTCTTGGAATCATAATCCTGGCCGCCTTTTTACGTCTCTTTAGCCTTTCCCAATTCCCTCCCGGCTTTTCTGCTGATGAGGCCACCATCGGCTATAACGCATATTCAATTTTAAAAACAGGAAAAGATGAATGGGGTCAATGGTTTCCGTTGGCTTTTAGAGCATTCTCTGACTATCAAGCACCACTTTACACTTATATTACAGTACCGTTTATTACAATTCTTGGATTAAATGAATTGGCGGTGAGGTTTCCTTCCGCCCTTTTTGGCATTTTGACAGTAGCAATAGTTTATCTTTTAATGACCCGGCTTTTTAGGGATTCCAAGATAGGGCTTTTTGCTGCATTTTTTCTGGCCATTTCTCCTTGGCACATATTTTTTTCCAGGGGAGCCTGGCAGACTAATTTGGCTACTTTTTGGATGACCCTCGGGGTTTATCTTTTTGTTCTTGGGCTTGGAAAAGGCCGATTTTTGCCTTTGGCGGTTGTAGCATTTCTCTTCTCCCTTTATAGTTATCAAAGCCCAAGATTGGTGGTGCCACTCTTTGGTATTCTACTGCTTATATTTTATGGAAAGGAATTGGTAAGGAAGAAACAAGCATTGGTCATCGCTTCAGCTGTAGGTCTTATCCTTTTTGTCCCGTTGGTTTTTATTTTACCGAGTACAGCCGGCCAAGCACGTTTTAAGGGAGTATCCATCTTTACCGATCCGGGCCCAGTAAATAGAATTAATCAGGAAAGAGGAGAGGATGCAAATCCTAATGGGATCATTGCCAAAATTTTTCATAATAAACCGCTCACATTTACAACTATTACAGCCGAGAATTATTTAAAACATTTTGGTCCTGAGTTTTTGTTTACAAAAGGAGATCCAATTGGGCGACAAAATATCCCGGACACTGGTGTGATGTACCTATTTGATGTCATTTTTTTGGCGTCGGGGTTATTTTTTGCATTACAAAAAGACCAACTTACTAAAAGTAAAATCATTCTTCTATGGTTAGCAGTAGCACCGATTGCTTCAGCATTGACTTTTCAAAGCCCAAATGCCCTAAGGGCGGCAAATATGGCAGTTCCATTGTCAATCACTTCTTCTTTTGGGGCTTTTTTCCTGTTTGAATTTTTTTCAAGAAAAGGTGTTTACACAAGGATTCTTGGTGTTTTATTAATGGGCGTTGTGATTGTCTTCTTTGTGGCGAGGTTCCTTCATCAGTACTATATTCATCTTCCCAAACAGTATGGTTTGGAATGGGAATATGGTTTTGGCCAGATGATAGATTTTGTTAAAGAGAACCAAGGTAAGTACAAGAAAGTAGTTATTACTAATCGATATGATCAGCCCTATATCTTGACGCTTTTTTATCTTAGGTACGATCCAAAACTTTACCAGATGGAGCCAAAGACCCAATCGATAATAGATAAATTCGGATTTACGACGGTTAATTCCTTTGATAAATATGAATTTCGACATATAGGACCAGAAGAAATAAAAACAGCCAGGGAGACTCTTTTTATTGGCACAGCTGATAAATATGAATTTCGACATATAGGACCAGAAGAAATAAAAACAGCCAGGGAGACTCTTTTTATTGGCACAGCCGAAGAGATTCCAGAAGGTGTTCCTGTTTTAAAAACAATTAACTTTCCAAATGGCCAGCCAGCATTTAAAATTGTAGAAACTTAATATGAGCAAGATTTCCATTGCGATTGCAACTTTTAATGAGGAAAAAAATATTGGTGAATGTTTAGAATCTGTGAAGTGGGCAGATGAGATCGTCGTTGTCGATGGAACCTCGAGCGATAAAACAGCAGAAATTGCCAGAAAATATACCGACAAAGCAATTATTACCACCAATAAACCGATGTTTCATATTAACAAGAATATGGCAATTGATAATTGTACTGGCGATTGGATTTTGCAATTGGATGCGGACGAGAGAGTGCCTGCCGAATTAAAAAAGGAAATTTTGGAAGTTGCAAATTCAGATCCCAAAGAAAATGGTTTTTGGATTAAAAGGAAAAATTATTTTTTGGGAAAGTTTTTGAAAAAAGGAGGCCAATATCCGGATCCGGTTATCAGGCTATTTAGAAAAGGAAAGGGGAGATTACCTGAAAAGTCTGTTCATGAACAGATTGAAATTGATGGAGAAGTTGGCTGGCTTAAAAATGATTTGATTCATATTGCCTACCCGTCATTTTTTAGCTATCTTCATCGCTCAAATCGCTATACAACCCACGATGCTCAGAGGATGTTTAAAAAGGAGATCCCAATTTCAAAACCCGAATTTTTGCAATACCTTTTCCTCAAGCCCTTGACAACCTTTTTGAATATTTATTTTCGCCACAAAGGTTTCTTGGACGGCTTTGCAGGATTTGTTTTTGCCACCTTTTCTGCCCTCCATCACATAACAACTTACATAAAATACAGAGAAGCAAAAACTCATCCCGAGGCACTTTCTGAGTGGTCATAACTATGCGGATTGCAATCGACGCAACACCATTAGAAACCGGACATAAAAAAAGGGGAATTGGGATCTACACGAGGAAGTTGATCGAAAATCTAAAGGCTACTGACAGGACGAATGAGTATATTTTGTTTACAAGAGGACAAGAGTTACCCAAGGTGGATTTGGTACATTATCCTTATTTCGATTTATTTTTTCTCACCTTACCACTAAAAAAACCTTATAAGACGGTAGTTACAATTCATGATCTGATTCCTTTAGTTTTTCCTCAGTTTTATCCACTGGGATTGAGAGGAAAGATTAAATTCCAGATTCAAAAATTCTCTGTTAAACCCGTATCTGCGATCATAACCGATTCTGAAAATTCAAAAAAGGATGTAGTCCGCTTCTTAAAGTTTCCAGAAGATAAAGTCCATGTAGTTTATCTGGCAGCAGATGAAATTTTTAAGCCAGCCAAAGATAAAGATTTTTTGGAAAAGGTGAGAAGAAAATATAACTTGCCCGAAAAATTTATTTTGTATGTGGGCGATGTTAATTTACATAAAAATTTAAAAAAATTATTGGCGGCAATTGCAAAAGTTAATTGGCCACTAGTGGCGGTGGGGGAGGCATTAACTAATGAAAATTTAATAGAGACTAAAGAGCTACTTTCAGAAATTAAAAAATTACAGATCGAGAAAAAAGTTTTAAGACTAGGTTTTGTCAAAGAAGAAGATTTGGTAGGAATTTATAACCTTGCCACACTTTTGGTTAAACCGTCGCTTTATGAAGGGTTCGGTCTACCAGTTTTAGAAGCGATGTCTTGCGGCTTGCCAGTTGCTTCTTCTAATGCTTCAAGTCTGCCTGAGGTTGGAGGTAATGCTCCGGTCTATTTTGATCCAAATTCAGAAAGTGAGATGACTTCAGCAATCGAGACTATCATCAAGTTTTATGAAAAAGACCGTGCAAAATATGACGAATTAAAGATGAAGGGGATAGCGCAAGCCAAAAAATTCTTTTGGGAAAAGACGGCAAGAGAGACAATAAAAATCTATGAGTTTGTGGCGCATGGTTCATAGATAAACAATGCGGGATACTATTCTTTTCACTCGTGGATATCGGGTGGCCTAGTTTGATATGATAATTTTGGTTTTTGAGGTTTAATTTAATGAATCAATTCCTTCTTTTTTTTACTGGCATCTTTGTTACGGCGTGTGCAAATATTTTACTTCGGACTGGCATGATCAAGTTCGGTGATTTGTTTGCTACACGCGAAAAAATTCTTCTTGATCTTGTGAGACTTGCAACAAGTCCTTTAATCATTCTTGGCCTTTCAATGTATGTTATTGGTTTTTTTATCTGGCTTAAAATTTTGTCAGTATTTGAAGTTTCAAAAGTCTATCCAATTATGGTCTCAGCCACAGTTACCTTGGTTTTGATTGGTTCTTCTTTTATCCTTAAAGAAAATGTTTCTTTTTTACGGATTCTTGGAGTAATAGTCGTACTTTTGGGGATCTTTTTGGTTTTCCGATCCTAAGTTATAGGGTTTTTGATTGCAGGTAAGTCTGCTATAATTTCATTCATGAATTTCTTCTCTCAGATCTATCAACACCGTGAGCTTCTTCTTGAGCTTGTTAAAAGGGAGATTAAAGCACGTTACAAGCAATCAATTTTAGGTTATGCTTGGGTAGTTTTAGTACCTTTAATTAACTTAGGGGTTTTAACTATAGTTTTTTCTTTCTTACTTAGGATACCGACAGGTGACATACCTTATCCGATTTTTCTCTTCACAGCCCTGGTGCCTTGGACATTTACTGGCAACTCAATCTCCTCTGCTACCGGGAGTCTAGTCGCAAATAGTACATTAATTACCAAAATTTATCTTCCAAGGGAGATTTTCCCAATTGCAGCAGTTATAGCCAAAATGGTTGATTTGGTTCTCTCTGCTGTAATTCTGGTTTTATTTTTAATATTTTTCCACGTACAACTGCACATAACTTTATTTTGGATTCCTATAATTTTTCTTTTTCAAGTACTTCTGGTACTTGGGGTATCTTTTATTTTGTCAGCAATGAATGTGTTTTTTAGAGATGTTGAAAATGTTTTAGGTGTTTTCTTGACAGTCTGGATGTATTTGACCCCTGTTATTTATCCGCCAGAATTTATTCCTGGACAATTTAGGCCAATTTTTAATCTTAATCCAATGATGGGAGTAATTAATGCCTATCGAAATGTGGTATTACACGGAGTTTCCCCGCCTTGGCAATCGTTCCTTTACGCTACATTATTTTCGTTAGGAATCTTTATAGTTGGATATTTATTCTTTAAAAATCGGGAGAGATTTTTTGCAGATGTGATTTAGATGGGAAACCAAATAGTAATTAAATTTGAAAAAGTTGGAAAAAAATTCAAAATAGGACAGAAGTTACTTCTTAAAGAAGCGCTTTTGGATATTTTCAAGCCAGCTTCTACAGAAGATTTTTGGGCCTTAAAAAATATAAGTTTCGAGGTAAAAAAAGGAGAAACCCTTGGAATTATAGGACCAAATGGTTCGGGCAAATCAACAATTTTAAAATTAATTGCGGGAGTAATGACTCCGACCGAAGGACGTATGACGATAAATGGTAAAGTTTCTCCCTTAATTGAACTGGGCGCTGGCTTTCACCCGGAACTTACTGGTAGAGAGAACGTATATTTGAATGGTTCAATTTTAGGCCTTTCGAGAAAAGAAATAGACCAAAAGTTTAAAGATATTGTCGATTTTGCCGAACTCTGGGATTTCATCGACACACCAGTCAAGCATTATTCTTCAGGGATGTATATGCGACTTGGTTTTTCAGTGGCTATCGATGTTAACCCGGAGATTCTTTTAGTTGACGAAATTTTGGCAGTCGGCGATGTGACTTTTCAAGAGAAGTGTCTAGATAGAATGCGTGATTTCCACGCTAAAGGAGTAACAATTGTGTTTGTTTCTCATTCCTTAGAGACTGTTAAAACATTTTGTCAAAATGCAATCTTTCTTGACGATGGACATGTAAGAGGTTTAGGTTCCGCTGACAAGGTTGTTGCTACCTATACCAGTCTGGTTTTGCAGGCAATGGAAAAAGAACACCCTGTTTTAGAGAAAAAGGGTAAAGATTTAATTACAAAGGTTGAATTTTTAAAGAATGATCAGCCGACTTATCTTTTCCAAACCGGTGATGACTTGACAATCAAGATTTTTTATTCCACGAACAAACCAATAAGAAAACCTGTATTTGGTATTGGGATTCATCGTGAGGGTGGAGTCCACATCGCCGGCCCAAACTCTAAAACCGGGAATTTCGTATTGTCAAAGATACAGGGAAAGGGAAGCATCGAATATGAGATAAAAAACCTCCCTTTAAAAGATGGTAAGTACTATGTAACCGTTGCGCTTTTTAGCTGGGATCTTAATCAGAATTATGAATATCAAGATAAAGCATATAGCTTTG
>Ga0315280_10009576_pt1 | contig 12372 bp, 11 predicted proteins | sample YL17G06_40_MG_FD_203697 | JGI IMG/M metagenome (GOLD analysis project Ga0315280, IMG submission 203697) | Sediment microbial communities from Yellowstone Lake, YNP, Wyoming, USA - YL17G06_40 | ecosystem: Environmental > Aquatic > Freshwater > Lake > Sediment | place: USA: Wyoming | collected... | reverse complement strand
CCTGAACGGACCGGAGAAGACCTAGTTAGACCGACAATGGATGGGCTCGCCTGCTCTTTCATTCTACACTGCCAAGTATGCTCCGTGTCAATGGCTGATCCGGCGCAGGTCGTCCCTTCTGGAGTGTGTAAAACACCCATAGCTCACAGCGCGGTAGATGTGATCGATCTTCCCTCCAAGGGCCAGGAAGTCATCGATCTGGCTCTGGGTGATCTGCCGGGAGAATACGAGTTCGATGCGAACCGGCTCGTCGAGCTGGGCTTGGAGCCGAGCGCGCTCGGCCCGCTCCTTTTCGGCAGCAAGCGCGCAGTTGATCGCCCGGGCGTTGGCTTCGAGCTTGTCGTCGATCCGGTTCGAGTCCTTGTCCCGCTCGACCGGGCGGTTGATCTCCGGCGTCACCGCCGGCTCGGGCGGCGGCACAAGCAGCGCCGCGCCATCTGCCGCTGGAGAGGCGGATTCCGCCGAGTCCGCATTCGCAGAGATGCACGCCGGAAGCCAGACGAGCGATACCAGCAGCAGTACCAGGGGAAGACGCTTCATCTCCTTTTCCTCCTTGCGTGGGGCTCAGTTCCTGCGGCCCGAGCTAGGGCTGCTCGATCACGATGCCGACAGGAATGCGCGCATTTGGCCACACTGCTCACACGGAGTTTACCGCCGGCTTGCCATTCTGTCAAGAGGCGTCGCCGGTTGCACTGAGATGGCGTCCCTAGGCGCCTCTGGAGTGCGGCGGCTTGACACCGCTCTGTGGTAGGTCAGCGCGCCCACGATCAAAACCCGGCGCAACACTACTGCACCCGCCCAGAGTACGACCCGCCCCTCGATCCTTGCCCGTCTACACTTCGGCGCCGTCACGCCTTCTCCGTTTTGCCCACATGCTGTGAGGGTAAGCCTATTATAGACCTCCGTTGATATCGAACGAAGGAGGGTTTATCCTATGAAAGACGGACTTCGCGTGATGGATGAGGAGGCGAAGCTTCTGATAGGCCGGACGGACAGCGAAGAGCTGCCGCTGCCAGTGGCTAAGGACTGGGACATACTCGTCGAGAAGGCCGGTAAGGCCGCGGAGGTGATCGACAAGCACCTGGACTTCGAGGAAGGCTTCCAGGGGATAGAGATGCGCCCGGTAAGGCTCTGCCCAGAGCAGCGGATAAGCCTCGTAACGGACCTTCTGAGCATGAGCAAGTGACGCTGCAGGGGCGGAGAGCCAGCCAGCTCTCCGCCCCTGTTGCTACCGCCTCGGGAATCCCCCAACATCGCTCCGAACACCCCCCGACCTTTCGTCTGCTCAACCTTGCCCACCCTGCTTAGCATATATAGGCGCGCCTGTGGGTAGCATACCGGGGAAGATCGCAGCACCAGGCTGGAGGAAGGCGCAAATGGCTGTTGCATGCAACGTCGGGGGAATCGACAGGACTGCACGGATAGGGTTCGGAGCCGTATTGCTCGGAACCGGTTTGCTTGCACCGGTAGGAACGCCGCTGCGCGTGGCGTCCGGGGTACTTGGGGCCGTCGGCCTCGTTACAGGGCTTACTCGTTACTGCCCGGTAAACCAGGCCATGGGCAGGAACACTTGCGAAAGAGTGGGGGCGGGCGTTGTCCGCCCGGGTAGGCGCGCAAGCGCATAAGGGCCAGGGCTGACCGGATGGGGAAGGCCGGGAGGGCGCCCGGCCACTACGCCGAGCGCTCGGGGAACCGGCCGGAGCGAACCTCGGATGCATAGGTCCGGAGCGCTTCGAGTATCTCGTCCCACATGTTTGCGTACTGCTTGGCGTGCTTCGGCACGAACTTATCGTAAAGGCCGATGGCATCGTGGAGGACCTGTACCTGACCGTCGCAGTCGGGTCCGGCGCCAATGCCGATGGTGGGTATGGACACATCCTGCGTGATGCGGCGGGCTAGCTCCGGCGGCACAAGCTCGAGCACGAGAGCAAAGACCCCGGCATCCTGCAGCCTCCTGGCTTCCTCCGCAATCCGATCCGCCTGGGCCTCGTCCCGCCCCTGAATGCGATAGCCGCCGAACCCGTGGACGGACTGCGGCGTCATCCCGAGATGGCCCATGACGGGAATCCCGAAGCTCGTGAGCCGTTCGACGGTCGCGGCAACCGACTCGCCTCCCTCGAGCTTGACCGCGTGCGCGCCCGCTTCCTGCATCAGACGGCCGGCATTTCGCGTGGCCTCCGCTCCGCTGATCTGATAGGACATGAACGGCATATCCGCAACAACCAGCGCCCGCTTCACAGCCCGCGACACCGCCGCAGTGTGGTGGATCATCATCTCTACCGTCACCGGCAGCGTGGTCTCCAGCCCGAGCACCACCATCCCAAGCGAATCCCCCACCAGAGCTACGTCTATCCCGGCCTCGTCAACCAGCCGCCCGGTCGGGTAATCATACGCGGTCATCGCCGTTATCTTCTCACCCCGCGCCTTCATCTCTCTCAGCATCGGAGCCGTTACACGAGAGTTCATCGTCGCAGCACCTCCAGGAAACTTCATAGGCGAAGGTTGGCATGGCACCCATCACATCTCGCCCTCAAGTCTCCACACGTCACTCCGCTCTCAGGATCGCGCCCAGATACCATCCGACCAGAGCGCCTACGAATACCACGTTGCCGCCGAAAAGCACAACCGACAGCCTATCTAAAGGATACATTGCCGCCGAGATAAGCACAATGGCCATGACCGCGCCGATGACCCTCACAATCGACTTCGAGATCGTATCCTGGGCGAAGGCGAAGAGCAGATAAAGGGCCGCTGCGCCGAGGAAGAAGAGCGGTGGAAAGATGAGCAGCAGGAGGCCCGTGGGCACGATCGCCCAGCCGCGCCCGCCGGACTCGAAGATCAGCTCGTCGTCAGGATGGCCCGCCAGACCGTTCACTCCGAGCAGGAAGCCGACCAGCACGCCATCGGCAAACATGAACGCGATCAGGTTCCAGCTCCAGTTGCCGATCGGCCCGATCAGGGTCTTGAGCAGCGGGATTGGCTCGCCGGGGTAGATGTAGATCAGGAAGAGTAAGAAGAAGGCGAACCCCCAGCCGATGATACTGCCGAGGATGGCCTGGTTGGACAGGCGGCCCTCCGGCGTCTCCCAGGAGAATGTGATCGGCACCGCCCGGTCCGGAAGCTTCTCGAGCTTCTTTCTGCTTTGCTCATCCGCGGGGTCGAACTGGACAGCGTAGTTGTACTCGTTTATAGCGTGGTCGTGGAGTCGCCTGGCCCGGTAGACGTCGCCGAGGACGGCGTGGGCGCGCGCGCAGGTCATATCGAGCCTAATCGCCTGCTTGCAGAGCTCCGCCGCCTGGTTAAGGCGGCGGCGGATGAAGGCCATCTCGGCGTCTTTGACGAGTCTCGCAACCTCCGCGCGCAGGGGCGGGCGCGGCCGAGTCGGGCTCGACGAACGTGCGGCCCCGGGGCTGGTGCGCATAGGTTGCGTCGCATCGATCAGCGTAGCGTCGTAAGCGCGGCGCTTCTCGGGATCGACCAGGGTCTTGTAGGCCTCGGTGATCTGCACGAACGCCTTTTGGCCGACCGCCTTGTCACGGGTCACGTCGGGATGGTACTTACGCGCGAGTTCCCGATAGCGCCTCTTGATCTGCGGGATGTTGGCCGTTCTCGGCAGTCCGAGGATTTCGTAGTAGTCCCTCTGCGTGCGCATCAACCCAAGCCCAGACCTCTAAAGTAGCCTGTGTAGAAGTTGACAGCGATGATAGCCACGGCAACAGCCGCCGCAACGATCAGCGCGACGAACACGAGATAGCCGAACTTCTCAAGAGTTGTCGCGGCCTCAGACTCGTAGTACTCGGTCACCTTGTCCAGAACCAGGTCGATATTGCCCGTTTTCTCTCCGGTTGCGAGCATTCCAAGCACAAGCTCCGGTATCTGGCCTGTCTGTCTGAGCAAGGTCGACAGCGGCTCGCCGGCCTGGACCGCTGGCGCGGACGAGGCCACCGCCCTCCGGACCACCTCGTTTCCCGCTGCCTCAGACGAGAGCTCGGCCGCCTGGGACAGAGGCATCCCAGCGGAGTAAACGACCGACAGTGCCGTGCATAACCGGGACATTGCAAGCTTGCGCGTGACCGACCCGAGCACGGGGAAGTTGAGCTTGACGTAGTCCCAGGCGACCCGGGCCGGCGGGATCGTTAGCAGAAGCTTGATCACTACCCAGAGGCCCAGCAGGCCGAAGATGATCGGCAGAACCTCATACTCGATTATGGACCAGACTACGGGCCAGCCCCCCTCGACAATCGCCTTTACGTGCGGCACGAAGATGGCGACCACCACGATGAAGACGAAGATGATCTTGGGATAGAGCGTGACCCGCGAGAACTTGCGCCTGATCTCAAGCTCGCGTTCCAGGTAAGCGGCGATGCGCTCGATCATCGCATCGAGTCTCCCGCTCGCCTCTCCGGCCCGCACGAGGCCGATCTGCAGCTTCGGGAAGATGTGAGGATAGCGGGCAAGAGCATCGGAGAACGCGCCGCCGTTCCTCACGTGGTCGGCAGCGCCGAGGGCGATCGCCGGAAGCCGGCCCATCGCCTTCTGCTTGCCGAGGTTGTCCAGCGCATCGCCAAGCAGCATTCCTGCCTGGAGCATGGTGGCAAGCTGCCGGTAGAAGAGCGCAAGGGATCGGAGCGAGACACCGGCCCAGAGAGGGGAGAAGCCGACGGCACGGCCCTTCGCGCCTGCCCGCTGCTCGCGCAGCTCAACGGGCCACAAGCCCATATCACGGAGCTTCATCGCCGCTGCGCGGACGTCCCCGGCCTCGACGGAGCCGTCCACAATGCTTCCCGACGAGTTCTTGGCTCTGTAGGCGAAGGTCGGCATCTGCAGCTACTCGATCCCAAGGATCTTGGGCGCGTCGAAAACGAAGTTGAGATACGCCTGCACTATCTTGATCACCATGTAGCCCGTTAGGATCAGGAGCGGCAGAATCAACGCCTCTATGGCGACCATACGGCCCTTCACCTTCACGTTGGAGACCTCGCTCTCGTAGTCGTTCGAGAGTCGTTCGAGCGCTTCGGGAATCGCACCGGCACGCTCTCCAGTGCCGACCATACTCGCATCGCCTGCCTCGAACGCCCTGGACTGCTCGAGCGCCTGCTGTAGAGTGCCGCCGCGCTCTCGCATTACCTGCTCGTTGGCTCGGAGCCGGGAGGCAAGTCCCGAGTTCCGGACGGTCATGCTTGCGACCGCCCAGGCCTGCGCCGGCGCAACACCGGACTGGTACTGCCGGGCCAGCGTCCGCAGAAACCGCTCTCGCCCCCTCGCCCTGTGCAGCCTTCCCCAGACCGGCACGGACAGAAGCCCCAGGTCGAGCGCCCGCCTGACCGATGGCAAACGTTTCAGCCGGTACCAGACGATGGCAATGACGATCCAGGCAATAAAGAGAGGGATGCAGACCGACTTGAACAGGCCCCAGTAGGCCTGCATCACCAGGTCGACCGCCTGCGAGATAGTGGGACTGCCGGTGAACTTGGCCATAGAGGTAAGCGCCACCTGCTTCATGAACCCGTAGGGGTTGAAACCAACAGGCGCGAGCAGGATGAGGGAGAACAGCGCCAGCTTGGCAAGCAGCCAGCCAATGCTCGCAGTGCGGTTGTCCGCAGCTTCCTGCTCCAGCACCGTGGCGGCCTCATCAAGAGCGACATCGAGATATCCTCCCAGCTCTCCGGCCCAGATGAGGCCCACTGTATGGACGGGGAAGAGATGGGGAAATGGCGCCATGGCTGAAGACAGGCTGTGGCCGCTCTGCACGCGCGACTTCATCTCTTCAGCGGCCCGCCGGAGCTTGCCGTTGGATATGCGGCTGGAAACGTCGTCGAGCGCCTGGAAGATGGGCATACCCGCCCGTACGAGCATTGCGAGCTGGCGGTAGAACCTGGCGAGAACGCGCAGCGAGACAGACGGCGCGGTAGAAACGGGAAACTGAGCCGCGGCCTGCGTCGCGGGTCGTACCGCTCTCGTCCGCGCTTTCGCGCTTCTCCTGGGGGTCGCCTGCCCGCCCGCTGGAACAACGGCCTTGAGCGCGTAGCCCATCGCCGCGAGCCGCTGAGCCACAGCCTGCTCGTCCGCGGCGTTCATTGCGCCGCGGACGGTCCTCCCGGATCTGTCGATAGCTTCGTATCTGTAGAGAGCCATGGCCAATGCTCGGCTAACTCATGGTCATCCGTCTCGACCCGCGGCGCCGCGAAGCGCAGCCGCCGCTTCCGCCGCCGTGCAGCCGTTTGGCAGAACCAGGTTCGGCGCGATCTCAGCAAGCGGCCGGAGCACGAACTCCCGCTCCATCATCCTCGGGTGCGGGATCTGGAGCGCTTCCTCGTCAACGCGCTCATTGTCATAGAGCAGAATGTCTATATCTATGACTCTCGGACCCCATCGGATTGTTCTCACCCGGCCCATGCGTCCTTCCATTTCGAGCGCCGCATCCAGCAGCTCGCGGGGCCGAAGAGACGTCTCGACCTCTGCAACGGCGTTCAGAAAGCTCGGCTGGTCCGTGTACCCCACAGGCGCGGTCTCGTAGAAGGATGACACCCGCCGCACTTCGATCTGAGGATGCCCATCGAGCAGCTCGATCGCCCGCCGGAGGTTCGCCTCACGCTCGCCGATATTCGATCCGAGTCCGAGGAACACGCGTGCCATTCAGTGCAAGGTGTAAAGTGTTCGGTGCAAGGCGGGCGGCCAAGGCACTTCGCACTTCCTAGAGTCCGAGCTCCTGCATAACAAGGGTCACACCGCCCATGATGCCGGCGTCGTCGCCGAGCTCGGCTGGAACGACGCGGCAGACCCGACGCGACTGGGTGAGTGCGAGCGCTTGGACCGTCCGGAGCAGCGGGCCCCAGAGCACATCTCCTGCCTGCGCTATGCCACCGCCGACGATCACCATCTCCGGGTTGAGCAGGTTGATTGCGTTGGAGATGCCGACGCCGACATAGTAGGCAGTCTCGGCCATTGTCTCAACGGCGACCTCATCGCCCGCCTCGGCTGCTTTGGCGATCGCCGCAGGAGTGACGCTCCAGAGCGGCCAATCGGCGTCCTCGACGAGCACGCTCGGACGCCCCATTTGGATCTTCCTGGCCGCGCGCTCGATGATCGCGTCCCGGCACGCCAGCGCTTCCAGGTGGCCGCGCCTGCCGCAACTGCACACAGGCCCGTCCGGTACAACCACCGTATGTCCGATCTCCGCCGCCCCATCGTTGGCGCCGAGCCAGAGCCGGTCGTCGAGTATTATCCCTCCCCCGATGCCTGTTCCGAGCGTGAGCATGACGAGCGATTTGACATCCCTGCCGGCCCCAAAGTTGAACTCGCCGAGCGCGGCAACGTTTACATCGTTGCCCATAAACGCCGGCACGCCGAGGTCTTCCTTGATCGGCGCGAGCAGTTGGACTCCGTGCCAGTCCTTGAAGTTCGGGGACCAGAGCACGATACCTTCCCTGGAGTTGTGCCAACCGGGAACTCCCATCCCAATCCCGGCGACCCGCGAGGCATCCACCCCTGCGTTCGAGAGCGCAGACCGGATCGCCTTGATGATCTGAGGGATAGTCAGGTCCGCACCCTCCATGGCAAGCGACGGCTCGCGCCCCTCGCCGAGGATCTTCCCTGCCCTGTCCGTCACGGCGGCCCGAACGTTGGTTCCCCCGAGGTCAATGCCGACTATGTAAGGCCTATCAGCTTGGCGCAACTCCAGACCCTCTTCCACTGTGGTCGCATTCACTATATCCCTCGTGCAGCCGGGGTGTCAAATCGGAGGGGCGAGGAGCGGGCGATTGCCGATAGGTCAGCGCCGGGTCCTCGCCCTTTGATCCTCATGGTATAATGGCAGAGCGAACTCAGCGCCCGAAGGAGCGAGCGATTGGCAGAGATAGCCCCATTCCGAGGCATCCGGTATAACGTGGGGGCCGTCCATCTGAACGACGTAACCAGCCCGCCGTATGACGTGATCTCTCCGGCTGACCGGGAGTACTTCCACAGGCGGCACCCGAAGAACGTGGTCAGGCTGATCCTTGGGCAGGAGCTGCCGGAGGACAGCGCGGCCGACAACCGCTTCACGCGGGCGGCGGCCTATCTTGAAGAGTGGATTGCCGAGGGGACCCTCGTGCGCGACCCGAAACCGGCCTTGTACGTTCACGAGCAGCATTACCGCTTGCGCGGAGCAGCGCGAACCGTGCGGGGGTTCGCCGCGCTTGTCAGGCTGCACAACTGCGCAGATGGCGTCATCCTGCCTCACGAGAACACTCTTGCCAAGCCCAAGTCCGACCTTGTCCGGCTGATCCGGGCAGCGAAGGCCAACCTCGACTCGGTCTACGCGGTACATCCGGATCCGGAGCACGTGGTAGACGCCGTGCTCGACCGGGTGGCGGCGACCTCGCCCGCGGGAGAGGCGACCGACCGAGACGGCGTCAGGCACCGGCTTTGGAGGATGGAAGACCAAGCCCAGATTGGTGCAATAGTACTGGCGATGGCAGGCAGGCAACTCGTGATTGCCGACGGCCACCATCGTTACGAGGCCTCGCTCGCCTACAGAGACGAGATGCGAGAGCGGGAGGGCGACCCGCACGGTGACCGGCCCTATGACTACATCATGATGACGCTCGTCAACGCCTACAGCCCCGGCGTCGCGGCATTGCCCACTCATCGGGTTGTCCGCGGCCTGCCGCTACACGCCGCCCGGGATATGGACAGCCGGCTCGCTGAGCAGTTCGACCTGGTGGGATCGAGCAGAGAGAGTGTGCTTATCGACATGGAGGAATACGGCGGGAGGGCTGTGGGCATCTACCGCGCTGGGAGAGCCTACATCGCCATCCCGAAGCCGGGATCCACAAGCGCGATCCCCGGCCCGCCCGCACTTCAGGCCCTCGACGTATCTGTCCTCCACGAGCTCATTCTGGGACGTATCCTGGGCGTGGATGCCGAACGTCTTCGGCTGGAGGAGAACGTCAGCTATACGCGTGACGAAAGAGAGGCGATCGAGGCTGTAGACCGCGGCGAAGCTCAGCTCGCTTTCTTCCTCAACCCAATCAAGCTCGAGGCAGTTCTGGAGGTGGCCCAGAGAGGCCAGCGGATGCCTCAGAAGGCTACCTATTTCTACCCGAAGCTCCTATCGGGGCTGGTGATGCGCAGAATCGAGTAAGGATATGCCTATCAGCCGCTTCGCGACAGCCAACGAAATCGTGGCAATCCCGGACCTTCAGACCGAGAACTGCGGGATCCTGGACATCAGCTTTGTGTACATGCTCTACCGCTCCGTCGTGGAGCTGCACGGGACGGAAGCGGAGCCGTTCCTGACGACAGTGATCACGGCCAACGGGAAAGCGCTCGACTTGTCCAGAGCCACCTGGGATCAGGAGAGGTACTGGATACCATCGTTCAGACTGCAGGAGGAGGGCCTCCGGGTCGATTCGCGGGTCTTTGCGCCACTCGGGCACAGGGGTTTCGTATGGACCACGGAGCTTTCGTCCGAGTCGGATAGTCCGATCCAGGTCGAGGCGGGATGGAAAGGATACTGGCGCGACACCTATCACGTCGTGAGCTTGACGAAGCCGATGCGGGGGGAGCGGTCGGGGGCAATCAGCTCATGGCACGGCGGCGTGCCGTTCGTCGAGTTCACTGGGGCAGCGCCGCTGTTTGGAGTGGCCTTCTGCCCGTCTGAACCGATGCGGCTGTCGCTCTCCTCCGAGGGCGACCCGGGGCGTGTGGTAAGCCGGTCTGGAGAGAGCCGGGTGGTCGGCCAGGAGGGACAGGGAGTCCGCTACGGCCTATCCCTTCCCGTCACGCTGGCGCCGGGCGAGACCAGAACTCTCGCCCTCTATGTCGGCCTCGGCCTGGAAGAGACCTCCGCCGTCACCACGGCCGTAGACCTCAGCCGCCACGGCTGCGACAGCCTTTTCGGGAGCCTTGCCGACTGGCTGGACGCCCACAAACTGACCGCCGGCGACTCAGAGCTCGACCGAATCCTCAACCTGAACTCCTTCTATAACTACTACTTCTCTCAAGGCGTGACTCTGGACACCGAGACCCTGGTGCTCGTCACCTCGAGAAGCTCGCAGTACTATACAGGCGGCGCGTACTGGGACAGGGATGCTATGCTCTGGAGCCTGCCGGCGGTCCTCCTCATCGACCCAGGTCAGGCCCGCAAGATGCTCGAGTACGCCTTCACTACCCAGCTGAGCAACGTCGGCGTCCACAGCCGGTTCATAGACGGGGTTGTGCTGAAGCCGGGTTTCGAGCTTGATGAGCTGTGCTCGCCCATCCGCGCGCTCAGCATGTATGTCCGGGCGACGCGCGACATCTCGATACTTTTCGACAGGCGCATCCAGGCAGGGGTGAACCGGATTCGGCAGTTGCTCACTTCGAAGAAACACCCTTCAGTGGCGCTGTTCGAGACGATGCTTCTGTCGTCGGACGAGCCGGCGAAGTACCCTTATGTCACATACGACAACGTGCTGGCGTGGCGTGCGCTCCAGGACCTGGCGTGGATGTACGAGCTGATACACGATCTCGACCGGAGCGACGAGAACAAGGAGCTCGCCCGGCAGGTGCAGAAGGCCGTTATGCAGCACTGCGTAGTGCGAGGGCCATTCGGGCCGATGTTCGCCTGGGCCGTGGACCTGCGGGGCAACCACCAGCTCTACGACGATCCTTCCGGCAGCCTGCAACTTCTCTCCTGGCTCGAGTTCTGCCCGCCCGACCTGCCTGCCTATACGAACACCGTCCGCTGGGTACATTCGCCGGAGAACCCCTACTCGTTCCACGACGCCCCGTTCTCCGCACCGGGAGACGAGCAGAAGGACCATCCGTTCGTCCTCAGCGTGGCGAACGATCTTCTCGCCGGACGCACGGACCACGCCATTGACTTCCTTCGCCGCGCCGGGCTGGACGACGGCATCGCGTGCGAGACTGTGGACGAGATCACAGGCAGGGCCGCATCCGGCAGAGCATTCGCCGCAGGCGCTGGATATCTCGCTTTCGCTCTAAGCACCGCTCTTGGGGCCAAGGTCCTCGGACCGGAGCCCGAACCTACCGAAAGGCTTTACGAACCCCCTCCCCCGGAGATAAGGGAAAGCATGGAGTCCACGACGCTTTAGGCCGTGGATCACCTGGCCTCGGCGTGCACGAGAAGCACCACGCGATGATACACCAGATCGAGGAGGAGACTTCGAGGCTCTGAAGCGCGTTCAAGAACCTAGCACGCGGTGGCAGGGCGAAGCTCCTGCTGAGCCGCACTGCACCCGCCGGCGGCGGACGAGGACCACAAGGCAGACAAGGCCGCTTCCAAGCGCTGTCAGGCTGCCCGGCTCGGGCACCAGCCCTGCAGCGCCGGCCAGGTAGCCGACGGTGGCGCGGGTCATCTTGGTTGCGTACAGGTAGTCAATGTAGTTCGGCGTATCCACGGAATCTGCGGCCTTGTGATAGTAAGGATTGCTCCAGACCGAGTACTCGATCAGAAGGGACGCCTGGAAGCCGTATGCCTCGAACGAGGCCTGGTCGCTATAGGGCACGTCCCCACCTATCGAAGGGTGCAGCCCGCCGTAGAGCGACGCTGCCTGGGCAAGCGAGTTCTTGATCGGATCCGATGCGGTCCTTCCATAGACCCAGGCCCTGTCGCTGCGATCGGGGTTGTAGGCGATCATATCGAGCGACACCATGCCCTCGATGTTGTCGCCTGCGTGCTCGGCCGCATAGGCGCCGCTGCCGAGCAGTCCGCGCTCCTCCATGTCGAACGCGATGAACACGAGGGTAGCCTGGAAGTCGTAACTCGACAGGACACGCGCCGCCTCCAATACCCCGGCTACGCCGCTGCCGTTATCGTCTGCGCCCGGGGTCTCGGCCGAGTCGAAGTGCGCACCCACAACGTAGATATCGTCCGGACGCGTCGCTCCCCAATGTACGCCGACTACGTTGTCGAACTGCCGTCCGGAGTAGTAGAAGGGGTCCAGGCTCGCGGCAAGGCCGAAGGTTTGGAAGAAGTTGAGTATGTTTGTCTGTGCAGCGTCGTGCTGTGCTCCGTAGTAGCCTCTGCTGTCACCGAGATGCGTATAGAGCTGATCGTCGAGGTAGCAGCGGTAGGAATCCTGGCTTACCTGGTTCACCACGTCCGGTACGCCGAACGCTGTCGCAGCCGCGTTGCATGCCAGGAGCATGGCGGCGGCGAGAAGACCAGAAACGCACTTGCGGCTCAACTTCCGTCCTCCTTCTAACCTCATCAATAGCGTCAACACGGACCGGTGTCAAGGGCCAGCCGGTCTGGACCGCTGCGGGCCTCGCCGACGTCGGGCCGGTTAGAGAGGAGGAGGATGACGACTGGAGAATCACGGGGTGGCCGCTCCTGGCATGCCACATTCTCGTTCGGCGACGAGCGGCCCCGGGTCGCCGGTCGAG
>Ga0315280_10009575_pt1 | contig 12373 bp, 13 predicted proteins | sample YL17G06_40_MG_FD_203697 | JGI IMG/M metagenome (GOLD analysis project Ga0315280, IMG submission 203697) | Sediment microbial communities from Yellowstone Lake, YNP, Wyoming, USA - YL17G06_40 | ecosystem: Environmental > Aquatic > Freshwater > Lake > Sediment | place: USA: Wyoming | collected... | reverse complement strand
GCTGCGCCTGCTGAGTTTCGATTTTCGGATTTCCCGTTTCGGCAGTTTGCGGGCTACGTATCTTTGAAGTTGCGGCCGACCGCCTCCAACAATTCCTGCGTGGAGATCTCAGCCGTTCCGAATTTCAGCACCACGCGGCTGCCGGCCAGGTTAGCCAACTGCGCGGCCTCTTGCATCGTGGCGCCGGCACAGTAGGCCAGGGTCAGCACAGCGATAACGGTATCTCCGGCTCCCGTCACGTCATAGACGGGGCGGGGCAGGCTGGGGATGTCGTGGATGTCCCCGCCCGATTCAAACAGCGTCATGCCCCCCGCGCCCCGCGTGATGAGCAGATAGGCGCAGCCGAGTTCGGCGAGCAGGCGTCGTCCGCCGACCTCGAGCTGGCGCCGGTCCCGCAGCGGTACGCCGGCCATCAATTCCGCCTCGCGCAGGTTGGGCGTGACCACGGTGGCGTCGCGGCAGATTTCCGGATGCTCCGGCTTAGGATCAACAAATACCGGAACCCGCCGCTGGCGCGCCAGCATCGTCACCTGCTGACACAATTCCGTCGTCACCGTGCCTTTCTGGTAGTCCGAGACAATCAGGGCATTGAGGTGGCCCATCCAGTGTGCACAGCGGCGGGCCAGCAACCTGGCCGTCCGGTCGGAAATTCGCGCGGGTTTTTCAAAGTCCAGGCGCAGTAGCTGATGTTGGTGGGCGGCAACGCGGACTTTGCGCGGGGTCAGGCGTCCTGGTTCCTGCACCAGGGCAGCGCAAGGGATCCGTCGGCGGCGAAAGAGCTCCCGCAGGCGCTTCCCGCTCTCATCTTTGCCAATGGCTCCGAACGGTATCGGCCGGCCGCCCAGGGCGGCGAGGTTAGCGGCCACGTTGCCGGCGCCACCGGGATAGTATCCTTCGGCCGCCTGAGGGTCGCTGATCAGCACGACCGGCACGGGCGCCTCCGGGGAGATGCGCGTGGCTTCGCCGCGCAGCAGCTCATCCAACATGAAGTCGCCCAGCACGCCGATCGTTCGACCAGGGAAGCCGCGGACAATGCGCACCAGGCGTGCATGATGTCGTTGCATTTCCCTATCCCTCTAAGCAGAAGTGTGCGCGGTATGGGCCAGCACGGCCTCGACCGCCGAACGAACCTGCTCAAACGTCACGGACAGGATACACTCCGGACGCTGGAAGCGGTAGCATCGGTCGCCCGGACAAGGATTGCAGTCGTAAGGATTCTGGACGATGCGCCAGGTGCCCCGCGGACGCCACGGCCCCCAAATCCGGGAGCTGGACGATCCGAAAATTACCACGCCCGGTCGTCCCAGCGCGGCCGCCATGTGCGCCGGGCCACTGTCATTGCCCACGAACAGCCGAGCATCGGCGAGCGCCGCCGCGAACCGGCCAAGACCCATGCCTTCCAGGCGTCGGGTCGGACTGCCCGCGGTGCGTTCCAGGGCGTCGAGAACCGAGGACTCACCCGGCCCGCAGGAGTAAACGACCTGAAGTTGCGTCTCGCGTTCGAGCCACGCACCCAGCGCGGCGAAATTTTCCGGTGCCCACTGCTTGGTGCTGTAAAGTGCCGCAGGGTGTAGCAGCGCGTATTCACGCTCCCGCGGAATGCCAAGGCTCGTGCGTTTCTCCTGCCACCAGGCTTCATTTGCCGCGGTCACCACCAGTTGCGCCGGAGGGATCTCCTGCCGCGGCAGGCCTAAATGGAAAAACGCGGAAGCTTGGTGTTCGGCGGTGTGGATGTTCGGCTGGCCCAGGATCGTTCGGGCATCGGGGACCAAGACCTGGTAGATTCCGCGCCGGCGAAAGTGCTCGAAGCCGGCTTTCCATGGCGCGCCGCTTAAGCCCGCGAGCAGGGTGCTGGCGGGGCCTCCGTGCAGATTCAGGCACAGCGCGAACTTCCTCGCGCGGATTTCCCGTACCGCGCGGGCCCGCGACGCAACCTTGGCCCAGCCCGAACCTCCCCCGGGGTCCAAGGTTTCATCCACGTCCGGGTTGCCTTCCAGTAGTTCGCGAAAGCGGGACTCGACGACCACGGAAACGCGCAGGTCAGGCCGCCACGCCTTCAGGAGCCGAAGCGCCGGAGTCAGCAACACGATATCGCCGATCGAGCGCAGGCGGATTACCAGGAGGCGAGCGCCTACGGGAAGAGAAGGCAGGAGCGAAGCGGCGGTTTCATGCCGGCGCACCCGCGTTACTCCGTGTCGACCTTGGCCTCGTCCACCAGCATGACGGGGATGTCATCCCTGATGGGATAGACGCGCCGGCACTGGCCACACTTGAGCCCTTGGCCGTCCGCCGTGAGTTTGACCGGGGCCTTGCAGAGGGGACAAACCAAAATATCCAACAGTTCCTGGCTGATAGCCATGGCTCTGCTCCACGTCACTAAGCGTTTGGAATCTAGCAGACGCTCAGCGCGAATTCAAGCGCCGCCGCGCGAATTCACAACTCTCCTGCGGCGATTGGCTGGGGGCCGAGAGAAGTGATTTCCGCACGCAACGTGCTGGTAATCTCGCGTCGGGACGGGGGATCAATTTTCCACACCGCCAGGATGGCCGAGCCCTGGTACACGCGCTCGAAGCCGGTCTCCGACTGCGAGATGGTCTCCACAGGAACGATCCACCAGAGCGGGCGCGGGTCGGCGTCGAGGGAGATCTTCACCCGCTGCCATTCGTCCACCAACTCGAGGCGCGGAGTGTCAATCTCCCCTTTAAACTCGAGCGGCTGGCGAATGCCGTCAGCCAAGAAATAGCGGTCCGGGGCGTCAGGAGCCAGAAGGTTGAAGACCAGCTCCACGCCCAGCGCCAGCGGAGCGGGGCTCACGCGATCCATTGAAAGTGAGGTGCGACACTCAAGTTGCCAGGCGGAGCGGACAGCTGTGGCCTGGATGGTCTTCGTGGCGTCGAGATGCAACTCTTCGCCGTCCGCGCGATGCCAGGCTTCGCGTTGAAGCTCGAGGATCCCGCCTTCGCCGCGTGAGCCGAGGACCGTCCAGGGTCCACCCGCCAGGTCGCCGTTCTCGTCGAGGCGCAGGTAGTCGAAATCCTGCCATTGCTTGTCCGCAGGGAAAACGTAGGTGCGGAAAACATGCCGGCCGTAGCGGTCGTAGCGAAGCAGCGCGCCGAGGTTCGGCTCCTTGCGCCACACCTGGTCGTGGATGGAGGCCGGACCCACCCGCGGCGCCTCACGGGTGACGACGCGGTGGCGGACCGACTCATGGTAGGGCTCCGGGCGGCGCATGAGCGAATTGACCAGCTCCACCGCGGCGGGCTTGAAGCGCAGACTGGAAACCGTCCCGCCGTCCGCAGGTCGCGCCACCATCCCGAACGCCGGGTGCTGAAGGAGGATTTCCTGCTGCCCGTCCGCGTCAAAGTCCCGGCAGCTTACGCGGACGCCGGGGTTGTTCGCGACGCCTTCCAGCCGGTCGAGTTGGACCTCGGCCTGAATCAGGTGGCGCAGGAGAGCGTTGCGAAGGTGGGGCGCATAGAGACCTCCGAACACCCCATGCCAATACCCATCGTTGCACTGGGCGGCGAGCAGATGCGTTTGCGCTTCCTCCAATGAGCGGGCCGCCTCGGTCCCGGCGCCCGGCGCCCGGCGTGCTTCCTCCGAGCGGCGGCTGATCTCGAGCATGAACTTGTGAAGCTGATTTGACTCCGCGTATTTGCTCAGGAAGTTGCGCCAGAGGCCGCCCCGCAAGAAGCGTTGGAAGCGGCCGCCCCAGTAGAAGCGTTCGCTCTCCTCGACGATCGCCTTGAACTCTCGCGAGGCAGCCGTGGGCAAAGCCCATTCCATCATTTCGGCGTAGGAGGCCGTGGGGAGATAGATCCGGCCGCGCGGTGGATGCACGGCGAGAAAATCTGAAACGGTCGTGGTTTCCAGCCAATCGCCAGCCTGCTCGATGGCCTCGAGGAACCGCTCCAGCCAGCCGTCGGTGTAGCAGTGGTCGAAAGTTCCCGGCCAGACCCCGAACTTCTCGCAGTCGTCGCCCATCGCGAAAAGCGCCCCAGGCTCGCTGGCCCCCGCGCGCAAAACGCGCAGCGTCTCCTCGGGTTCTTGAAAGGGGATCGCGTAGCGGAGCGCCTTCAGGCTGGGAACCAGTCGCAGGTGAGAACCGGCCTCCTCCGTGATATAGGTGCCATGCAGCGCGGTGGACTCCAAGCCGGCGGCGAGGAAGTGCGTGTCGTCGAGGACTACGTACTCGACGCCGGCCTCGGCCAGCGACCGTGCCAGGCTCGGCTCCCAAACGCGCTCCGCCACCCAGGCCCCGCGAGGGCGGACGCCGAAGTGCTGGTGGAGGTAGTCCGCCAGCTTGCAGAGCTGCGTGTGTTTGTCCCGATCGGGAATGGCTGGCAGGATGGGCTCATAGTAGCCACCCCCGACCAGCTCCGCCTGGCCCCGTCCCACCAGCTCCCGGAGCTGCTCGAAGAACTCCGGGTGCCGCTTCTCCAGCCATTCCAGCAGGATACCAGAGTAGTGCAGACCCAACCGGATGCGCGGATGCAGAGCCAGAGCTTGGAGGAAGGGCGCATAGGCCTTCTGGTACGCCTCCTCGATGACGTGATCGAAGTTACCGACCGGCTGATGGGAATGAATGACCAGGGCGAATGAGACCTTGTTCAAATCGGAGTTCCTCGGGGAGGATTGAGGCCTGATCCTCCAACACCCAAAACCGATTTCCAGAATACTTAGGATAGAATGAAATGCGGGCCGTTGTCAGTAAGAAACCTTCATCTATGAAGCGCTGGTAGCCAGCCTGCCGTCACCATGACAGGCACCCTACTGGGGGATCGTCAATCGGGGTGGCGCGGGGATGCTAACCTGTTGTGAGGAATTGGAGAGGGCGGCGCGGTCCATTCAGGAAGCTTGCTGTATGCTGCGGTTCTTAGTCTAGTACAATGCGTTCTCCGCGGGAGGAGCACGTGAATTTACAGAGGTTGCTGAGCCACTGCCAGACCGAGCTTCCTGGCTTGCTGCGCTGTCTTGAGCAAGCGGTGAAAACCGAGTCGCCCACGTCTTCGAAACGCCACGTCGATCGGCTGGCGAAGTTTTTCGCCGGGAAGTTCAAGCGGCAGGGAGGGAAAGTCCGCGTGCTACGCCACCCCCAGGCGGGTTCAGCCGTAGTGGCAGAGTTCTGGGGTGAAAGGCGGCGAAAAAGGAGAAGCTCAAGGCCGATATTGCTCCTGGGCCACCTCGACACGGTCTGGGACATCGGCACGCTGAGGCGCATGCCGTTCCGCATCCGCGATGGACGCGCGTACGGTCCGGGCGTTTACGACATGAAATCCGGGATCGTCTGCGGGCTGTGGGCTGTCCGCGCCTTGCAGGCGCTCGGGATTCAGCCTGCCAGTCCCGTGCGTTTTTTCCTGAATTCCGACGAGGAAACAGCGAGCGTGGCGTTTCGCCAGGAACTGCGTGCCGAGGCGCGGCGCGCGCGGGCGGTGCTGGTTCTGGAACCGGCGGCAGCGGGAGGTGCTCTGAAGACATCCCGCAAAGGCGTGGGGGAGTTTCGCATTACCGTGCGCGGCCGCTCGGCCCACGCGGGGATCAATCCAGAAGCGGGCGTGAACGCCATCAGTGAACTGGCCCGGCAACTCTTGCGCATCGAGGCATTGGCGCGGCCCCGCCGCGGGCTAACCCTGACCGTTGGCACTATCGAAGGTGGCACGCGTCCGAACGTGGTCCCTGAGTACGCCTCAGCGCGGGTCGATGTGCGTATCCTGCGGCTGAACGACCGCGAGGCCATCGAAAGGAAAGTCCGTGGGCTGAAACCCATCCATCCGCAAGCCCGTCTTGTCATTGAAGGAGGAGTCAACCGCCCGCCCATGGAGAGACGAAGGGCGGCGGCCTTGTACCGACGGGCGCGCGAACTGGGTCGCCAAATGGGGATGGAAATCCAGGAAGCGTCCAGCGGCGGCGGCTCCGACGGGAACTTCACCGCCGCCCTCGGCGTCCCCACACTCGACGGCTTGGGCGGAGTGGGCGACGGTGCCCACGCGGCCCACGAGCATGTCATCCTCAGCGAACTTCCCCGCCGGGCCGCACTCCTGGCTGCCCTGCTGGCGACTCTGTAGCAGCGCTCACCAAGCCGCCGTGATTACGGAGCGGCGGGCCACGGCTACGATCCGTAGCGCTTCACGATATAGTTGGCTACTTCTTGCTCGAACGTCGCGTAGGTGAGCCGCAATTCATCCTGGAGGAGAGAATTGACGTCAGGCGTGGCAGGCATGAGTTTCAGCAGGCGGCGGATCTCCGCCAAGCCAAAGCTATCGCGCAGGTATTCGAGGGCCGCCAGGGATTTCGCGTAGGCGAGCCCCACTTGGTCGGGCGGCAGATTCAGGAACGAAGTCTCCAGGGCTGAGAACGGCGGCAAGTGATCGCTCGCGAAGGCGCGGGCCAGTTGTGCTCCCAGCCCGGCGGTGGTGGCGCCTTCCTCCAATTGGGCCAGCCCTTCGTTGAACCAGGTCGGGCAGCGGCCCAGGCTGATCTGCCGGACGAACGAGTGCGCTAATTCGTGTCTAAGGACGCGCGCCAGGTCCGGGGTCATGCTGGAAAGGCCCGAAACCGGCACGCGGATTTTGCCGTCGTTCACCGCTCCCACCCAGGAGGGTGAGCGGGCGATGTCGTGGAACGCCTGATCGGGATAGAGCAGGACCACGATTGGCTCGCGGGGGAAGAAATCCAAGTCGAGCTGGAGGTCGCGGAAATCCAGCTCCAGCCTCTTCAAGACTTCCGCTCCCAGCGCTGTCGCCTCGTTCCCGTCGTAGCGGAGCAGGAAGTGCTGGCTGCGGAGTTCCTTGTAGGCGCCTGCCAGGCTGTGCTCCTGCTGGGCGCGGGCCAGCGCTTCCCGGAGCCGGGGATTATCCTGGATGGCCAGCGCCTTGTTCCATTCCGCAATCGCGCGATCCATATGCTCGGTGGCGTAGTACGCCGATCCCAGCAGCATTGGAATATCCGGAGACTCCGGGTAGCGCGTGGCAGCCGGAAGCAGCAGCTCGAGGGCTTCGTTGTAACGGTTCTGCTTGACGAGCAAATAGCCCAAAGCGAGCGTCAAGGCGAAATCGTCCGGGGCGAAAGGAAGCGCGTGGCGATAGTTCTCGATGGCGCCCTGCGGGTCACCCCGGCGCGTCAGAAAGATGGCGGCTTCCTGATAACCTTGCGCCAGGCGATGCCGGTTCTCGACAGAGGGATTGCGCAGCACCTCGTTGTCGAGATGCTGAAGGTAAGCCTCGTCAATGGCATTATCCTTGATGACGGATGACGACGCTTCGAGCTGGGGCTCGACCGCCGCAGGAGGCGGCAGCGGCAGATCGAGCGGGGCCGTGGTTTCCTCGGAACTCGCAGGGCTTGGCGCTTCAGCGTCGGCCGGGGGAGACTTCTCGATGTGGTCCACCAGGCTGCGAGGGATGGCGAACTCGCCCTCCTCGCGCACCAGAAAAAGCTGCTTCGCGTCCTCGCGGGAGACCTCGGCGACGATCTTGCGACCATTCTTCAAATAGATAACATCGGCAAAAGCGGTGGAGGACACGAGGGCGGACACGAAAGTCAGTCCGGCGCACAGCCGGCGCAGCCGCCAGACTTTTCCGAGGGGAACACTGCGCAGCCATCGCGATGGATGACGACCAAACATGTCGTGAGGCATCATACACTAGCCGGTCAGCTTCATCCCTTCGTCATGTCGTCAAGGGTCAGCTCGGCGTCCCTCATAATCTCGATTCCTTTCCCCAAATCGCGTTTGCCGTGGATCGGGACAGTCGTCCTGCGCCCGTCGGGATGAATGAAGACGGCATGGCTTCCCGACTGCCGGTCCAAGGCAAAGCCACGCCTCATCAGAATGGAAATCACCTGGCGGGAATTGAACGAAGGAAGCTTCGGGGTCACACCGCGACCCGCACCCTATGGGAGCCCACTTCCTGGTATATCGGCTCATTTCTGGCAATTCGGCTTTCCACATGCAGCCGGATGGCGTCTTCGATGAGTTGGCGTGCTTCTTCCTCGGTTTCCCCCTCGGTATAGCAACCCTGGAGGGCAGGACAAATGGCCACAAACCGGCCCTCCTCGTCCTTCTCAATCACCACCGTGAATTCGTAATCCTGCATCGTTCCACCGCCTCCGAAGATATTGTACCTCGGCTGCCATATTCTGACTCTCCGATTTCTGGAGTCTCCGATTTCTGGAGTCCGATAGACTCCATCGGAGTCCACAGGTCGGACCGATGGTCCGATCCTGATCGGACCGTAGATCGGACCTGTCTTCTTACTCCTGCCCTTCCACGAGCGAGATTTCCTCAGCCGCAAGTGCTCGCCGATGATCCGAACAATATCGGTGTCGGCCTTTACCCGCTGGGCGAAATTGGAAGAGACGGCGATAGGTCTGCTTCGGGAAGTCAGGAGTCAGAAGTTTCTCACCCGCTCGCGCCAGTCTACAGCTTTTCCCACTCGTCCTTTTCAATTCCCGCTTGCCGGAGAATTCGAGTAATCAGGCCGATTCCGATGTCTCCCCTGTGCGGGTTAGGAACGGTTAAGGTCAGGCCACCTTTGATCATAAACTGATGCTTCCCACCCGAATAAGGACCTTTGAATCCAAGCTGTTTCAGATGGCGGATCAAATCCTGTCGCTTGATGGGACCCAGGCGAGGCATTATGCGGTTTCTTTAATCACCAACTCGATTCCTTCCACAACGGGCAACGGCAGATTCCGGGAAACTCGCAGCAGAATCCATTCCTCGAGAACCTCCTCCAGTTCTTCCCGGCACTTTTCCAGCTTGTCGGCATTAGCGTAAACCCCATCGAAGCTGGGTATCTCCCCGTAGAAGGAACCATCATCGGGCAGTATTTCGTATTTTGCCTGGCGCATTGCTGTTTGGATGTAGTTTCTCAGCATCTGAGATACCTCATTATTCCTAATTCCTATTATCGGGCCAAAGGGGAGTCGAAATCCATACATTCTGACTTCCGTCTTCTGACACTCCGATTTCTGGAGTCTCCGATTTCTGGAGTCCGATAGACTCCATCGGAGTCCACAGGTCGGACCGATGGTTCGATCCTGATCGGACCGTAGATCGGACCTGCCTTCTTACTCCTGCCCTTCCACGAGCGCCATTTCCTCGGCGGTCAGGCCGTACAGGTCATACACCAGCCGGTCAATCTCCGCGTCCGCTGCCGAAATCCCGAGCGAAGCCGAGCGATCAATGAAGTACCGGCCAGAGAGATCAGCGCTGCGCGACCAGGACTCCAGCGGGGCGCTGTGGGACACGAAACGCCTAACGCTCGGGTTCAGCGGCGCGCCGAAAGGCGCGTCCGCTGCAAGGCGTTGTTAGCGGGTAACCTTTCACCGACATCGAAGATGTTTAACTGTTCGAACGTCGTCGGTCTTTCGAGGTCCGGAAGCAGCCGGCAGATTGCTGTCGCGTCTACGTTTGCCAGCTCTTTTGGTTCGAGCTTGTGAAGCCCTCCGCCATAAACGCGCCCCTCGCCGAGGAGCTGATCGGGTGTAATCGCATTGAGGACTACCCAAATGCGGCGTATCAACTCCGGATCGGATTCAAGAGCGCGAGCAAGGCGTGGTGTTGGATACATTGCGAGGTAAACATTCGCAACGGTCGCCTTCGAATTGTTGAGAATGAAGCGGAACGGGCGACCGCTCTTCGTGTCGCCGCGGCCTAGATAGGTGCAGACAATCGGCGCCGGCGGCCTGTTCTCTTGCGCGTACCAAAGGGAACGGTGTCGGCAGAGATAGCGTTCATGCAGGTCGCGCGCCCTCCCTTCTTCAAGATATGCGTGAAGCGCAGGGAATCTCATTCGGATTTCATGCTCACCGAGGCGCGTATCGAGAAGAAAGAGGCGGCGTTCGATGTCTGGAGTCCCATCGGGACGAGACTTCACTTCATCGTCGGGCAGATAGCGCGGGCTCGGGAGGACGGGGCTGAAGACCTCCATCGAAAGGCCCCGCATCTGAATGTCTGCCTCCGAGAGGATGAAATAGCTGTTGTCGCCGGTGGCGAGGCCGCGCTTGATTTGGAAGAAGTCCGATAGGGTCGGACTTCCTGAGCGGTTGCGAATATCGGCGGCAGGGAAGCGCGTCCATTTTGGCTCGTGCGCGAGCGCCCGGGCGGAAACGGTGCGAGTGAGCCTCGGGTCGAGAAGCGTGCCCCCGAAGGTAAAGGTCACGGCATGGTCCTTAGGCGGCGGCGCTTTACGGAACCAGACGATAGCCGAGGACACGAGGGCGTCCGCAAACTGCACATCATTGGGGTCGAAACGGTGAATGTGCAGGAGCGTGACGCGGTCCAGGAGATAGCGTTTCACGGCCTGGCCGTAGTTCACGTCCATAAACTCGCTCGGGATGAGCCAGCCGGCGATACCGCCGTCGGTCATCCACGCATGAGAGAGGCCGAGAAAGTGACAGTAGAGGCCAGCGAGGCCACTTATCCTCATACCGCTCGCCTGTTGCGTGCGGAGCTGCAGCCGGTTCTTGTCGCTGCTCAGCAAATGGTGATGCCGCACGTAAGGCGGATTGCAGATGATGATATTGAAGCGTGGTGATGGTTCGGCGTGCGTAAAGTCGGAGAGCCTTATCGCAGGACCGGAGTCTGCCCAGAGGCTGGCGGCGGCCTTCCCATAGTGAGGGTCGATTTCGAAGCCGAGGGCTTCGGCAATCCTTTTCTTCGGGAACACCTTACGGAGCGCGGAATAGAACGCGCCGGTCCCGATTGCGGGATCAAGAAAGCGCACCTTCTCGCCGGAGGGAAGAAAGGTAGCCGCGTATTTCAAGATATCTTGAGCTAGGGAGGTTGGCGTGGCGAACTGCCCGAGGCGGTTTCGCTCGGCCTGGGTCTTCTGCCCGTCAAGTTCGGCCTGAAGCGCAAGGCGCTGCTGCTCGATGATGTCGATGTTCTGGCCCATGTTCAGATCCCGAATTGGGCCAAGTCATCGATGCGGTGCTCCCACACCCAATCGATGCCCTCGGCGGCTTCATAACCCAGATAACCGCTCTCGAAGTAGCCGCAGAGGAAGAGGTTGAACTGAACCTTACTCCCGTAGGTGCTGCGGAGCTGCGCCATCTTCACGGCCTCTTCCTTGCGGCGCTTGTTGGTGTTGGTGAAGTCGCCGGCGGACTTGGCCTCGAAGAAGACAGGGAAGTTTCCCTTCTTCGGCGTCTTCGGCATGATGACGGCGTCAATAGGGATGTTGACGCTCTGGACGCCGCCTTCGAGCTTCACGGGGACATTCATGCGAAAGCTGAACGTGCCGGGCAACATGGCGTCGAAGCGCGTACCGTCGCCGGCGGGAAGCTGCTTGTAGCCGCGGGCTTCAAGCCATGCCTTGATAGCGGCGAGTTGCCGCTTCTCTTGGGCGTTGCGAATGATGGGGTTCGCAACGGCGCCGCAAAGACGGTCGGCGACGATGGTTGCCGCGCGGTGAATCTCCGTTTCGGTCGGCGGCTCTTTCCGACCAAGCCATACGAAGATATCCGGGTCTGCCATCTTCTGGATGATGGCCGCAATCTTCGCGAGCTCGCCGTCGATTGCGCCAGCGGACATGCGTGCAGGGAGTTTCTTGGCCTTCTCCATGCACTTGACCAGATTCGTCGAGACGCCGGCGAGACCGATGAGCCGGTCTACTGCGAGCGGTGGGCAAGTGGACATGCGAAGCGTCGGGAGAATTTCAGGATGCTTGCGCATGACGGTGGGCTGGATGTTCGTGATGTTGCCGGTCGAGCGAAGCGCAGCTTCAACGTCCTTGGTCGTCTGGATACGTGTGGTGCGGAAAGCCAGCGGGGCAAACTTCATGAACCAGTCGTTGTACATGTCCACTCACCGAGCGATGTCGGCTTTCCAACGATTCGGTTTGTGGAGATTGACGGCCATGCTGCCTCGGGAGTTCTGGTTACCCGCTAACTCTTGTTTAGGCCGACCCGCCTAATCCGTCAGATGACGGAGTTAAGACCCGGCACCCCCACGATTGCGGTGGGGACAAGTTCTCATTATAAGGCCACTTATGATCTATCGTGCAAGTTGCCTCCATCTTCTTAGGCTGGCCGGCGGCCTCGCCTAACAGTTTGTTGAAAAAGGGTCAGGGGCTGTCATCCTGAGGAGCCGCAGGCGACGAAGGATCTCGTAAGTTCTTGACTCGCTTGAGCACGGGATTCTTCGCGGAGTTTACCCTGAGCGAAATGAAAAGGATCCTTCGCTGCGCTCAGGATGACAAGCGAAGGGCTCAGGGTGACAAGCGAAGGGCTCAGAATGACATCGTGAAGCCCTTTTTCAACAACCTGCTAATCCTCCCTGTCTCGCCGGATACGGGCACCACCCGGTCGTACAGCCTCGGAGCCGGGCGGCCAGGGAAGAGTCCCCCGTCAGCTGACGGGTGACCGACGGTCA
>Ga0315280_10009574_pt1 | contig 12374 bp, 9 predicted proteins | sample YL17G06_40_MG_FD_203697 | JGI IMG/M metagenome (GOLD analysis project Ga0315280, IMG submission 203697) | Sediment microbial communities from Yellowstone Lake, YNP, Wyoming, USA - YL17G06_40 | ecosystem: Environmental > Aquatic > Freshwater > Lake > Sediment | place: USA: Wyoming | collected... | reverse complement strand
TCGACGAAGCACACAACCTGGCCGTAAAACTGGCGCCAATTAGCATCGAGGGCATGCTTCTACAAGAAGTCTCATCTGACCAGTCCACCGGATGAACGACGCACTCCACTCACAGCAACAGTATCAACCAGTCTCCGTTGAGCCTCCGATGTCCGAAGGGGAGAAGGTCAACTCTATCTCATTGCCGCTCACGTGACGAGTGACGCTGCAGCTCACAATGGATGGGCCAGAGATCGTCGCGGCTGAATGGAGTGTAGACAATACGTTCCCTTGCATCGTAATCTTGGGGGGTGTCAAATAGTAGCACTCAAGGGGATTGATTCCTCTATTCTTCTCCTGTTCATTCATCTAGTCTCCCTGATTGCCTCCCCTGGAAAAGAAGCCCAGAGAATCGAGTCCCTCGTGAAACGCCACGCTCAAACCATACTCTGATCGCTAACTAAGCGAGAGAATTGTCTCCATCACCACACACCCGCACGAAATATTCCATGCATCACAGAGGAAAAGGGGCCTATTTCTGAGCCCTTCTGACGCCTGACGCGAATGACGACGCACGAACGACGGACGACGAGGCAGGAGAAGCGTTCTCGCACACCTCTTTTTTGTGATGTTCGTGAGGTGATGAGTTGTGTTGAGGCAAAGGAAGAAACGGTTAGCGATCAGCCTGAGCGTGGGTGATTATCTTTGCGCCAAGTCGCATCGGTTCGTATTCTTGAGGTGCTTTAGCGACTTCCTGAAGGGGTCACGCGACGACGTACCAGCTGGGGACCAGTAGGCAAGATCTGGAACACATGCAATCTAGCAGGGATCAGATAGGAGACAGGGGCTTAACGCAGTCTCAAGCAGCTCCTTTCATGATCCTTTTCCGGTACTCGTCTTTCAGCTTCAGGTAAGTGGCATCTGAGATATCGCCGCGAGTCCTTAGATCTTCAAGCTTCGCAAGGTACTCGACATAGCGGCGATCGAGTCGATTGTCTTCAGGCCCGGACACATGTTCCGTCATCCTATCGTGGGATATCGTGGGATATGAGCCTTCTCTGCCAGTCTTGGTCCCTTTCTCAGACATGGATCGTCTGCGGGACTTGCGCAAGATAGACGTAATAATCAACGCACAAACGATTGCGAATGTGATTGCTCCGACTGTGACGTACAGCATTGTGTATTCAGTACGCCAAAGGGCCGTGACTGCCTTCGGCGAATCCATTTTGATGCTCACACTAGCTGAGTGACCGGTCGCACCTCCTGCCCATCCATCCAAGACGTAGCGAGCACCCAAGAGCCCGAGTACACCTTCCACAGGAACAGGATTGGCTGAGACGGTAGCCAAAGAACCATCGTCATACCAACCGGCTCCCGTCAAGTTGAAGGTCGATGTTACCAAGAGGTAGTACTGGGTCTTGTAGTTCGCTTTCACGTGGGTAACTGGTTCAGTGAGCTGAAGTGCTACCTGATTTGTCGTCTGCGATATGTCTCCAGTCCATCCTGTGAAGACGTACCGTTTTACTCCAACGGTCACTATCAAGGGTGTCGAGATCTGTGCCGTTGCCCCTGGATTGTAGCAGCCTGCTCCCGTCGAGCCGCCAACTGGAGACTCGATGTCCAGCGAATACCGACCCGACATTATTGCCTCTATCATGAAGCTGTTCTCCGCCTCTTTCCAAGTCCCATCTTCATAGCGTAAGTAGCTCCTTCCCGAAAGGTTCTTGTCGGCCACACTCCCCAACCAAGGCAAATCCCCGTGGTACTGGTACGTGCCGAAGACCGTAGTGGCACCCCTATGGGTATATTCGAGCGCGACGTAGAAATCCGCGTTGAACTTGGGTTGCTCATTGATCTTCAGTTCGACCCACCCCACGGATCTTGGAGTCACAACCCAGTTGTAAGGGAGAAGTGTTCGCTGTTTGTCGAAGATTCGGACGTTAAAAGGATACATTGGGTCTGCCGGAATATAGAACCTAGCTCCAACGAGTACATTCGATTCAGCTGGTGTGAACCTCACCACTAGCATGCTGCCTACAGGATTCAGAGATTCCCAAAGGGGTTCTGTGGAGGATTCCGCGTAGTAGTGCAGCCACTGATCACAAAGAGTGTCCGAAGCCTCAGCGCGGCCAACAGCTGAACCCAAGGCGACGGAACTGATCAACAGAATGAGAAGAATGAAAAGATACCTACTCATGCGGTATTACTCGTACTGACCTCTGATATTAGTTGGTGAGATGTCCGTCGCCCATCCCAGGACAGACCCTCCCTTCTCTTACCTTGTAGCGCAATATTGAACTATGAACGCGAACAACGTTGGACTTGCACCGATGGCCCGGAAGGCTGCAAATGGTGCGTCGTCATGCAATTGTCAAGGAAGTCTATCCTCAGCATCTTGATTATTGGAATCCTCTCGACCACACTCGTTGTTCCTGAGGCATACGCAGTACAGCATCTGTGGGGGTGGGTAAGGAAGGAGCAAAGGTATGTCACATCATCCCAATCTGTGAGTGGCAGCCAACTAGTGTCGGGCACATTCGCGTTCTCAATCGGCATATACAACCCCGGCCCAGGCAGCGTCAGAGGCGCGACGATTGCATTCACGAGCACTCACGCTCCATGGAGTCTGATATCAGATACTGGAGGCATAGGTTCGTCTTACGCGACTTCGGACATCGGCTCCGGAAACCACAGGTACACATGGACGGTGCCCGATATCTTGCCCAAGTCCGATCAGCAGGTTTGGATCAATACACCAATCGCATTCACGTTCAGTCCTGGTTTCGACTCTTCACATGAAGTTACTCCAACTCTGCTTGAATCGCAGATCGTGCCGCAGGAAATCAAAATCCGGGTCAAGCCGACGCAGCAGTTCTTTGGCCTAAATGTCGGAATATCATTGGAAAGCACAGACTACGTCAACGTCAAGATGGTCAAGGGTTCAGACAGACCAGCACTGAGCTACAAGTCAAGTACCTGGATCAGCTGGTGGATCGATCGACCACAGATCAACAGAGTGTACGAATTCTCGGTTCGAATAGAGGCAACTAATCTGATATTTCCCAGCAAGGTGGATTTCGCTCCATGGATGGAGGTGATGGCATACGAATCCCAGCGAGTCGATCAATGGTCGTCACGAGAGTGGCACGGTTCAAGCAAACCCGATCCTGACATTTCGGTCTGGGACGTGGCAATAGGAGCGCCAGGGAACGCTGACAGCAATGTTGGAATTGAGATTGCGAGAACAGTCGGATTCTGGCATCCATCGACAGCACAATTGCATACCGAAATCGTGCTCACAGGACTTCCCTTCCTCCAATCTGGACAATCGCCATACCTGTACAAGGACAGGAACGGATTGGAGTATCACTTGATTGTAGATGATGCAGCAAAGCCCGTTGACTTGCTCTGGAAAAGCGAATCCGTTCGTTCAGTGATCTTCTGGCTCAGTGAGGGTAGACACGAAATAGTTGTCCCACAGATCTTCGAAGGCGACCCTGGCATCAGATACTATTGCGAGGAGAACACGGTAGTACTGACAGGAAGTCAGGTCTCCGACTATCTGCATGCTAGGTCTTTCAGCCACGTCTTCAAGTACGTAAAGCAATTCTCGCTTAACGTCGACCCAGGCGTTGCTGGAAATCGGACGGTCGGCAAATGGATTGATGCCGGCAGCGTGGTGACGGTCAGAACAGACGCCTTGGTCCAGACGCCTCTCGGAGTCAGATACCAATTCTCGGCATGGAAAGGATCAATAGAGGCGAACTCCTCCGAGGTATCCTTCGTAATGGACAAACCAGTCAACATGACCGCACAATGGACTGCAGACTACAGTCTACCCGTCTTGGGAGGTGTTGTAGCTGCAGTCTCAGCAGGATCACTTGCTCTCGTCGCAGCAAGGCTGGCGAAGCGAACTGGGCGCAAAGTCGATTACGATACCCTTCTTCAGAGGCTCGAGACTTTGAAGGCATCAGGAGTAATCTCAGAGTCTACCTACGCGAAACTGAGATCTGAGTACGAAAGAGGAAGGAAAAAACCTTGACTCAGCAAGTCAGGCCAATCCATCGTGTTTCTGAGTTGTCACGCTGTTTCCGACCGGATCCCAGGAGCGAAACGGAAAAGACGAGAATCGTGGGTGCATTCCTTGAGCGATGCGAGTTGTTTGCGGAGAGCGAATAGGCTACTGGAGCCCAGCTAGAAATCATAGTCAGGGGAACATGAGGCGTGCCAGCGTCGCCACAACGGTTGTGAGCCCATTCCTCGCCGCAAGCTGCAGCGGTTCTGCGGGACTCTATCAGCCCTGCTCTTGGGGTTTCTTCCAGAACTCCTTTTAGCCTTTGGTAGGTCCCTTCTGAGATTGCGCCGCGACTCTTGAGCTCTTCAAGCTTTGCCAAGTACTCTACGAAGCGCGTGTCGCGCGTGACGGCCTGGAAGGAGGAAGTCACGGATGGGCCTTGTGCTTCGTTCGCTTCAGGTGCAAGCGGAGAAACGACGGATCTTGCCTGCTGTCCATCAGTAGTCTTGAATCGTGATCTCCTCCTGATCAGGTAGACTCCGGCGGCCACAATGCCCACGGTAGTGAGCACAAGTATGGTCGCGAGGCTCCCGATGAAGGCTGACAAGGTTCCGCGTGGTGCTTGTCGTAGTCCGCGTGTAGGTAGCAAGGTAAGGGACTGCATACGAGGAGGTGATGACGGTCTTCACAGGCATCACGTAAGAGACTATCGTAAGTTCAAGGTCGCCAATGTCAACACCCCGAGGCGTGCAAGAACTCTGCGCCCAATCCAGGATTTCTTTCGGAGTTTGGACTAGTCTCGTTTCCTTGGACCGGATCAAGTCCACTGAAACATGGAAACGATCACGCAGGTTGTCAAATTACCAACTCAAGGACGCCAACTCACCGCCTAAGTCAAACATACCACGGATCCCTTCTCTGTGGGGAAAAGCTAGTTTTCCTGCTTTCCGGTGCCTTCGCCAAGATGAGAGCAGGGTAGACAACCCAAGAAGCGGCTCATGTTGGCAGGGGAGGTGCGGACCGCTTACTCCGTGGTTTCCAATGCTGCTCTAAGACGTTGCATATACTCCTCTTCAAGCTTCGAGTGAATTCGCTCCGGGAGTTCCTGGTGGACCCTGAGATCCTCAAGCCTTGATAGCAGTTCAGCGTATCTCCTGGCCTCTGCTTGCGCAGATGAACTCGCGAGCTGCATTGTTGATCTTCTTCTGTTTCCCAGAAAGTAGCCTCCCACGAACACCAATCCGACCAGCGCCACTAGACCAATAGTTGGAATGTGAGCGGTGGCGGACAACGCGCCTCCGGGAGTTACGGTTGCCAGCGCCGTGGTGACGGTTACGTTCGCATACGTTACGTACACATGCGATGTCGGCGTTCTATACGTTATCTCTTCGGTGTGTGTTGTCACCCTCGTCTCGTATATCCTTGAAGTACGCCCAAGGGTGTAGGTTGTCACCCATACCCTATATGTCTTAGTCACCGTGGCCAGCGTTGTCATTGTTGTGAAGATCCTCCGGGTTGTGGTATACGGCGCCCTTGTCGTCAGCGTCGTCACTTGCTCCGGTGCACCGGACCCACCGGTCCAGGGCAAGAACGAGACAAGCACGCAACCAAAGATGATCAGGCTGAGGACGGCCCGGGCGGTTCTGAACAATCTTCCTCTTGAGAGCAAGACGGAAGACGGCCATAAATAGTTGATTGGCCGTACGTGGAAACGGCCATTGGATGCTAGCGAGAACTAGTAGCCGCATTGGTGCAACTGCCGTCTCTTCCACATTTCTTGCGCGGGAAAGCGGAACAAGAGCCCACGCCAAAGTCTCTGGTGTGCTCAGGCGCGGATGAAGCCGGGTTCACGTTCCTCCCGCAAAGTCCGGAGTTGGGACAACTTCACCATAAGGTGGCAAAGACAATGAGAACCTGCAACTCTAACCTTATGGTTCTTTTCAAGGAACAGCCTTCCGGCTTCCGATGGTGACATCGGTTCCCTGAGATTGGAGTCTCTGAACTGACTCATCAATGTCCTCCTCGAATCAGTGTACTCTGGCTCGTCGATCTCTTTTTCCAGGTAGGAGAGATCAAGCGTGTCAGTATCGTCACGCACTTGCCCGCATACTCAGCCCGAGTCGTTGTCCTGTCCCAAGGCAAACCTTTGGGCCCAACAGAAGGGCGGTCCTCGACGTCAATCTTCGATCGGCCTTCGATTCTTGTGTCGGGCAGAGGCTGTATTGCCAGTGTAGCATATTCTCCTGTGGTGAAGTTCCTCAATGCCCTACATCACCATCGCAGCCACTGCAATCGCGGCAACTGCGCTCTTGGTGGTGGGACTGTTCGTGATGAAGAGAAGGAAGAAGCATGCGCCAAGCGCACCCTACCCGCCACCATCGACCGCACCGGTCGGTCCGCCATCGCCTCGGAAGCAGCCTATCGAGAGCCCCGTACAAGAGCTTCCCAAGGAGGTTGAAACAGCCGTATCAGGTCTCGGTTCAGAGGAACAGGAAGTCCTGGGTTTGCTCGACAAGTTGGACAGATTGCATCGGAGCGGGAGAGTACCTGAGAAAACATGTGAAGAGCTTAGAGAGGACTGCATGAAGAGACTGATGAACATAAGGGCAGGCAAGACGGGCCCAGCTCCAGCTGGAAAGTACTGCATCAACTGTGGCGCTCCTGCCAACGCATGCGGCGTTCTGTAACAGGTGTGGTGCGAAGCAGTAGTCTCCTCTTGGACTGTCGGATCGCGTGAACAAAGAGCTGTTGGATTCTTCCCTGGTCGAGTCTCATGCGTTCCTGGGGGTCGTCAGGGTTGGCACAACATGTTTCTCGGTGCCCCATCCCCAGCGTACGAGGCGGCAACTGGTTGAGCTGCCTAGGTCGATATTCCGAAAGTAACAAGTACCCTTCGGCTATCGATTCTCTGTGCGCCAACCAACGTCCAGGAAGCGACCCAAACTGAAGAATGTGTGTGCGTTTCTTGCAGTGGTACTCATCTTTAGCATTCTGACAACGAATCAGACACCGATGGTATCAGGCCAAATCCATGCAGCGACACGTGAAGTGCCGTTGACTGTGAAAGTCGTTCTCATCGGATTTGAAGAGCAGTGGATAGACAAGAGCTATTTCACTTGGGGTTATCAGACTCCTGATCGCAGAGTGAACAACATATGGAACTCGAACAACTATTTGGAGACCGGTGTCGCATACAAGCTCAACTACGATCTTACATTTGTTTCACAGGACTTCAAGACTCGGCTTGTGGATTACCTCAAGAGCATAGGGGAAAAGCGAAATGACGTGAATAGATGGTTCTACTACTACGAGTATAGCAGCTCGGAGGCTATGTACGTCAAGAAGTTCTACAAGACGGACTACCTTGTGTACGATGCAGGGAAAGTCGAAGACTGGTTCTATCAGCACAGCGGAGAATTTGGCGGGCTGTCTCAGAATGGGTGGGTGCTGATACTAACCTATCTACCTGAGCTTCCAAGCTTTGCCGCCGCGCAATACAATAGCTATTGGGACAGCCTCCGTGTTCCAAGCGGGCTTCTTCCACACTACTATGGAATGAAGTTCGTAGATGCTGACCTTGGTTACAGTCTGCGCTATAGGGACTTCATGACAGGTTACGGGGGAGTGCATCGTTTATGGTTTGCAGACCTCAGCGCCGGCCCAACTTGGTGGTCACAGTGGGATGATCTCCCGTTGAACACGATTATCGAAGATCAGAAAATAGAGCTTACCACAGATTTCGGTAGACAGTGGCTGACCCAATACCTAGCAGACTACGCTTATGAGATGGTGTACAACATCGTCGCTCCGGAGTTTGTATACGACCCGATCTATACCGCGAAGTACAGATTGGTTGTGAACGTCCTTGACGATAGAACTGACGCGGAGAAGGAATCAATCCCGATTCAGACCACAATCAACCGGGACTCGATAAAGCATGCATTCGAGGACCTTGCGCCCTATGCCAGCGCACAAATTGAGCTGCAATTCGATGACGCGGAAAGATACCCTGCTCTACAGAAACTGCTAGGGGACAGCAGAAGGTACTACAACTCATACATCATTAGAGACCTGTTCCTCGACAAGTATGAATATGTTGATGAGCGTCCCATCTACAAGTATCTGCAAGACAACCTCAATACGCTTGTGCCGGAAATCAGTCGCGATGAAACGGAACTTACAGTACCCATTTTCGTCTTCGCTCTCAGCGGCGACGCACACTTCGGATTCAGCTACAAATGGGAGGTGAGCAAGGATCCTCAGAGAACGTACGGAGGCATGGCGTTTGGCGACTTGGTAATGATTGGCCAGAGTCACTTGGATTTCCACTTCGGCGACGAAGTCGGTCAAAAAGGAAAGGGCTACGGCTTAACTCAAGTGGTGATCCACGAAGCAGGTCATATGGTCGGTCTCTCCCATCCACACACCTATGGAGCGCTGCAGGATTTCGCCTTGACTGCCATGAGTTACTTCACTAATGATTATGTCTTCGGTCAGAGCGACAAAGACGCTCTCCAGAGAATCCACGCCGACAAAATCATTATGGAAACGGCATCTATGATCCAGGACACGCGGATCATGCTACAGAGCAAAGTCGCATCCCCGGATACTGAGGGGCTCCTAAGCAAGGCTCAGGATCTCCTCAAACAGGCAGACAACGAATACTCAAAGATGAACTATGTGACCGCAGTGAAGACGGTTCTGGAGGCAAGAGAATCAGCCAAGTCAGGATTCTCAAAAGCCAAGGATTTGCCCTCGGCAACCGCCCCCCTAGAAGAGAAGATACAATCATTGCAGACCCAGCTAGACGGCATGCGCACGATGCTTCCCATCTACGTCATCCTCGCGCTGGTCGTGGGCGTTGCCGCTGGATCTGCGGTTTCGTACCTCGTCCTTGCAAGGCGTATCCACCGTAAAGAAGTGCCTGGGCTTCCTGCCCAGCGAGTGGAGACTAACCTGAAGCCTCTCACGAAACCTCGACGTCATTGCAGCACGTGCGGTAATGATATACTGCCTGTAAGCGTATTCTGCGAGCACTGCGGAGCAAGGCAACCAGAACCCCAGTAATGAATGCTGAATCGACGCGACATATGCCTCAAAGAGGTTCTACGCAATTCAACAGGAGTAAAAGAAGGCCCAAAAACGGTTCCTCGGATCTTGTTAGCATGCCAAGAGTTATACAATGAATTACCGCAGTATCCTCTAGGTTCTGCGATGAAGATCGGTAGTCTACTTGTCATACTGGCTGTGGTGCTGGCGGTTCTTGGAGCAGGACTGTCATACTCGGGATACAACGAAAGTCTGCGCGTCTCGACTCTGACGAGCACCCAATCCTATACCAGCACATCCACGAAGACTATTGCCTCAACAAGAACTGAGACCAGCGTCATCACGAGTAGCAGCATCGTATCGATCTTGGACCAGGTCATCGACATCCGAGGTATCGAAGGCACAATATATTGTGGGTACTATGATTCCGTGAGCTCGTCGATCGATGCCGGGATGGTAAATGTCTCATTCAATTCCGATGGGGGTCGTGTCAGCTTTTGGATGCTCACTGAAGATAGTTATAGACAATGGACGGCCAGACGAAGCGAAGGCTGCCAAATCAATGCGGTCTCCAAGATGTACAAACCGGACTCCGTCTCGTATGAATCCACGACGAATATTCCAGCCACCGCAACCTACTACTTTGTCTTTCTTAACGAGAATAACGATCCTGTCTCGATCACGTTGCATGTTGACGGCGGAATGCATACTGAGGTACTTACGACCACAAGAGAACAGGTTGACTATTTGACTCAGGCAACTCCGTTTGTGACGGAGACCGTGAGCTTCAGCACACACCCTGTAGGGTTAGGATTGCTATTCTATTCGGGTATCGGATTGATCATCGTTGCAGGAATAGTCTTGGCTGTCAGCAGAATGAAGGGCGCTGCGCCAAGAACGGTACAACCATCAAAACCTCAACCGGCCCCTCCAGTCAGTATGCCGGCTCAAGGGCAGACAGAGGACACGCGCTATGTTCAGTATCTTGCGAAGCTTGACGAGCTTAGGAACCGCGGTGAGATCTCAAGAGAGATTTACCAGAAACTCAAGGACGACTATTGGAGCAAGCTCGAAGGGGCTCGTCTGCCAGCATCATCTCCGGTGCAGCCTCCTGAAGCGGAGCCCCCTGTAGGGAAGTTCTGCATCGATTGTGCCGCCCCCCTACCGGCGCATGCGACCTTCTGCAACAAATGTGGCACGAAGCAGTAACGACCCTGCACATGTACGTCGTGGTATTGGAGTGGATCCGTCGGCCACGGCGAGTCCTGCTCGCAAAAGCGGCACATGGGTAATAGGCCGATCAAGGAGACTCTGAAAACATCAGGTCCTGTCTCAGAGTCCACATACTCGTAACTTCGATCAGAATATGAGAAACGCAGAAGGGCAGGCCAGCTCAGGTTTCCTCATACGATTCCAACGGTCGATTCCAACGCGAGAATGGCAAGAGAAATACAGAAGACCTGGCGCTGGAAAGGGGCGTGCAAAGGCGTCGACCCGGCTCTTACGGACATAAGTAGTGGAGCGGCGATTCCGTAATTGATCTTGTTGACAACGCTTGTCGCGGGACCCAACACTCTTGCATCGGTTGCGGCCTGCCAAGACGACGAGGAGGAACGCAAGGAGGTGTTGTGGCTGCAGTCTCGGCAGGCTCACTTGCTCTAGTCGCAACAAGACGGACGAAACGGCGAGGGTCCAAAGCCGACTACGACGCCCTTCTTCAGAAACTAGAGGCTCTGAAAGCATCTGGCACGATCTCAGATTCGGCATACGTACGACTGAAGGCAGAATACGAGAAGCATGCACGAGGCTCGTGACACCCCGTGATGTCGTTTCGCGCCCACAATCGAAAAGCCTCGCCGGCTTGAAGTTCGCTATGTGCTAGCAGAACGGTCTGCATGACATCGGTCTGTATGCGAAGCTTTATCCTTCCGAACATGTAGCGCCTAACCGTTACAGGGTTGTAAGTTTGTCCTTCGCATTTCAGCCACGCTGGAAAGACGAATACGACCTAGCCGTGAAGAAGAATTCCTCGACGCGCACAATCGTTCCTGCCAAGAAAGGCAACCTCTCGGTCTGGAAGGGATACCTGAAGACCGCTGACAAGCAACTGCATTCGATGGAGGTACGCCTTGAGTACCGGGCCCGTGAGGGTCGAACCCTGTTCTACCCTCTGTTTCCGCCCGAGGTTGAATGGCAGACGCCGATCCGTCATCCCAACATACAGCCTCCTCGTCCAAAAGGTGAAGGCATAATCTGCCTTGCTCCATTTCAGAAGCCTGACAGTTGGAACCCAAAGACGCACATCGTACAGATCTTGGATTTGATTGAATTGCTCCTGCACAGTCCGGACCCTGCGGACCCGATAAATCACCCCACATGCCTTGAAGCAGGAATATGCATGATCCGCGAGAAGCTCGCGAAGATTCCCGACTCGCCTGTTGCCAAGCGAATACCACCCATGCTCATGGAGGCCGAAGGTATCATTCGAAGATACTCGCCTCGGTGGAACAAGGTCACCCAGGCCGAAATGCGAGAACGGGACCGGGCGTGGCACCTGGTCGTCGAAGCTGGAAAGGTTTTGTCTTCCGTGAAGTGACGCTGAGGCATACGGACGTTGTCATCCGTGTTCATGAGAAGGGAGGCAGTAGTTCAGGCGTTGAAAACCGTCTGCGAGGGGCTGGCGAGGTCGCCAAATGGGAGTAACGTCGAAGTCTCTGGCCTCCTTCTAGGAAGAGAATTTGCGGGCGGCCTGTTGATAACGTCCACCGTTACGGGAAAACAGACTTCGAACGAATCCAGGTCGGAACTCGATGAGAACTTCATGGCAACGATCGCGCAAGCCATGATAACGGGGGAGATAACTGAGCGCATCGTGGGCATGTTCCACAGTCACCCTGATATTGGCATCTTCCTATCTCAGCAGGACGTGCGTACACTCGCCAACTTCCACAGACTTTACCCTGGTTTCGTGATGATGGTCATAGACCCCCTCAAGAAGCCAAGGTACGAGTTCTTCAGATACGATGCTCAGACCCAATCGGCACATCTGCTTACGGTGCACGAACTTGAATAGAAGACGGCAGACAGGATGCAATACGGAAAATGTGATCATGATAGTGTCTGTGGTGAGTCTGATTCTCGCCTTCACAGGGTTATCCCGCAACTTGGGACACGCACTTCCCATGGAGAATCAAGTTTGAAGCACGCCACTGATAGATACGATCGACAGATGCGAATACCAGGCTGGAATCAGCTCAAACTGAAACGAGCGAGAGTCTTCATCGCCGGCATGGGAGCACTCGGAAATGAGGTTGCGAAGAATCTCGCTCTT
>Ga0315280_10009573_pt1 | contig 12374 bp, 6 predicted proteins | sample YL17G06_40_MG_FD_203697 | JGI IMG/M metagenome (GOLD analysis project Ga0315280, IMG submission 203697) | Sediment microbial communities from Yellowstone Lake, YNP, Wyoming, USA - YL17G06_40 | ecosystem: Environmental > Aquatic > Freshwater > Lake > Sediment | place: USA: Wyoming | collected... | reverse complement strand
TTCGCCTTGGCCTGGGGGTCGGCGGCGCCGGCGATTCCTGTGTTCAGCAGCACGCCGTCGGCGCCCAGCTCCATCGCGATGGTCACGTCGCTGGCCGTGCCGACGCCCGCATCGACGATCACCGGGTACTGCTCGTTGCCGGCCTTAAGCTGCTCCAGGATGATGCGGATGTTCCAGGGGTTCAGCACTCCCTGCCCGGAGCCGATGGGGCTGCCGGCGGGCATCACCGAGGCGGCCCCTGCCTCCTTGAGCCGCACGGCCATCACCGGATCGTCGCTGGTGTAGCACAGCACGGTGAAGCCCTCGGCCTTGAGCGTCCTGAGCGCCTCCAGCGTGCCGACCGGGTCGGGCAGCAGCGTCTTGCGGTCGCCCAGCACCTCAAGCTTCACCCAGGAGGAGCCTGCGTTGTCCAGGCCCTCCAGCAGCTCCCTGCCCAGGCGGGCGGTGCGGACGGCGTCGTCGGCTGTGAAGCAGCCGGCGGTGTTGGGCAGCAGGATGTATCGCTGCGGGTCCAAGAAGTCCAGTATGTTCCGCCCGGACTTGTCCATCAGCCGCTCGCGTCGCACGGCCACTGTCACCACCTGGCAGCCGCTGGCGGCCAGGCAGTCGCGCATCAGCTCGAATGTCGCGTACTTCCCCGTGCCGACGAACAGCCGGCTGGCAATCTCGAAGTCTCCAATACGGAGCGGCTCGATGTTCATGTGACCAGTTCGTGCCTTGCGGCCTGGCTGGCGAGCGACGGGGGAGCGGCCTACCCGCCGCCGACCAGCGTGACGATCTCAAGTTCGTCCTGGTCAGCAAGTTGCGTCAAGGCATAGCGGGCGCGCGGGACTATTGCCTTGTTCAGTTCCACCGCCACGCGGCGCGGCTCCAGCGACAACGCCTCCAGCAACTCAGCCAGTGTCAGCGCCTTGTCGTGCTCGCGGACTTGTCCGTTGACCAGGATGCGCATGGCTGCTCCTACTGCACGGCGATCAGCCCGCGCGGATTATAGGGTCCGCCCCACCCCCCGGTCAAGGCGACCGGCGCCGGCAACCGCCGCCGCAATGATGTGTGGAAAAGGCGTGCAACGGCAACTAAGCTTAGCCGCGCGATAGTACCTCTGAAAGGGCCGCCGATGATCGAACTGTATTGGAAGAACGCATCCGACCGCGTCGTGCCGGCTGAGCACGGCATCACGGCTGAAGACCTGGAGGGGATCGATGGGCCTATCAGCCGCGCACACGAAGCTGTGATGTCGCAGGTCCGCAGCGGGGAACTGGGCTACTCGCTGCTGCCGAGCAGCAAAGAATACCCCGCGGCGGTGAAGGTCCTGGCCGACCGGTACCGCGGAAACACCACCGACTTGGTGGTCCTGGGCATCGGCGGAAGCGCGTTGGGCAACATCGCGCTCCATGCTGCCCTGACCCCGTCCACTTATAACTTGCTGAGCGACCGCAAGCGCGGCGGGCCGCGGCTGTTCGTCCTGGACAACGTGGACCCCGCGATGGTCGCCGACACGCTGAATCTCTTTGGCCGGCGGCTGGCGACCACGCTGTTCAACGTGATCTCCAAGAGCGGCGAGACTGCTGAGACAGCCAGCCAGTTCATGATCGTCCGCGAGATGCTGCGCAAGAAACTGGGCGAGGGCTTCGCCAGTAGGATCGTCGCGACAACCGACGCCCACAAGGGCACTCTGCGCGACATCGCCCTGCGCGACGGCTATGCGATGCTGACCGTGCCGGACGACGTCGGCGGGCGGTTCAGCGTGCTATCGCCGGTGGGGCTGTTCTCGGCGGCCATGTGCGGCATCGACATCGACGCCCTGCTCGCCGGCGCCGAGGCCATGAGGCAGCGCGTCGAGCAGTCCAACTGGCGCGAGAATCCCGCCTGCATGCTAGCGGCCATCAAGTACATCGCCTACACCGCCAAGGGCAAGGTGGTGCACGTGATGATGCCGTACTCTAACCGCCTGTACGCCCTGGCCGACTGGTACCGCCAGCTCTGGGCCGAGTCGCTCGGTAAGAAGCTCACCCGCGACGGACGTGAAATACTCGCGGGTCCGACGCCGATCAAGGCGCTCGGCGCGACCGACCAGCACAGCCAGGTGCAGCTCTACCGCGAGGGGCCGAACGACAAGCTGGCAGTTTTCCTGGAGGTCCGCAAGCATCCGCGCGAGCTCCGCGTGCCGGATGTGTTCGGCGAGGCAGCGGGCTTGAGCTACCTGCGGAAGGCCAGGCTCTCGGCCTTGCTCAATGCCGAAAAGACAGCTACGGAATACGCCCTGGCCGCCTCCGGCCGGCCTAGCGTGACACTGAGGTTCAACGCGATCACGCCGCCGTCGGTGGGTGAGTTCATCTACCTCTATGAGTTCACCACATCGCTGATGGGGGAGCTGCTGAACATCAACGCCTACGATCAGCCGGCGGTGGAGCTGGGCAAGAAGGCGACGTTCGCGCTGATGGGCAGGGACGGCTACGAGGACCTGGCCAAGGAGATCAAGCCCTTCGCGTCGGTGGACCCGAAGTACTCAGCCTAGGCCGCCGGACCAGCGCTTGGCTGGCTCTTGATGGCGGCCTTGAGACGCAATTCCTTGATCGCGCAGTAGAGCACCGGCACGATCAGCATCGTCATTATCTCAATGGTCATGCCGCCGAAGGATGGGATGGCCATGGGTACCATGATGTCGCTGCCCCTGCCGGTGGAGGTGAGCACCGGGAGCAGCGCCAGGATCGTGGTGGCGGTGGTCATCAGGCATGGCCTGATGCGCCGCGTCCCTCCGACGATGGTGGCCTGGCGCACCTCGCCGATGCTGCCAGGCTGGTGTGCGGCGAACGACTGATTCAGGTAGGTGGCCATTATCACGCCGTCGTCGCTGGCGATGCCGAACAGGGCCAGGAACCCCACCCACACAGCCACCGACAGGTTGATGGGGTGGATGCTGAACAGCTCCCGCATGTTCACCCCGAACACCGAGAAGTCCAGGAACCATCCCTGCCCGTACAGCCAGATCAGCATGAACCCGCCGGCCCAGGCGACGAATATGCCGGAGAACACCAGCAGCGTCGTCGACACAGAGCGGAACTGGAAGTACAGGAGCATGAAGATGATGAACAGCGCCAGCGGCAGGACCAGGCGGAGAGTCCTTTGGCTGCGGACCTGGTTCTCGTAGGTGCCCGCGAAGGTGAAGCTCACGCCGGCCGGCAGCACCAGCTCGCCGCTGCCGAGCTTGGCTTGCAGGTAGCTGCGACATTCCTCGACCACGTCCACCTCGGCCTGGCCGGGCTTCATGTCGAACAGGACGTAGCCGGTGAGGAATGTGTCTTCGCTTTTTATCTCCTGCGGGCCGCGGACATAGCGGATTTCGGCGATCTGCTCAAGCGGGATCTGCTGGCCGGCGGTGCCCGGGACGAGAATCCTACCCATCGTCTCGATGCTGTCGCGCAGCTCGCGCTGGTAGCGGACGCGGACGGGGAAGCGCTGCCGGCCCTCGACCGTCGTGGTGATGCCCATCCCGCCGATGGCGATCTCCACGACGTCCTGGAACTCGCGCATCTTCACGCCGTAGCGGTCCATCTCCCGCCGGTCGGGGATGATCTCCAGGTAGGGCTTGCCGATGATGCGATCCGCGATGACCGTGTTGGCATCGACGCTAGGCACCTGCTTGAGCAGCTCCTCGATCCGCAGGCCGACCTGCTCGATTGCTTCAAGCGACGGGCCCTTCACCTTCACGCCCATCGGCGCCCGCATGCCGCTTTGGAGCATGACGATCCTGGCGGCGATGGGCTGGAGCCTAGGCGCCGAGGTCGCTCCCGGCATCTGGCCGGCCTGGACGATCTGGCGCCATATGTCCTGCGGTGACGTTATCCCCGGCCAGGGCTGCCTGCCGGGGTTGATCGCAGGGTCAAGCGGCGGGCGCCACATCCGGAAGGGCATGCCGCCCTCGTCGGGAATGAGCCGGCCCTGCGAGTCGCGGATGAATCGCCCGCGGACGTAATAGTACGCCCCGTCTGCGGCTGCGAGGGGATTGCCGTCCTTGTCCTGGGCCAGCTCTTGTCCTTCTGGATCGTATTTGAACTTGAGCCGATGGCCGGCCCTGTCGGTCAGATATTCGCTGTGGTAGTTGATGACGGTCTCGATCATCGAGATGGGCGCCGGGTCCAGCGGGGTCTCCGCCCTGCCAAGCTTGCCCAGGACAGACTCCACCTCCGGGATACCGCTGAAGGCCCTGTCCTGCTTGGACACTATGTCCAGCGCCTGGCCGATGGAGGCGTGCGCCATCGTCGTGGGCATCCACAGGTACGAGCCCTCGTCCAGCGGCGGCATGAACTCCTTGCCCAGGCCCGGTATGGCCCGGCTGCCGCCGACCCAGAGCACCGTCGAGCGGATCACGTCGCCGTCTATCCCGACCTTGCTGGCCGCGGCGGGCAGCCAGCTCATCATCCTGCCAAAGCCCAGCCAGATCGTCGCCCCGACAAGCACCACGACCGTAGGGATCGCCAGAAAGGCACGCTTGTGGGCCAGGCACCAGCCGAGAATCCGCGGGTAGTATTGCTGGAACACACGGAACAGGGCCATCACCCCGCCGACCAGTATGGCCACGAATACGAAGTTCCGCACCGCCCCGCGCTGCGGGCCCAGAGGTTCCCAGTCCTGGCTGAGCAGGATGCCCACCAGCAGCACGATGAGGGCGTTGGCCAACCATGGCGCCCGCTTCCTTATTCGCTCGGGCAGCCTGCCGCGAACCAGCCCGTAGGCTGCGAACGCCGCGGCCGCCAGGCCCGCCGCAACCACGAGGTAAGACCGCAGCGACACGCCGTAAACCGCCACAGCCAACGCAGCCGCCACCAGCACGCCGCACAGCCAATCCCGCAGCCTCCTGCCGGATACCCGCCCGGTGAACAGCACCAGCGCCCCGGGCGGAATGACGGTCAGCGCGATGATGATCGACGCAAGCAAAGCGAAGGTCTTGGTGAAGGCCAGGGGCTTGAACAGCTTGCCCTCCGGCCCGGTCATCGCGAAGACGGGCAGGAAGCCCACGATGGTGGTAGAGACGGCCGTCAGCACGGCGCTGCCGACCTCGCTGGCGGCGTGATGAACCACCTCCAGGCGAGATGCCTCTGGCGGCGCCTCCTCGAGCCGGCGAAGGATGTTCTCGCAGATGACGATGCCCATGTCCACGATCGTGCCGATGGCGATGGCGATGCCGGACAGGGCCACGATATTGGCATCCACGCCGAAGGTCTTCATGGCGATGAAGCACAGCAGCACCGCCAGCGGCAACATGCCGCCGATCAGCGCGCTGCTGCGCAGGTGGACGACCATGATCACCACGACGATGAAGGTGATCAGAATCTCCTGGGTGATGGCCGTGTTGAGCGTGCCCAGCGTCTCGTAGATCAGCCCGGTGCGGTCGTAGACGGGCACGATGGTGACGCGGCTGACATTCGCCCAGCTCGGCCAGTCGCTTCGCTTAAGTCCACGGAGGTGGGCTAGCCAGGCGTCGTGGTTGAGCACGCCGGGGGCGGCGTAGGCGGAAAAGCCGTGGTCGGCGGCGAATCGCTTGGCCTGCTCGTCGGTGATCTGCGAGTGGTCGATGACCACCTTTGCCGGCAGGGCGGGGGCGATTTCGGCGATCTTGTCCTTGACGTGCTTGATTACCTCCAGCGGGTTTCGGCCGTAGCGGGCGACGACGACCCCGCCGACGGCCTCGGCCCCGTCGGTATCAAGCGCGCCGCGCCGCAGCGCCGGGCCCAGCGTGACCTTGGCCACCTGCTTGATGCTGATCGGGACGTTTTCGTTCACCTTGATGACGCTGTCCTCGATGTCGCTGACGTGCTTGATGAAGCCCAGGCCGCGGATGAGGTACTCCACGCCGTTGAGTTCGATGGTCTTGGCCCCCACGTCGATGTTCGACCCCATCACGGCGGCGAACACTTCTCCCAGCGCCACGCCGTAGGCCCGCATCGCGTCGGGGTCCACGTCCACCTGGTACTCGCGGACGAAGCCGCCCACCGAGCCGACCTCGCTGACTCCCTCGGCCGACAGCAGCGCATAGCGGACCAGCCAGTCCTGGGCGGTGCGCAGCTCTTCTAAGTCCCAGCCGCCGGCGGGCTTGCCGTCGGCGTCGCGGCCTTCCAGCGTGTACCAGAACACCTGCCCCAATGCCGTCGCGTCCGGGCCGAGCGAGGGGCGCACCCCCGGCGGCAGCGACTCAGCCGGCAGGCTGTTGAGCTTCTCCAGCAGCCGGGATCGCGACCAGTAGAAATCCACGCCCTCCTGGAAGATCACGAAGATCGTGGAGAAGCCGAACATGGAATTGCTGCGGATGGTTTTGACCCCCGGCACGCCCAGCAGGGCCGTGGTCAGCGGATAGGTGACCTGGTCCTCCACGTCCTGCGGCGAGCGCCCCTCCCAATCGGTGAAGACGATCTGCTGGTTCTCGCCTATGTCCGGGATGGCGTCGGTGGCCACCGGATTGCGGGGCAGCTCGCCGAGCTGCCAGTCGAAGGGGGCGACTATCACGCCCCAGACCACGATGAACGCCACGATGAGTGCGACGACGAGCTTGTTGGTCAGGCAGAACCTGATCAGCCTGCCGACCGGCGAGCGCTGCTCGGGAGAAGGCTCCAGGTAGGCGTCACTCATGCCTGTGCTCTCCCGCCGGCGCCGGCTCGAGGCCCTCGTGGCGCATCACCTCGACCACGTCGCCGCACTGCGGCATGGCTGAGCCGAAATAGGGGTTGTGGACGGCCGAACCGACCTGGAGCCAGTCGGCCCCTCGGCCCTCGAAGGCCATTGGACAATGCATGCGGTAGATCGCCCCGCTGGCCGGCAGTCCGTACCGGCCGGCGGAGGCGGCCATCTGCTCGCTCAGCACCGCGAACGCCTTTCTGGCGGCCTGGATGTCCGCAGCGCCGCCGACCTCGGCCAGGGCCTTGTGCAGGTCGGTGGCGGATGCCATCCACCTTTCGTGGTCCTCGCCCGACAGCAATTTCATGTCCACTCCGGCCAGGAGCTGCTCCGCTGCCTTTGCGGCGGCAGCGGCCTGTCCCAGGCTGTCCGCGGCCAGGGCGGCCTGAATGGCGAGATAACCGTCAAGGACCTTCTGAAGTTGGCTGACGAACTCCCCGCTCACCGCCGCTGCCGTCGCCGGCTGCGTGGCCGGATACTGCATCTCGACCGTTCCGCCTCGGATGGACATCATGCTGGGCTTGGCCTGGATCTGGAGGGCGGAGTCGATCTTGAAGTTGCCCCGCGTGACCACTCTGTCACCTTCCCCCAGCCCGCCAGCGACGAGGTAATAGTCGCCGGCCCTCGGCCCCAGTGCGACCTGCCTGCCCTCGAAGGTGAGTTTGTCGCCCTCGCCGGTCTGGACGTAGACGACGGCCCGCGCGCCGGTCACCAGTGCCGCTGAGACGGGGATGACCAGTGGCTCATCGGCGGCGGTGGGCGCGGCGGCGACGTAGCCCAAAGACTCAGTCCTTACCAGGGGCATGCCGCATATGTCGCAGTTGCCGGCGGCGTCCTTGATGACCGACGGGTGCATGGGGCATATCCACTTGCCGGCCAGGTCGGGCGCCATGACCCTGCCCCCGGCGGCCACCTCGGCGCGAACGACTGCCTTGACGAACATCTCGGGCTTCAGCCTGCCGTCGGCATTGGGCACGTCCACGCGCACGTTGACCGTGCGGGTCATCTCGTTCAGCACCGGGTCGATGAAGGAGATCACCCCGGTGAACGTCTCGCCGGGGTAGGAGACGGTGGTGAACTGGACCTTCTGGCCGTAGCGCAGCCACATCAGGTCCGACTCGTATGCGTCCAGGATCACCCAAACGTGCGAAAGGTCGGCGATGGTGTATATCTGCGTGCCGACATCCACGTACATGCCCTGTTGGGCATTCTTGTGCACCACGATGCCGCCGATAGGCGCGTAGATCGTGACGTGGTCGCTGGGCTGGTTGCTTGCCTCGATCTCGGCGATCTGCTGGGCCGTCAGTCCCCACAAGCGCAGCTTCTCCCTGGCCGCGTCAAGGGTGGCCCGGGCAGTCTGGCGGACTATGCCGATGTCGCCGCCGCTTGTGTCCTTGACGGCCTTGAGGGCCTGGAGCAGCTCTTCCTGGGCGCTGAGCAACTCGGGGCTGTAGAGGTAGACCATGTGGTCGCCCTGTCGGACGGGTACGCCGGTGTAGTCGACGAACAGCCTGTCGAGCCTGCCGGCTACCCAGGCGGTGATGTACTTCAACCGGGTCTCGTCGTAGGCGACCTTGCCGACCATGCGGATGTCGGCGGTGACGAACTTGCGCTCCACGGCCGCCGTCTCTATCTGGAGCAACTTTGCAGCCTCGGCGGTGAGCGTCAGCCGTGGCGGGCCGGCCTGCCGCAGCCCCTGCTCAAGTGGGATCAGCTCCATCTTGCAGATGGGGCACAGGCCGGGCTTGGGCAGGCGGATCTGCGGGTGCATCGAGCAGGTCCACCACTGCTGCTGCTTGCCGGCGGCGGCCTGGGTAGTGGCCGCGCCCGGGGGCTGCTCAACTACAACGGGGGACAGCAGGAACCTGGCTGCGTAACCGAGCACCAGGCCGATCAGGACCGCTGCCGCCAGCCGCCAGTGCCGCGCCACGCGCCGCAGCCGTCCGGCGGTCTTGCCGTCATTCGACACCACTGTGCTATCCTCCGCACTCTATAAAGAAAGCAAGACGATCGTCGCGTGGGCCGCTCCGGAGACCAGCGCGATGACACCTACAATCTTATGCAGCCGGAGCATCAGGCGCGGGCCCAGGCCCCTGACTCGCCTAAGCGCCGCAAGGCACACGGCAAAGATGACCAGGCATAGGGTGGTGATTCCGGTGGGCTTGGCCAGACTCCCCAGCCGCAGCGCCGGCTGCGACTGCTGCTCTTTGGGCGGCTGTTCTGGCGCTCTTGCTGCGGCGAACTGCGGCAGCCGGTCCAGGTAGGCCTCGGGGTTGTCCTGAAAGGCTGACTTGCACATCTCGCAGCAGAAATAAACCCGCTTGCCCCGGTAATCGACGTAGATGTCCGGCCTGATCGGGTTGTTGGCCATCACGGGGCAGGTCTTCTGGACTGTTGCAGCTACGGGGGCAGCGCCCGTCGTCGGCGGGGGTGGCGGCCCCTGGCCCAGACACGCGGCCGGCGCCGCAGCCAGGAGCAGCACAGCGGCGCAGATGCCAGCGGCGGGTTTCCATCGGCTTGCCCGTGCCCCTCGCGCGCGGGCGCAGCAGGCCGGCGAGGATCCGATGGTCGTTTGTCCCTTCATCTGTTGCTCTCCCCTGTTTGCGGCGAGCCGGGCCCGGCGTTTAGCGCGCCGGGGCGGTCTGCGCCTCCTGACGAGAAGGTATCTCTCTGCCCGCAAGCATCCCTAGCTCAGCCAGGCGCTGCTGGCTGTCGGTGAGGGCACGCTCGTATGCAAGCTCGAACTCGAGCAGCACGCGCTGGCTGTCTACCAGGTCGGAGAAGCCGGCGGCACCTGCCTCGTATGTCGCCTGGGTGGCCTTGAGCGACTGGCGGGCCTTGGGCAAGAGGTTATCGCGATACAGCGAGACTCTCCGCATCGAGTCGCGGTAGCCGTAGGCGGCCATCTTCAGCTCGGCCTGTAGCATGTTAGACATGGCCGCCTTATCCAGCTCCGCGGCCCGGCGTCTAGCCTGGGCCTCGCGGACGGCGGCGGCATTCTTGGCCCACCAGATCGGCAGGCTGATGCCGGCCATCGCTACCCAGTCGTCCTTCGCGCTCATCATGGCCCCGCTGACGGCGGACATGTCCATCCACTCCACGCCCACCATCAGGTCGGGCAGGTAGCCCTGCCTGGCGAGATCCACTCCAGCCGAGCGCGCGGCAACCTCGCTGTCCATGGCCTGAAGCTGCGGGTTGTCGCTGACCAGACTTTCCAGCAGCGATCTCTCTTCCAGGTCGATCTGCGATTCCTGGATGCTCTGCGGTATGGGCAAGGCCGCATCCACGGGGCGGTTCAGAGCGGCGTTGAGCCGGGCGGCCAAAGGCGACTTCATGTCGAGCAGCGAGATCAGTTCGTTCTGGAGCTTGCCCAGTTCCACCTGGGCGCGGATCACGTCGGGGTAGGAGCTTTCCGCCCCCTTGTACCGCGTACGGGCGACTGACTCCAGGTACCCCATCAGGCGGACATTCTCGTCAGTGACGGCGATGGCCCGGCCGAGGTAGTAATACTCGTAGTAGGCCTGCTTGACCTCGTTGAACAACTTCAGCTTCTGGGCTTGCAGCAGGCCGAATGCCGCCTGCGCCTCCTGCCTGGCCATGTCGCTGGCAACGATCAACTTGCCCGGCCAGGGAATCATCTGCGACAGGCCCATCGTCTGCCGCATCTCCATGTCAGGCCCGGTGCCCATCTTGTTGCGCACGAAATACCGCCAGGCCAGTTGCGGGTCGGGCAGGGCGCCCATCTGCGGGATCCGCTCGAGCGCCGCCCGCCAATGGTGGAAGGCCGACTCCAGGGCGGGGTTGTTGAGGGCGGCGTAGGTGAGATAGTCCGACAGGGTGGACTTGTCAGTGAGCTGCGGAAGCAAGTCCGCCTGCGTCTGGGGACCCGACCCGGGCCCCACAGCGGTCAGCTCGGCGGACATATGCCGGCGGAACTCGGCCCGCTCATCCGTCTGCGCGCAGCCGGCAGCCAGCGCAGCGGTCACAACGATTGCCGCCGTCCGAATGAGGTGCCGATCCATCTGGACGGTCCCTTCGCCTTAGCCCTATGCAGCGGCCGACGCCTACCGCTGCCCCTCCGCGGCTATCAGACCAGTGAATGATATTGCCAGATGGGATGGAATTCCAGTCTCCTGCCACGGGTCGGGGGCATGTCCCCCTCCCGGTCGCGGCTGCCGGCAGGCCTGTGGCCTGTGCCTATGGTGCCTGTGGCGGGAACCATGGGTTCTGCCGCCTGATGCGATCGGAGCGCAAGAATCAGGGACGGCTGCGAGTTTCGCGCCGTCCCTGCTATGGTCCTCTGGGCGGTGACTTTACACACCGCCGTGAGGTTGTCCGCCGCCCCTGTCCGGGCGGCTACACAGGCGAAGGGCAATGTGAGCAGACATTGCCGCCTCTGTCTCTCTAGGTAGGATTATATCGAACTCAGCCCGGATGTCCAAGGAAATGTCGTCCCGCCGCGGCATCAAATCAGGGCTGGCAGACCGCCTGGTGCTTTGGCAGCCTGGCCAGGGCGTCAGCCAGTTCGGTGAGCCGGTCCTGGAGCCTGGCCAATGCCAGCTTGGCCGCAGGGAGGTTGCCTTGGTCCGCGACGGTCTGGAGGTTGGCTGCCGCCTCCAAGGCGTTGGGGGCGGAGAAGTTACCCACCGCCCCTTTTATGGTGTGTGCCAGTTGAGCGATGGCATGAGTGTCGCGGGAGTTCAGCACCACGCGGAGTTGGGCGAGCAAACCGGGGTAGCTGTCCAGGAACAGTTGGGAGATCTCACGGAGCAGCCCCAGGTCGCCGTCAACTCGCGCCAACGTAGCCTGGAGGTCCAGCACGTCGTTGGGCGAGCCCTTGGCGTCGTGGGACAGTGCGGCGGCGCCTGCCGCAGCCGCTTGACCGAGGACCTCGGCGATGGCCTGGAAGAGCAGGTTCGGCTTGACCGGCTTGGCCACGTAGCCGTCCATCCCGCCGTCGAGGCACTTCTGGCGGTCGCCCTTCATCGCATGCGCTGTCATCGCGATGATGGGCACGTGCCAGCCGGTGGACATCTCCCGCTCGCGGATGGCGGCGGTGGCCTGGAGACCGCCCATCTCCGGCATCTCCAGGTCCATGAGGACCACGTCGAAGTCCTCTTTCTCAAGTTCAGCCAGGGCCTCCCGCCCGTTGGAGACGATCGTGACGTGCTGGCCCTGCTTTTCCAGTATGCGGGCAGCCAGGCGCTGGTTTACCTCGTTGTCTTCGGCCAGCAGCACCCGGAGCGGGGGGTGTCGGGCGGTCTGCTCGCCTCCTCCGGCGGGCGGCTGCGGCGGGGGGGCCGGCTTGTGTTCCAGTCCAAGGACCGACAGCAGCACGTCCAGCAGGTTGGAGGCCGAGATCGGCTTGACGATGCAGGCTTGGCATCCTTGCTGCTGGCAGCGCATGATGTCGGCGCGGCGGTCGGCCGGCAGCATCATGACCACGGCGGGGGCCTTCCCCTGCACGGGTTTCATCTTGTCGAGCACCTCGTAGCCGTCCATGCCCGGCATCACCGCGTCCAGGAGCACCACCGCCGGCGGGCGGCCAGCCTTGGCGGCCTCGGCCATCAGGTCCAGCGCCGCCTGGCCATTCGCAGCCACCGTGCACTTGACGCCCCAGCCGGCCAGGGTTCCCTGTAGGCTGGAGCGGGTCGCGGCGTGATCGTCGATCACCAGCATCTCCGTGCCGTTGATCGCCGGTA
>Ga0315280_10009572_pt1 | contig 12377 bp, 10 predicted proteins | sample YL17G06_40_MG_FD_203697 | JGI IMG/M metagenome (GOLD analysis project Ga0315280, IMG submission 203697) | Sediment microbial communities from Yellowstone Lake, YNP, Wyoming, USA - YL17G06_40 | ecosystem: Environmental > Aquatic > Freshwater > Lake > Sediment | place: USA: Wyoming | collected... | reverse complement strand
AAGGGGTTGGATCTCAAGACGGCGGAGCGCTGGCTGGCGCCGAATCTCAGCTACGACCCGGAATCGCCTGCCCTCTGATACGAGAAGCATCTGCGCCATCCGGACGTTCGTGCCCTTTCCTGAGTGCCGTCAGCTCTCAGCGCCGAAACGGTCCTCGGCTTTCTTCAGCCGACAGGTTTTGACCGATCTGGCAGAATCCCAACTTCCAAGGGATCAAGTCTCACCTCCGCCGCGTGCAATGAAAATCACGCCGATAATAATCAGGACGATCCCGACCCAGCGAAGAGGCGGCACGTGTTCCTCGAGGAAGACCACTGCCAGAAAGGCTGCAAACGCATACTCAATCGCGGTGAACGGCAGCGCCAAAGGTACTACGGAGCCTACTCGAACCGCGCCAGAACCGCCCTTTCATCAACGGCGGGCCCCGGCGGCCGTGCCGCAGTAGACGCTCATTTCGGCAAGGACAATTCCGACTCCTCCAGGGAAGCCCGAAGCCTGTGGGCTCGCCTTCTGAGGAAAATCTTCGAAACAGACCCGCTCCTTTGCCAATGCGGCACCCGCATGCAGATCGTCTCTTTTATTACAGACGTGCGGGTCGTCGACCGCATCCTGCGCCATCGGAAAAGCGAGCGCTGCCAGGCGAAGGATCCTTTCGAACCCCGTGCTCCCACAGCCGCTTTTGGCAATAATGCTCAGCGTCGCAGGTAAGCCATCCGGATGCCGGCCAGGTGCCCGTCCGGTCGAGGTGTGCCCGTGTACCAGCCTTATCTCGAGCGGCGATCGCAGGACTCGGGGCAGGGAGCGAATTGCCGTGCGGCAGTCGCTTTCTCAGTGGCAGAGCGTCTGGCAATTCGCTCCCTGCCCCGAGTCCTCTCCCGATTTCCTTCCTTCTCTCTTCGGTTTCCCCTTGCGCTCACGAATAGAAATGCTTATAAGGCTCGTTTAGCTATCCCGCAAACGCACTGCAGCCAATATCGCGAGAACCGTTGTTCGCGCGATTTACTTCCCAGATCGCGGCTTCGGGGAAGTGAGGCTCGTAGTTTCCGGTTTATCCGTAATAGGTCCCTTACGTCGCTTCGTCGCACTGCTGACTCCCCAGAACGCCGTCTGGACTGTATACGCTTTGTGTTTACCTACTTACGATTAGGAAATTGCAGAGATTACTCGTATCTGAGGGCCACGACTGGATCGACTTTGGCCGCGCGGCGCGCGGGAAGGTAGCTCGCAACCAGAGCCACCACGACCAGCAGCAAAGTCACGGCCACCATCGTCAACGGGTCGGTCGCGCTTATCGCATAGAGTTGATTTTCGACCAGCCGGGCCAGGGAGAAGGACGCAAGCAGGCCCACCACCATGCCGCCGAGCGTGGCATAAAGGCTTCGCCTCAACATCAGCGTTCTCACCGCCCCAGCCTGGGCGCCGAGAGCCATCCGGATGCCAATCTCGTGCGTGCGCTGGGCCACGGTGTGAGCCACCATTCCGTATACACCGATGGAAGTCAGCAGCAGCCCCAGCAGCCCGAGGGCGGACGTGAGCAGGCTCTGGATGCGTTCGATATAAAGCGACCGGCCGACATGTTCCGAAAGCGTGCGGATGTCGAATGCAGGCAGGGTCGAGTCGAGAGCGCGAAGCTGCTCGCGAACGATGGGCGCCAGATCCATGGGCGGTCGCGCGGTGCGCACCAGCACGTTCATCCGGGGCCGGTATGATTGTGCCAGGGGGGTATACATCGTTGCCCGGGCCGTCTCACGCAGTTCCCGGTACTTCGTGTCCCGCGCGACGGCGACGACTTCGAACGCCGATTTTCCGATCAAGAGGCGGCGCCCGATGGGATCCGAATCCAGCCAGTATATTCGCGCCATGGTCTCGTTGACGATGATCGTATTCGGCGCTTTTTCCGAGTCGAGCGGGCCGAAATCGCGGCCCCGCAGCAAGGGCAGGCCGATTGTCTCAAAGAAGCGCGGCGCCACGCTGATCATGTCGATCCTTGTCGGCTCGTTTATTGGCGGGTTGGTAAAGTTCGGCGGCAGATCCATCCTTCTCCCGCCTGCTGTTACCGGCACAGAGCTTGCCAGGCTCGCCGACTTCACCCCCGGCAGCGCTGAGATCCTCTCCATGGCATCGGCATAAAAGCTCTTGCCCCTCTCCGGGGTGTAGCGCTGCTCTTCCAGGTCGAGAGACAAAACCAGCACCTGGCGCCCCGAAAATCCCACGTCGATCGACTGCAGCTTCGACAGGCTCCGCAGAAAGAGGCCCATACCCATGAGAAGGATCAGCGACATGGCTATCTGGCCGGAGACCAGGATATTGCGGAGGGAAATCCAGCGGCGGAGCGGCCGCACCGTTTCGGCCCCTTCCTTGAGAACCGGGACAAGGTCGACACGGCATGCACACCATGCGGTGACCACACCCAAAAAGAGCGCCGTCACGAGCGAGACGGCGAGGGCAAATGCAAAGGCGCGCACGTTCAGCGAGAGGTCCAGAGTGAGTGCTTCGTCCGCCGAGACCGGCAAGCCGGAGTACAAGCCGCTGGTCACCGTCGCGACGAAAACCCCGGCAGCCCCGCCCGCCAGGGAGAGCAGCAAACTTTCCGTCAAGAGCTGGCGGATCAGGCGCGTCCAGGTAGCACCGAGAGCCAGCCGGAGAGCCATTTCTTTTCGGCGCACCTGCGCGCGTGCGAGCAGCAGGCTCGTCACATTCGCACACGCGATGCCCAGGATCAAAACGACGGCCACGAACAGAACCCCGAGCGGCTTTCTCATATCCCGAACGAAAACATCGTTGCCGCCGGAAGCGGGCGTCAAGACCGCCGTCCAGCTCCCGGGGTTCCGGTCGGGAGCCAAACCTGCGGGCCATTGCGCCGTCATGCGTAACTGGGCCTCCTGGATGTGAATTCCCGGTTTGAGACGCCCCGTCAGAGCAAGCCAGCTCGTCCTGGGATCTGCCATGACTCCCGGACTGTCACCGAGATCCGCATAGTGCGGGAGCGTGATCCACACATCTTCCGGTCGGCCGCGAACGTTGCCGGTAAAACTCCTGGGGGCGACTGCGCGTACGGCAAAGTTGTACCCGTTCAGGGTTATGGTCTTTTGCTGCACCGCCGGGTCTCCGCCAAGCCATCGCTGCCACAGGCCGTAGCTGATCACGGCGCTGCGCGGCGCGCCCGGGGACTCGTCGTTCGGACCAAACCCGGAGCCGATCGCAGGCTGAACACCCAGCACGGAGAAATAATCTGCGCTGACGTATGCGCCTGGCACCCGGTCTGCCTGACCGGGGGCGCCGATCCCGAAAGTGCTCCGCGAGTAGGCAGCGATGCCGGAGAAAGCGTCGCTGCTCTGTCGCAAAGCGGCATAAAGAGGATACGAGAAATCCGCATGCAGACCGCCCGTTCCTGTGCGGGTGGCGATTTCCACGATCTGCTCCGGATCTTTCACCGGCAGAGGGCGCAACATCACGGCATCCAGCATGCTGAAAATTGCCGAGTTAGCGCCGATACCGAGCGCGAGAGTCAACACCGCTACGGCGGTGAAACCCAGATTCCTGCGCAGCATCCGCAGGCCGAAGCGCAAGTCCTGGCCGAATCGCTCCAGAGTCATCCAACCCCAGACCTCACGGCTGATTTCAGTGTAGAGAGTGGCATTGCCGAACTCGCGCATCGCGATCTGTCGTGCCTGCCGCTCGGACATCCCGCATTCCATGAGTTCGGCTGTCTTTTCCTCTAAGTGGGAGGCGACCTCTTCGGCAAGCTCCCGGTGAATACGGCGGCGCCGCACAAGGTTCCATAGCCATCTCATGATTCTATCGGCCTCATGACTCGTGTGATCCCATTCAGCATGCGCTCGAAACTGGACACCTTGCGTTCGAGCTGCTTGCGGCCCTCGGGCGTGATCCGGTATTGCCGGATCCGTCGGGCGCGCTCGGAAAGGCCCCATGCGGCCGAAACCCAGCCCGCCTTCAGCATGCGCTGCAATGCCGGGTACAGAGACCCTTCCTCGATTTGCAGAAGATCGTCCGAGGCGCGCTTGATCACCTGGGCCAAGGCGTAACCGTGCAAGGGTCCGCGCCTCAGGGTCTGGAGGATCATCATCTCCAGGGCGCCGGGAAACAGGTCGCGATTGTCTTGATTTCTCATAGGCTCCCGATACTTCTTTAGTCTATGCCTAGAGTAAACTAACCATGGATTCCGAAGCAAGTGAATTTTTTGGATCAGTCGTCTCCTATAAATTCCGGGCGTCTCGGCCGATCTCCTTGACCGAACCAGCGTCAGCATGATATACGTTTATATGACATATGATAAACACATCCATGATGGAACGGGAACTCAAGAAGGGCAGCACCGAACTCCTCACTCTTTCTCTGCTCGAAGAACGGCCGCGCCACGGATATGAAATCCGCAAGCTGATCGCGATCCGTTCCGGCGACGTCCTGCGGCTCCACGTCGCCTCGCTTTATCCTCTTCTGTACCGCCTGGAAACCCGCGGCCTGATCCAGGGCCGCTGGGTTGAAAAGGCCGGAGAGCGCCGGCGCCGCTTTTATCGGATCACTCCAGCCGGACGCAAGGCTCTGGCTGCCCAGCGGGGAATCTGGCAGCAATTCGCCGCGGCCATCAATTGCGTTACGAGGTTGGGCCATGCCTGATTGGCGCAAGATCCTCCGCACACGGCTGGAGCTGCTTGCGCTTCCCCCCGAGCGGGAAGTGGAAGTCATCGAAGAACTTGCCCGGGACCTGGAGGAATCCTGGTCCGCCGCCGTGGCCGCGGGGGCCGACGAGCAGGAGGCCATTGCCGCGGCCCTGGAGGAACTGGGTGACCATAGCCTCCTGGACCGCGATATCACGCACGCCGTCGCACCTTCCCTTCTCGGGACGGTGTCACAGGCCTGCAGGACAGGCGAGCGGAATGCGCCGTTCGGAACACCCGGGAGCAGCAACAAGGTGAAAGACTTTATGCAGGACCTCCGTTATGCAGTACGTATGATGATCAAGACCCCGGGGCTTGCCGCGGTCGCTGTCATCATTCTCGCCCTCGGCATCGGCGCCAATACGGCCATTTTCAGTGTCGTAAACGGAGTGCTCCTGAAGCCGCTCCCTTATCGCGATCCGGCCCGACTTGTGATGGTGTGGGCAAAGAATCCGAAAGGCATACCGCGAAACCAGGTGTCGGCGCCCAATTTCCGCGACTGGAAAAACCGCAACCACGCATTCGAAGACATGGCAGCCTTCACGGGCTGGGACTTCACACTGACGGGCCTTGGTGAACCGGAGAAACTAGCCGGGGTAAACATCTCGCCGAACCTGTTTTCCGTCCTGGGCGTCGGGCCCGCAATCGGAAGAGACTTCCAGAGCGAAGAGGGCCGGACGGGAGGCGCCCAGGCCGTCATCCTCAGCCACAGGCTTTGGCAGAGGCGGTTTGGCGGCGACTCTGGAGTCCTTGGGCGCAGTATTACGCTGAACGGCCAGCCTCAAGTCGTGGTCGGTGTGATGCCGCGTGATGATTCATTCCTCGTCGAAGGCATGGATATCTGGGCAGCGTCGGATTTCGGCAATTTCCGTGAAAACCGCTCGGCCAATCTGCTGCAGGTCGTTGCCCGGCTGAAGCGCGGCATCGCCCAGGACGAGGCTCAAGCGGAGATGAACGCCATTGCAGCCCATCTCGCCGGCGAGTATCCGAAGACCAACAAGGACTGGGGGGCGACGGTGATCTCACTGCAGGAGCAGGTTACCGGGGAAGTCGGGCCCTCACTCATGATTCTGCTCGGCACCGTGGGCTTGGTGCTGCTGATCGCCTGTGCGAACGTCGCCAACCTGCTGCTGGCCCGCGCGATTTCTCGCCAGAAGGAAATTGCGGTGCGGGCTGCTCTGGGCGCGAGCCGCGGGCGCATCTGCAGGCAACTGCTGACCGAAAGTATCTTCCTCTCAATCGTCTCCGGCTTCCTGGGCATCTTTCTGGCCGGATGGGGGATCCACTTTCTCCTGAAGCTGAAACCGGAGAACCTGCCGCGTTCCACGGACATCGGCATTGATCTCACAGTGCTGGCCTTCACCCTTCTCGCAGCCCTTTTCACAGGACTGCTGTTCGGCTTCGCGCCCGCCATGCATGCCCTCTCCGTAGACCTGAATTCGGAGCTGAAGCAGAGCGGGCGGCATGCGGGCGAGGCGGGACGGGCATTGACGCTGCGCAGAGCGCTCCTCATTGCGGAGGTGGCGCTCGCCGTGATTCTGCTGAACGGCGCGGGCTTGCTGATCCTAAGCTTCTTGAAACTCACAAATGTGAACCCGGGCTTTCAGGCCAAGAACGTTCTGGCGATGGACGTATCTCTCCCTTCCTCGAAATACCAGTCTTCTTCGCGCCAGGCGGAATTCTTCGACGACCTCCTGCAACGGCTCCGGATAATCCCCGGCGTCGACTCCGCGGCTGTGGTATTTCCCGCTCCCCTTGCCGGTGGGGTCGGATTCCTGCGCTTCGGATACACGATCGAAGGCCGAACCGCGCCGGCCACGGGGCAGTCTGATCGCGTCTATGTCCGCTGGGTAAGCCCGGAGTACTTCCAGACAATGGGAATCCCATTGCGCGCCGGCAGGAGTTTCGATTCAAGGGACGGCACGGGCTCACCGCTGGTAGTAGTGATCGACGAGACACTGGTAAAGCGGGACTTTGCGTACGAGGATCCGATCGGGAAACAGGCCATGACTAGTTTTGGGCCGCGCGTGTGGCGTCGGATTGTGGGCGTCGTCGGGGGCGTCCACCAGACGGCGCTCGACAGCGACGCCGGACCGCACGTCTATCTTCCCTATCCCCAGATGCCTTTGAGCGGCATGACCGTCGTGGTCAAGACGCGCACCGATCCGCGGGCGTTGGCCGGGGCTGCGAAAGCTCAGGTTTCCGGCATTGATCCCGATCAGCCGGTCTCCAACCTGACGCCCATGGAGGAGCGGCTTGCCAAGTCGGTCTCCTTCAGAAGATTCAGCATGTTGCTCCTGGGATTGTTTGCGGCGCTTGCGCTCCTGATCGCAGCCGTCGGCGTCTACAGTGTCATGATTCACTCGGTCAGCCGGCGGACCCATGAGATGGGAGTCCGCATGGCGCTCGGAGCACAGCCAGGCGATCTTTACCGGCTGGTGATCGGCGAAGGCATGTTGATTGTCATGGTTGGCGTGGGCATCGGCGTCCTGGGAGCCTTGGGCCTGACGCGGCTGCTGACCGTCCTGCTCTACGGTGTGCGCCCGCATGATCCGTTGGCAATGTTGGCATCGGGAGTTGTCCTGGCCGCTGCCGGGATGGCGGCCTGCTATTGGCCCGCCCGGCGCGCGACGCGCGTGGACCCCACGCAGGCCCTACGCAGCGAATAACCCTCACCCGCCGTTACCTCAAACCCGAACAACGCCGACGAATCGCCGAACGTTGCGAGAGCAGTGGTTTAAGCCAGAGCGAGTTCGCCAGGCGTCACCGAATATCCCTCTCGAGCCTGCAGCGATGGCTGTCGGAGGCGCGCAACACGCCCAAGGAGGTCGCGGCCGTCGTGTTCCGGGAGGTCACAGTTTCTCCGCCACCGGCTGCGGCTTCGTCGCCCGGATGGGCGGTCGAGGTCCTCGACCGGGACGAAGAACAGGGAAAGCAAAACTGCCGGCAGTCAGCCATCAGGTAAATCCTCGGAAGTCTGAAGTTGCAAGCGTCTCCGCCAAACCTTGGCTCAAATCGGGTTGCGGCAGTTAGATCTATTGCGGCCCTGAGGCCGCGGGAGGTCTACTGCACGCCATGCACTTCTGCCACCAGCCGATCAGCCCCTGGCCCTGTGCGACCGAGGCCTGCCTCTTTTCGGTCGAGGATACCGGCGCGGGGACCGTTGCGGAAGCGCCGGCTGTTTACAGGCCAAGACATCCCGAGCGCACTGGGTTTTATTAGCTGTTTGAGACCCACTTCGACAGTTATGTCCGGTCGTATGAAGAACGCTTCGAGCCCCGCTCGGGACCTTTGCGCCCTGTGGTCGTGCGGTCGGTAGAGGAGTTCCTTGACTGCGGGCGCTTGCAAGGAGGTTTTGCCCGAATTCGGTGTCCAAAGTGCCGCGACGAGCATCTCTTGGCGTTTTCATGCCGCACCAGGAATTTCTGCTCCAGTTGCCAGGCCAAGCGCTCCGTGCTCTTTGCCGAAAAACTCGCCACGGAAATTCTCGCTGCCGTACCCCACCGGCACTGGACCTTTTCGATCCCGCGCGTCTTGCGCGGCCTCGTCGAGCGCGACCGTCCCGCTTTGCGGGACTGTCGCAGACGGCCTATGCCGCGATCCTGAAAACCTTCCAGGCACTGTTTGACCGCACCGATGTCCGCCCGGGCAGTGTCGTCTCTCTGCAGACGCTTATCCCGGATGTGGGACAGCATTGCCAAAGGTACTATGGAGCCCACTCGAACCGCGCCAGAACCGCCCTTCCATCAACGGCGGGCCCCGGCGGCCGTGCCGCAGTAGACGCTCATTTCGGCAAGGACAATTCCGACTCCTCCAGGGAAGCCCGAAGCCTGTGGGCTCGCCTTCTGAGGAAAATCTTCGAGACAGATCCGCTCCTTTGCCAATGCGGCACCCGCATGCGGATCGTCTCCTTCATTACAGACCCGCGCGTCGTCGACCGCATCCTGCGCCATCGCGAAAGCGGGCGCTGCCGGGCGCGGGACCCGTTCGAGCCCCGGGCTCCTCCGCAGCCGCATGCGCACTCCCCCCAATAATTCCCAGGTTGCCGAATGCGCTCCGGCTGTCGGCCAGGCATTGGTCCAGTCGAGGTCTGTCCGCGCGCTGGCGAAATCTCATGCTGCAGGCGCTGGAGCTGGGACGGGCAGCGAATTGCCGCGCCCTCCGCCTCCCAGAAACCCACTCTTGCCCGGCAATTCGCCGCCTGCCCCTCATTCCCGCAACATCCACTCCCTTGCTTTCCTGCTTTTCCCTTGTGTCCCCGGATAGAAATGCTTATATAAAAACACTTAATGAGCGACGAGCGTGTGTCAAAGGGTTGCTCCACGTGCAGGAATTAAACGATCGGGCTCTAAAGTGTTATCCTTAGACGACGCAAAATGGAAAATCTTCTCAACAAAATGTGGCGGACGGTCGCACACAGTGCAACTGTGGTGGCTGTTGTCTTTTGCAGTGAAGGTGCGTTGGGCCAAGGAGAGAAGCAAGCCATGGAACTCAACACGATTCTGATGGAATCCACCTTCCGCCTGGAGGGACGAGGTTCCCAAGGAACAGCTTTCGTTCTAGGAAGGCGATATCCGAAAGAACCCACAAAGGCACGATACGTTGTGGTGACAGCATCCCACGTTCTAAAAGAGATACAGGGGGAAAGCGCAACGATCGTTCTTCGACATAAGACCACAACGGGCAAATGGGAGCGTCTGCCGTTGACAGTCAAAATTCGCGATAAGGATCGCCCCCTATGGACGACACACCCGAATGCAGACGTTGCGGTTATGTACATCCCCATCCCGAGTGGTGTCATTAAGGATCTCCTACCAACCACACTACTTGCCGACGACAATGTTCTCGCGGAGTTTGAGGTGCATCCTGGGGATGAACTTAACTGCTTGGGTTATCCTTTTGGTGCTGAGGGCAACGAAGCGGGATTTCCAATCCTTCGTAGCGGGAAAATCGCATCCTACCCCTTACTGCCCACAAAAGATACTCGCACGTTCCTATTCGACTTTCGCGTATTTGGAGGTAACAGTGGCGGTCCCGTCTATTTTGTCCAGTCAGGGAGAACCTACAAAGGTGCGTTGCACGCAAGTACTATCCAATTCATCATTGGTTTGGTTAGCCAAGAGGTTTTAGTGACTCAAAGGATCACAGAACTGTATGGTAAGCGAGAGCAAAACTATCCTCTGGGGCTTGCAGAAGTAGTCCATGCGAGCTTGATAAGAGAAGCTGTTGAACTTCTCCCTTCACCAGAATGAGTTTTGTGACCAACCCACCCGATGTCACTCGGCCGCGCAGCTCGCCCATAAAAGTACGTCCTGTGCCCGTTGAAAAGTTGTCCACACCCCCTTCCTTGACCATTTAAGGTGAAATCTCTACCGGTCTTTGAGCCGCGGGTTTGCGTTCTGGCGGAGCTTCTTCTTGCACCAGCTGCGCCAAGGTGACATTGCAGCATCCTTAGCAGCATGGGAACGAGCGTTTGTCGGTAGCATCGCATTGGTGCATTTTCACTTTTCCCAGGAGTGTTTTCACACATCAACATTCGGCTGCTTCCGGAGTGTCGCTATCGACCTAATTGGCTGACGAATTCAATTGCGAATCGACTCATGAGCTTGCGGTAGGCGCTTTTCGCGTCCAACCGAAGCATCGGACCCTCTCTGCCGTTGAAACCTTTTGAGTGAAGGACACCTCTGGTTCGTGAGTCGACCATTTGAATACGGACAACGGCGTCTAATTGGCTTGGTGCGAAATTCTCCAACTGCACGCCCACCCTTTCCTCCCTTACGCTCAGGCATCTACCAACGACGACATACTGGATATCGAGCGTCGCGGCCGTTCGGCAGATCTGTGCGAGATCGTTCACACTGGATTGGGCCAGTTGCTCTTTCAGAGCCTGCGGAAGTTCCGAATGTAAGATCGTAGCGAAGCGGTCCGACTGCATTAGTGCTCTTTCCAATTCTTCCAGTGTAATCTCGGCCGGCCAATTGGAATTCGAATCGTCACCGGCAACTACAACGACCTGTGGCTTTCTCGATGGAAGATCTTTACTCTCTGGTGGTTTATATACAGATATGGTAGTGCTATCGTCGGCTTGACCACCGGCGTTACGAGCGGTTATATGATACGTCCGACTCATACTTGGCTTTATTTCCCGAGACCCGACCAAAGGAACAGAGCCAAATTCTTCTAGCTCTACCGAATTGGTCCGCTGTGCGCTCCACCAGAGCACGCTCGTGCCACCCATTTCGACGCTGGAGGGCGATGCTGTAAGTTTAACTGTTGGCAGCGGGTGATAGGGACTAACGATTATCCGATCTGACTGTTGTCCCGCGCGATTGATTGCCGCGATTTCGTACGTAGCCAGATCATCCAGATGAAGCCAGCGGGCCCCGGAAAACGACACTCGCACTGCGCCAGGTTCGATCCCGCTGATGAGCACGTAGTCAGCTCCAGGAGCATCCCAGCGTAGTTGAAATTGCTCACCCGCCACAACGGTTGCAGGTTCAGTCCAGATCTTGACGTGAGGTGGACGAAGAACAGCTATTTTCACTTCGTCATTTGCAGTCAGTGGGACACCAAGAATGTCGACAACCGTACTTAAAACTTTGCCCCACCTTCTTACTCCCTCGGCTCTAACAGTTGTATCGCCAAGAATCTTGCGATGTACTGATCCGCTCATCTTCGAGAAAACTTGTGGCTCACCGTCATCGAACCGGAAGGTGACAAAATCTACGTTTTTAGCTTCCCATTGGATCTCAATATCCTCGCCTGACAGTACTGTTGTTGACGTAGGTCTTAGCTTTACGTACGGTGTTTGTGTCAGCCAATAGATTCCACCTACAAGAACTGATGCGATCGTGATCCATGCTGCAATACTGCCGACGTTGAGACGAGAGGCCATGGGTCTTACTCCATAGCAGCACCCTGGAAAGGGTTGAAACATGATCTCCCAGATCGAAGGTGAGTGTCAAAAGGAAAAGTTGACCATTTAAGATAAAATCTGGTATCTATCCCGCCATTCTGTAAGCAATGACTGCGAGACATCGCTATTCCTTGTTCGATCCTTTCATCCGCCTGAGCGCCTGGAGGATAACCTGCGAAATCGCCTGCTTCCGAACTTTTTTCTCTTCCTCTCCCAATGGCTTGTATTTCACCTTGACCTTGTATCCTCGCACTGTCTCCTCTTTGCTGAGCGCTTGAGCCTCAATCTCATCCAGGTGAGAGATAAACTCTTCTGGGACAAAGAAGAAGACCTTCTTGATGTTCTCATCGCCTAGTTGCGCTTTGACGAATTCCCTGATCTCCCTTATGTTTTTCCTGTCCGAGGACAGAAGGATCACCTCGTCGTAACCTCCAGCCAGGCATTTTTGAATATTCGCGAGCGTTACCGCGGCATACGCCCCGCGCCAGGCTATCCTGCCTGTCCCGACCACACCGAGAAGCGCTTGCTCTTCGACCTGCTCAAGGTCGAGAAACGGATCGGCGTCCTGCTCACGGAGAGTTTCGCCATGATCCCTGCCAGTTCTATCTGCGGCTTCTACTTTGCTTACCCGGAGGCGAGGTACTTCGCGGTGGGCAAGATCGGACTCGACCAGGTTGCGGACTATCCGGCTCGGAAGGGGTTGGATCTCAAGACGGCGGAGCGCTGGCTGGCGCCGAATCTCAGCTACGACCCGGAATCGCCTGCCCTCTGATACGAGAAGC
>Ga0315280_10009571_pt1 | contig 12383 bp, 11 predicted proteins | sample YL17G06_40_MG_FD_203697 | JGI IMG/M metagenome (GOLD analysis project Ga0315280, IMG submission 203697) | Sediment microbial communities from Yellowstone Lake, YNP, Wyoming, USA - YL17G06_40 | ecosystem: Environmental > Aquatic > Freshwater > Lake > Sediment | place: USA: Wyoming | collected... | reverse complement strand
CTATTGCAGTATCGGTATGTGGTAATAACCACGTTACTCCGCGGGCACAACAAGAAGATTCTGTGGCCTGTTCGTGAGCAAATGAGATGTATTCATTGCCAACACCGGTGGAGACAGCATATTGAATCTCATCCAGTGAAATACTTGCCCTGGCTGCTGCTTCGGTTAACGCTTTTTGGGCAACTGGCAAAGCTGGTGCTGTACCCTGTGGGACGATTGAATAAGAGAGAATTTCATTCTCACTCAGTATTACAACCTTGGTATTTTCTGCACCAGCGTCAACCCCGGCAGTAATCATATTTTCTTGACGTTGGTCTGGATCATTTCTATAAATGCCTCTATCCTTGTTCTAAGCATACCTTCGTTGGCAAAATGATACTCCCGGCTGAAGCTTATGTAAGGAATTCCGGCCTCGCCGAGCTTCTTTTTCATGGCAAAAAACCTGTAATCAAGCGGGAGAGAATACAGCTGCCTGAGCTCGACAATTCCATCTACATCGTATTCTTTAACCCATTTTGTAAGCTGTTCTGCCTGTTCGTTCCAGTTGGCCATGCGTGAGATTGCCGGCTTATTTAAATAACGCTTGGCTAAAGCCTCCCAGATATTATCTGAGTTGGAATTTACAGTGTCCCAAAAGTACTTGGAACCGGTATCAAAATCATCCATTACTACCACAGCCCCTGCCTTCTCTGCGAGCTCAACGTAGTCGGGATGGTCCAGATATTCGCTGGACATCAGCAATCGTGGTTTTGTTCGTTTCAAGGGTGCCTTACGATCTTCCAGGTAGGGCAGTAGGGACTCTAGCTCCTTGTTGAATTCCTCCCTCGGCATTACCCTGGCTGCAGTGGTCAACCCCAAAGCTTCAGCTCCAGTAATAGGAGGGGTAGCCCTCTTTCTCATTTCATATACTTTCATGAGTAGGCTTCGCATGGTATTATATATCTCAATCTGTTGACGCAATTTCTTTTCGCTGATTTTCACACCAGCCAGGTCTTCCATGGCTTCTTTAAAATTCAAAACGGATTTGACCCACATGAGAGAAGTATTAGCATTGCTGACATGAGGAAGATATATCATGTAAGTAAATGCTGGCTTCTTTATTGCCAGTAGTACATCCAGAAGACGTTTAAAATCATCATCTAATTGGGTGCCAATTACGCCGTCAAGAAAATTCAAATCACCATTCAACACTGACTCAAGAACATGCGAGCAATAGCGGCAGGTCATTTCGGGACGGTAGGCCCCGGCCAGTGGAGCAGCTTCTTGCCATGTGCCTGTAATACGCCAGGGCAGCATTCCAGCAGCAGAGATGATCTCCTCAGGAACATACGAACATAGCAAGCCCAATACTTTCTTGTCTTGGCTCTTCCACTGTCGAGCCCATTTGGCTCTATTTTCAGGCTTGTTACTGTCGATCAGCTTCTTTAATTTGTCTTCCATACCTTCCATAGTCTTTGTCTCTTTCACATCTCTCATTTGCTTCAGGTACGGTTTTTCTTTCTTTCTAGGCATAGATCCACGAAGTCCATCAGCTTTGAGTTGAAATCCTTCTCATCATATATACTGCTTTCCAGCATCCTACCCTCAATTTGGAGTGTAGGGATCCCAAGCTCAGATTCTGCAGTATCGGCTACTATCTTGCCCAAGGCATTTGTGACAGGGCAACCCCATTGGAGGAAATATATTATTCCATCTAGATGAAGGTCTCGACATGAATTCAAGTGTGTTTGTACCCATGCATCACCCACGCGGCCCCAAACGAAATCGACCTGTCTGGCCTCTTCCTCTAACGGAGTGAGCTTTCTGCCTTTCCATGGATCGCCCCAGATAGACTCTCGCCCAGAGAACCAGCCATTGTAGATTGTCATCTCTGCGGCAGGAATAGACACGCCCATATTTTCTAAGAAGCTGAAGGGATCTGCATAAAAGGGGCCGGCTACAGACCATAATAAACGTAACTTTTCTTCAGGTTGGGCAGCACCTAGGCCTTTATCAACCCGCTCAGCGACTTCATCAACATACATGTGCATGTATTCAACTGCCTTAGCAGGATCAGTATATAGAGATGCGGGGCGAAATTCACGGAAGCTTTCCCTACCGCTCAGGGGGCAGGGGATTGCTGCTTTCAATTTCCATAATCTTTGTGCCTGCTGCACGTACTGCCGCTCGTAATGTTGGTATTCGATTTCCAAGTCTGCGTTATATTTGCAGCCGGGCACCTTAGCTTCCACATACTCGATCATTTCCCCTAGTTGATCAGTCACATACTTTAGTTGCTCATCGTCTTCTTTTCCACGTGCCTTGAAGTTCTTAAAATGGCGATCAAACTGAAATGTGGGGATATCAAGGATGTTGGCCACAGTCAGATATGCCATTAAAATCGGTATGCATTCGAAGTTCGTTGTAGCTATAAAGCTTGGCTTGGGAAAATCCCCCCTTAACACCATAGGGATAAGAATAGAACAGCGGTCACAGGTATGCTCAGGCATGCCCTCCCGCCGGACCATATCAAAGTATCTGGTGGCATCCTTACCGTGTGTCCTATCAGCAGCCATTATCGCATCCCATGGTACGAATCCGAGAGATCTAGTAAGCGGTCCCGTATTCGTAGCGACACCGAAGGGCTTTCCTGATTTAACGGCCTCTAATTGCTCGATACGGAAATCACGTTCCAGTTCATAAAGCAAGACATTGGATTTGGGTTTAGAGGGATCGGGATTATCCTTTATCCTCTGTATCCTTCTTTCACATCTTGCGACCTCAAATTCTAAATATGATAGCCCCCCCTTAGTATCTGCGGACATTGCTTGTTTGCTCCTTCCTGAATTTGCGATTTTTATTCGCTATACGGAAAATAGATCTCGACTCTAACCATCTGACGACGTATGGGTGGCCGATTGCAGTAGGTACCGTCATTTGTTATGCTGACATCAGCCAAGCCATCTTTTTCTTCTCTTATAATGCTTTACGTCTTTAAAGCTCCTCTGCTGGCCTACTTCAGTCAAGCCGAGATAGAAGTGTTTTATATCTTGATTATCCCTTAATTTAGCCGATGGCCCATCCAGGACTATCCTGCCGTTCTCCATAACATAGCCGTATTCAGCAATTTTCAGAGCAGTAAAGGCATTTTGTTCTACTAGTAAAATTGATACTCCCAGCTCCTTGTTAATTCGCTTAACAGCGTCATAAATTTCCATGACAGTCATGGGTGCAAGCCCCAGAGAAGCTTCATCCATTAAAAGGATTTTAGGGCGGGCCATCAAAGCCCGTCCCACGGCTACCATCTGTTGTTCGCCACCTGAGCAGTATCCACAACGCTGATTTCTTACCTTCTTAAGGGCTGGAAACATGCTATAAACCATTTCAAGGTCTGCTTTGGCTCCTTGTGTTCGTATATGTGCACCAGCCATAATATTTTGCTCTACCGACAGGTGTTCAAAAACTCTTCTACCTTCTAGCACCTGAATAACCCCAAGTTTGGCTATTTGTTCTGGGTTTCTGTTCTCAGTATGTTCCCCATCAATTGAAATAAATCCTGACGTGACCCTTCCTTCTTCACTTGCTATCATGCCTGATATCGCCTTCAGGGTGGTAGTTTTGCCAGCACCGTTAGCACCTAATAGAGCTACGATTTGCCCATCATTCACCTCGAGCGAAATACCTTTTACCACCAGGATGACCCCTTTGTAGGTTACTTCAATTCCAACGACTTCGACTTTCATAGCTAACACCTATACTTGTGGTACAGTTCTAACTTTGATATTTGCAGACACTGTAGCCTTTGTCCCGTCGGCATAAGAAAATACCGCTTCGACAGGGATTATCTCCACTCCATGATATATTGCCTTTGCCATGTCTCCATATTTGTTGTACATATATTCTCTTCGCAGTTTCCTGGTTCGTGTTAATTCTGCTTCATCAGGATCGAATGGCTTATGGAAGATTGCGAACTTCTTCATCCTGACCTCAGGTGGTAAACCGTTATTTACTCGCTGAATGTCCTTAAGTACTAACTCGGCCACCTCATCTTTTTGGGAAAGATCAACCATTGTGGTAAAGGGGATATGATTCTTTTCCGCCCACTTACATGTGCTGTCGAAATCAATGGTTAATAGTGCCGCTGTGAAATCTTGGTTCTCACCTAGCACCCAACAGTCTTTGATATAGGCGCCGAACCTCGTCTGTGCCTCAATAGCCTGGGGTGAATACTTATGTCCTGTCGAGAGTTGAGTTAACTCCGAGACACGGTCTATGAAATAGACATAGCCGTCCTGGTCTATATACCCCGCGTCACCACTGTGATACCAGCCGTGAGCATCTATAGCTTCTGCAGTCTTATCAGGTTTATGATAGTATTCCTTGAACCCGTGTGGCCCCCGAATCATAAACTCTGCATCGTCTGAAAGTCTGACTTCTGTACCGAAAACTATTGTTCCCACTGTCCCAATCTTGATAGGTTCTCCATGCCTTTGTGTGGTGATAAAAGGAACCTCTGCTGAGGCATATAATTCCCTTAAGTCTAAGCCTACGGCACGCAAATACTTGAAAGTGTGTTGCCCTAATATAAATGAACTATTAAGTGCGTGTTTCAACTTCAATAATCCACTTTTATCTAGGTTGGGCCTGAACGCCAACCACCAAGCTATCCATCTTAAAACTCTCCAGAAAAGTGTCGGCTTTTTCCCTTGATTCTCAAGTTCAACTATTTTGTAACCAATAGGCAAAGCCATGTGAAAGATGGTTCTCTTTAAGAAACCACTTACGTCGACTCTTATACGCATCCTAGCAGCTATTTCTTCGTAGAACCTGGGTGTTAAAATCTGGAATGAAGGCCCGATTTCTCTCATGTCTTGCTCAAGTGTATCTGGACTCTCAGGAAAGTTGATTACAGCCCCCTCTATGAGATTTGGAGCTGAACCAATCATAGGCTCACCCACTGCAGCAAATTGCACCATAGACGGGCAGTTATCCGCAGGATTTAAAGGAAAATAGTGATTCATAATTTTTCTCATCGAAATCTGCTCAGTGTGTGTGCGAACCACTCCTTTTGCAGCTCCGGTTGTACCGGAAGTATAGTATATATTGGAAATGTCATCTGGCATAACTTGCGTTATGCATTGTTCAAAATGATCAGGATGTTCCCTCTCCCATTCTTGTCCCAATGCAACTACTTGTTCAAAGCCAATAATCCAAGGATTATTTTTATAAAGAGGATTGCTCATACCCTTTGGTTCCCACCAGATCACACGTTCTATCAGAGGAACTTTGCTTTTAATCGTCAACATTTTATCAACCTGTTCCTGATCCCTGACAATAATAAATCTGGATTCTGAATCCGTCAGGTAGTAAACTACTTCATCAGGCAGAGCATCAACCCAGATACCTAATACTATTCCACCTAGGCCATATAACCCATAAGCAGCACAATAGGTTTCAACCTCGTTATCTCCCAGGAGGCATACTGCATCACCCTTTTTAAAGTCTAAGCTTAGCATTCCAAGTGCGAAATATTTACTCTTTTCGTAGCACTCCTCCCAACTATACTCGTGCCAAATACCCTGATCCTTCTGGCGCATGCACACTCTATCACTCCACATAAGGTAATTTCTGTGCAGATATCCCCCTAGCGTGTCGGGTTCAATATCTATAGCTTGAGATTTAGGCCTTGCCATATTCATCTTTCTAATTTCCTAATCCATTTGTCCAAGGTAAGCTTTAATAACCCTTGGATCCTGTTTAATATCTCGAGGTATACCTTCTGCAATTTTGTAGCCAAAATCGAAAACTATTACCCTGTCAGATATATCCATGACCACTCCCATATCGTGTTCAACAAGCACTATGCTCTTAACACCTTTCTTTAAGAATTCGGATTGATATCCAAATTCCGTGCCCTCGTAAATGTCAAGCAGAAAGCGAGTCAGATCTTCCTTTTCCTCCAGGTTCATACCGGCCAAAGGCTCGTCAACTAAAAGCACGTCAGGTTCCAGAGCCAGAGCTCGCCCTAGTTCAACTCTTTTCCTCAGACCGTAGGGCAGGTCACCGACGATGCTATTTCTTATCGGCTCTATTTCGAGGAAGTCAATGATCTCCTCAACCATCTGCATTTGCTTAATTTCATCCTGCAACCCCGGGCCAAAATATAACGCTCCGCTAATGACCCCTGTTTTTAGAAATAAGTGCCTGGCTGCTCGGATATTATCCAAGGTGCTCAAGCCTGTGAATAGCTCAAGATTCTGAAAAGTCCTGCCGATACCTAGGGCTGCTATTCTGTATGGAGCAAGCTTAATAAGGTTCTTGTTTTTATAGAAGATCTTTCCTTTTTGGGGTTTATAAAAGCCGCTGATGCAATTAAGCAGGCAGGTCTTGCCCGAACCATTAGGGCCGATGATAGCAAGGAGTTCATTTTCCTTGATTTGCAGGCTGACATCCGACAAAACCCAAGCACCGCCAAATCCTAAGCTCAGGTTGCTCACGTCTATTTTGGTCGTATTATTCTCTATTGCCACCTTGGTTCACCCGTTTTTTGTGTTAGCGGTATGCCCATGGCCATAACCGGACCGATGCTTTGATAAGTTCCCACCTGTGGGCTAAACCCCTGGGTTCAAAAATGATGAATAGGGCAAGCACCAGCCCAAATAATAGGTAGGGCAGGCTAATCGTTATTCCTTCTGCCAGCGCACTGGTTGGAGGTATTAACTCGCCTACGATCGGAGATATAACGTAGGAAAACTCTTTTAATCCCCTTACGAATATTGCCCCCAAATAAGCACCGGTTATTGTTCCTACGCCTCCAATAAGGACTATGCCTAAGTACCATATGGAGTCAAATATTGTGAAATGTTCCCACGTGGCATAGCCGATATAACCAACCCAAAATCCACCGGCAATACCGGCGTAAAAGCAACCCAAACCAAAGGCTAATAACTTGTAGCGGAAGGTGTTGATTCCCATGGCTGCCGCAGCTATATCGTTGTCTCTGATCGCAACAAAAGCTCGCCCGACCTTAGTCCTAGTAATATTTTTTGCAAGGAAAGTCATGACGATCAAGAATGCTAGAACTATGTACCAGTAGCTCTCAGCATGTGCAAAGGCAATATTACCTATCGTAACCGGAGGTATATGAATGCCGCTATCGCCCTTAAACCACGAGATAATTATATAAACGATGATAAACTGGCCTGCCAGGGTACTCAGTACCAAGTAAAAATCCTTGACCTTTCCTGAAGGTAGCCCGAAGAATACGCCAACCACGGCAGCAATAAGAGCTCCAATAATCAAGGCAAGGAAAAAATTCATGCCGCCGCTAACCAAATTAGCTGTGGTAAAAGCCCCGATCATCATGAAAGCGGCATGCCCCATTGACCATAAACCACAGTATCCACTGAGCAGCATCAATCCTATGGCAGAGATAGCTGTGATTCCAAAGTACACCAAAAAGGTCATGAAATAACTGCCAGCGAACAAAGGTAAACAGATCGCGAAAGCTAAGGCGCAGATCAGGTATACCCATTGCAACCGGGTACAAATAATGGCAAACTGTTGTGAATAGCTAGTATTGTATGTTCCACAAGGCAACATTTCTCTATCACACTCTCTCTATTCGTTCCCAGCCAAAAAAGCCAGTTGGGCGCATTAGAAGTATCAACATCATCACAATATAAGCACTAACTTCTTGCAACGAGCCGGGCACATGGGGGTCAACATAGCCTGATACAATCCCCTGCATGAGACCAACTAAAAGCCCACCAACAATAACGCCTCCTAGTGACTGTAGCCCTCCACACATCGCTACGGCTATCCCTATCATCCCGATTCCGACCTGACTATATTGGACCGAGGTAACGGAGGTAAGTATGATACCACCAACAGTCACGGCGAGAATTCCCAGTACCCATGCGTTTTGTATGATCCATTGCACACTTATTCCCAGAGCTTGTGCTGCCTGCTGGTCTTCACTGATTGCCATCATACTTAGCCCCAACTTGGAATAGCGGAAAAACGCAAGCAGCGACAGCAGTAATACCAATGATATAACGGCAAAACCCAAATAATGCCACTCCAGAGTAGAGCCAAAGACATTTATCCCCCCTCTTGGGAAAAACCGTGGTATTACTAGATCTTGAGAGCCCCAAAAAAGAATCATCAGACCTACCAATATGGATCCCAATGCAAGGGTCATCAAAATCATAGCTATAATGGATTGACCCACCAGGGGCAGAATTAATAAACGAGCGGTGACTATCCCGATCACGCACATTGAAAGCAGAGTAAGTAATACTGCTGCCCATATTGGTAGCTCCAATTGAGTCGTAAAAAGATAGAATACGTAGCCGCTGAGCATCAGGATCTCGCCCATAGCGAGGTTAAAAATGCCAGTACATTTAAAAGTTACTACAAAGCCCAGGCCTATCAGTGCGTAAACTAGCCCTTTAGACAGCCCCGGTATAATATAAACTGGGGCATGTTGGAGTGCCTCCAAGTTGACCCTCCCTTTAAATGATTTTTATCTTATTGGTTCTGAAGTACCTGTCGTAGTTACCCGTTTTTCCATTCCTTGGGCACTTGTATGAACAGAAACCTCGTATGAAAATGTCACGTCCTTTGCGGGGAACATGCCCCAGACATCCTTGGTTACCCCAGCAGGCATAGTGCCAAGACTTTTCCACGCAGGCAAAACTTTCGGGACAGCCTGTTGTAAAGTATCACCATCGAACAGCCTGTCCGCTACCGCATAGGTAAAATCCAAGACGCCCAGCCCTTGAATCATTATTGTTTCCCCTGCAGGAATATAATAACGATATGGTATCTGTTCGTGAACTACAAAACCCAGCCCACCATCGAGTTTATAAACTAGGTCATCTATGGCCACCATATATGGATTAGGGTTGGAAATGGTGAAAGTAGGCACGATCACTGCGCTATCTGCTCCACGACGGACTAAAAATACCCCAGAAAGGTCAGCTTCGCACCCAACCAGTGTCTGTGAAGCTGGGGCAGCACAACTAACAACCATCATCACCAATCCTACCGCTATAATTCCCCACATAAATTTTAATTTCATTGCATGCCCTCCTTAATTATGACTTGTTTATGCTCCCGCCCTAATAGAGTTTATTTGCCCATCAGGTTCCGTGGGAATTCCGGTGGCGTCCAGGTAAAGGGCTGCCAGTCCTCACTAATGACTACCTTATAGTCAGGCCAGATTTTGTTACCACTAGTGGCAACTAAAAACGGGCGTTTTTGTATATCTGTGATAGCGTGTCCATCACGGATTTCTGTAACCGCCATCGAAGGCAATGTCATTAGAACATTGGGGTCCGGAGTGAAGGTCGGACAAAGACCGCCGGTATCAATGACTTTCATGTTGAACAGAGTTGCTCTCAACTCCTCCCCGGAAAAATCTTCCCAACCAGTTCTCTCCAACGTTTGTTTTATAACCTGTTCTGCTAACCACATTTCTTTTACACCATACATATAGAACCAACCACCCTGTTGCTCTGGTATATCACCGTCGTGATACTTGGCACAAACGTCGTATACCAACTGTAGTCCAGGATAGTTGGCTACAATTTCCGCTGGTTCGTTCCCGGACCATCCTTCAGATAGAGCCTCTACTCTGGAAAATTCGTTGTATTCCTCAAATGGTGCTGGGTCTTTCAACATTACCCCCGGTGGTATCCATTCAATATTCAGTATTACTCCTTTCTTATGCATGTTCAGTGTGATTGCATCATTCATAAGAACTCTGAATGCGGAGGCACCCCAATGGTCAACCATGACTAGATTTGCCCCTCCGTCGACCATACGAGATAGCTCAGCCCTTACATCAATGGGTGCTATAGGTATGTAAGCAATCCCAACAAGTTCTGCCCCCAATACATCGCTTACATATGTCTTGAAACCATAAGCCTCGTCGTTATCGCAAAGATGTCGTGTGGGAACGTCGGCACAAATCAAACCGATCTTCATCTTGTCGGTCTTCCCCGATTTTTCCCACTCATCGACATACCATGCAGCAAGCACAGATGTATAGATGGGTTGAGCAGCACCGTTCATCGCCAAATATGGTTCAGGTACATCATATAGTGCCGGGCTGACCCCTGAAGTTACCACGAAGCCCGGTATATGATCTCGAGCACAAAGCGCAAAGATCGCCTCTGCAGGTGTACTGCCAGTGCACATAACTAAATCCATACCCGCGGCCTTATACCTTTCATAAAGGGAAAGGCATTTTACTCCATCATAGGCATGGTCACCCATCATGACTTTTAACTTTACAACTTCGTCTGTACCGGTCTTAGGATCCCTGTATTTAATACCACCCTGTGTATCATTTAGATAATATATGTAGTCATTACAGCCTATGGCACCCTGACCAAGATCGCGTAGAGGCCCCGTTAGTGGCCCCATGTTACCAATAGTAATGACTTTCTCTGCCTTCGCCGGTGTTGCAGGACCAGCCTGGCATGCTGACAAAATCAGCGCCAATACGATAAGTAATGTGCCACAAAATAGAGCCAACCTCTTCAAACTATGCATTTTGACACCTCCTACTTTTTTTATCCTGCTGACATTATTGCCTTAAACGCTGACGAATTTTATTTGTATCTGCCTAGGAATCGAAATAAATCTAACTACTTTTCTGAAGACATTTAGGCATGGCTAATATTCAAAACTTACTTCATAAATACCACCTCCACCCTTTTACATTTACATAAATATATATTAGCTATTTGACCGAACGGTTGGTAGAAATTAATATAAACTAATGAAGTATTTTTGTCAAGACCCCTCCGGTTCCTTCTTATTGTTTGATAGGTTTGATTAGATGCCGTGCGTATTAATTTTTTTCTAAATGAGGTATAATTTTAGTATGCCTAAAGATAGCAGACGGCTTAATCGCCGAGAGCAGATTCTAAAAGTAGCTGCGAAACTATTTGCTGCGAAGGGGTATCATGGCGTAACGCTTAATGAAGTAGCAAATCAAGTTAACCTCACTAAGGCTTCACTTTACTATTACATCAAGAGTAAAAAGGCTCTTCTGGAAGAAGTATCTGATAATATGGTAGTTGGTAATATTGAGAGCCTTAACGCAATACCTGAGTCAAATGTGCCACCCGTTGAAAAACTAAGGGCTTTTATCACTAACCAAATTATTATAAACGCTAGATCCACGGAACTAAGTGCTATTTTTTTTGATGGGGCGAGTTCAGTTGACAAACATTTCTATAGAAGGTTTAATAAATACAAGAAAAGGGGAGAGAAGGATTTGCAGCTTATACTCCAGGAAGGTGTTAAGAAAGGCTGCTTTGCGATTGATGATATTAAAATGGCTTCCTTCTTGATCCTCTCTGCCTGTAATTGGGTCTATAAGTGGTATCGCCCCGGCGGTCGATTGAGTCCAAATGAGATTGCAGATAAATACATAAAATTACTCGAGAACGGATATTTGAGTTCTCAATCGAAGTGAATAGCTGAATTAATACAGGCTATAACAGATGAATTAAATCTAGGGCAATATTGTGCCTAAACCGCGAGCCCACTAAGTAACTCCCTCTTATCTCGTAAGCCTTTGTTATTTCTTCTCAAGCTCCTCCTTGATGAGCTTGTCTCGGTAGTTTATAACATAAGAGCATTCGGGGCCGTTACATTTCTCCACCTTGAGACGGCTTTTCCTATCTAATTTCTGCTTCTTGTCGTCAAGAGATTTCTGCTTATATCGGTTATACCAGACACATTTGGCCGACCAATCCTTGTTAACCATAATAGTGACGAAATCATCGACAAAATCGCACTGGATGGTAGTAGCTGTAGTTTGCCACCCGGCTGGTTGTAATTTCATCTTCGCTTTAGGCATAATTAATACTCCTTTTTAAGTTTCGTCTGACAGCGTAGTCTGCCTGAGTTATCAGATTTCAAACTCAACTTATTTAAACTGTTGATTCATCTCCCGCCATGCGTGTTAATATCTCCACCCCAGCTAAATTCTGTGGCATAGGGTCTCAATATCAGCTTCCGAATAGTGGCGGATATTCCATTTGAAATGAAATGGTTTCACCAAGCAGTTTCTTTTGTAAAAACTTAGAGCATGCGCATCAACACCGACTATTCTAGCCACAATGTTTATCATATATCTGGGGTCACAATCAGATCGATTTTCTCAATCTTACCAGTTCAAAAGTCTGATTGCAATATATCTAGATAGAATTGTCACTGTTTACTGTTGGTCGCTTTGGGGCAAGGATTAGAGTCGTCATTATGTTTCCAAAGGCCAGCAAGTTAAGATGCCAGAGCATCTTTACACAGCGGCGATTTTTGTGAGGCCTACAGAGCACAGACATTCCAGCTTTAGGCCAAACCCCGGTATCTTTCCGTTCTGT
>Ga0315280_10009570_pt1 | contig 12383 bp, 9 predicted proteins | sample YL17G06_40_MG_FD_203697 | JGI IMG/M metagenome (GOLD analysis project Ga0315280, IMG submission 203697) | Sediment microbial communities from Yellowstone Lake, YNP, Wyoming, USA - YL17G06_40 | ecosystem: Environmental > Aquatic > Freshwater > Lake > Sediment | place: USA: Wyoming | collected... | reverse complement strand
TCGACCACGCGGCCGATGACGTAGTCTACTTCTTCCTCCGTGTTGAACCGGCCCAAACCAAAACGAATCGAGGTGTGGGCCAGCTCGTCGCCCACGCCCAGGGCCTTGAGCACGTAAGACGGCTCCAGCGTCGCCGAAGTGCAGGCCGAGCCGGACGATACGGCGATGTCATTGATGCCCATCAGCAGCGACTCCCCCTCGACGTAGGCAAAGCTCAGATTCAAGTTATTGGGCAGGCGATGCTCCATGCTGCCGTTGATGTAAACCTCCTCAAGCTGGGACAGGATTCCGTCCCGCAGCCGGTCGCGCAAGGCCCGCTGGCGCGCGGATTCCGCGGCCATCTCCTGCTTGCAGATTTCACACGCTTTGCCCAGCCCCACAATTCCCGGGACATTCAGCGTTCCCGAGCGCATGCCGCGTTCGTGCCCGCCGCCATCGATGATGGGCGTCAACTGCACGCGGGGGTTCTTGCGCCGGACGTAGAGCGCGCCAATCCCCTTGGGGCCGTACATCTTGTGCGCGGAAATCGACATCAGATCGATGTCCATGGCCTGCACATCGAGCGGAATCCTGCCCAAGGCCTGCACGGCATCCGTGTGAAACAAGATGCCGCGCTCATGGCAGAGCTTACCGATCTCCGCGATGGGCTGGAGTACACCGACTTCGTTATTGGCTGCCATCACGCTCACCAGGATGGTCCGGTCGGTGAGCGCTGTCCGCAGGTCATCAAGATTGATCAAGCCATCCTTCTGGACGGGAAGATACGTGACCTGTAAGCCCTCTTTTTCCAATCGCTTGCAGGTATCAAGGACCGCCTTGTGTTCGGTGGGAACCGTGATGATGTGGTTGCCTTTTTCACCGTACATCCACGCCACACCCTTGATGGCCAAGTTGTCGGACTCCGTTGCGCCCGAGGTGAAGATGATTTCCTTGGCTGAGGCGTTAATCAGGTTGGCCACCTGCTTGCGGCCCTTCTCTACCGCTTCCTCGGCATCCCAGCCGAAGCGGTGATTGCGGCTGGCCGCATTACCATAGACTTGGTCGAAGGAGGGCCGCATGGCCTCCAGTACCCGCGGGTCAACCCGGGTGGTGGCGTGGTTATCCATATAGATCGGGAGGTTCATCAAAGAACTCCTTCCATCTGTATTAGGCCGGGACGATCCTCGTTCAAGCTGGAGATGGAAACAGCACTCAAGGCCCTGACAATGCTCTCGTTCACCTGCCGCAGGGGTTCGCGCACCACACACCGCGAGGATTGATCGCACGCACCCCGCTCCGTCGAACAGGAAGTGATGAAGACCGGCCCCTCAATCGCGCGGATTACCTCAAAGGCTGAAATCAAGGAAGGATCACGCGCCAGGACGTAGCCGCCGTTGGTGCCGTATTGCGACACCAGCAACCCCTGCTTGGTCAGCTTCTGGAGGATCTTGGCCAGCATCTCGACGGGAAGGCCGTAAGTGGCGGCGATCTCCTTGGCGCTGCAGGCGGTGCCCACCTGCTGGCTGGCCAGATGCCTGAGGGCGATCAGTCCGTAGTCCGATCGGCGAGTTAGTTTAAGCATGTTGATATCCGACTATGAGAGTCGGATATTATCTTCACTCCAACGCCGTCTGATGTCAAGTGATTTCCGACCACAATGGTCGGCTATCGGCATCGTCATTCCAAGTCAGTAGGCGGATATTTTGTCGGTCTTTGTGGCGGCACTGAAGCAGTATCCCGACGCACGGTCTACTCCCGTCCGCCGAGTGATGGTGTCATTTGAAAAATGAATGGCAGTGGACGTGCCAAGGCTCCCACGGCTTCTTGGTCGGTGGTAAACCAGGAAATGGTGGAATCTTTGGCGGGGAAGGTAATTCTGACTTCGAGCTCTTGGCTATGGCTTCTATAAGTTCAGAAGAGTGATATTGGGAAGAATGGGTTTTTTCCAATCCCACGCTGGTTTGGGCAACCAACCGTTATGGCGAGAGTTGCTGTGGTTTCACTGGTCGATTCTTGGCATCTTCCCATCGAGTGATCTTGGTCAAGTTTATGCAAGCTGACTCCTCCCACGTCGTGGACTTGTCATCCTTTGATAGGTCGATGGACGACTCCACCGCATCTCTTGTACCAGCGCCCGCTGGCGTAACAGCAGTGGTGGCTGTTTCCAATTTCTTGCTCATGATGGCATCTCCTTCAATCGTCCGATCACGGTTAGTCCATCGAGAACTGGAACGAGTTCACTGAGAATGTTCTCGGTTTCAGGAGTCCCGCCCTTGATACTTAGGCCCAGTCCAAACTTCTCGGTAGCCCCCGGAGCCCCCACATTCTCATAGGCACTGGATTCATCTCGGTCAATCACAAAACCGTGTGTTGGAAACTTCTCAACAAGGCTCCCAGCCACCGCTTTTGCCTTCAACCACGTGTATCTGGATTTCATCAGGCGAATCGCGTACTGCTCCGCGACCTTCAACTCGCGCGATTTCTTCGTGTAATCAACAGCGTCTATTTTTTCCAGCAGGGGTTTCACAAAGTTAACAACGTAGTTCAAAACCATAGGCAGCAGGGTATCTATTTTCCTGCCAGTCCGACGAATCAGGAGAGGCATCAACTGATCAACCGCCGCCATCGAAAATGCGTTCAACCGTTCTAAGGATTGAACTGCGTTTAGCGCAGAGCCGATTTCTTCACGTTCGGGATCGAGCATCTGAACGTCCAAAGGACCGAGTTCCGCATCGCGCCCCATGATTAGCTCGGTAGCCCCCAACGCCACTAACGTGGCGGCACTCTTGGCACAACGGGGGATGATTACTGTGAACTGACTGGCACGGCGTTGGAACAACCTGGCTATCTGATATGCAAGGTGCGCATCACCCCCAGGAGATTCAATGAGGAGCCCCACTGGCTTTTTATCCTCGATCTCCTTGTATCTGTTCCTGAATCCGGTGAAAACGTCACGGTCTATATCACCGAAGGGGTCGCGGGCTTCTCCATCCTGTACCAGCAACCAGATCGGAATTTCTAGGATCGACTCAAGCCGCTTTACCAGGGACACCAATTGATCATCAACCGCCACTTCCGGACCTGGAAAAATCGATGCGTAGTACCGCCTAGGGGACGGCGTAGGCGAGAGCTGCGGTTCCCGTGCTGCTCCCTCGGGTTCAAGTCTCGGCTTTATTTCCTCTTTGGTGGCAACGGCTGTTGCTATGCCAGTGTCGCTTGCCATATGTAACCCCTATCTTTAGATAAGCCGCTCCGCCCATCGCTTGCGGACATATATTACGTCTAAGCTACTACTTCTACAAGCGTTTTCACCGACGCGTCAGGCGAGCCCTAGACTGGGTTACTGCCAAGCGTACTCTATGGTCGCCGCCTTAGCGCTTCCTGTTTCCATCTGGCCTTGGCGGCTCTCTGGGCGATCTCTGACCGCTTCTTGGCGGACAGCCGTTCAGCTCTCGCTAGCCCGCCCTTCTGTCCTCCCATGCGCCCCAATGCTACCGCGTGCGGATTCTTACCTGCAGTTGGATCCTTGAGCGGCATTCCATTTAGGCGCTCACCGATAGCCTTTTCAACAACTGAACGGGCCGCAGTTACGAAGTCATGATCCTTGCTTGAACGCGCACGCATATTATAAGTATGACACAGAACAATCCAAAAACAATGGGGCAATTTCTTGACCAAACTATTAAATCACCAAAACGGTCCCGTTTCAAACTGACGCCCTCCCGTCCGCCGAGCAGCATTGCGGACCCCTGAATTTTCGGGTACCATCCGTAGACTGCTGTGTTGTGAAGTGCCTTTCGGGGAGGTGGACTCCGGTCTTTCGACCTCACGGAGACCTCCGAAGCTGAGGGCGTATCAGCCAATGAAGCGAATCGTCATTCGCACTTTAGCCTTTCTTGTCATCGTCCTACTAGCGCTCCTGGCCGGGGCGGCCGGATGGCTTTACTGGCGGGCGCGTGCCTGCCTCCCCCAGTTGGACGGTTCTCTGTCGCTGCCGGGCCTCGCCGCGCCCGTGGAGGTCCTCCGCGACCAACGCGGAGTCCCCCACCTGCGAGCGCACTCCCTCGACGATTTACTCTATGCCCAGGGGTACGTAACCGCGCAGGATCGCCTCTGGCAGATGGACCTGAGCCGCCGGGCCGCCGCCGGAGAGCTCGCGGAGGTTTTCGGCGAACGAGCCTTGCGATTGGACATCGACAACCGCACGCTCGGCCTCCGGCGCATATGCGCGCGGGCGCTGGCCGAGGTAGGTCCCGAAGACCGCAAATTGCTCGAAGCGTACACCCGTGGCGTCAACGCCTTCATCTCAGCCCACCGGGATCGCCTGCCGGTTGAATTCCTCATGTTGCGGTACCACCCGCAGCCCTGGCAGCCCGTCGATTGCTTCCTGGTGGCGATGAACCTGACCAAGACCTTGAGCACCTCCTGGCCGGATGACCTGATGCGGGAGCGGATTCGCGCCAAACTCACGCCCGAACTCTACGCTGACCTTTTCCCGGACCATTCCCCCCTCGATCACCCGGTTGCGACTCCAGTTCCGGCCGGGAAACCAACCGCCGAGACCGTCGACCCTAATGCTCTCACGGAGTCTGTGCTGGCCGCGCTAGGGTATTGGAACGATGCTCGCCCGGCCGAGCCGGACGAGAAATTCCTTTCCGCGGACGTTCACCTCCCCCGCCTAGGAAGCAACAACTGGGTACTGAGTGGTGCCCACACGCAGTCGGGCAAGCCGTTGCTGGCCAACGACCCTCACCTTCCCCACAGCATCCCCAGCGTCTGGTACATGATTCACCTGAAAGCACCAGGGCTGAACGTCTCCGGCGTGAGCTTGCCCGGCCTGCCCGCAGTCATCATTGGGCACAATGAGCGGATAGCCTGGGGCGTGACCAATACCTATCCGGATGTGCAGGACCTCTACGTTGAGAGCTTCAACTTCCGTAACCCCAACCGCTACCTCTACAACGGTCAGTGGATTGAAGACGAAGAACGGGACGAAGTCATTCGCGTCCGCAATAAGCGCGATTACACTTTGCATGTCAAGACCACGCGCCACGGCCCGGTCGTCTCCGAGGACGGCGGCCGCGCGCTGGCGCTGCGCTGGGTGGCGCTCGAGCCGCATGCCCTCCGCTATCCCTTTCTCAAGATAAACCAGGCAGGCAATTGGGAGGAATTCGAGGCAGCCCTGAGCGAGTTCACCGGGCCGATGCAGAATTTCGTCTATGCGGACGGGGACGGCAACATTGGCTTCCTCGCTGCGGGCTGGGTCCCCATCCGCCACAAGGGCGACGGCAGTGTCCCCCGCCCCGGCAGCACCGACGAATACGGCTGGACCGGCTACATTCCGTTTGGCCAATTGCCGCAATCGTTCAACCCGCCCGAGGGAATCCTGGCCACGGCCAACGGCCGCATCGTGCCGGATGATTACCCGTATTTCCTGACCCACCAATGGGACGCTCCGTACCGTACGGCCCGCATCTATGAACTGCTCCAGGCCGGCGCGAACTTCAGCCCGAACGACATGCTGCGCATTCAAACGGACATCCGCAGTCTCGAGGATCTCTGGCTCAAGGAGCAACTGCTGGCGGCGGTGCATTCGCCCCCAAGCGGGGATGCAGAATATGCCCTGCATTTGCTGCGCCAGTGGGACGGCGAAGCGCGCGCCGACAGCGGCGCCACGCTGGTTTGCGAGGTCACCCGTCGCGCCCTGCTCGAACGCATCGTGAAGCCCAGACTGGGCGATGACCTCTCCGGCTACCACTGGCCGATGAGTCCCACTTTCCTCGAGAACGTTCTGCGCGAACGGCCCGGCCGCTGGCTGCCGCCCGGCGACGCCGACTTCGAGGCCACCCTGATGGCGAGCCTTGAGGAAGGCATCCGAAGAATTCCCGGGCTGGTGGGTAGTTCGAGGCGAAACGCGTGGAAGTGGGGTGACGCCATTCCGCTCATCTTCCATCATCCGCTCGGCGGTGGTCTCCCTCTCGCCGATCGCCTGTTCAATGTGGGGCCTTTCCCGCAGGCCGGAACCCCTACTACGGTGAAGCAGACTACCCGGAGCGTAGGACCCTCGATGCGCATGGTGGTGGATTTTTCGAATTTCGATAATTCGATGCAAAACATTACGCTCGGCCAGTCAGGCCAAGTCTTCAGCCCATATTACCGGGACCAGTTCGAGGCCTGGTATGGCGGCCGCAGTTTTCCGATGCTCTTTAGTGATGCAGCGGTCGACGCTGGGACCGTGCACAGGCTGATTCTGGAACCAGCAGGAAGATAGACGTAGCGCCGGCCTTCAGGCCGGCACAAGGCGGCGATCTTCAGGCACCGTTCTTTTGGTAGGGGAGCGCTCCGCGCTCCCGCAGGTTCAACCCTCACGGAGCGCGGACGCAGACGTTTTGGAAATCTACGCTATCCGGGGGGAGAGGGTGGCGCGCCGGGGCGGGCCAGGTGAGGGGTCTCGCACCGACGAGATCAGGGGCTCGCTGCAATTCTGGTTCGACAATCTTTGGGCAATCCGGGAGGTTCGAGTTGTTCAGTCTCGTTGATGCTCGCAGGCGACGGCTGCTCCTTCAGGCGATTCTTATTCTGCTCGCGTTCTGCAGCCAATCCTTGTCCGTCGCCAAAGCCGCGGTTCCGGCACCACTTGACCTGCATTATCACCTGCGGTTGGCGCGGCCCTCGACCCACATGATGGAAGTCGAAATCGAGGTCGGCCAAGTTGCCGAGCCAACCCTTGATTTCGTCATGCCCGCCTGGTCACCAGGTCGCTATGCCATCTATGATTTTGCCAAGAACGTGCAGGAATTCAGCGCGGTGAACAGCCAGGGGCAGCCCCTGCCCTGGACGAAGCTTGATAAGCAGACCTGGCGTGTGGACGCGCGCGACGCGGGCGGGGCGGTCCACGCCCGCTACCGGGTGTACGCGAACGACCTCAGCGGCTCCTTTTCTCAGTTTGACGTTTCGCACGCCAACCTCAACGGCGCTTCCGTCTTCATGTACATCGACGGCCACAAGCCCGACGCGCTCACCTTGACGGTCGAGTCTCCCCCCAACTGGAAATTGATCAGCGGTTTCTCTGAATCCCTCGAGCAACGGACGTTTGCCGTGCGAGATTACGACGTGCTGGTGGATACCCCGATGGAAGTTTCCGCCGATTGCTGGCTCGAGCAGTTTCAGGAACGCGGCAAGACTATTCGCGTCGCCGTGCACAGCTATGCCGAGCGCGACCGCCAAGAGCAGCTTGGCCAGCTCCTCGAAGGTCTGAAAAAAATCGTGCGCGCCCAACTGGCGAGCATGCCGGAGCCGGATTTCTCCGTCTACACTTTTATCATCCACTTCGCCCCCGACATCGCGCTGGGTGACGGCATGGAACACCTGAACTCATCGCAGGTAATTGTGCGCGGCCGTCTGGACGGGGCCGGCCTTGACGAGGCACTCGAGACCGCCGCGCACGAGTTCTTCCACCTCTGGAACGTGAAGCGTTTGCGGCCCACCGGCCTCGGTCCTTTCGATTACACGCGGGAGAACTACTCGCGCTCGCTCTGGTTTGCCGAAGGCGTTACGACTTACTACAGTTATCTCTTCTTGTTGCGCGCCGGGATCTGGAGCCGCGCTGATTTTCTCTCGCACCTCGCCGATGAGATCCGCACGCTTGAGGGTGAACCCGGCCGCCGGCTGATGTCGGCGGAGAGTTCGAGCTTCCATGCCTGGTTCTACGATCGATCCCCGCAGATGCAGGAGACCAATTTCGCCAATTCGACAATCTCCTACTACAACAAGGGGTCGGTCCTGGGGTTGCTGCTCGACCTGGAAATCCGCGGGCACACGCGCGGGGAGAAATCCCTCGACGACCTGCTGCGGCTCCTCTACCAGCAGTTCGATCAAGCCCCCGCCGAGGGCTATTACGGCCCCGGCCACGGCTACCGCGAGGAAGACATCCTCGCGGCCGCGAGCCAAGTCGCGGGGAGCGACCTCCGCACGTGGTTCGCGCGCTTCGTTCAGGGAACCGATGAACTTCCTTACGCCGAGACGCTCGCGCGCGCCGGCCTGCGGCTGCGCGTAGCCGTGGCCCCAGGCTCCCCACCGAGCCTGGGCGTGCTGACCCAGCGCCTCGACCGTGGCTTGCGAATCACGGCCGTCCGTCCCGGCCAGGCGGCGGACCGGGCCGGCTTGGCCACCGGCGACATCCTGCTGGCCGTGGACAACCTCTCGCTGGCCACGGTGGAACTAAACAACCGCCTGAAGATCTATCCGCCGGGTGCGGAGGTCCCCTTCACGGTCGAGCGCTTTGGACGCGAGCAACTCGTCACCGTCACCCTCGACCCTCCCCCTCTGAATATCTATGCCCTCGAGGATTTGCCCGGCGCGACGGCGGAACAGAAAGACATCCGCAAGGCGTGGCTGGCCCCCACCAAATGAGAAATCACCGGGACGTAGTGGGTCAGTTTGATGTAGAGGCGGCGTCCTGACTGCCGGCCCGAGCAGATAGATTTGCGTTCCCGACGGCTCCATCTGTTGTATGCTAGGATTACTATGAACCGCACGCGTGACCAGATGCTGAAGATGCTGGAAGAAAACAGCGTCGCCATTCGGGGATTTGGCGTCCGCAAGCTCGGCCTTTTTGGCTCCGTAGCGCGAGGCGAAGGGAATCTCGCGAGCGACCTTGACTTCTTGGTCGAGTTCGAACGGAATACTTTTGACGCTTACATGGGCCTGAAGGAATATCTGGAAGGCCTCTTCGGCTGTCCCGTTGATCTTGTGCTTGCCGACATGCTGAAGCCCCGTCTGCGCGAGCCTGTCCTGCGAGAAACGGTCCATGTCCCGGGACTATAAGGTTTACCTGGAAGACATCCTCGAAGCGATCCACAAGATCCGCGCCTATACGGCGGGGCTGTCTCTCCCGACCTTCGCCGCCGATTCGAAGACCTTTGACGCCGTCGTGAGAAACCTGGAAATCATCGGAGAGGCTGCCAAGGGCATTCCCGAGCCGGTTCGCGCCCGGCACGCCGAAGTCGATTGGAAACGAATCGCAGGCCTTCGCAATATCCTCATCCACGAGTACTTTGGCGTGGATGCCACCATTATCTGGGATATCGTGCAGAACAAACTGAGCGGCCTCGAAAGTGCAGCCCAGAAAATTTTGGGGACTAGCTGAGGATGTTATCGTGGGGCCGGCACTGAGCTTATAGCGGCGGGCGGCCACTACCGACTCGCCCCTTGAATCAACCGGGTGTTCCTGACCACAGGAACCACCAAAGGCCACGGCGGGGAGAACGCCAACCGTGGCTGCTGCCGACTCTCGGGCTGCCGGGTGCGCTTACTGCGTTTCTCTTCTGCAGCGGGCATGTTAAACTAGGCAAATAATGCGGGGACCCTTCCTGCAAAGGCTCGAAGAGCGCACGCTGGTGTGCGACGGCGCGATGGGCACTATGCTGTACGCCAAAGGCCTCTCCCTCCATCGCTGTTTCGATGAACTGAACTTGTCGTTGCCCCAGGTCGTAAAGGAGATCCACCTGGAGTACGTGAAGGCAGGAGCGGAGGTCCTTGAGACCAACACCTTCGGGGCAAATCGCTTCCGGCTGGCGAAATACGAGCTGGCCCCGCGCCGCGGGGTGCGGGAAATCAATTTGGCGGAAGCGCGCCAGGCACCCGAGGAAGCGGGCGAGAACTTGAAGACGGAGACACCGAAAGGCTGAGAATCCTTCTCCCGAGGATCAACGATGACCCGAGCAGCCAAACCCGGCAAGACCGAAAGCTTCGAAAAGAACTTGGAGCGCCTGGACGCGATTGTCCACGAGTTGGAGGATGCAGAGCTGCCGCTCGAGAAGGCGCTCCAGCTTTATGAAGAAGGCATGCAACTCTCGACCGTTTGCCAGCAGCAATTGCAGGAGGCGGAAGGACGCGTCGAAATTCTGCTGAAGAAGCCCGGCCAGACGGCGGCGCGGACGCCGGAACCGCTCGAACCCGAAGAGAATCCGCCTCAATGAAGAACATGGCCGACCTGTCCATTCAACCATACCTGGAAGAGCAACGCGCCCTGGTGGACGCGGAATTGGAGCGGGTCATTCCTGCCGGCCACGCGTTTCCGCCTTCGATCCACCGCGCCATGCGCCACTCGGTCTTTGCCGGCGGCAAGCGCCTGCGGCCCATCCTCTGCCTGGAAACCGGGCGGATGCTCGGCGCCGACGAGCAGAGCCTGCTGCGGCCGGCGGCGGCGCTCGAGCTGATTCACACGTACTCGCTCATCCACGACGATCTGCCGGCGCTGGACAACGACGACCTGCGGCGCGGCAAGCCGACGTGCCACAAGGTTTTCGGTGAAGCCACCGCCATCCTCGCCGGCGATGCGCTGCTGACCCTGGCCTTCGAGGTGCTGGCGAGCCCGGGGCCGCCCGCGGCGGAAAGCAAGCTGCGCGTGATCCAGGAGATTTCCCACGCCGTCGGCACGCTCAAGGGCATGATCGGGGGACAGGTCATCGACCTCGAAGCCGAAAACCAGAGCGTGACGGCGGAGACGCTCGAATACATCCACACCGCCAAGACCGGCGCGTTGATGCGCGCGTCCGTGCGCTGCGGCGCGCTCTGCGCCGGCGCCGGGCCCGACGACCTGGCCCGCGTCACAGTCTATGCCGAGAAGGTCGGCCTGGCATTTCAGATTATTGATGACGTGCTCGACGTCCTCGGCACGCCGGAGGAGCTGGGCAAGACGGCGGGCAAAGACGGGCAACAGCACAAGGCCACCTATCCGGCGCTCCACGGCCTCGACCAGTCACGGCAGATGGCCTGCGCGCTCCTCGCGGAGGCGGACGCCACCCTCGCAGCGTACGGGAATCGCGCGCGGCGGCTGCGCGAGATTGCCCAATACCTCAAGGCAAGGAATCGTTGATGGATTATCAATATCTACCCTACATCGACTCGCCCGCGGACCTTAAGAAGGTGCCCCGGGCGGAATTACCGCGCGTGGCGGAGGAGATACGCGACTTCCTGATTTCGGTGGTCTCGAAGGTGGGCGGCCACCTGGCCTCCAGCCTGGGCGCGGTCGAGCTGACGCTGGCGCTGCACTATACCTTCGACGCCCCGCACGATAAGATCGTGTGGGACGTCGGCCACCAGGCCTATGGCCACAAGATCCTCACCGGGCGGCGGGACCGCTTCCTCACCTTGCGGCAATACGGAGGCGTGGCGGGGTTCCCCTGCCGCGCCGAGAGCCCCTACGATACGCTCAACGTTGGGCACGCCTGCACGGCCGTCTCCGCCGCGCTGGGGATGGCCGCGGCCCGCGACCTGAAAGGGGAGGACTACCACGTGGTCGCGGTGCTAGGCGACGCCGGCCTCACCGGCGGTATAGCCCTTGAAGGTATTAATCACCTAGGAGCGTTACAAAAGAAGCTATTAGTGGTTCTGAATGACAATAAGATGTCGATTTCGCCCAACGTGGGCGCCTTCGCCGGCTACCTGAATCGCATTGTGCACGGCCAGGCCTATCACCGCTTGACCCAGGAAGTGGAGAAGATGATCGGGGCGGTCCCCCGCCTGGGGCCGCGGCTCTTGCGCCTGTCGCGCGACCTGGTGGAGTCCGCCAAGACTTTGCTGATTCCCGGTCTGGTGTTCCAGGAGCTGGGCTTCGAGTACCTCGGGCCGATCAACGGCCACGACCTGGAAGAACTCCTCGACGTCCTCGCCAAGGTGAAGGAAAACCCCACACCCACCATGCTGCACGTGGTCACGCAGAAGGGCAAGGGCTACCCGATTGCTGAAGAACTCCCCGGGAAGTATCACGGCGTAACGCAGTTCGACATCTCCACCGGACAGTTCCATAAGACACTGGCCAAAGTGCCGACGTACACCGCGGTGTTCGGCCAGACCCTGTGTGAACTGGCCGAGAAAGATTCCCGCGTGGTGGCGATCACGGCGGCCATGTGCGACGGCACCGGCCTGGACGAGTTCTCGCGCCGCTTTCCCACGCGCTTCTTCGACGTGGGGATCGCCGAGCAGCACGCCGTGACGTTCGCCGTCGGCCTGGCCTGCGAAGGCCTCCGCCCGGTGGTCGCCATCTACTCCACCTTTATGCAACGCGCCTACGACCAGATCATTCACGATGTGGCCCTCATGCGGCTGCCTGTCACCCTGGCGCTCGACCGCGCCGGCATTGTCGGCGCGGACGGGCCCACGCACAACGGCCTCTACGATCTGGCTTACCTGACGGCCGTGCCCGGCATGGTGGTGATGGCGCCCAAAGACGAAAACGAGTTCCGCCACATGCTCTACACCGCCCTCGCGCACGAGGGCCCCATCGCCCTGCGTTATCCGCGCGGCAACGCCATCGGGGTGCCGCTCGACCCGGATTTCACGCGGCTGGAAATCGGCAAGGGCGAGATTCTGCGCGACGGCCGCGACATCGCCATCCTGGC
>Ga0315280_10009569_pt1 | contig 12389 bp, 9 predicted proteins | sample YL17G06_40_MG_FD_203697 | JGI IMG/M metagenome (GOLD analysis project Ga0315280, IMG submission 203697) | Sediment microbial communities from Yellowstone Lake, YNP, Wyoming, USA - YL17G06_40 | ecosystem: Environmental > Aquatic > Freshwater > Lake > Sediment | place: USA: Wyoming | collected... | reverse complement strand
CCTGGAGGGCCGCGTGATCGGCATCAACAGCCGCATCACCGCCGGCATGACCACGATGAACTTCCACGTCCCCATCGACGCCTTCCACGAGTCCTGGGACCGCCTCGTCAAGGGCGAGGTGCTCCACGCCCACATCGACGGCAGGGACAGCGCCCCGGTCAAGGGGCTCTTCCGGCAGGTAGTGGCCGAGGCGGGCCGGTGCGTCGTCCGCGTCCGCTGCGAGGGACGCGACGTGGCCCTGGGGACGATCGTCGGGCCCGACGGCTGGGTCCTCACCAAGGCCAGCCAGCTCAAGGGACGCGTCGTCTGCCGCACCCGCGACGGCCAGGAACGGGAAGCACGCCTGGTGGGCATCCACGAGGGGTTCGACCTGGCGATGCTCAAGCTCGAGGCCGCCGGACTGCCGCGGATCTCCTGGGCGGGGCAGGGGAAGTGCGAGGTGGGGCAGTGGGTGGCCACGCCGGGCCTGGAAGACGCGCCGCCGCTGGCACTGGGCGTGGTGAGCGTGCCGCCGCGGAGAATACCGCCGGCGAGCGGCGTGTTGGGCATCGTCCTGGGTGAGCCCGAGTCGCCCGCCCGCATCAGGGAGGTCACCCGCGACTCCCCCGCCCAAAAAGCCGGCCTCCAGCAGGACGACGTCGTCACCCACCTGAACGACAAGCCGGTCGCCAGCCGCGGCGAGCTGATCCAGGGGATCAAGCAGTTCCGGCCGGGCAAGACGGTGAGACTCACCGTGAAGCGCGGCGATAAAGTTTTGCAGATTACTGCGACGCTGGGGAGGCTCGACACGCCCGCCTCGAAGAAGCGGGACATGCAGAACCTGGCCCCACCCGGCGTCAACCAGCGCCACGACGATTTTCCCAAGGTCCTCCAGCACGACACGGTGCTGGTGCCCACGGACTGCGGCGGACCGCTGGTGGACCTGAGCGGTCAGGTGGTCGGGGTGAACATCGCCCGCGCCGGCCGCACCGAGACCTACGCCGTGCCGACCGACGTGCTGTTGACGCTGCTTTACGACCTGATTTCCGGCCGTCTGCCGCCGCCCACGTCCGAGCCCAAGCCGGAAGTGAAGCCGGAGCCCAAGGCGACGCCCAAGCCGGAACCGAAGCCCGAGCCCAAGCCCGAGCCGAAACCCGAGCCGAAGCCGCAGCCGAAAGCGGAGCCCAAGCCCGAGCCCAAGCCGGAGCAGAAACCCCAGCCGAAGGCCGAACCGAAGCCGGGGGCTCCCAAGGCCGAGCCTCCCAAGGCGGAACCGCTGAAGAAGCCGGGGCCTCCGAAGGCGGAACCTCCGAAACAGTCCCCGCAGAAGCCGGAGCCCTCTAAGCCCGAGCCGGCTAAGCCGGCTCCCGCCAAGCCCGAGTCTGCCAAGCCGGGACCTTCCAAGCCCGCGCCCGCCAAGCCGGATGCTCCCAAGCCCGAAACCCCAAAGCCGGGCGGACGCTAGGACTTGAGAGCGTCCCGGGATTCAGTAGGACCGGCGTCTCGCCGGTCCGGACGGCCTCAATGAACTGCTACGTTAACGTGTGTGAAGCTGACTGCTGATAGCTGACGGCTGATAGCTGACGGCTGAAAGCCTGCATGGGCCGTCAGTACGCGGTGTTTCCCCCGTCGACGAACAGGACCTGCCCGGTCACCAGCGAGGCGGCGTCCGAGGCCAGAAAGACGCAGGGGCCGGCAATTTCTTCGGGCTCGCCCAGCCGGCCCAGCGGGATCCGCGAGATGATCCGCGCGGTGAGGGCCTCGCGGCCGCCGTGCAGCCCGCTGTTCAGGAGGCGGTCGAGGCTGGGCGTTTTGATCTGGCACGGCCCGACGGCGTTGACGCGGATACCGTGCGGGGCCCATTCCACCGCCGACTCGCGGACGAGGGCATTCAGCCCCGCCTTGGCGGCGGCATAGGCTCCCGTCCCCCGTCCCAGCGCGCGGGCACTGGCGATGCTGCTGATGTGGATGATGCTCCCGCCGGTCCCCTGGCGGACCATCACCTTGCCGACCGCCTGGCTGACCAGAAACGCGCTGGTGAGGAACGCCGCCAGGTTGGCCTCGAACTCCTCGCGGGGCATCTCCAAGAGCGGCTTGAGCACGCCGTAGCCGGCGGTGTGCACCAGCACGTCGATCCGGCCGAACTCGTCCAGCGTGCCGGCCAGGGCGGCGTCGATCTGGTGCGGGCTGCGGACGTCGCAGACCGCGGCCAACGCGCGGCGCCCCAGGCCGCGGATCCGTGCGGCGACTGCCTCGGCGCGGTCCCGCTCGAGGTCGGTCACGGCCACGTCGGCGCCCTGTTCCGCCAGGGCCAGGGCGACGGCGGAGCCGATCGCGCCCGCGCCGCCGGTGACCATCGCCACCCGGCCGGTCAGCTCGAAGCGCCCGCGCATCCCAGCGCCCCGCTGGGGCGCCGGTTGGGGGCGTTTTTCATTGGATTGCGTCGATTCGGGCATTGGTGCACCTTTCTCTTTCTTTTGCCTGGCGGTGGTGTCCCCGCGCCGGGCAAGCCCGGCCGCTAAACGTTCCGGCGGCGGCCAAATCGCCGGGCAAGCCCGGCCGCTAAACGTTCCGGCCGCTAAGCGGGCCGCTTGACTTTCGGCTAGAACTTCGGGCGGGCGGCCCGCTTGCGTTTCGGCTTCGCCATGCCCTTCTCCGTGCCGGCCCCCTTGGGGCCGCCGATGTCGGGGCGGTTCTCCTTCGGCAGCCATTTGCCCAGCTCATCTTTTTGGGCGGCCGCCTCCGGCTTGCTGGCCAGGTTCGTCCATTCGTAAGGGTCCCGGGCCTCGTCGTAAAGCTCCTCGCCCCCGTCGGCGTAGCGGATGTAGCGCCACCCCTCCGACCGCACCGCGTGGTTCATGTAGCGGTAGGTCGTCAGGGCCGGCTTGTCCCAGGGGGCCGCCGGGTCGGCCAAAAGCGAACGGATGCTCGCGCCCTGGACATGCTTCGGGATCGGAATCCCGCACAGCTCGGCGAGCGTGGGGTAAATGCACATGAAGTCCACCGCGCGGTCGCAGCGGGAGTTGGCCGCGGTCAGCCCGGGCACGATCCAGATGAACGGGGCCCGCGTGGCTTCCTCCCAAAGGGCGAATTTCCGCCAATGCTGCTTCTCGCCCAAATGCCAGCCGTGGTCGCTCCAGAACACGACGATCGTGTTGTCGCGGTAGGCCGACTTGTCGAACGTCTCCAGCAGCCGGCCGACCATCGCGTCGCAAAAGGAGATCGTGGCCAGGTAGGCTTGCACGGCTTCCTTCCACCGCCCGGAGCGGAGCATTGCGGCGTGGTCCCCCTCCGGCCTCGCCATGCGGATCGCGGCCGGCGGGAGGTCCTCCAGGTCGTTCTCGCGGTAGGGGGGCAGCTCGATCCCGTTGAGCGGGTGCAGGTCGTAGTACTTCCGCGGCACGTTCCACGGCATGTGCGGCTTGTGCAGACCGACCGCCAGGAAGAACGGCCGATCGTGCTTCTTCTTCAATTGCTCGATGCCGTAATCGACGATCCGGTAGTCGCGGAGGTCCTCGTCGCGGCAGTCCAAGGGGGCGAACTGGATGCCCCCGACGCCGGTGTCGCCGGTGGGCCGCGGGTCGCGGCCGTCCTTCTCCAAGTAATCGTCCCATTCGCTCGGGCGGCGGTAGGCGTCGTGGTAGATCTTGCCCGCCCCGCAGACGTAGTATCCCGCCTTGCGAAAGGCGGTCGTGAGCGGCAAGTCCGCGGCGATCACGGTCCGCCAATCGTTGCGGTTGTCGTAGACTCCGGTCGAGGAGGGCCGCAGCCCGGACATCAGCGCCGCCCGCGACGCGTTGCAGACCGGCGCGGGGCAGTAGCTCCGCGTGAACCAGACGCCGCGGGCGGCGAGGCGGTCGATGTGCGGGGTCTTCGTCTGCCGGTTCCGCCCCAGGTAGCCCACCCAGTGGTTCAGATCGTCAATGGCGATGAACAGCACGTTGGGCTTGCCCGGGGTCGCCGGCTCGGCGGCAGGCGATTTACCCGCAGTCAGGCACAGCACGATCAGGCCGAGAAGAAAGCCGCCGGCGCGAAGCCGCGTCGCAGCCGGCGCGTGCGGCGGGGCCAAATGAGTCTGTCGTCGTTTCACTTTTTGGGTCCTTTCACTGGAGTGGCGCCTTCCGGGACTCGGCGGTGAAGACGAGAGCCAACGTGTCCGCGGGCCGCGCCGGCTCGCTCCGAGAAGGTGCCGGCGTGTCGAAGGCCGCGACTTGGAGCCGCAATCCTCCGCCGGCCGCAAGGCGATCGGCCGGGTCCAACTTCCAGGCCACGTCGACGCTGCCTCGCGGTTCGATCTTTACGGTCTGGCTGGCAGGGCCGAGGATGCCCGCCGGTCCGGCGCCGGCGTCCAGCTTGACGGTTACGTTCCGCGATCGGTCGGCGAGGTTGAACACCCGGACGCCCAAGGGCATCTTCCCCGCCGACGTGGACTTGATCCGGTAGCCTTCGGAAGTGGGCGCCACGAGGGCGGGGTCGTATTGGTAGCGGAGGATAATACCCGTGGGAAGGCTTAGCTCGTGCGAGTCCCCGGGCTGATCCGGGTGGAGCCGCATCGCCGGTGTATCGGCCACCAGCCGCTCGCCCAGCTTGCCGCGATCGAGCCACACGTAGACCAGCCCGTCGGGAACCGCCACGGTGCCGTCGGAAGCCGGCGGGATCTTTCGGCCGTCGATCGCTTCGATCCGCTCCGCCGGCAAGTCAAGCCTAACCTTCGCCGCTTCCGCCTTACCGGTGTAGAGCACGGCCACCGCGTGGCGATCGTCGCCGAAGAGCCGGGCCCGCCGGATCGCCGGGTCCTGGTGTTTCAGGTCGCCGAGGCAGCGCTTTCCGGCCAGGGCGCGGATCATCTGGGCGTAGGCGGCGATCGACCGCAGCGGCGTGGCCTGCCGGTCCATCATGCCGAAGTTGTTCTTCCCCTCGACGTAATAGGGATACACGAAGGGGAAATACCGGGCGACGCCGCAGGCGCGGGCCTCGATTCCTTTCATCGTGATGTCCAGGGCGCTGGCGGCGTCCTGGTCCGGGGGCGGCCGGTCGGGCCCCGTCTGCCACGGCCGGCCGCACTCCGTGATCCAAAGCGGCATCTCGCCGTGCTTGTAGTCCCGCAGCCACTGGCGATATTGGCCGACCAGCGATTCCATCTCGGCGGCGCGGCCGTAGGTGTGGAAGCTGAAGGCGTCGATGCAATCGAGGAGCCCGCTTTGGCCACAGGTATCGAGGAACTTACGGTTGCAATGGGCCATCACGCCGCCGACGACGGGCACGTCGATCTTGGCCTCCTTCAGGCCGTAGGAAAGGGCCTTGGCGAGCGGGACGTACTGATCGGCGGGGAGGTTGGCGCCGAAGAAGATGTCGGGCTCGTTCCAGACCTCCAGCCCGCCCCAGGTGGGCCGCCAGCGGCCGGCAATCGCCCGCCAGGAGCGCGCGGCCTGAACCAGGTCCGCCGGGTACTTTCCGACGCGGCCCATCCACTGCGGGCCGTCGTGGGCCATTTCCAGGACCTCGACGCCCCGGCCGGCGCAGGCCCGCCGCAGCGCGTCGAACCGCGCGCCCGTGTCCCAGTCCCAGCGGTCGGGGGCAGGATGGACCGCTCCCCAGGTGAGCCGCTCGCGGATCATCGCGATCCCCACGCGGCGGGCCGCTTGGACGAGACCTTCGCGGACCGCGTCCTCGCGGACCAGCCACGACAACGCCCCGTCGATGGCGAAAAACGGCTCCGCCTTTCCTTGCCAGGCCGGCAGGGCGACGATGCCGAACCGCTGCTTGGCGGCCGGGAAATCGATCTCAAGAAAACCCTGTTCCAGCCGGACGGTCGCTTCGAGAACGCCCGCCGCGGCCTTCTTCGCGCGGCCGGTGAGAACCGGTTTTCCCCCGTAGTCGCGAAGCGTGTACTCGGGCGAATCCCCCAGCTCGCCCGACTCGACGCGAAACCGCAGCACCGCCGGCTCCCCGGGCGTGGCAAAGAACTGCTCGACGCCGGCGGGGCCCAGGGCGGCCCCTTCCAGCGCGCCGGGCGGCACGAGCAGTATCGCGACCCATGCGAGCGGCTTGAAAACCGTCGCGAGCGGCTTGACAGTCATCGCGGACCCTTTCTCGAAAGACGGGGCACGGCGGGCCTGGCGAAGGGGACAGTCCCCACGTGACCGCCAGGGATGGCCGCGGGCTGTAATGCCCGGCAGCCTATGCCAACAGATTACCGCAGCCGGCGCGGCGTGCAACCCCCGCAATGCGGGCCCCTGATCCGCCGGCCCTTCGCGCGTTGGTCGTCACCTTCCATCGGGCTTCCTTGAATATCTTCGGCTTGCCCGTACTATTCTAAAGGGGGGCAGGAGTCCGAGGTTTCGCCATGGATCGTTCTGCGGTACGGAGACGGGCGATGTGGTACGCGGCCACCTCGCCCTCGGTCGTGTTGCTGATGGGCCTGGGGACCGTCTGGCTTTTCTTGGCCTGGCTCGCAGGAACGCTGGGAGGGTCTTCCGGCGTCGTCGGCGCCGGCTTGCTGGCCGCAAGCGGTCTTCTGGTCGCCGGCCGCTGGCTGTTCACACGCGATCGACTCCTGGAGCGGGCCCGGCGCGATCTGCAAGACGAGGCCGAGCACGAGCACCACGCCTACCTGCGTCAACTGGAGCGCCGCTTCCGCGGCGACCACGACCTCCGGCCACAGCGATGGCTGCGCCAGATGCGCGGGCTGTACCAGCGCCTCCAGCATGCCCAGGCGGCGGACAACGCCCGCCGATTCGACGCGATGGCCGAGCCCCGGCAGAAAGCGGCGGAGCTGTATCGCTCGTGCCTTGCCGGGCTGGAGCGGGCGGCGGAGCTGCACGAGGCAGCGGCGCAGATGTCCACGCTCGAGGCGCGGGGGGAAGTCCTGGCATCACGACAAGAACTGCTTGACGAGGTGGAGAAAAGCCTCCGCCACGTCGGCGCCTGCCTGGATCGACTGGACACCGCGGCCCTGCAACACGAAATTCGCCCAGAGCAGTTGAGGAACTTGCGGCAGGATCTCGACGCCGATCTGGATATCGCCGATCGCGTGAAAAGCGAGATGAGCGAGTTGGACGAGGCAATCCGGCGACTGGAGGATCGCAGCAACCGCTGCGCTGGCTTCGAGTCGTCGAGCCAGCCGTCTTGAGGACCGACAGACGCGGAAGGCGGCCTGACCCTGCCGGCGCGGCGCTCAGCCGGGCTCGCGGGGGAGCTGCCGCGGGAACGGGGGCCGGGCCCGGGAGGGAAGCGGCTGGCGATACATCTCCCCCCAGCATTGTCGCTCCTCCTCCGTGGCGTAATAGCGGAGCCAGGTTTCCGGGTCGCCGCTGGCCCCGGCGCAATCCCAGTGCAGATACGCGGTGCCGGAATCGATCTTCTTTTCCCGCGCCGGAAGGATGTCGCGGTAGATCAGGCGGTACAGCTCGCGGTCCGAGAGGTGGTCGGTGAAATCCAGCACGAGCCGCTTGTCGAAGAGCTTCCGGATCACGTCGTAAAGGATTTCCCGCAGATCCTCGTCGTTGAGCATGTCCGGCCGGGGAGGCCGCAGCTCCGGCTCGAACCAGCAGTAGATCGGCAGCACCGGGGCCATCTCCCACGCCAGCATCGAGGCCAAAAACTCGTTCTCGACCGTGAGCGGAAGGTGGCTCACGTTGACCCGGCTGATCGACTCGTCGTAGTACGGCTCCAGCTCGTCGCGGAGCTCGGCGTTGCGAAGGAGCTCTTCCAGCTCGTCGGGATGGGAATGACGAGAATCGACCATCGCAGCGATCCCCGGCCGGTGCCTTGCTCGGATACCTTCTTTTGACTTTACCAAGGAGCGGAAATTCTTCAAGCATCGGAACCGCCTCGGCGGCGGCCAACGAAAAGAAGGCGGCGAAAGAACCGCTACGACCGTAAAGGTCGGGGGCCGGCGATCCTACGCTTGCGCGGGCCGTTGGCCGAGGTGCTCGCGCTCCAACAGCGCGATCTTCTCGACGCGCCGCGCATGCCGCCCCCCCTCGAACGGAGTAGTCAGCCAAATCTCGACCATCCGGTCGATGAGACGCTCGCCGAGCATGTCGGCCGAGAGGCAGAGCACGTTCAGGTCGTTGTGCCGCCGGCTCATCTCGGCCGTGAGATCGTCGTGGCAGGGGGCTGCGCGGACGCCGGGGACCTTGTTGGCGGCGATGCACATCCCCAGCCCGGTGCCGCAAATCAAAATCCCCCGCTCGACCGCACCCTGGCTCACCAGCCGCGCGACCGCGGCGGCAATGTCGGGGTAGTCGACCGGGTCCTGGCTGTGCGTTCCGAGGTCCGTCACCTCGTGGCCGAGCCGGTGGAGCAATTCCACCAGTTTCCCCCGAATCGAATAGCCGCGGTGGTCGCAGCCGATGGCAATCCGCATGGCGTCTCCGAAGCTCTACGCGTGAAGCGTCTGGAACCTCATTTTCCCGTCCACCCCTCGACCCAGGCCCTCAACTCCCTGTCGATCTGCTCGGCGCATCGCTGGTAGCGCTCGATGGGCCCGCCGATCGGGTCCGCGACGTCCGCGCCCGAGCGGGAGAGCACCTTAGTCCGGTCGGCGGCGGCCGGCCATTGGGCGACGATTGCCTGCCGCTGCGACTCGGTCATCGTCAAGATCGCGTCGGCGTGGCGGACCAAGGGTTCAGTGAGCGGCTGGGTCTCGTGCGACGAGAGGTCCAGGCCCAGCTCTGACACGACCTGGATCGCCTCCGGAGCCGCTCGGCCCCCGGGCATCGCCGCCATCCCGGCCGACATCACGATGACCCCCCGCTCCTCCAATTCGTCGCTCGCGCAGCCCAACCGCTCGGCCAGGGACCAGCGGCACAACACCTCGGCCATCGGGCTGCGGCAGGTATTGCCCGTGCAGACGAAAAGCACCATCAGGCTGGTCAGGCGGCGGATCGTCTTCTCGGGGACGGCTCCGCGGCGAAGGATTTGGCAGGTGTCGCCGATTACGCGGACGACGGTCGAGGGCTGGCCGAAGCGGCTGGGCCCGTCGTCCAGCACCATCGCGAAGGGCCGCGATCGCCTCGGAGGCGGTACAGGCGTCCCGCCCCCCCCGCCGATTGGCACTGCTAAGCGCCAGGGGCCCGGCTACCATCTGGAGAACGTCCAAGACGATCGGATGCCCCGGTACCCGTAACCCCACCGTATCGCGGGGGGAAACCGCCTTGCCGACCTCCTTGGGTAGGCGATGAATCACACTCTCTGGATGGGAGTCGTCCACCACCAGGGTGACCGGGCCCGGCCAGCAGCGCCGGGCCAAGCGGCGGGCCAAGGGGCTCATGTCCGGGGCATAGTCGAATGCCTCCTCCGGGCCGCGGATGGCGAGCGTGAGCGGGTGGCCCGCCCTGCGTCCTTTCAGTTGGGTCAAATGGGCGACCGCCTCCGCGTCCAGGGCCCGCGCCGCGACCCCGTACACCGTTTCCGTGGGGAACACGACCAGTTTCCCCTCGGCAAGGGCCTGGACCGCCCGATGGACGACGTCGCGCGTGTCCTCCGCGGCACGGAGATCGATCACCAAAGGGGGCATAGCGGGGGGCCTGACGCTCCGGGAGCCTCGTGCTAGCAACGGGATACGCTACCTTACCCCTTGCGCCGAGGAACCGTCAAGCAGCTATCCCCATTCTAGCGGCCTCGCATCGGCGCATCTTCCCCCTTCTGACTGCTCTTGCCCGGTTTGCCTGGAAACGGTACGATCGGCGAGGTCAAGGGCGAAAGGGGCAGCAAAAGGACGCGCACGGATGCAAGCGACCCTGGCCGAGCTCGCGGCGTTGGTGGGGGGCGACCTGGTGGGCAACGGCCAGGTGCTTGTCCACGGCGCGGCGCCGCTGGGGGAGGCCGGTCCGGGAGAGATCACGCTGGTGGACCGGGCCGAACGGGGTCCGTCGCTCTCCTCGACCCGCGCTGCGGCCGCCGTCGCGCCCCGCTCCTTCGTGCCCAACGGCATTCCGTTGATCCAGGTGGACGACGTCCACCAGGCCTTTGCGGCGATCGTCTCCCGGTTCCGCGCGCCGCGCCCGCCAATCCGCATCGGAATCAGCCCGCTGGCCGTGGTCAGTCCTACGGCCAAGCTCGGCCACGACGTGGACGTTTACCCCTTCGCCACGATCGGCGACGACGTCGAGATCGGCGACCGGGCGACGATCCACTCCGGCGTCCACGTCATGCACGGCTCGAAGATCGGCGCCGGCGTGACGATCTTCCCCAACGCGGTGCTCTACGAGAACACCATCGTGGGCCCGCGCTGCGTGATCCACGCCGGGGCCGTGCTGGGGGCCTACGGCTTCGGCTATTGCTGCGTCGAGGGGCGCCACCGCTTGTCGGCCCAATTGGGCAACGTGGTCCTGGAGGCCGACGTGGAAATCGGCGCAGGCACCACGATCGACCGCGGAACCTACGGCGCAACCACGATCGGCGAAGGGACGAAAATCGACAACCAGGTGATGATCGCCCACAACTGCCGCATCGGACGCCACAACATGCTCTGCGCCCAGGTCGGGATCGCCGGGAGCACGACGACCGGAGACTACGTGGTGATGGCGGGCCAGGTGGGAGTCCGCGACCACGTGCACGTGGGGACCAAGGCCGTGCTGGGGGCGATGGCCGGCGTGATCAACGACGTGCCCGACGACGCCCGGTTGGTCGGGATTCCCGCCACGCCGGAGCGGGAACAGATGGTCAAGCAGGCCGCCCTGGCCAAGCTCCCGGAAATGCGCCGCCAGGTCAAACAGTTGCAGGCTAGCGTGGACAAGCTCCTCCGCCAGCAGAATCCTCCGCAACCGTCCGACGCGCGATCGTAAGGTGCCGTATGGGGGGAGATCCTCAGCACGCCCGCCGCCGCGGCCCCGACCCGGAGCCCTCGCCGCGCCGCATCGGATTGCTGGCCGGCTGGGGAGACTACCCGAGAATCGTGGCCCAGGCCATCCGCCGACGAGGTCACCAGGCGTACTGCCTGGGCGTGGCGGGGCACGCCGATGGAGCGTTGGCGCAAGTCTGCGACGATTTCCGTTGGATCGGCCTGGCGAGGCTGGGCGGGGCGATCCGCTATTTCAAGCGGCACGGCATTACCCAGGCCACGATGGCCGGAAAGATCCACAAGAAGGCCCTGTTCCAGCCCCGACTCTGGCTACGGTATCTGCCCGACCTGCGGACCCTTCGGGCCTGCGTCCCCCATTTTCTCACGCGGCGGAAGGATTGCCGGGACGACAGCCTGCTGAGAATGATCGTCGCGGAGTTTGCCGCGGACGGGATCCGCTTTGCCCCGGCCACCGATTTTGCCCCCGAACTGCTGGTCCGACCGGGAAACCACACCCGCCGCTCCCCTTCGCCTTGGCAGTGGGCGGACATCCGGTTCGGATGGGCCGTGGCCAAGCAGTTGGGGCATCTGGACATCGGCCAGAGCGTCGCCGTCAAGGACCAGGCCGTGCTGGCGGTGGAGGCGATCGAAGGGACCGACGAGTGCATCCGCCGGGCGGGGGGCCTGTGCCGCGCCGGCGGGTTCACGGTCGTCAAGGTCGCCAAGCCCGGGCAGGACATGCGATTCGATGTCCCCACGATCGGGCTGGGGACGCTCCAGACGATGGTCGCGGCCGGTGCTCGGGTCCTGGCGGTCGAAGCGGCGCGGACGATCCTGTTGGACGAGCCGCGGGTCGTCGAATTTGCGAACCGCCACAAGCTGGTGCTCGTAGCATTGGAAAGTTCCTCGGTGTTTCCGGCGACCGGCGCTGCCGCCGGAGAGACCGCGGTTTTCGAGGGCGCGAACGCCCCGGAGTCCCCGTGTGAATCGAGGGAAAGGTAGAAGAAAACGGGGCCGCCCGGTCCTTCCCGCGACCGGTGCGCGTCCCGCCCGCAACGTTTCCACGCCTCTCACTCTTGTCACCACATCCCGCCATGACAATCGACGAGCGCGGGGCTCCGGGGCTTCTATCGAGTTTCTGTTGCGGAAGGGCGACAACTACGGATGTTTCCGCAACAGAAACTATTGAGTCCGTTGGTGAAGGGAAGCTCGGCCTGAAAGCGCTTGCCTGCCTCTGACAGTCCGGGCCCCCGAAGCGCTCTGGCTCCAACGTGTCCAGCCGTTCCCATGCGCGCGAGCCCCTAGGCAACCGCGGGCCCGTAATCCCCGTCCGCCCGCACTTCTCTCTCCGCACGGCCGCGTCCGCGGACGCCCGCCTTCTAGCAACCCATTGCCCCCCGAGACGGGCTTGGGAGAATTCCTCGGATAAGGATGTGCGTGTGTACACCCGCAAATGACCTCGGAGACGCGATGATGGTAACCCAAGCGCCCACCGACTTGGCCTCTAAGAAGTGCGCCCCCTGTGAAGGGGGCATGGAGCCTTACACGTTGGCTCGGGCAGAGCAGCAGTTGGCCTTGCTGCCCGGCTGGACGCTGACCCACGAAGGGCGGAGAATCCGCA
>Ga0315280_10009568_pt1 | contig 12389 bp, 13 predicted proteins | sample YL17G06_40_MG_FD_203697 | JGI IMG/M metagenome (GOLD analysis project Ga0315280, IMG submission 203697) | Sediment microbial communities from Yellowstone Lake, YNP, Wyoming, USA - YL17G06_40 | ecosystem: Environmental > Aquatic > Freshwater > Lake > Sediment | place: USA: Wyoming | collected... | reverse complement strand
TGACGTGGCCGATCCGGTCGCCGTAAAGCTGAACGGCGCGCGGCAGCCCGGGGGCCATCAGGCCGATGAAGTCGGCTTCGATCTGGAAGTCGATGTCGTTGGCATGGGCGTTGTAGCGCGGGTGGCCGGATTGCGGCGGCATGATGCCGCGGCTCAGGTTGCGGCGGCCGGCCAGGTTGGCGTGCCAAAGCGCGTACTTGGAATCGCGAAATGCCTCCCCGTACTCCTGCGCCGTGGCATCCAGGCCGTAACGGTCCATCACTTCGGCCAGGGTCATCTCGACATAGAGGTCATCCTGGTTCAGTGCTCCTTTCAGTTCGGCCGGGGTTCCGACGCGTTCGGCGTCATAGGTGGCGCCGCGGGCGCGAAACTCGGTCGGCGCGCCATACACCACCCCGAACATCTGCCCCGCCCATCCGCCCTTGATCTTGTCGAGCAGGGCTTCCTTGGCAATGGTCCGCTTTTCCGGGCCGGCGGCCGGCAACGACAGAACCGCAATCAGGAAAGCGAACAAGCAAAAGACAACAGCGCGCTTCATGCGCGCATGGTACACCCGGGCGCGGTTCAACACAAACCCGCGGCAGGGATGGGACGCGGATAAACGCAGATGGACGCAGATCGGGCTTCAGAGCAAACCTGCGTCATCTGCGTTCCATTTCCCCGGTCTGTGTTACGCTCAGACAACGATGCTTACCGACGCTGCCATTGCCGCGCTGACGGCTTCCGAGGACGGTTTATTCATTTTCTTCCCGCCGGTGCGCGGCTTTGCGGAAAACCGCTGGAAGTACCAGGAAGCGACGCGCATTGAATTCAGCGCCGTCAACGAAGCCGGCGGGGAGCAGGTGTGGTTCCCGCGGAGCGCGGTGGCCTACATGACGGTGGAAGAAGGGGCCATCACGCTGGCTTTCCGCAAGGAAATGGAATACTCGAACGGGGCAGTGTGGCCGGTGCGCCGGCAGGCGGGCGAAGCGGAGGAGCCGGAACCGGAGCCGGAGGCCATGGGAACGGAAGCCGCCGGAGCGGCGGTGGCCCGGGCGAAAGCGGGGCTGCCGGCGACAGCCGCCCGCGCCCCCGCCCGATCCCGGCCGCGCCCGCGCTGGAACCAGGAGCCGGTATTCCTGGTGTTGGCGGTGGCCGGCAGCGCCGCGCTGGCCCTGGTCCTGGTGCTGGTCGCAGCGCACGCCTGGCTGCAACCCAGGCAGCGAACCGATTCCACGCCCATCGACGATCCAAACCTGTTTACGCTGACCCGCGAAGACAACTACTACGACGTGGTGCGCAAGCTCGGACCGCCGGAAAGCGAGCGCGCCCTGTCGCTGGCCGGCAGCACCCTCAGCCAGCGGGCGTTGATTTATCGCGGCCGCAACTACGCGGTGGTGTTGCTGGGCGTAGAAGGCCAGCGGAATTACGGGCAGGAGCAGCGGTACATCGGCGCCATCCGGCTCAGCGACAGCGCCGTTGTGGGCAGCGTGCGCATGGCCCACGACTCGACCACCGATTCGCTGCTCAAGATCTTTGCCCGCCAGCTCAAAGAATAGGTCCAAGAGTCCAAGCGTCCAAGGGTCCAAGTCGCGTACAGGGTAACTTTGGCCCCTTGGACCCTTGGAGCTTGGACCCATATAATTCAAGTCCTGGGGTCAGGATTCGTATGGAACAAGAAGGTGAACCATCCGCGTCGCCAGCCGACCCCATGGCCAGCGCACTGGTGGCGGTCTGGCGGCAGGTCATGGTCGAGGACAAGACAGAAGTCGAGCTGGAAGGTCGAACGTACCAGGTCACCAAGACCGGGAGCAAGCGGCTGCGGCAGGTGGTCTTCACGGTTCTGGGCCGTGAACTGCGCGCCATCGAGCAGAATCCTCGAACCACCTCCCGATGGGCGCAAATGGCGCGCCGCGGCGCCCGCATCATGCAGTTCATGGAGAACCGCCACTACGTCGCCAACGTGGCCGACGGCAAGGTGTTCCTGTACTGAGGCGGCTGACGGCTTGGAGCTGACGGCTGATGGGCAGTTCCGACACGGTGACGCTCGGTGACAGCTTTGCTGCTTGCCGGCTCCTGACAAAGCGAGTCTCGAGTTGCTGAACGCAGGGCGTTGGCATCATCCGTGTTCATCCGTGGCGAATCTCGTGAATAAAGGGGGGTGGACACGCTGGTGAAGGGGCCGAAACCATGGGATTCTGGCGGAAACTGAGCACCACGCTGGAAATGATCAAGTTCGAGCACTCGGTGTTCGCGCTGCCGTTCGCGCTGACCGGGGCGGTGGTGGCGGCCCACGGCCTGCCGCCGGCGCGGCAACTGCTGTGGATCGTGGTGGCCATGGTGGGCGCGCGCTCGGCCGCCATGACCTTCAACCGCATCGTCGATGTGCGCCTGGATGCCGCGAATCCGCGCACGGCGGCCCGCGCGCTGCCCGCCGGGCTGCTGTCGCGGCGCTTCGCCATCTGGTTCACCATCGCCTCTTCCGCATTGCTGGTGCTGGCCGCCTGGCAGTTGAACCCGCTTTGTCTGCGGCTTTCGCCGCTGGCGCTGGCCATCCTGTTCCTCTATTCGTATTCCAAGCGCTACACCTGGCTGTCCCACCTGATGCTCGGCTTCTGCCTGGGAATGGCGCCGGCGGCGGCCTGGGCGGCGGTGCGTGGGCGGCTCGATTGGCAGATCCTGCTACTGACCGCCGCCGTCACGCTGTGGACCGCGGGATTTGATATTATTTACGCGCTCCAGGACCTGGAGTTCGACCGGCGGGCCGGCCTCTTCTCGCTGCCCAGGCGCCTCGGCGTAGCCAACGCCCTCCGCGTCTCCGCATTCTTCCATGTCCTGATGCTGATCCTGCTTTGGGTGCTGGCGCTGGTGGAGGGGTTGGGTTGGATCAGCATGGTGGGCGTGGGCGTGGTGGCGGCGCTGTTGGCTTACGAGCACCGGTTGGTGAAGCCCGACGATTTCAGCCGCGTCAACGCCGCGTTTTTCACTATGAACGGCTACATTAGCGTGCTGTTCTTCGTGTTTTGGACCCTGGATCTGGCATTGCTGCGGTAGCGGCTGACGGCCGACGGTTGACGACTGACGGAGAATCCCGGTTCGACAGCCCGATACCGGACCGCCGATAGCCGACAGCCGTCAGCCGAGAAGGGAACAGATGGATCTGGATTTCATCCAGGATGGGCGGCTACGGCCGGTGGCCGAAAAGGTTCTGGCCGGCGAGCGCTTGTCGTTCGACGACGGTCTCGAGCTGGAGCAGTCGAGCGACCTGCTGGCCATCGGCTACCTGGCCAACCATGTGCGCCAGCAGCGGCATGGCAACCTCTGCTATTTCAACATCAACCTGCACATCAATCCGACCAACGTCTGTGTTTCGGGCTGCAAGCTGTGCGCCTTCGGCCGGAAAGAGAACGCGCCGGGCGCCTACACAATGTCGTTGGAGCAGGTTTGGGAGGCGGCGGCTAAGGGCTACAGCGATGCGGTCACCGAGTTCCACATTGTCGGCGGCCTGCACCCGGATTTGCCCTGGGAATGGTACCTGGACCTGATCCGCGGCCTGCGCCGGCGGTTCCCCACGGTCCACCTGAAGGCCTTCACCATGGTGGAGATTGCCTACCTGGCGCGGCGCGCGCGGCTGACGGTTCGCGATACACTGCTGAAGCTGCAGGAGGCGGGGGCGGGGTCGCTGCCGGGTGGCGGCGCCGAAATCTTCAATCCCAGCGTGCGGCGCCGCATCTGCGCCCACAAGATGACCGGCGAAGAGTGGCTGGAGACGGCGCGGGCGGCTCACCAAGCCGGCCTCTGCTCCAATGCCACCATGCTGTACGGACACATCGAAACGGCCCGCGACCGCATCGATCACCTGCTGCGCCTGCGCGGCTTGCAGGACGAGACGGGCGGATTCATGGCCTACGTCCCCCTGGCCTTCCATCCCGCCAATACCCAGTTCTCGTACCTCCCGCCCACCACCGGTTTTGCCGACCTGAAGAGCATCGCCATCGGCCGCCTGATGCTCGACAACTTCCCGCATGTCAAGGCGTACTGGGTGATGATGACCCCGGCGATCGCGCAGGTGGCCCTGCGGTTTGGCGCCGACGACATCGACGGGACCGTCGCGGAAGAGAAGATTTACCACGATGCCGGCGCGACCACTTCCCAGGACATGGAGAGGGAGGAACTGCTGCGCCTGATTCGGGAGGCAGGCCGCGAACCGGTCGAGCGTGACACGCTGTACGGCCCGGTGGCGCGCCCGCAGGTCACGTTCACCGTCCAAACGTAGGAGCCCGGCGCCGGGTGTCAGGCGCCAGGCTCAGCATACAGGTTTCCTGGCCCTGTGCCCAGCACCTCGGTCCTGAACCCTGACATTTGAAATCCGGCACCCGGCGCCTGCAACAGCGCGCGGTGTACCTCTTCGATGGTTTCATCCAGCGTGGAGGTGCCGGCGGTGAGGCCGACCGTGCGGCAGCCCTGGAGCCAGCCGGGATCCAGCTCGGCCGCGCTTTCGACGCGATAGGCAGGGACGCCGCGTGCGCGGGCCGACTCCGCCAGTTCCCGTGTGTTGCGCGAGTTCCTGCCGCCTACCACGACCAGCACGTCCACCAGCCGCAGCAGCCGGTCGAGCGCCTGCTGGCGCTCGCGGGTCGGCCGGCACACGGTATCGATGAAGCGGACTTCACTGCCGGGATTCCTGGCTGTGATGGCCTCCAGCACCGACCGAACCAGCGCATCGGTGCTGGTTGTCTGGCAGAGGACGCCGATTTTCCCCTGGTGGTAGCAGCGCACCTCCGTCGCCGACTCGACCACTTCGGCGCGGGGGAGATCGCCGATCAGCCCCTGCACCTCGACATGCCCGCGGCGCCCGATGACCAGCACGTAGCAGCCTTGCGATTGCAGCCCAAGGGCGGCGTCGTGCGCGCGGCGGACCAGCGGGCAGGTGGTGTCCATGAGCCGGAGGCCGGCGCCGCGCAGCCGCGCCCGCTCGGTGTCGCTGACGCCGTGGGCGGTAATCAGTACCAGCGGGGTTTCCGGCAGCGCCTGGCCGCGCCGCTGCTCGTCCAGCCGGCGGAAGCCGCGCTTGGCCAGGCTGCGGTTCACCGTTTCGTTGTGCGCCAGTTCGCCATAGACGGTCACCTGCGTGGGATCACCCACAGCGGCAACGTAGTCCAGCGCCTGGCGCACGCCAAAGCACAGCCCCATGGCCTCGGCCCGAATGATTTCCATTGGTTCGCCACCTTTCCTGAGGTCCTTGTAGCGGCGGTCTTCCGACCGCCACCCGGCTTGGCGCGTGACTGACGTGGCGACCTAAAGGTCGCCGCTACACGCGCCGGGAACACCCGGCGCAAGCTTTGCGCCGCAAAGTTTCAAGGGCCAAAAAAAACGGCTCAGGCCGGAGCCCAGCCGCGCGAGCCGTCGAATTGCGTGTCGTCCACATTGGATGCGCTCCGGCGATCCAAGGCCGCGGCGCGAGCCGCGTCGCGGACCACTTCTTCCAGCACCGCCAGGTAAGAAAGGAAACGCGCGCGCCCCTCCCTGGAGAGGCGGCAGAGCGTCTGCGGACGCCGGCCGTCGGAGCGCTTCCAGAGTTCCACCACGCCGGCCTCGTGGAGCACCTGCAGATGCCGGCTCAGGTTTCCGTCGGTCAATGAGCACAACTCCCTGAGGTCGCAGAACAGAACCCCTTCGGGCCGGGTGGCCAGCGTGGTCAGAATGCCCAGCCGGGCGCGCTCGTGGAGCAACCGGTCGAGCCCTTCGTAGGCGAAGCGGCCGCCGGCTGCTGATCTGTCGTTCGCCTTCCTTTTCCGATTCATTCCGCGGACACTCCTTTCGCTCAACTAGCCCCGCTGCCCGTTGCGCTCCAGGTTCCAGTAAAGGACCAGGGCCGCCGCCGACTGGCCGATCCCGAAGACGGACCCCATGAGCCAGGGCGAGAGGGCCGCCGGCCCCGGCAGAAAGGCCAGAACCGCGGCGCCACTGAGCAGGTAGAACAGCGCCACCCAGCCGATGGCCCGGGGCATCTGCCGCCTGCACGCAAAGACGCCCATGCCGAACAGCACCGCCCACAGGCCCGGCAGCAGGCAGATCTCCTCCAGACCGCGGCCTCCGAGTGTGGCCGTCACCAGTGCGCCGGCCGTCAGGGCAGGCAGCAGTTGCCCGGTGGCGATTCGCGTTGTGGCGCGGCGGTGAGCGGACTGCTGGAGGAGATACACGTACAAGACTTGCAGCCCGCTGCCGGCCAGGCACAGCACCGCTGTTGCGGTCCACAGCACCACGTAGCGCAGAGGATCGGACGCGGCGTCCCGGATCAGCCAGGCCTGCAACACAGCGGTGAGCACCGCCATCAGCCCGGTGGCCGCCGCCGAGACCGCCCGGTAGCCCCGGAAGGTTTCCGTGGTAGCCAGGTGGCCCCGGATTTCATTGATCTGCTGCAGCGCCTCGCGTAGTTCCACCGGCATAAGGTTTCACGCTTTGCAACGCAAAGTATAGTTCCCAATCGGGCCCCCTGGCAAGCAAAAAAAGCGCCGGGCCCCGTGCCGGGTGTCAGGTCCCGTGCTTCAAGGCCTGGCGCCTGAAACCTGACATCTGAAGCCTATTCTGGAGGGACGTAGCCGGGTGGCGGCGCGGCCTGCTCGCCGAAGAAAAACTGCTCCATCTGCTCTTCGATGAACTTCTGGGCTCGCGGGTCGGCGGGGAAGATGCGATATTCGTTGATGATCATCCGCAGCCGGTCCAGCCACATTTGCCAGGCCTGGCGCGACACCCTCTCGTAAATGCGCTGGCCTAGGTCACCGCTCCAGGGCGGCTCGTCCAGGCCGGGCAGTTCCTGCCCCAGCTTCGCACATTTCACTATCCGTTCAGCCATGCCGCAAGCCTCCCACAGACTTCAGACCTGAGACCTGAGACCTGGGACTTGGTCTACGGTCCCAGGTCTCAGGTCCCAGGTCTCATTCCTCGCCGACCAGGATGGCGCAGGCGATCACCGTGGACCACAGGCCGCGCTTGTCGCCGACGGCGGACTGGGTGATGTTCATGGTCCGCACGATCTTGTTCGAGATGCGGTAAATCTCCTTCTTCTCGTCCCAACTGCGGTCGGGATCGAACTCGACGTCGAGCGTGGTGGCGAGCATTTCGGCGGCCAGTTCCTCGGCGTATTCGCCGGCCACTTCTTCGGTCTCGCCGAAGGAATGGTGCTCGGAGAGGTAGCCGTACATGTTGCGGTCGGTGGGCAGCGCCAGGCCGATGCTGGCGGCCACCAGGCGGTGCGGCTCGCGGGTGGCGTTCTCCGCCACCACCGCAAACACCACCTGCCCGGGCTGCAACAGCCGCAAGCCGGTGGTCCGGGAGATGAGCTTGCAGCGGGGAGGGAAAATGCTGGAGACCCGCACCAGGTTGCAGGCCTGAATACCCGCGTTGCGCAAGGCCAGCTCAAAGCTGGTCAGCCGTTCCCGGTGCTTGCCCACGCCTTTGGTCAGGAAGATCTTCTTAGCGACGAACATCTATTCGCCCGGGGGCCTCCTCGCGGAGAATTTTGCGGAGCGCATGCCTCGACCCACAGTATACGTGCGAAATTCGACCGTAGCAGAAAAGGGAAACGCGGGTCAACGCTTTTGAACCGCCACGGCCCCAAGCTTGAGCAAGCCCGGCGTCTTGGTGACTTGACGGGGAGAAACCCGTTACAATCGTCCGTTGCCATGCCTAAGACAGACGCAATGCGCCGCCGCTGTCGTGAAGACCTTTCCGAAATGCCGGACTGGCTGAAGAAAAAGAAATGCCCGAATCGGGACAAGTACCTTTCCGGCAAGCGCATCCTGCCCAAGAACCTGACCGGCAGGGAAAAGCTGGCCGATGTGGTGGACGAAGCCTTCCTGGCCTATAACGGGGCGCGGTTGAAGGAGGGCTGCCAGTTGTTCGTCCGCAAGATGCTGGAGCCGGAGGTGACGGTGGGCATGAGCCTGTCGGGCGCCCTGACGCCGGCCGGGCTGGGCTGCTCCGCGATCGTGCCGCTGATCAAGGCCGGCTTCGTCGATTGGATCGTCTCCACGGGGGCCAACCTGTACCACGACCTGCATTTCGCGCTGAACTACCCGGTGCGCGCCGGCAGCTTCAAGATGGACGACGTCGAGCTGCGCGACAACGACATCGTGCGCATCTACGACGTGCTGATCGGCTACAGCGATTGCCTGATGGCCACCGACGAAATCCTGCGCAGCATCCTGGTCCGGCCCGAGTTCCAGAAGGAGATGGGCACCGGCGAGTTCCACCACCTGCTGGGCAGGTATGCGGCGGAATGGGAGCGGAAAGCGGGGTTGAAGGATGCCTCGGTGCTGGCCGCCGCCTACCGGGCCGGGGTGCCGTGCTACACCTCCTCGCCGGGCGACTCCACCATCGGCATGAACGTGGCCGGCGTCGAGCTGCGCGGCAACAGGCTGCGCATCAATCCCTCGATTGACGTCAACGAGACCACGGCGTTCGTGCTGGCGGCCAAGCGCGCCGGCGGCAAGAGCGCCGTGGTGCTGTGGGGCGGCGGCAGCCCCAAGAACTTCATGCTTCAGACCGAGCCCCAGATCCAGGAAGTGCTGCGCATCAAGGAATTCGGGCAGGATTACTTCCTCCAGGTGACCGACGCGCGCCCCGACACCGGCGGCCTGAGCGGCGCCACCCCCAGCGAAGCGGTGAGCTGGGGCAAGGTGGACCCGGACCGGCTGCCCGACGCCGTGGTGTGCTACACCGACACCACCATCGCCTTGCCCATCCTGACCCACTACGCGCTGGCCAGGCACAAGCCGCGCAAGCTGAAACGCCTTTACGACCGGCGCGCGACGGTGATGAAAGCGCTGACCAAGGAGTACTTCCTGCACAATAAGGTGAAGATGGTGGACGGCACGGAACCCAGGCTGTAGACCGTAGGCTATAGGCTGTGGGCTGTCGGCGGCAGGCCGCGGGCTACAGCCTACGGCCTACCGCCTACAGCCTTCGAGGGGGGTGGGCATGAACAGGCGGCAATTGCAGGGAATCGCGGACAAGCACGGCACCCCGGTGGTGGTGATCGACCACGACATCATCCGGGCCAACTACGCCGACTTCAAGAAGCACTTGCCGAAGGTCCAGGCCTACTACGCAGTGAAAGCCAACCCCGCCCCGGAAATCATCCGCACGCTCTACCAGGCCGGCGCCAGCTTCGACGTCGCTTCGCTGCCCGAGTTCATGTTGGTGTACGAGAACATCAAGCGCCTGCCGGCGAAGGAGCAGCAGGACTTCATCTGGGACAAGATCGTCTACGCCAACCCCATCAAGCCCACGGAGACGCTGCGGGCGCTGGACCGGTACAAGCCCCTGGTCACCTACGACAACCTCGAGGAGTTGCGCAAGATCCGGCAGCACGCTCCACACGCCGGCCTGATGCTGCGGTTGCGCGTGCCGAATACCGGCTCGATGGTTGAGCTGTCGTCGAAATTCGGGTGCGACCCGGGCGAAGCCGTAGACCTGATTGACGAAGCGTTCCGGGTTGGCCTGGTGGTGGAAGGGCTGAGCTTCCACGTCGGCAGCCAGTGCACGAACTTCCTGAACTTTGTGCAGGCCGTGAACATGGCCGCGGCCGTCATCCAGGAAGCCCGCGGGCGCGGCCACGAGATCAAGATCCTGGACATCGGCGGCGGCTTCCCGGCGCCCTACAACCGCCACGTGAAGCCCTTCAGCCTGCTGGCGGAGAGAATCAACGCCGAAATTGACCGCCTGTTTCGCGCCGACGTGCAGATTCTGGCCGAGCCGGGCCGGTTCCTGGTGGCCACGGCGGCGGTGTGCGTGGCCCGCATAATCGGCAAGGCCATTCGCGACGGCAAGACCTGCTACTACATCGACGACAGCATCTACAACACTTACTCGGGCATCATCTTCGACCACTGCCAGTATCACGTGAAGGCCTTCAGGCGGGGCAAGACGGAGATCTGCGCCGTTTTCGGGCAGACCTGCGACGGGCTGGACACCATCTCCCAGGCCGAAGAGCTGCCCGACCTGGCCATCGACGACCTGGTGTATTCGGAAAACATCGGCGCGTACAGCAGCGCCTCGGCCACCTGGTTCAACGGGTTCCCGCCAGCCAAGGTGGTGCACGTCAACGAGCGCCCGCGGGCCCGCGCCGCCCACGCTTGATTCATTGACCGCCGAGAACGCGGAGAAAAGGAAGGACGCCCCGACGAAGTGTCCCGCCGCCCGGGCATGTAAGACAACCTGGCAAAACGGCCTGCCAGGATCCTAATGCCGCGTGGTATACTGGCGCTTGGTGAGGTTCCGGCCGAGTTTCCAAGTGGCGAGATGGAATCAATCCCATGCATAGCAGGGTCAAAGTCGGCGTCGTTCTGTTTTCCACCTTGCTGGTGATCCTGATGCTGATCGGGGGCTTGCTCGGCCAGAGCACGGCCTCCGACGGCCCGTATCGCCAGTTGGCTGTTTACAGCGAGGTTCTGTCCCGGATCCGCAGCGACTACGTCGAGGAGCCCGACCTGAAAAGCGTGACGGTGGGCGCCTTGCACGGCCTGCTGGAATCGCTCGACCCTTTCAGCAGCTACCTGAGCCCCGAGCAGTACGCCCGGTATCAGAAGCGCAAGACGCAGGGCAACGCGGATCTGGGGCTGGCCCTCTCCAAGAGATTCGGCTACGTGGCCGTCATCAGCGCCATCCCCGGCGGACCGGCGGCGCGGGGCGGCCTGCAGAGCGGCGACATCATTGAAGCCATCGACGGCGATTCCACCCGCGAGATGTCGCTGGAAGAGGTGAGAACAGTGCTGGCCGGCAAACCCGGTTCCAGCGTCACGCTGTCGGTGGTGCGCGTGCGCCGCGGCGAACCGCAGAAGATGGCCTTGAAGCGCGAGGTGGTGGCGGCACCGCCGGTCACGCGGAAGATGGTCGAGGCCGGCATCGGCTACCTCAACATCGACGGCTTCCCGCAGGGCCGGGCCAGGGAAATCGCGGCCCATGCCCAGCAGTTGCTCAACGCCGGTGCCGAGCGGCTGGTGCTGGACATGCGGGGCGCGGCCGAGGGCGAAATTTCGGAAGGGATCGCCGCCGCCAACCTGTTCATCGACCACGGCCTGATCACTTATCTGCAGGGGCAGAAGTACCCGCGGCAGAACTTCCCGGCCGATCCCGCGCTGGCGGCGGTGCGCGTTCCTATGGTGGTGCTCGTCAATCGTGCCACGGCCGGCGCAGGCGAAGTCTTCGCCTCCGCCATTCTCGAGAACGGACGCGGCGACCTGGTCGGCGAGAAAACCTACGGGGTGGGATCCGTGCAGAAGCTGATCCCGCTGGACGACGGCTCGGCGCTGCTGCTGTCGGTGGCCAAGTACTACACGCCCGGCGGCAAGGCCATCCAGGACAATGGGGTGACGCCCAACGTGGCGGTCACCGACACCGAACCCGAGGAGGTTGCGCTGCCCGAGGAACAGCAACCCGAACCGCACCCTGCCCAGCCGCAGGCTCCCAGAGAGGACAGCATTCTGAAGAAAGGAATCGAGGTCCTCAAGAACGCGGCGCAGAAGAGAGCCGCCGCGTGACAAGTTAAGAGTTAAGAGTTATGACTTGTGAATTGGGGGCGCAGGAGGCTCGTTGCCGCGTTGAATTCTTAACTCCTAGCTCTTAACTCATAACTCTTAACTGATATGCAACCGCCCGGGCGACGCTTCCCGCTGCCCATTCCCGTCTTGCTGGGCATTGTCGTTGTGCTCGTCTTCCTGCCGTGGATGCTGCTAACGGTCAAGGCGGAGCATGATGTCCGCCAGGCAATCAAGAGCTACGACCCGTTTACGCTTCCCGAGTTTCGCATCCGGGTTTCCAAGACTATGAAGTACGATCCGCTGGGCGTGCTGGGGCGGGGCGCGCGGGCGGGCTTCTGGCAATGGACGCCGGACGGCATGGTGCTGGCGGCCGCGGGCCGCCCCTATTTCTCCGAGACTCCGGAAGCGATGGTCTGTATCGTGGGGGCGGGCCGCCGCGCCGTCACCGAGATCGAGCGCTATCAGGACCGCGAGGGCAAGCGGGAGGTCCGGTTCCATTACCGCTGGGTGGAAATCACTCCGCCCGCCCGCGCCCTGCTCTCCTCGGCTCCCGACACCGACCGCGAATACCAGGGCCGCGCCCTGCTGGTAAAACAGAACGGTCAATGGCGCGTCCAGTGGATGGACACCCCGCACTTCGACAAGCCCATGGCGCTGCTGAAAGACGAAGCGGCGGAAATCAAGCGCTGACGCAGAAAACCAATCATTTCGCGGGTCTGTTCAAATTCTTGCGCAGAGCCCCAGCAGTTTCGGAATGGTTGGGCAGGGGAACTGCGGCAGACCCAGAATGATGCGGTTGGAAGCGTTGCGGAGTGGCACTGGGCAGGTGTGGGTATTTCCCGGGCGGACGGGTGGGGGCGCGCGGCA
>Ga0315280_10009567_pt1 | contig 12390 bp, 13 predicted proteins | sample YL17G06_40_MG_FD_203697 | JGI IMG/M metagenome (GOLD analysis project Ga0315280, IMG submission 203697) | Sediment microbial communities from Yellowstone Lake, YNP, Wyoming, USA - YL17G06_40 | ecosystem: Environmental > Aquatic > Freshwater > Lake > Sediment | place: USA: Wyoming | collected... | reverse complement strand
TGACACTCTGTATCCCTTCGGGGAACATAGTCTGTAAGCATACGGATGTAAACAGAGAACTCCACGATCAGACGCTCGATGCTCGGCTCTCGGTGGCCAGCAGCCTCTGTACGCAGTCGCCAAGGCACGGACATCGTGGAATGCCGGCAAAGGGCCCCGAGCCAAAGGTTCTTGTGCATTGGGTTGTGTGCCCGACTCACGTTCTGGTATTATGGTGCCCGCAGCGATTGCGAGTTGCTCAGCGTCGTGTAGAATGAGAGAGAGACTGATGCGGACAACCAATTTGGTAACGCGTAAAAGAATAGCCAATCCAGTGTGATGGGATGGACAGTGAACATGATGAAGATCTCTCAGTTCGTGGACATGGGCCGATTCTGCGTGGTACTGGCGGCATTGATCTTGCCGAGCGGATGTACAGATCCCAGTCCGCGTACGTCGCCTGAGGCCCGGACGAAGGTGGCGAAGAAGGAATACACTCGGGAAGATACGCTCCGTATGATCCAGGCGAGTGAGGGGCGGCTCTCACCGGTGTACGGTCCTCTGGCACAGCAACTCGTCGAGGACTTGGGCCTTGATGGCAAAACCGGGATCGGGATTGACCTTGGCAGTGGACCGGGGACGCTGATCATCGAATTGTGCAAGCGGACGAAGATGCACTGGATCAATGCGGACATCAATCCACACTTCTTTCCGTATTTCCTGCAGCAAACCGAGAAACATGGATTTGGCGGCCGGGTCAGCGCGGTCCAAGCCGATGCCCAAGCGTTGCCGTTTCGAGACGACTATGCGGACGTCATCGTCTCCCGAGGCTCGTTCTGGCTGTGGGGTGACAAGGTCAAGGCGTTTGGAGAGATCCGACGGGTTCTCAAGCCGGGCGGTGTGGCCTACATCGGGCGGGGTCTCTCGGCGAATCTTTCGCCTGAGGTAGCCAAGACAGTGCGCGGGGGACAAGGTGAGGGGCCTGAGTACGACGTTGCGGCAACCGTCAAGGAACTACATGCCATCATGAAGTCACTGGGGATAAAGGGCTATCGCGTCATCCAACCGAGGTTAGGGAATGAAGCGGGTGTCAACTACGGCGTGTGGATGGAGTTTCGCAAAGATCGGTGACCGGTGCCAAAGCCCGGTACAGCCGCGCACAAACCACGACTGGTATAGTCCAGCAACACCGGACACGACGTATGTTCCCGAGTAAAGAATCTTACGTTTGACGCTGTGCCAAGAATGTACCTCCAGTGCGAATCGAAATCGTATGGGTCTCTTGTGGTTGTCTGGGGAACAGACACCAAATGCATTCTGATGCGTCTGAAAGTCGGAGGCCGGACCACGTCACGATATGTCAGCGAGTAGTCGGGGCTCACAAGAGGATGCGTCCCCTCTGGGCTGAGAACACATGGTTAGAGATGCGGCCAGATCTCTCACGGGATTCATCTTATATCACACCCGCTCACATCACATCGCTGCTAGTCTGACACTTCTTTGTTCATTCCTTTGCCCTTGCGTCGCGGGCGCGGCTTGTGGATGCGCGGTTTCCCGCTTACAATCTGCGGGCTTGGAGCATCGCATGCGGTAAACAGTGAATTGAATACGAACAGTTCCGGAGTGACATTGGCATGGATACATCGGGGAACGTAGCTGTAGCCCTGGCGCTGACGCTACTGGCAGGGCTATCCACCGGGATCGGCAGCACCATCGCCTATTTCATCCGGCGCCCGAAGATCGTCTACCTCGCGTTCTCGCTGGGTCTGTCGGCGGGTGCCATGGTGTATGTCTCTCTTGTCGAGCTGCTGCCCAAGGCATCGGACATCGTCGGGCATGCCACGGGCGTCCTCGTTTTCTTCATGGGCATTCTATTCATAGGGATCGTCGATCTGCTCGTGCCCGAGGTCGAGAATCCGCACCACTACGAGGGAATCGAGGACGCGACTGCCTCGCATCACGATGAACGCCGGTTGATGCGGGCCGGAGTCATGACAGCGGTGGCTATCGGAATTCACAATTTGCCGGAGGGTCTGGCGACGTTCGCCTCCGCCTTGAGCGATGTCCGGCTGGGCATCCTAATTGCCGTGGCCATCGCGATTCATAACATCCCCGAAGGGATTGCCGTGTCGGTACCCATCTTCTATGCGACATCGAGCAGGAACAAGGCGTTCTTCTATTCCTTCCTCTCGGGCATATCGGAGCCGATTGGCGCGTTGCTCGGATTCCTCGTGCTGTCGCCGTTTTTGACACCCGCCATATTGGCGGGGACGCTGGCCTTCGCCGCCGGCATCATGATCTACATATCCCTGGATGAGCTATTGCCCACGGCGCACCGTTACGGACATGGGCACTTAGTCATCAGCGGCGTCGTTCTCGGCATGCTGATGATGGCGGTCAGTCTCCTGTTACTCTAAAACATCTTTGCCTGGCGCATGCCTCCATGCATATACTGTTCGCTTCGGACCTGCGCGACGACGTGATTCTCGTTGAAAGAGCTCTTGGTCCTCGAAAGCCCGACGCTTGGCGATCAGCATTGCACCCGACAACATCAGCGTCTACGGAGTCTGATCCTGAACCAGTCCGAGTTCAGGCCGCATCGGTTGCCAAGAGGCTGATACGTCCGAGTTTGACGCCCTTTAAGCTGATCAAATTTTCTGCCGTCCTGTTGATTTCACCAACCTGCCCGCGCAGCACGATCACCTCCAGGCAGCGGTGTTCGTCGAGATGAATGTGCATGGAGCAAATCGTCTGCAGCAGATGCGAATGTTGCAGATCCGTGAGCATCTCCATTAGCTTCGTCGAATGGTGTGAGTAGACCAGGAATACCGCTGCTACGGCCTTGGCTTTGGGATTGCCCAGCCGCTCGGCACTGATTTGCTGGCGGATCAGATCACGGATGGCCTCCGACCGGCTCGGATAGCCTCGTGTGGCGATCAGGTCGTCGAATATGGAGAGCAATTCCTTCTCCAGCGAGACTCCTATGCGTTCCACCTGGCTCATCATGATCCCCTGATACGAACAATGCCAATGCACGACCTCGTGCCGAGAGACCTGAGAGGTATCTTACCGCAAGCGCATTCTTTTTCAAACGATCGAATTCCCGTTGACATGATAGCACGCATCCCGTAGTCTTATGCACAGTAGCACGAATTATGTGCATTTATGCGCAATCCTTTTGGGAGTCTGAGGCCCGGAGGTGTGAGTATGAAAGGTCAAGTGGTGGGATGCACGCTGATCGGTCTGATGCTGAGCGGCTTGTCTTGGGGCGATCCATCGGTGGCGCCTGTGACGCATCAGCAGTTCCAGGCCATTAACGCAAACGGCGAGCAGACGTACAAGGCAACGGACAAGGTGGTGTTGGAGGGGATTCTGCTTCACTCTCCGGGAGATATGCTGGATCCGACGCCGGACGATACGATCACCGCAACATTCAACCTCGGGGCGCAGTGGCAGTTCTTCTTTCAGGGTGAAGGAGACGACCACGCCGGTACGGCCGTCTTTCTGGCACAGCTCTATGACAACCTGCCGTGGATCATGCCGGGCGGCGGGTACTCCAACGAACAGTGGATCTCGGAACTGGCGCGCCTGAACGCCGCACGGTTCAGTCCGGGCGATCGCATTCGCGTCACGGGCTGGTTCCTCTCCTACAAGGGCAAGATGAACATCAACGAGCAGCACAGCAACAATCCCGACCACGATTTCACCATCGAGTTGCTCGAACGGAATGTAGGTCTTCCAAAACCCGAGGTCGTGTCCCTTGACGAGTTGAAAGACGGTCAGGACCGGTTCATTTTCGATCCTGGCCGGCTCGTGGGCGGCGAGTATTACCAGGGGCGGCTGATCAAGATCGAGGATGTCAATGTGGTGGACCCGAATCGGTGGGGTCCGAATGGGGAGCTGGTCGTTACCAACGGGACCAAGACCCTGCCTGTCAAGCTTGGACGCGGCAATGGAATCTACCGCGGCTCGTTCAATCTGACTGAGCCTTTTGACGTGATCGGAATTCTCGACCAGGAAAGCACCGACCTGCGCGGCGGCTACCGGCTCTACGTGATGAACTACGATGGCAACGGCCAGGTTCTGGCTTCCTATGAGCATCGTATGGCCGACCAGTCTATCACGACCGACCCGAACATAACTACAAGCCTGGGCACGCGGTAGGCGGGCCGGGAAGGTGCGATGGAGTACATGAGGTACGGAGACAAAGTCGTGAAACGGGCCTTCGCCCTGATCGAACTGCTGGCGGTTGTCGCTATCATCTCACTGCTATTGGGGATTCTATTGCCTGCGGCAGGCCGGGCCCGGATGCAGGCAAAGGTCCTCACCGTCAACGCCGAGTTGCGGGACATCGGTCTGGCCCTCGAAGCGTACTCGTTCGACCATGAGGACCGCTATCCCCCGGTCCGCGTGGACTGCATGCTGGGAGGCCACTTCTACCAACTCCCATGTGAGTTGGTGGACGGCGGCTATCTACCCGCACCGCCGAGCGGGTCCTTCATGGCGGCAGGCGTGGAGGACCGATTCAATCGCGGCTATACCTACAAGTACAGAACGGTCGGGACGCTTATCTACAACCGGACTACCGTTGTGGGGGAAGGGGCCTGTCTCTGGGTGCCTGACGGCTTTCCCGACAACGAGCAGGAGCAAGGGCAGACGTACAACAATCTCAAGGAATCGCCTGTGAGTTGGGTCCTCTACAGCGAGGGCCCGAAGTTCAACCTGGACCGGATGAAGAGAATGCAATATCCCATTCCGCGCAAGACCTGGTACAGCCCGCAGACGAATCAGGGTGTGATTGCGCGCATCCGACTGCAAAGCGGTCGCCAGATGGGCTCATTTGAGGAGTGAAGAGCGAGTGAAGGTATTGCTGCACACCAGCGTGAGTCTTATCGTGGTCGCTCTTGTGACGACAGGTTGCAGGGATACGGCCGCGAGGGAAGGCACCCCCGAGATCGCGGTCACGAATTCCTATCTGGAGTGTGTGGTGAAAGACCTGTGCGGCCCAGATATGAGAGTCCTTTGTCTGGCGCCGCCCGGCATGTGTCCGGGTCATTTTGATATCTCGCCGGCCCAGGTCCGGCAGTTGCGCAATTGCCGAGTGCTCCTGCTGTTCGATTTTCAGCAGCAGGTCGAACAGAAGCTGGCACGTCTGCGAGAGAATGGCCTCAAGACGCAACTCGTCCGGGCTCCCTCCGGCCTGTGTGTCCCTGATACATACGTGGCGACCTGCAAGGAGGTCTGCCGAGCTCTCACAAGCGAGCATCCGGAGAAAGCGGCGCAGTTCGTGGAGCGGCTGTCGGTTACTGAGAGGCGGCTTGAGAGACTTGCGGCTGATCTGCAGGGCTCCGTTGTCGATTCAGGCATTGTGTCGGCCAGGGTGCTGACTTCGGATCACCAAGCCGAATTCGCACAGTGGCTTGGCCTCAAACCAGTCGCCACTTTTGTTGGCAGCGACCTTGAGACTGTCGCCAACATCGATCATTGTCTCCAGAAGGCGGCCGGGCAAGACATCCGGCTTGTAATCGCCAACCGGCAGGAGGGCACGGCATTGGCTGAAGCCCTTGCTGAAAGACTGGGAGCCAGGGTCGCAGTGTTCAGCAATTTCCCTCAGGCCTGCGAGGGGGTCGGCGGCTTCGACCGGCTGCTCCGGGACAATGTGAGACTCCTGCTTGAGGCGGTCGCGCGATGACTGCCGGTGCGCTGATGCTCTCCCATGTCCATATTCGTCGTGGCGGCCGCACGGTCCTGCAAATCGAGGGTCTTGAGATCCCCGCCGGCGATTTTGTGGGAATAGTGGGGGCCAACGGTGCGGGCAAGACCACTCTACTCAGCGTCTGCGCCGGCCTGATTCGGCCCGACAGCGGGGAGGTCAGACACGGCAACAACGAGTTGACTCGTCTCGGCGCCTGGCGCAAATGCGAGATCCGCAAGCACATCGGGTACATCCCCCAATCCGCGGAGTATAATGCCGAGCTTCCGTTCACATTGCGGGAAGTGGTTGCCATGGGCCGAACCAGCATCCGCCCTCTGTTGGCGGTCCTGAAGGCCCAAGACTACGCTGTTGTTGACCACTGGATCGATGTGCTCGGGCTTTCAGACCGTCGGAATCAGACCTTCAGGAGTCTCTCGGGCGGGGAGCAGCAGAAGACCCTCGTCGCCCGTGCGATGGCGCAGGACCCTCGAATCCTCATGCTGGATGAAGCTTGTGCCAATCTCGATTTCCACTGGAAGTACCAGATTTCCGATATAGTTGAGCAGCTCTACCACCAAACCAAAATGACGGTGCTGATGGTTTCGCACGATACCAGCGTTTTGCCTCGGGCGTGCGGGCGCGTGATTCTTCTTTCGGGTGGTCGCATTCTCGCTGACGGAGGACCTCAAGAGGTCCTGTCATCCGACATGCTTCGCCGCGCCTACCATGGCAGTCTCGACAGCGTGGTTGTGGGTGGACGGAGGCATATCACGAGCGTGCGGCCAGATTCTCCGCAAAAGGGGACATCGTGAAGGGCCTGTCCGTCGGCCGAGGGCGCGATACGTGGATCCGTTCTTCTATCTGATTGTCGTTGCAGGCGCTGTGGCGGGGGCCAGTTGCGGCCTGCTCGGCGTCTACATCGTCGGGTTGCGGCTGCCCTTTGTCGGGATCTTTATCGCACACACGGCGATGGCGGGGACTGTCTACTCCTACGTGCTTGGCTGGAATCCCATCTTGGGCCCCGTAGTGGTTTCCGCCCTGGCCGCGGCGAGCCTCGCGACGGTTCGTCCACAGCGGTCACGTATCGACCCGAACGTCGCGCTGGCGATCCTGTTCTCCTTGATGCTCGGACTGACATTTCTCGGCATCGGGCTGGTGCAGGGCAGTCGCTCCGAGATCCTGGGCCTGCTCTGGGGCAATGTCCTTTTCGTTCGGAGAAGAAGTGTTGTCTTCATTGCGATCGCCGCTATCGTTTTCGTTGTCTTTGCTCTTGCCTTCAACAAAGAACTGAAGGCCCTGCTCTTCAGCCGCACGATTGCCTCGGCTACCGGTGTGCACGAAACGTTCGTCTACTCGCTTTTTCTGGCACTGTGCGGGGTCATCCTGGCCGTCAACCTGCCGCTAATCGGGGGATTGATGATCTTCAGTCTCATCACGAATCCAGCGGCCGCGGCCTACCAAGTTTGTCGCGGGCATCGGACCGTCGTCATCGTATCTACGGCGTTCGGTGTCATCAGTGCTGTCGGCGGTTTTGTCTTGTCATACTACCTTAACCTGCCGACCGGTGCATGCATCGTTCTTGCCAGTACCGTGATATTTGCTCTGGCGGCTGGTTACAGGGCCGTTGGCCGGTGGGATTGAATCTTCTGCGATCATCCGGAAGGCGATTAGGGGAATGAAGGCAAGAGAACAGGCTTCCAAGAAGCAGTAGCCCCGCCTGTGCCTTGGTTGAACCCCGGTCTGAAATATCTTGTTGTGTTACCGATACCTCTGGGTAAAGTCCGGGCGTTCAGCAGGAACAGCAACGCAATGAACGACTGCTGATGTCACCAGATGATCCAGTAAGTAGCACAGTCAGAAGACAGTTCAGACGGGGTTCTACCGTTTCCTGCACGATGAGTGATCGTGACTTACATTATTACACATCCGCCTTGTCTGTGGGTTCGCAGAGGTCTTTGCGGGATGGAAACAGGATCGACTTGGCGCAAGTCTTGATCCAGGTCCAATGCAGAACGATGTGCACCAGGATCAGGAAAACGAACAGCAGGGCCAGCAGGAAGTGGATGTCGCCCCAATCGTGCCGGCCCAGGCCGAATAGTTGCTCGACTTCAGCGGGGCTGACGCCGCGGCCTCCGCGAAAACCATGCCCCTGCCCGCCGCCCGAGCCCGGCGGCAGCACCCATTTCATGACAGAACCCGTTGCCGCCAACAGGAGCAGGTTCACAAAGCCGACCAAGTCCACGATGAAATTCAACGTCATGCGTCTCATGGCCATGCTCCATAGTTTCAGTGTCTGCGTTTCACATGCAGATGGGTGAGACTGACCATTCGTAATGAATCACCCCAGATCTTGACAAGGATTTCCCACTTGACTTCGTAAATCATACTCCTGTATGCTGCACGTCGTACAATATAGCATGCTGCACCCGATCTCAACGGTCATCTTGAATTGAAATCGCGTGTTCGTCATGTTGCATTCGGTAGGCGTACGGCAGATGCTGTGCTCAGGGGGTAGAGTGTGAAGCAAGCTAAGCCCATCATTGCGACGGCTGTCATGCTATGCGTGGCGTTGGCGAACGCCGGCGTCTTGCACGCAGCGCACATGCACCAGCATAGCACCAGTCGCAGCGCCTCCGGCGGTTCTCAGCCTGGCGGCAGCCGCCATGACCCCAGCACGTGTCCTTTCTGTATCCAATTTGCGTCCGGTAACAAGGCGGTTTCGCCCGACTTCGGCGGGCCTGTCAGTTTTACCATCGGCCCGGCCCAGGACGTGGTTTCCTTCCAGACGTTCCTTCTGCCGAGTGTGTCCCTCCCATCCTCACCCGCCCGCGCCCCGCCGTCCATCTGCCTGTAGGTTCGAATCGTAGCCAGCCGGCGGAGTTGTGCATCGCACACCAATCCCTGTCGGCAAGACCAGCAGAACGCTTTCCAATGAATGTGTGGAGGCAGACACATGCAGATACGAGCGTTTGGGTGCAGCCCTTGCTTGGCGACCATCTTGTTCCTTGCATGCGCCGGCTTGGCGGGGCAAACGAACGCGGTCGGCGATGAACAGCAGTTCCTGCGGGAGCAGATCGCCCGGCTTCAACGTGAAATCAAAGACGCCAATGACAGACACGCGGCGGAACTGGAGAAATTGCAGGAAGAAGTGGAGTCTCTCAAGCTGAAGGTGGCCCAGCCCAATGAAACCGCGGCAACGCCCGAGCGGGATCAGGGCGAGCCGGGGGCGTTGAGCCGGATCGCGCAAAGCTTCAATCCGGACATCTCCGCCATAGGCGACGTCCTTTTTCACGCCGGAAAGAACGAGCAGGGCGAAAACAAGGACCAGTTTAGCTTCAGGGAACTGGAGCTGGCTCTCGGCAGTGCCGTGGACCCCTTTGGGCGGGCGGATTTCTTCGTCGGCATTGAAGAGGAAAACGGCGAGTGGCACCCCAATGTGGAGGAAGGGTATTTTACGTTCGACACGCTGCCGTATGACCTCAAGGCGCGTGCAGGGAAGTTCTTCTCCGCCTTTGGAAGGGCCAATCAGTTCCATACGCATGCCATGCCCTGGGTAGATAAACCCCTGATGATCCGCAACTATTTCGGCGAAGAAGGCATGAGCGAGCCGGGGGCGGAGATGTCGTGGCTCGTGCCCAACCCGTGGGAGAAGTACATCGAGCTGATCTTTCAGGTGCAGAACAACGGCGACGAGCCGAGTTTTGCCGGCGGGCAGTCCCGAGACTTGATGTACGTCGCCCATCTGAAGAATTTCTTCGATCTCGACAGCGACTCGAGTCTGGAAGTCGGCGGCAGTCTCGCCACCGGCGCCAACGCCGCTACCGGCGGGGGGCACCAGACGAACCTGGAAGGAGTGGATCTCACCTACAAGTGGCGGCCTGCCCAGCAGGGGCTTTACAGGTCGCTGACCTGGATGAACGAGCTTCTGCTCAGCCAGAAGGACGAGGGGGCCGAGGATACGGTCGATTCCCGCGGGTTGTATAGCTCGCTGGAATACCAGTTCAGCAGGCGATGGAGTGCCTTTGGGCGATACGACTATTCCCAATTCCCGGATGATAACGACTCGCACGAGAATGCCTATACCGGTGGTCTGACGTTCGCCCAGAGCGAGTTCTGCTTCTGGCGGACTCAGTTCACCCACACTGAAGGAGACGGAGTCTCCGTACCGGGCAGCCGGGATGAGTTCTTCCTGCAGTTGGACTTCGGGATCGGGCCGCACCGGGCCCACCAGTATTGATAGGAGACACGAATCATGAGTGCGAATTTCATAAGCGGATTCAGTCGAAAAGCCTTTTTGTTCGTCCTTGTCCTGGACACTTTTCTTGTCTGCTCATCGCCGCAGTGCCTGGCCAAGGACAAGCTCAACGTCGTCACGACGACCACGAACCTCGCGTCGATTGCCGAGGCGGTCGGAGGGGATCACGTCAATGTCTCCGCCATCTCTACCGGCAGAGAGGACCCGCATTCCATTGCCGCCAAGCCGAGCTACATGCTCAAGGCCAAGAAAGCGGACCTGTGGATTCGCATCGGCCTGGAGCTGGAGATCGGCTATGAAGGACTGATCCTGGAGGGGTCCCGCAATGCGCGAATCCACGTCGGCTCGCCGGGGCATCTGGATGTTTCCGAGGGGATCGCCCCTCTGGAAGTTCCCACCGGGAAGGTCAGCCGCACTATGGGGGATGTCCATCCTCTGGGAAACCCGCACTATTGGCTTGACCCGTCCAACGGCACGATCATCGCCCGAAACATCTGCCGGCGGCTCAAGCAGCTCGATCCGGAGCACGCCGGGGATTACGATCGCAATCTGGCTGCGTTTCTTCTGAACTTAGACAATGCGATGTTCGGCGCCAAACTGGTGGAAGCGGTGGGCGGCGAGAAGCTCTGGAAGATGCAGTCCGATGGCACTCTCGACGGCTTCCTCAAAGACCAGACGCTTTCGCTGGATGGCTGGCTGGCCAAGCTCAAGCCGTTTGAGCATGCCAAGATCGTCACCTATCATCGCAGTTGGCCCTATTTTGCCCGTCGATTCCATCTGGACATCGTCGCGGAGCTGGAACCCAAGCCGGGGATTCCGCCGGGGCCGGCCCACATTCTGGAAGTGATCAATACCATGAAATCCGACAAGGCGGGCCTCATTCTGATGGAACCCTTCTATAACCGTGCCGACGCCGACGCGGTGGCCGAAAAGACTGGGGCGAAAGTAGTCGTGGCTGCTACCTCCGTGAACGGCCAGGAGGGAGCGGACAGTTACATCGCCATGATCGACAATATCGTCACCCGGCTTGGCAGTGCTTTGGGCGAGGTGTCGAAATGAGCAGCGGCTTGTTGGACCTTCTGTTGGTCCCATTTGTGGCGTGCCTGATCCTCACCGGGATCCACTGCTATCTGGGCATTCACATCGTCTCTCGCGGGGTCATTTTCGTGGACCTGTCACTGGCCCAGGTGGCCGCATTGGGAAGTGCCGTCGCGCTGCTGGCCGGGTACGAGCTGAACAGCACGGAAGCGTATCTGATCTCTCTGGGTTTCACCTTCCTTGGCGCCGGGGTCTTCGCCTTGGGGCAGACCCGCGACAAGTCCGTTCCGCAGGAGGCGATCATCGGCATTGTCTACGCCGTCAGCTCCGCCGCCGCGATCCTCGTCCTCGACAAGGCCCCGCACGGCGAAGAGGCGATCAAGGCCATGTTGGTCGGGAGCATTCTCTTTGCGACCTGGCGCCAGATTGCCGAGATATCGATCATCTATCTCGGCGTCGCTGTGTTGCACTTTTTGCTGAGGAAGAAGTTCCTCTTGATCTCCATGAATCCGGACCTGGCCCGGCAGAGCGGCCTGTGGATTCGCTTCTGGGACTTCATTTTCTACATCACGTTCGGATTCGTTGTGACCAGCTCGGTGCATATCGCCGGCGTGCTGCTGGTCTTCAGTTATCTCGTGGTGCCGGCCGTGTGTGCGATGTTCTTTGTCCGGGGCGTGGCTCATCGCCTGTTGATCGGTTGGGGGCTGGGATTTGTCGCGAGCGTCCTGGGGCTGTACGCTTCCGCGAAATGGGATTTCCCCACCGGGGCCTCCGTCGTCACCATGTTCGGCGTCGTGCTGGTCGGTTGTGCGGCAGTGAAAGGTCTGGTCGGTTTGACAACCAGGCTTCCGCAGAAAGCATGAGGCGATCACCCGATGAACAGATTCACATTTGCGGATCCAGCTCTGTCCAGATACGTAGCCACGCTGCCGTCTTCCGCACCATCAAGGAGTTCGTCTCGTTTGATGCCCTCAGGTCAGTGGCTGTGGTGCAGGCGAACAGATGGATGCCGCTACGTTGGGCAGATTGCCGTAGCCAACACCTATTTGGGCTACTCGTCCATCTGCAATGCCCCCGTAGGGCATGGCATTGGGAAAGCCCACCCGAGCGGATGAGTGCATCATGAAGACCCTGTTAACGCTCTTTCACTTAAACGGGGGTGATGTTCATGCTCTGGCCCGAGACATCCTATTGACATCTCGGTCCGTAGTGTGTACGAGTCTCCCTGCCTGGAGTCTTCAGAATCTCTGGAGGAATATCATGAATTGTCGATCCATTCGTCGGCGTCACTTAATTGCCGTGGCTTCTGTGCTCATGTCATGTTTCTTGACGATGAGCGACGTTGCATCAGTCTTCGGGATGAGCATCTCGAAGGGTGGTGAAAGTGAAACGGCGGTCCGACGTTCAACAAAACCACAAACCA
>Ga0315280_10009566_pt1 | contig 12390 bp, 11 predicted proteins | sample YL17G06_40_MG_FD_203697 | JGI IMG/M metagenome (GOLD analysis project Ga0315280, IMG submission 203697) | Sediment microbial communities from Yellowstone Lake, YNP, Wyoming, USA - YL17G06_40 | ecosystem: Environmental > Aquatic > Freshwater > Lake > Sediment | place: USA: Wyoming | collected... | reverse complement strand
CGAGGTAAGAAGTCATTATGCTTCCACTGCGGACGACACCTATGTGGTGCCATGCGCCTGCAATATCGGTGAGTCTGATTCGCGTATCCCAGTATGGAGAGGGTAGGTAATCGGGGTGGTAGATAACGAGTTTCCTTGGGCTGCTTGAGTCAAACTGAAGTGTCCAGTGATTTGTCGAGCCGTCCGGATTGCACTTCGAGAACACACCGGCCCAGCTATTCTGGGTTGCATCAGCCTTAATCCAGACTGAGAGGGTATAGTCGCCTGTTAGTTGAAGCTTAGCAGGGTCGTTAGAGGTCTGGACATAATCATCAACTCCGTCAAACTCCAATGCGCCGTCTGTCCGACCGCCGGAAGGTCGCCAGGTTGGACTAGAATACAGCCTGGCGGTATTGCCATTGCCGGAGGAATCTGCGGTTGTCTCGGCAATGCCATCTTTGGCAAACAGTCCACCAAATATAGTAACGCTGGTGCTGTCGGAACTTACCTGCAGTTTGCCTTTGAGAACAGCAAGTCCGCTAACCTCCAGTCTGCCCCCACCTTCTACTATCACATCGCCACTGACCAAAAGGGCAGGGAAATTTTTTACTGCGGTGATGGTATTATTGCTGCCGCTTATTCTCAAGGTACCGTTGACTACAAGCATACCTGTGATGTTGACATTACCCGGCAACTTGGCATCACCACTGCAGTAACGAACGCCGCCCGGGTTGCTCGTGGAAGGAGCAAAGCTGCCGCTGGGATGAAGATAAGAACCTACAATATCCGGCGAATAACTTGCTGAGCCGATATAGTACGCTGAACTAAAATTGTTTACCTGGACCCCCGGCCAATCCACCGGTCGCTGTGCGACAGAAGTATTTTCCTGCCCCTCGATATTTCCTCCGGTTATAGTGCCACCTGCGAAAACATCGCCGTGGATACTGCCGCTATTGGATAGATTACCGGCACAATAGACATCCCTGTTAATCGTAACTCGCTGGGAAATTGTCGTGCTTGAGCCGCTCCAGTACGCAATACACGGGTCGAGCCGCAACTGTGCTCTTATGTTGCTTTGCCCGATTTTTTCGTCAGTTTTCAGCCGATAGGCATTGCAGTCAATAAAATAATTGCAGTGGTCATTCGGGTCCGAATCATCGCGAACGACCCGGACATCATAATAATCGCTACCAGCAGCTATTTGCTGGCCAGCGCCGCCGGTCCAATACTCATCAGACGGAACATCCTGCGGATTTAGTATCAGTCCCCTTGCGTGCTCTAACCCTGATTCAGCCAAATAATCCATTTGCGTCCGAAGCACCATATTCTCGCCACAAGCCAGCTCTACATCGCTGCGAGATAAATACCCCAGCGACAGAACCGTTATTACCATAACAATAAACAGGACAACCAATAGCGCTACCCCTGGTCTTCCTGTGTTTTGGATTTTGGATTTTGAATTTCGAATTTTATTTTTTTTTCTAATCATCGTCACTTATAAGAGCAGTTCCTACTGTGTTGAGGTGATTCCCGGCCCAGCCACGAAGTCTCGCATTTATCTGATATTGATGAACAATACCGTCTTCAACAAGGTCAAAGGAGATACTCACAAATCTACTCCGCGGCGGCGACGCATCAAAGCCAAACTGCACATTGCTACACTGAGGTATCAATTGCATAAAGGTCGCACTGCTGCTGTATGGCGTCCACCAGTTCGTTGAACGTCCCTGAATGGAACTCAGATTTATAGCAGCGCTATTTGAAGAAGGAAATTCGGCAAGCTGCAAACGGTCACGGGCCGGTCCCCTCTCGATATAAACCAGTTCAGCGATATTGATTTGTCCATCGTTATTATCATCAGCCCGCCAGATGGCAAAATCATCGGTGGTGACACAACATATAAGATTGCAATGCCGAAGGAGCTGAGAAATACGAAGCGTGGCATAGCGCAATTGCGCCTGCTTATAACAGGTGTCATTGGCGGCATCGTTTGCCCTGCTGAGAGCAAAGGCAAGCGTAGCTACTGCACTTAGAACCACGCCCGTAACAACCAGAGCAACCAGCAGTTCGACAAGGGTAAAACCCCCATAGTTAAATGCTACTGATAATCTTCTTGTCTCTGTCATTTCTTCTACTTACTCACGAGTCGATTTATAGTCGCAATCTGCTTTCCGTTGTAACAGACTTTTACCGTGACAAGAATAAAATAATCTGAACCGCGCCACAGCTCGCAAGTAGCAGTCCTGCTGAAGTTGGCGTAACTTGGGTCTGTATCTTTAAAAAGATTTCCTGCGGTGTCCCTTATCTGGCCCTGAGGCTCGTCATAACTGGTCCGTATCTCGCTAAAGGGCGTATTGACAATTTGCTCAATTAGGTCGCCGGCCAAATTAGCAGCCAGGGTCCTGTGCACACCCTCAGCCCGCACCGCGGCGCCGCTGGTAAATGGAAGCAGGACACCTGCGGCAGCAATACCCAGCACAACGGTAGCCATCATTGCCTCAGCGAGGGTAAAACCCTGCTGCCTTGCGCTGCAGTGGCTGGTGCTGTTAATAGTCATAGTATCGTTTTCCGTTGCTGTCTGTTCCTGAACTATCGGCTCGTATTTCCGAGGTAGCTGCCTTATAAACCCAGCCGTGGCTGTCGTCTGCGTTAGCCGGAAAATCCTCGCTGTTGCCGAGCATCTGAACGCTGTCTTTATTGTTAAAGGGATTAACGGGTATTTTAGACAGATACGGACCGCGGTTAAATCCGGGCGTACCTACCGCAGCCGTCTGGCCACCGTTATTGCTGGATAGTGTCGCCTGTTCAACGAAGGCCTGCTCAGCTGGTACTCCAGAACTCTGACCGTTGGGGTAGCCGGGCCCGACTTCCAGATGCTGGTATTTGTAAATTAATACAAACCTGCGAAGAAGCTGCAAATCCACTGCGAGGGCGCTTTGCTTAGCCGCGGTGCTGCTACTCGCAATGGCCGGTATGACGATTGCAGCCAGGATGCCAAGCAAGACTACCACCACGAGTATCTCGACAAGTGTAAAGGCTCTTGCTTTTCTCATAAACTGTCCTTTTTGTTTTAGCCGTTGTTTCGTTCACATTAAAAAGGCTGACCGGCTCGTGGCATTTGCCTCAGCACGGTCAGCCCATTTTTCTACTTTATTGTTTTCGCCGGTTTATGCCGGCATTTTTGCCGTGTAAATATTCACGGCACAGTCGCTCCAAATCAGCAATTAGAGCTGTGAATGTGGAGGAGTACCACCACTATCGTCAGCATTGAAAGCACCGGTCGTACTATTTAAGTACCACCCATGGCTACCGTCACCGGCAGTACCATCCACATCAACCGTGTTCAAATCGGTGAATTGATTGGTCGGAATCTTCTGGAGATACGGGCCGTAACAGAAAGTTGCGTCCTTTGTGGCCTGGGTATTTCCGCTGATGTCGCTGTACTGCGTCATCCTGAGCCACGTTGCCCCACCAGCTTCCGGCACAGGCAGCACATCATTGTGCTGAATCTTATACAGCTCGATTTGCGAACGCACTGTTTGAAGGTCGGTGCACAGACTTGACTCCTTGGCTTCGGTGCTGGCCTCGGTAAACTGCGGAATCACAATAGCCGCCAGAATACCCAGGATGACCACCACTATCAGAATTTCTACTAATGTAAAACCACTTTTTGCTTTCATCTTTTACCCCTTTTCCTAAAAACCTTATTTTCTCTTGTTTGATAAAACGCCCAACATCCAAAATCATTCTTTTTACAGTTTAAGGTATCGACCTAATCAATACGCAACTTAATTACTGTTCTGTAAGCTCTAAGTCCTCCCACAACAAAGAAACGTAAGAAAATACCCGAAAAAAATTACTTCAAGGATTTTTTCGGACGCATAACCGACGACAGAACCCCCCAACTACTACGTCCGAAAATAGAACAGGTTGCTTTTCTCATGGTCTGTATAAGTATCTAAACAAAATATAGGATACAAACCTTGCGATGCCAAATTTTCTGAGGCGGCAACTCAGGACACAGCAGGATTCTTTACATAGATGTTGGTGTAACACTGTTTCTGCAAATTCGGTATGACGACGTGCGTGGTGAAGCTCAGTCGAGCCGCAACCGGAATGGACAACAGAAGACAAAGGACACACAAATCCGAATATCTAAATCCTAAATCCGAAACAAATTCAAATAACCAAAATACAAAGTCCAAAAATAATTAAAAAATTCACAAATTAAGGGGTTTTTGAGGGATTTTTTGAAAAATGTGGTGGTTGGCGATAGTAAAAAGTGTGATTTTATAGGACTTATTTGTTTTTGGGCTAAAAATGGGGGTAAAAATTAGCAAAAATTTGCATTTTTTTGCAAAAATGAACGTGTTTTGAGCAAAAATTGCAAGAAATTAACCGTTTTTGAACACTTTTTTTGCACTTCTTGACTTTGGGAATAGATGAGTAGCAAGGCAAATCCGAAATTCTAAACTCTAAATCCGAAACAAATTCAAATAACCGAAATACAAATCCGCCGAAGGCGGACAAGATTCAAAACAAAAAAGGCACGGATTGATCCGCCTTCTGCCCCAAAACTAAAAACTCACCTGCCAGCAGTCGGTGAAGTTATTATTCAGTTGGCCTAAAAACGGTTGCTGTCCCCATTATTCATGTTAGCGAATTACAGGTCCCTCTTTGGCGGTGCCTGCCAGACTTTCCCGCCAATCAGATCGGGGCTGACCATGTACAACCTCGGCCCGTCCTCGAGCACAGACAGACTGGCACAGGGCATGCCTTTCCTATCGAACAGGTCCAAACCTAACTCGTCCTTGCCCACCCACAGATTGACACGGGGATTGTTGTTCCTATCATACAGGCTCAACTTCGGCCCGTCCTTGAACACGCCCAGCGTTACGAGGGGCTTGTCGTTCTCGTCATACAGGACCAGTATCGGCTCGCCCTTGGTCCCCACGCCCATCCTGGCGCGGGGCTTGCCGTTCTCGTCCAGGGCCAGTATCGGCCCGTCCTTGTTCACCCCCAGCCAAGCACGGTGCTCGCCGTTCTCGTCTTGCAGGGTCAGCTCCGCCTTGTCCTTGGTCATGCCCAGACTGGCGCGGGGCTTGTCGTTCTCGTCATACAGGACCAGTATCGGCTCGCCCTTGTTCACCCCCAGCCAGGCGCGGGGATTGCCGTTCTCATCGGCCAGGGCCAGCTTCGGCCCGTCCTTGTCCACGTCCAGCAAGACGCGGGTCTTACCGTTCTCGTCCAAAAGAATGAACTGCCTGGCCTTGACGACGTCCCCACCTTCGCTTCTGGTTTCGCTTGTTGTTGGCGTCCCTATCCCTGGGGGTGTTGCCCCCACTACTAACAGAACAACAGCCACCAACACACCAGCCAGCAGTAGGCGATTAAGGCGCTTTGCACGGGCCAGTTCCATTTCTACTTTTTCCATTCGTTCCTCGATGGTCATTGATAGTCTCCTTTCAACTTTCTGTAAGTGCCCAAAGAACCTCTACCTACATTTAATCTTCTTACTTTGTTTCTTTGCCCTTTGCTATCCTTTCTATTTATTATAACTGATCCGAGCCTGAGAACAAACCACAACGAAATATCGGAGGTCCTCTTTGGCGGAGGCAAGAAGAATTGTTTGATTCTCGATTACCAAAGGCAGAACCGGGGGTCAGTTTGAGTCAGTAATCGATGTATTGAGGGAGATTTTTGATGTGTATTAATCTTTGGGTTTCGCCGGCGTGCTCAAGGGCTATCCTAATGTAATCAATAGCCCGCAAAGCTGATTCAATCTTATCGGCCCACTCAATCAGAACCACCGACTGCGAATAACAAAAATCATCGAAGCCAAGCATCTCAAACTCCGCAACCGAATTGAGCCGGTAAGCATCTATGTGGTAAATGTCGAACCGGCCCGAGTACTCATTGACTATAACAAATGTCGGGCTATTAACCTGCCTGCTATCTTTGGCCCCCGCACCGGCTGCGATTCCTTTAATCAGATGTGTTTTACCGCTTCCCAGCGGCCCGCAAACAGCTATAACCTCACCGCCCTTTAGCTTCCGGCCTATCCTTTGCCCGACTTCAATTGTCTGCTGGGGCGATTGCGATACGATTTCCAAATCCATACGAAATGTAAAGCCAAACCATCTGTAATATACGACTGTCACTTGCCCAACTGCGCCGGATAGTAATATCCCATCGTCTGAGCGACAACCCCCAGCCGATATTGATGGTCCTGCATAAGACAGACACGCCGCTCGGAGGATGGTACCGTAGTTGTATAAATGCGCATCTCTCCTTTTAAAGCAGTTATCACTTCCTCACGATGGTCGCCCAGGCAATCAACGACTGCTATGATGCGGCCATCTATGCGTTGAATCTCCTTGCCGCCCCAGTCGCTGATGGCATCGCCGATGACCACTTCTTTTTGTGGGTCTGCATCCCACCAAACCGGCCGAGGGTTGAGTTCCCGCTTCCGGCGAAATTGTATGAGCTTACCGTTGGCGCTATATAGCCATCGTTTCTGATAATCTGCTTCTCCGGCATAGACCTCCATACCCGGATGCTCCGCGAGGATATCGCCGACCATCCCCTGTTCGTGAATGTGGTACGTAGGTTCTTTGTGAGTCCACAGCTTGCGGCCGGTCTTGGCATCGACCAGACAAATACCATCGGTTTTTTGGCGCGTTTCAAAGCCGTAAAAAACCTCTAAGCCGGGATTATTCGGGTCTATATCGGCGACGTAACAAACATCGGGGTGTCCCATTTCCAGCGTCCAAAGACCTTTGCCGTTATCATTCAGCACCGCCGCCCCGATGACCAGCTCATCACGGCCATCCTCGTCGATATCGGCGGTAACTAATCCGTGGGACCCCTGGCCATCGTATTTCTTTTCTTCCTGAGGCGATTCCCAGTACCAGATTTGATTAAAATTCTTGTCCATCGCTCTGGTTTTAATGAGATTGTACGTGCCTCGCTGCGTAATCAATGATGGCTTCTTGCCATCGAGATATGCCACGGTAAGAAAATTACGACAGTAATAGTTGTAATCGGGAAACCCGTCTCTGCTGAGCCACTCTGTTTTCGCAACAACCTGGCCTGTCTGGCCATCAAGCTTGACCAGAAATTCAGGCCCTGTTGTAACAAGTCCTTTTTCATCCCGTGGGTCGCCTTCGCCCGCCTTGCAATAAACCTCGGCCTTGCCGTCACCATCGACATCATAGACAATCCAGGGCGAATACCATATCCCTGCCTCGATTGACCAGCCCATATCGTAGCGCCACATCATCGTGCCGTCTAAACGGTAGGCCTCGAGTTTGTAAGTGGTGGTGCTGGGTTTCCAGTAGCCGGGGTGCTGATAAGGGTCGGTGTTAAAATCGGGCTGCTTTATGACAAACTCATAAACCCCATCGCCATCCAAATCACCCAGCCCTACTTTTTGAAAATCATAATCTCCCTTCAGCGGAATAGACAAATAAGATTTTGGCTGGCCGACTAACGTAATCCGAACTTCGCCCAATCGTCTGGATGTAGCCGACTCATTTTTTTGACTGTATCCATAAAGCTCATAAATAAAAGTTTTTTTGCCTGCATCTCCGGCTGACTTATCCACAAAGTTAGTAAGTCGATAGGACTTTTCCTTCGTCAAAACTATCGATTGGTCAGTACCGGATTCCAAACTGCGGCGTCTAACCTCAAAAGCAATATCCTGCGGGTCCTCCTTCAGGAGCCGCCAGCTTAGAAAAACTGAGCCGTCCTCACGCCCAACAGCTACCAATCCTCGGTCCAACCTTTCCAGACCCGGGACAGAAACCGGTAAGGCAGAAAACGAAAAAATCACGATTGCCCCAATAAAAACTAATCGAGTTCTCATAATCTATACCTCTCTGATGCCTTTTGATGGAAATTACCTGTCAATCCCTCAAATGGTCGTAACCTTTCGCCTCCAGCTTTCTCATCCGGCCATCCGGCGTCTTTATCTTCATTTTTTTCGTATCTGTAATAACACCAATCTGCGTAATCGGGACATGGCCATCCCAGTTCTGCAATAATCTCTGGCAATCCTGTGGTGAAAGAGTAAAAAGCAGCTCAAAATCCTCGCCATCATTCAATGCGGAACTTAGTGGGTCTTTACTTTTCCGGGCCTCCTTCGACAGTGGAATCTGGTCTGCATATATAATAGCCCCTACCTTGCTTTGCTGACAGATTCTATTCAGGTCACTGCTGAGTCCATCGCTAATATCAATCATTGAATTTACCGTAACGATTTGAGCAATTTTTATCGCCTCTTTAACCCTCGGCTCAAACCTCAAGTGCCTCCCGAAACCCGCCCCTCCAAGTGTGCCTGTCACACAGATACTGTCACCGACTTTCGCACCGGACCTTCTTACTGGCTCGTTTCCCGCACACCTGCTGAGCATCGCAACACTTATCACAAAAGGCTCTTTCTTTCTCCATCTGGTGATGTCACCCCCAACAAGCGCACAGCCGAACTTATTGCCCGCAAGAGTAATCCCTGAGTGAAGCTGCTTTAATTCCCCGGCCCCAAAACCTTTTGGCAGTGCAACAGATACAACTGCCGCAACAGGCACCGTCGCCATTGCCGCACAATCGCTCAGATTCACCGCCATAGCTTTATATCCCACCTGTTTCAAAGTCGTCTTTTTAAGGTCGAAGTGAACACCATCCAGAAGCATATCGGTCGTAATAAAAACCGGCACATCGCCGGCAAACTGAATCTGCGCCATATCGTCGCCAATGCCTATGGGAAAATCTTCTATGGACAACCTGCTCTGGCGGGCAAACCAGGCGGTTATTTCGTCTTCGCCGTTACTCATCGCCGCCCCAACTGCTCGTTCCAATATACAATTTGTCGTTTTGCCTGCTGTGGTCCAGCCGAACCCTCGGTAACATATCTCTTAACAACATTTGCGGCACCGAGGTTCTCATAAACATCCGACTCAACCACACCGCAGTGCTGTTTGAACTCATCTAAACTCAGCTCCACCAGCTTTTTGTTCACTTTCTCGCAGTAAGCAACCAGCAAGCCAACAATGCCATGCGCTTCACGGAAGGCAACGCCCTTTTTAACCAAGTACTCCGCCAAACTTGTGGCATCTAAAAACCCTTCCTCCAGCTCTGCAGAAATCCTCTTTGTATCGAATCTCGTATGTGAAACGACCCCTCGCATCGTGTCTAAAGAAGCCTCGACCGTATCGCTGGCAGCAAAAACATGAACCTTGTCTTCCTGCAAATCACGATTATAGCCCGACGGCTGGCCTTTTAGAATCGTCAGCATTCCAATCAATGAACCATAGACCGAACCAGTTTTTGCGCGAATCAATTCGAGGACATCAGGATTACGTTTTTGCGGCATCATACTCGATGAGGTACAGAAGCTATCATCAAGCCGCACAAACCTGAACTCATTTGAGGAGTAGATTATCCAATCCTCGGCCAACCGTGATAGATGCGTCGCAATAAGCGCGCAATCGAAAATAAATTCCGCACAGAAATCCCTATCGCTTACCGCATCAATACTATTATAGCTGATATCGGAAAAGCCCAACTGCTTTGCCGTGCTTTTTCTCTCCAACGGCAGCGTTGAACCCGCCAGAGCGCCGCTGCCCAGCGGTGAAATATCAAGCAACCCTCTACAGTTTTTCAGCCGAATAAAGTCACGTTCAAATTGCTCCACAAAACTTAACAAGTAAGAAGCGATAACTATCGGCTGGGCACGCTGCAGATGCGTATAACCCGGCATCACATCTTCAGTGTGCCTGTCCGCCAGTTTAACAAATGCCTTTTGAAGTAGTGTTATCTTCGCCTGCAGTATCTCTATCTGGTCTCGCATCCAAAGACGAATGTCGGTGGCAACCTGGTCGTTGCGGCTTCTGCCAGTATGAAGTTTCTTGCCTGCCTCGCCGATTTTTGCTACCAGTGCCGCCTCTATCGCCATGTGTATATCTTCATATTTCTTTTCGAATCTAAACCGCCCTTCCACGATTTCCTGCGATATTTCGATAAGAGCATCCTTGATGGCTTTGAACTCATCTCTGGTAATCAGCTTCTGGTCAGCCAGCATCTGCGAATGAGCAATCGAGCCGACAATGTCATATTTATAAAGACGCTTGTCTATTGATAGGGACTGGACAAAATCAATCAAAAGTTTATCCGGCTCACCTGCCAGCCGCTTTTCCCAAGCTTTTTCTGCCTCGACCATTTTGCCAGCTCCAAAAACAAAATCCTTTCCGCAAATCATACGCCCTGCTCCCCTCTGTGTCAAGCTCAACCCTCCAGCAGCACTTGATATTCCGCGCCTCGCTCTTGCAACCAGCCGCTGAGTATATTATCCTGTTATCATTAAAATATGAACAAAGCAATCTGTATAAAAACTTGTTCGCAGAAGGTTTCTTGAGGAAATCAGGCGCTCACAAAATGCAAAAACTTCTCATAACTAATTGCAAATTATTCAACGCACCGGACGAAAAACAAACTACTTCCATCCTTATTGAAGATGGCATTATTACCCAGATTGGCCAAGTCAATCCCGCCGGCTGCGGAAGCATAATTGACGCCCAGAGCAGAATAATCGCCCCCGGTTTTATTGATATTCACATTCAGGGTGCAGGCGGCGCTGATATACTCGATGGAACTACTGACGCTCTAAAGGCCGTATCACAAACCTGCGCACGTTTCGGAACCACCAGCTTTCTTGCTACAACCGTGTTCAAACCAAATCAGAAAAATCAGCACCTTGCACTTACCGCCCAGCATGTGGGTCGTAATCTTGGCGGCGCTAACCTGCTCGGCATCCATCTTGAAGGCCCATTTATTTCGCCGGTAAAAAGAGGGATGATCCAGCCCGATTGTCTGGCCCCTCCATCCTTACAACTTTTAGACAAAATACTGGATTTAACAAACGGCCAGCTCAAAATGATGACAATTGCTCCCGAACTACCCGATTGCCTGCCGATAATCCGACGCCTCGTAAGGTGCGACATCATTGCCTCTTTCGGCCATTCAAACGCTACTTACGAACAAACTCTGGCCGGTTTCGAGGCGGGCATCTCACACGTAACACATCTATTCAATGCAATGCCGTCACTGCACCATCGCTCACCTGGCCCGCTTATCGCCATTTTTCAAAACAAACAGGTAACCACGCAGCTTATTACCGATGGCGTTCACATACACCCAGCCGTTTTGAAATTCGCTTACCAGACGCTCGGCCCAAATCGCATTATACCAATCACCGATGGCATGCAAGCGCTCGGCCTCGGCGACGGCAAATTCATTTACAACGGCCTCGAATACGAATCCAAAAACGGAACTGCAAGATATAAAGACGGCACTCTTATAGGAACCGCTCTGGGCATAAGTCAACTTTTGGGGAGACTGATGAATTTTACGAATTGCCCTCTTGATGTCGCAATCAAAACTGTTACCGAGAACCCTGCTAATCTTTTGGGCCTTGAAGACAAAAAAGGTGCCATTGCGCCAGGAGAAGATGCCGACCTGGTCCTGCTCGAGCGCGACTGCTCGGTCCACACAACCATTGTTGCCGGCAAAATCGTATTCCAAAATGCCCTGTAGAAAAATAAAGGATGGTGTATGACTATTAAAGTGCTTGGTCTATCAACAAGCCCAAGGGCAAACGGTAATAGTGACCTGCTCTTGCGCCAAGCTCTGGCCGGCGCACAATCCGCAGGGGCGTACCCTGAATATATCCGCCTGTCCGATTTGAATATTGCCCCGTGCAGCGAGTGTAACTGGTGCTACACTACCGGCACCTGCCGGATTGAGGACGATTATCAAATGCTTTCAGGAAAACTACTTAATACGGACCGGCTTATCTTCGCAACCCCTATATTTTTTATGAGCGTCTGTGCCCAGGCAAAGGCCCTTATCGACCGCAGCCAGTGTCACTGGGCGCATAAATATGTGCTGAAAAAACAGCTCATCACGGATGGACGAGACCGGCGGGCAATGGTCATCGCCGTAGGCGGCTCAAAAAGCACAAAGATGTTCGAAAGCGTCCGGCTAACAATGAAGTCTTATTTTGACTCGCTTGAGATGCGATATGTCGCAAATTTGTTTGTCAACAAGGTTAGTGATGCCGGCCAAATCCGAAAACATCCTTCAGCAATGAAAGAAGCATTCCGCCTCGGCGAAGAGCTAATCACTATTTCCACCCCTCCGGCAAAAACCCTCGACATTGAATTAACCTGACCCTTCCTGTGACACCGGTTGAAAAACGCAAGAATTCCTTCGGTGCCGATTAAAAGACTTGGCCGTGGGCCCCCGGCGAGCCCACGGCCAGCCAATACTACATACACACCCCCTCATTTACTTACGCAACGTATATACAGGATACGTTAGCAATTAGGACACCGACCTAAATCGGTCTCATACCAA
>Ga0315280_10009565_pt1 | contig 12391 bp, 12 predicted proteins | sample YL17G06_40_MG_FD_203697 | JGI IMG/M metagenome (GOLD analysis project Ga0315280, IMG submission 203697) | Sediment microbial communities from Yellowstone Lake, YNP, Wyoming, USA - YL17G06_40 | ecosystem: Environmental > Aquatic > Freshwater > Lake > Sediment | place: USA: Wyoming | collected... | reverse complement strand
CCTACCCGGGGGGGGATCATTAAAAGCTTGAAGCAAGCTCCTTTTTGGAAACGGTGGTGGGGCTGAGGAGATTTGAACTCCTGTCCCAAGCGCCCGAGGCTTAGAGCCTAGATAGTCTATTAAGCTAATAGTAAGCATCTGGAAAGCATTGTCGCAAACTATTTATTAGCTTCTTTTTTATGCTTAAAGAGGAAAGGCGCCATTGATGGAAAAGTATGCTTTGATTCTTACGGAGAAGCCTGAGGCGGCTCGACGCATAGCGCAAGCCCTTGACAAGGAAGGTAAACCTGAGAAGGTTGAGGAGAAGGGTGTGCCCTATTTCCATGCCTTTCGAGACAGAAGGCTCGTGGTTGTTCCTGCTTTAGGGCATCTCTATACCGTGGTTCATGAGATGGGGGGGAGAAGCCATTATCCCGTTTTCAGTTTTAAGTGGGCGCCGCGATATTTGGCTGAGAGAGGCGCAAAAAACATTAAGACATGGCTTGAGGTTATTTCGGAGCTGGCTGGCGGCGCAGAAGATTTCATAGACGCCTGCGACTACGACATCGAAGGAAGCCTAATTGGTTACTGCGTTCTCAAATACGCTTGCCAAAATAAGGAAAACAAAGCGAAAAGAATGAAGTTTTCTACGCTAATGAAAAGCGAATTGGAAAAAGCCTATGATGAGCTTCTGCCCCATCTTGACTTCGGACTAATAGAGGCTGGAAAAACTAGGCACGAAGTAGATTGGCTATATGGCATAAACCTCTCAAGAGCGTTAACGTTAGCAGCTAAACGTTGGAGCGGAAGATACGCAACCCTAAGCACTGGAAGGGTTCAAGGTCCTACACTAAAGTTCCTAGTTGAAAGAGAGAAGAAAATTCTATGCTTTGTTCCAACGCCTTTTTGGAGCATAAAAGCAGAGACTGAAATAAAAGGCTCCATATACGAAGTGGAATACGAAAAAGAAAAAATAGAAAGAAAGGCGGACGCAGACGCAGTTGTGAAGGCATGCGAAGGAAAAACTGGAGAAGTAAAGGAGGTTGACATCAAAAAGTTTCGCCAAATGCCTCCCTTCCCCTTTGATGTGGGCTCCCTTCAAACTGAAGCATACCGCCTGTTCGGGTACACGCCGAGAGGAACCCTTAACATTGCTGAGCGCCTCTACCTTGAAGCTCTAATCTCTTATCCGAGAACTTCGTCTCAGAAACTGCCACCAGTTATCGATTACAAGGCTATACTCACTGGGCTGAGCAAAGACAGCAGCTATAGAGAATCAGCCTTAACGCTTCTGGGAAAAAGTGAGCTAAAGCCCAATGAGGGTAAAAAGTCAGATCCAGCTCACCCCGCAGTATATCCGACTGGCAACTTGCCCGAAAGACCGCTCAGCGATCCAGAAAAAAGAATTTTTGATTTAGTTGTAAAGCGTTTCTTGGCGGTTTTTGGCGAGCCTGCAGTCAAGCAAAGCATGAGGGTTAGCCTAGATGTGAATGGGCACCTCTTTTACTTGCATGGAAGACGGGTTTTGAAAGCGGGATGGATGCGCTTCTACGAGCCCTACATAAAAACCGAGGAGGTGCTTTTGCCTCCCATAAAGGAAGGGGAAACCATTAGGCTGAGGCAGGTTATACGAGAGGACAAGTTCATTAATCCGCCTCCACGTTATAATCCTAGTAGCCTACTCAAAAAAATGGAAGAAGAAGGAATCGGGACAAAGGCCACTCGAGCAGACATTGTTGAGACGCTCTACGGCAGAGGCTACATTACCGAACAAAGGATTTTCGTCACGAGCCTTGGATTTGATGTCACCGAAATTCTCGGCAATTATTGTCCAAGCGTGATCGCCGTAGAGCTCACTAGGGAAATTGAAGAAAAAATGGAACAGATTCAGAACAAGAGTGAAAAGAGGGAAAGCGTGCTAGTGGAGGCGGTTGATCAGCTGAAGCCCATAATGGAAGAGTTCAAGGGGAAAGAGCAGGCAATAGGAGAGGCGCTGAGCAACGCCATAAAAAGGGCGCGAATGCAAGAACGCATTATAGGCGGATGTCCAAACTGTGGCACAGGCAAACTACTGATCCTTTACTCACGGAAAACAGGAAAACGCTTCATCGGCTGCACCAACTTCTTCAAGGGCATTTGCAAAACTTCCTTTCCGCTTCCACAACGTGGAACAGTCAAGCCAGCTCGTAGGAATTGTCGCGCCTGCGAATGGCCACTATTAGAGGTGCGAATTAAAGGCAAGAGACCCTGGGCACTTTGCTTCAATCCGCTTTGCCCGTTAAAGGAGGAAAGAAAGCGTGAAGTGCAAAATTTGTGACAAAGAAGCCGTTGGCGCCTATTGTGAAGAGCATGAGAGGGCGCACGCTAACCTCGTCAAGGAGTATGACGCTTGGAAGAAGGCGTTAGAAATCTCGTGGAAAGAGTATTTAAGTGAGGTTACGAAAAATCCATACACAGGCTCTTGGGTCAAGGAAGTAGCTGAACATTTAATTAAAAGCAACGAGGGATAAACCATATGGTTCGAATTCAAAGAAGGTTTTCGTCCTTTGCCTTTTCTATACAAAAGGCTTACCGAAGAATTTTGGCACTTAAGCCCTCATGGTTCATCATCGCCCTTGCAGCTGTCGCCTCTTCCATTTTCCTTCTCGGCGGAGGAGTTTACGACATAATTGAAAAGCCCTTTGCGCTTTTGCCAGGTGCTACCTCAGGCTCTTGGATTTTCTACTACCCTCGCGAGCTTAACGCCCAATCGCTAAACGAAAGCGTAATCGTCATGCTTCTTTATGCCATTGGATTTGCAGGGTTCGCAACGATTTATCAAAGCACGAAATACGCCTATAAACCTCGCCAAGCTTTCATTTTATTGATGGTGGGAGCTGTTCTCGCCATTATTGCATATTACGGCTGCGAAACCATTGTAGGTCTAAAACTCAAAGGGTGACGCCTTAAGAGCTTAGAAAAGAACTGAAGGCTTAATCACCACGGTTCCTTTTTCACGCCTAAAAGATATGCGAAAAAATTCGTTGAAAAGTGTATAGGAGGCGTTACGACCACAATAGTCAACGCAACGGGCAAAGAGGGCGGTGTAACTAGCAGTGAGAAAAGGAGAGCACCAGCAACGAAGTCGAGCTGATCTGCCACAGGAAAGAAGGCTCCTGGGGGGCGTCCCAGCCGCCTTTTCAAGAAGGACTCAATTAGGTCGCCCGTCAGCGCCCCCAATGAAAGCATAAAACCAAGCAAAATGTTTTTTTGAAGAAAGCCCACAAAGGTTCCAATGACTAAACCAGCAAAAAAACCTCTAAAAGTCTTACGTGGACCAAATATCGGACGTCCGTCACGGAAGGTTTTTCCGCCGTCAATGGGGGTGCCTCCACCAAAGATTACGGGTGCTGCGTTGGCGCAATAGGCTGGAAATATTAGGTATAAGGCGTTGTAAACGAGTTCAGCCATCCAGGTCATTTCTTTCACCATCTTAATTCAGCTGGAAGGAACGCGTCTAGCCACCGTACTCATTAATGCCTGTTCTTTCTATCCTTAGGTAGCAGCTTACGGGGCGCTTACGTTCAGGGTGTTTTTTAAGTACGGCTTTTATTACACGCGTCTGCCCAGTTTTTTTTAACTCAACAACGACGTCTGACCAAAATTTTAGAACACGCGTTGCCACGGGCTCAACGCTCTCTCCGCCTTCCGCAAAAACGCTTCGAACCTGACTTGTAATTAGGGTTGCCACCCCATGGGTTTTGGCGATTTGAGCTAGGCACGCAACCTGCCTGTTCAGTTCGCGGTTTAATGCGAAGTTCTCTTTAGGTTCTCCCAGTTCAACACGGTACAAGGACGTAATAGTGTCAACCACTACTAATCTAACTTTTTTGGTTATATAATCATCGAGCTGATCTATCGCTAGGGCCTGCTCCTTAAAGGTTGCTGGTCTCACTAAAACAATGAAGGGTGAAACTTCTTTGAAGTCGCTGTAAGCTATTTGCGACAGCCGCCTGGAAGAAAACATGCCATCGGAGTCTATGAAGAGAGTCTTATAGCCCATTCTGGCGGAGCTAACTGCACACTGCATGACTAAGGATGTTTTCCCCATTTCAGCCTCTCCATAAACAAGGGAGACGCCGTTAATAGGCAGTCCTCCCCCTAATAACTTGTCCAGAAGACCGCAGTTTGTACATAGAAAATCTCTTGTAGATTTATTGCTCAATTCGGGCTTTCCCGAATAAACTAATTTCCGCTAAAATATATTATTTGTCTTGTTTAATGATTGGCGTGGCATTTAATTATGGGCAATGAATCCATGTTCGAAATATCCTAGTTAGAAATATTCCTTATAAAAGAGTTAGCTTTTTAACTGTTTAACAAAAGGAGGCGAAACATCATGAAGAACTACAAAAAGAGAATCTTCATCCTCGTGCTTTTCCTAGCTTTGGTTTGTGTCAGCGTGGCAGCCATAACTCTGAGCGATCTGCCAGCCATAAAGATGAGCGTTTTTAACCAGCAATTTCAATCAGCAGACTTCTCCGTAACCAATGTCAACGTTGACCTTAGAGGAGAAACACAGGTTAGACTTAGACTATCTCTACAAAACAATGATGTTCAGACCCACAGTGCAAACGTAACTGTACAGTTAATCGACAATTCCGGAGCCATCATTGCAGAAGCATGGCAATTAACAGGCAACGTGAACGGCGGAAACACAGTAAGATTAAATTACAATATTCCAGTGAACGCAACATTGGTGTCATCGGCGCAATACATAATTAAACAACTAAGCTAACAATACACGGTTGCTTTTGTTTCTATTTTTTGAAAAACATGTATCCTATTGAAACCACGCGCTGTAAGGGCTTCACATTATAGCGAATGTGGACCTAAAATTAAATAAATTTCCCCTGTCACTTTAGCACATAAGATGGACGCCTATGAAAGCGGAGATCGCCCTCGCCACAGTTTCCGGGAAAGCCTACTATAAGCTAGTAAACGAACTTAAAAGAAGGAATCTGCCTTTCCTAAGTTTAAAGCCCATGGATTCAATTCCCTTAGACATTAAGGCCGTCATAACAACTGAAAGAGAGCGACAAATGGTAACGCATCCAAGCGTCCTTATTTTCGAGGAAGAAAAGGATCCAGCCGAAGTCGTTAATGAGGCATTTCGGCTCGTTCAGGGGAAATCTAACTATGAAAAAGTAGTCATAGGAGTGGATCCAGGAAGAACTTTCGGAGTGGCAATAATGGGCGACGGAAGGGTTCTGGAAACCGTCAACTGCTCAAGCATGAAAGAAACACTAAATGTAATCTTAAAGGCTATAGAGAGGCTGCCCGCCACAATTAACCAAGTGAAAATAGGAGACAGCCCCCCCATCTATACTAAAGAACTGCTGGACGCATTGGATAAAGCCTTACCGAAGGCGACAGCAATAGAGATAGTATGCGAAGCGGGAACAAGTCATCCAGCCAAGGGAATGGCGCATCAAAGAGAAATGAAAGATGCGATGTCAGCCATAAAAATTGCGGGAAGAGAAGGCCGAATTTTTCTGAGGAGAAATCCACCATGAGGCATGTCGTCCAAGAAGGTAAAACTTTGCTCGTTGACGGCCCAGCATGTTTAAATTTTCTGAGAGGAGACGCCAGAGTTTTGGGCGCAACGCTTAAAGTCGAAGAAAAAATAGTGGTACGGGAAGGGAAAAGAATACCCATTGAAGTTAAGAAGAAAGCCACGTTTGAATTAACTCTGGGCGAAAATGCCTCCCTTGAAGAGGTCGACGGAAGCACCATTCCGATTTCATGGGAAAATACCTCCAAGGAGATCATGTTCCACAGTAAGCCCATGACGATTATGGTGATTGGCGGAATCGACTCGGGTAAAACAAGCTTTTGCGTCTATCTTGCAAATGAGGCGTTGAAAAAGAGGCGGAAAGTAGCTGTCGTTGACGCTGATTTGGGTCAGTCTGACATAGGTCCGCCTTCAACCATTGGGTTCAGTCGCATTACTACGCCAGTAAAGGATCTCTTTGATGTGGAGACGGAAAACGCGTATTTCGTTGGATTGACGAGTCCAGAAAGGGCTATAGACAAAGTTTTAGAAGGATTAACCACCCTAAAAAGCAGGGCTTCAGAAACGGACGTAGATTTTTTGATTGTAAACACGGACGGATGGGTTGAAGGGGAAGACGCCGTGAAATATAAAGTTCAACTCGTGGAGATAATTAAACCTGACGTAGTTGTGGGAATACAACAAAGGGATGAGCTAGCGCCAATTTTAACCGCATTAAAAGGGACAAAAATTTTCGCTGTGGATTCTCCAACGGCAATTCGAGGCAGAAGCCGGGAGAAGAGAAAAATTCTTCGTGAGTTAAGTTACAAGAAATATTTAAGGAAAGCTAAAGTGCAGTCCTTCCCCTTAAGTTGGGTTAACATCGAAGGGATTCCCCTCGGAACTGGCAGATTTCCAGCCGCTAAGCAGATGGCAAATATAGAAAATGCGCTCGGCAGTAGACCCCTCTATTCGGAAGAAACACCGGATGAAGTTTTATTGGTTTTAAGAATGAACGAATGGGTTAATGATGAGCAAATAAAAAACATTGAAAGTGCATTTGGGAAGAAAGTGAAACTACTTAAGAAAGGCGAAGAAGAAGGTTTGCTCGTCTCGTTGCAAGACGCGAAGGGGAATTTTTTGGGAATAGGCGTTCTATCCGGGATCGACTATGAAAGAATGACAGTAAAAGTCTATACACCAGTAAACGGAAACATTTCAACTGTTCGCCTAGGCCAAATAAAACTGGACAAAAAAGGTAGAGAAATCGGTTTAAGCTCTTTTCTCTAACCAAAATGTTTGAGGACAAAATGCACGGCGACTAGTCATCTAAAACCGAAAAATAACATTAATTCCTTCGCAATGGCACCGTCTTCGTCAGGCAGTGTTTTCAAGTTTTTCCTTATCCACCCTGGAAGATAGCTGCGGCAATACGCCGTGGAGAAACGGTAATCCATGAATATTATGGCTCCTCGATCCTCTAGTGACCTTATGGGTCTTCCCGCCGCTTGTGAAGCTCTCCTCAACGCTGGCCAAACATATCCATATTCGCGGCCGTGTCCTGGAAACTGTTCTTCGTAGTATTGGATTTGGGCGTTAATTCGTGGACTAGGATGAGCATATGGAACGCCTACTACGACAACTGTTTCCATCTGTTTTCCTGGATAATCAGCTCCTTCTGAAGCTCGCCCGCCTTCCACTCCTAGGAGAACCGCGCCTTTTTCAGCATGGGATTTAAACTGTTTAATGAGCTGGTCATTCTCTTTTGACATCATGCCTCGGTGTTCCACGAAGAACCTCTTTTCCGTCACGCCCTCAATTCCAGCATCTAATAGCCCCTGCGACACCTCGTAGGAGGCAGTGAAGATGCCAACATTCCCTTCCGGAGTATATCTAATGGCTTCAGCTATGCGTTTAACGAGCTTTCTGTACATGTTTTTTGTTCGGTATTTCATGGCGGTTGTGACGCCGCAGCAAACAAGGGGTAGAATGTGCTCTTTCGGAAAGGGGGAGGGAACAGCCTTTTGAATGGTTTTTTCAGGCAGGCGCGTTATCTTAATGTAAGACCCAAGGGGCTCTAGGGTCCCAGACATGTTTACGCTGCAGTATACTGACGAGAAAACTGGTTTAGTTATTTTCGACGGGTCTAGGGCTACTACCTCTAATCTGGCTGAAGCTTCGCCGATTTTTGTCGTATATTTGCTCATGACGTGAGTGAAGGAAGCATCGCTTGAGGTTTCCAGCCACCTTAGTAGAAATTCGCCTGCTCTATGGACATACGAGCGGGGATACTTTCCATGCGCTAGCAAGTCACGTTTAATGGCATTTCCAGTGTCATGCAAATAATCAAAAAATGATAAAGGCGCTTTTATCCCTGCCTTTGCTCTGATTGTTTCAATTAAGAGGTCTGGTGGAATATATCTCTCACCTTCTATGCGCATCGCCATTTCTTCGATTAATGCCCTAAATCGTCTGCAAAAAACTGCGGCATCTTTATAATCGTGTTCCTTGGCTTCGCGTTCTGCTTGTCGAACGGCGAAGATGGAGAGCCTGTCGCTCGCCATTTCCACAGCCGCATTGGGCAGATTGTGGGCTTCATCCACCACGAGAACAATTTCGTTTAGGGGTCTTTCAAGGCTTTTCAGAAAGGCACTACGAATTACGGGGTCGAAAACGTACATGTAACTTAAGGCTGCAACGTCAACTTCTCCCAATAGGCTCTTAGCTAATTCGTAGGGACAGAAACCTTCCATTCTACAAATTTCTTGAATCTCAGAAGCCGTGTATGGTCCAGATGCAACATGTAACTGAACTTCTTCGAACCTCTCAATTTTTTCCTCCATACTTCTATAGTAAGGGCACTGCTCCCTCGCCTTCAGTTGTTCACATATCTCCATCGCCGACCTAGCATCGGGCGCATTTCTAACAATAAGTGGATGGAGACACATTTCACACCTTCCACGAATGGAAATTCCAGAAACCGCCTTTTTCCTCGAAATAGCGTTAAGCTCTTCGATGACGCGGTCATGTTGACGATGAGTTTTCGCTACGTACAGTATTTGCAGGTCTTGTTCCTTGGCTACTGGTAAACAAGCGGATAGGGCGGCGACGGTTTTACCTAAGCCATTGCTTCCTTCGAGGACAACGTGGTTGCCAGTTGTCACGGCTTCATAAATGGCGTTGGCAAACTCATCTTGGAAGGGCCTAATGCTTGAATAAGGGAAGAATTCACCAATTTCTTTGGGAAGCCTAGACATGCGACGCCTCCAAGGCTAGTTGTACATGCGCCTAGATGGACACAGCATGTTAACGGGACAAATGTTACATAAGGGCTTTCTGGCTTTACAGTACTTTCGCCCTAACGAAATTAATAGCAAATGAACTGGAAGATAATCTTCGGCTGGGTAAAGGGCTTGAAGCGCCTGTCGAACTCCCTCATAATCCGCATTTGGTGGAGCTAGCCCAAGCCTCTTTGAAACGCGGTTCACATGCGTATCTATGGGTAAGGTGGGCTTTCCAGCGCAGAAAATGAGAACGACATCGGCTGTTTTGGGGCCTACTCCAGGAAGGAGTAAAAGCTTTTTGCGCGCTTCTTCGAGGGGTGAAGAGTAAATGAAGTTGAGGGAGCCGTTGAATTGTTCAAGTATTATGTTTGAAAGGTTTTTAATGACTCTAGATTTATTCCTATACAAGCCCGCTACACGTATAGCTTCTTCAATTTCATTAACGTCCGCCTTTGCTAGGGCTTCAGGGGTTATTAGAAATTTTTCTGAGAGGTTTTCGAATGCCCTCATTGTGTTTATGTCCGCAGTGTTTTGGGAAAGAACTGTTCTGATCAGCGCCTTAAACGGGTTCCTAGAGGAATCAGTTAGCCTCGGAACAGAAAAATTGATTTTAAGTATGCTAAGGATTTCTATGGCTCTTTTTTCTTTCATTCTTTGCCCGCCGTCTGGAAATATAAATATAGAATAAGCGAAACTTAAATTAAGCGTGGGGTTGCACTTGTCGCTCGTAAAGTTTGTTCAGGAAAAAATGGAGGAAAACGGCAAACTTTTTCTCGCTACCTACTTAGAAATGAAAAACGCCAGCCTAATTTTCTTAAGCGAAAGGGAAGACCGATTCGGCACGTTAGCAGTAGCTATGCCACAAGTAGGGAAAGTGCTTGGTCCAGCTTTGTCCTCTAATTTACTTGGCGATAGAAACGTAATGGTTGCCCGCCTCCTGGCTGAACGCCTCGCACAGAAAAGCAACAAACTCGCCCTGGTGTCGGTTTCCATCGAAACACTAGGCGAAATGGAAGCGGGCCCCATCCTTCTTAGGCTGGTTGAAAAGACTCTTAGTAAAGTGGAGGTTAAATAAATGAGTCTGCGAAGTTTTCTTGAGGAAATGGAAAAAATTGGGGAAGTAGTCCACGTAAAGGACCAAGTTTCGCCCCATTTCGAAGTTTCATCCATTATGAAGGCTTTCGACGGCGGCCCAGTACTGTTTTTCGATAACGTGAAGGGTTATCCGACAAAGATTGTGGCAAATGTCTGCGGAACACGCAAAAGGCTTGGTTCAGCTCTAAACGTTAGTCCAGAAAACCTTTACCAAAAACTGACTAACGCATGGCGATTCCTCATCCAGCCAAAGATCGTTAAAAATGGTCCCGTTAAAGAGGTGGTTGAGAAACCAAGATTGTCCAAAATCCCAGTTTTAACTCACTTTGAAAAAGACGCGGGACCATACGTAACCTCCGCCATAGTTTCAGCCCGAAGCCTTGACGGAAAAATCGAAAACGTCTCCATCCACCGCCTCCTAGTCCTAGACGACAACCACCTAGCCATCCGTCTGGTCCCAAGGCATCTTTACAAGCTTTGGGAAATGGCTAAAGAGGAAAGGAGAGGCTTAGACGTCGCCATCGCCATAGGCTTGCATCCAGCCGTCTCGCTTGCCGCATCGTCTCCAGCCCCCTTCGGAGTGAGCGAATTCGGCATAGCTAACGCGTTGCTCGAAGGCAAAATGCCCTTGATCAAATGTGAGAACGTGGACGCTTATGGGCCGGCGGACGCAGAAATAATGCTGGAAGGAACAATATTCACGGAAAAGGAAATTCTTGAAGGCCCGTTAGTGGACATCACTGGAACCTACGACATTCAAAGGAGCCAGCCCATCGTCGAGGTAACCAGCGTAATGCACCGCAAAGACTATTTGTATCAAGCCCTTTTGCCGTCTGGAACAGAACACAAACTACTAATGGGCTTGCCACACGAAACCGCAATATGGGAAACCGTCAAGAACGTCGTGCCAACTGTAAAGGCAGTAAATCTATCTGCAGGGGGATGCGGATGGCTCCACGCCATCATCTCCATCGAAAAGCAAAGGGACGGAGACGGGAAAAACGCGCTTATGGCAGCCTTCGCGGCCCACCCGAGCCTAAAACACGCCATAGTAGTTGACACAGATATAAATGTCTTCAAATCTGATGAGGTGGAATGGGCCATTGCAACCCGCTTTCAAGCAGACGAAGACTTAATAATTATCCCAAAAACCCGAGGATCAACGTTAGACCCATCGGCTGACCAGGAAACAGGCACAACAACAAAGCTCGGCGTGGATGCGACACGTCCATCAGCAAAACCCCGAGAAAAATTTGAACAAGCCAAGATTCCAATAAGTAAAGGAATTGCCAAAATTATGGATAAAATAAATTTAGAGTGCTTGAAGGATAAGCGGTGAGGAACGTCTAGGACGAAATCTATGATGCTTAGTCTCTAATAGCAAGCTTTGGCGATACACTGTTTTAGCGGAGCCAGAGTTACGTTTGCCTCGTTGAAAGTGGGCGCGTAGTAAGCCGTCTTCGCGGAATTCGTCATAATAGTATGTATTCCCAGGTTCTTTGTCCAAGTGACAATGGCGCAAGTGTCGCAAAATACGTTTCCTCCAGCCTTTTCAATGGTGGCTACGCTGTCCTTTGCCTCCATCTTAACGTGACGAGAAGCGCAAACCCAAAGTTTCGTTTCTTCTTTCACTTTTTTGCCGCTAAGGGCTTGGGCTACGCTTCGGAGCTCGCTTAAGGAGCAGTGTGGGCACCCTATGAAAACTAGGTCCGGGGCTTCGGAGGCTGTGGACAAATTTTCAAGAGTTTTTAAGTCTTTAGACTCGACGGAAACTTTTTCAAGCTTTTCTCTTTCGCATCGTTCGCCATATTGGAACATGGGGGTCATTCCGCTTGAGGCTAGTCCGGCGCCTAGCTGTTTCAATTCTTCCTTTGAACATCTCGGCAAGCCGTCAAAAATTGGAATTTTGTCTTTAGCTAATTTCCCCACATGAATTCCTAAAGCTCCGAATTCTGTTTCATCACGGAGACTTGATTCTATCTTCACGAGAATGCTTGCTTGGCGATTTTCAGCCTGATGCATGCCATAGTTAGGTGTTTTTCCTATGAGGGCGGCTGCGAGCGCGCTGGGGCTTCCTTCCCTGTTTGTCCAAGCTTTCAGCACGGAGTTGGCATAGACTACTGCGGACGATTCTGCCCATGCGAGATGCTTTCCTTGTCCAAACTCCTGTAAGTAGTAGGGAGTGCATGTGAGAGTTGGATTGACGCCCATTTTTTCGTAGAGGCTGATTATGCGCATTTGCTTTTCTTTATATTCTGAAGAGATTTTCATTTCATCTACATAGTTCGGGTCAAAGCCTGAGGGATTAAGCGTTGAGGGTGCGTGTGTCTTTCCATTTGCTTTTGCCAAGGCTTCGAGGAAGTCTATGGGGGCTTCTCCCAAGGTTTTGTAGGATACGCCGGATATGTGGGCTGAGTCAATTGGTATTAGTCGAGAGGCTCCGAAGAGGTCGCCGAGACGAACGAGGATTTTCATTGAGACCTGATATGCCCAGCCTTTT
>Ga0315280_10009561_pt1 | contig 12395 bp, 13 predicted proteins | sample YL17G06_40_MG_FD_203697 | JGI IMG/M metagenome (GOLD analysis project Ga0315280, IMG submission 203697) | Sediment microbial communities from Yellowstone Lake, YNP, Wyoming, USA - YL17G06_40 | ecosystem: Environmental > Aquatic > Freshwater > Lake > Sediment | place: USA: Wyoming | collected... | reverse complement strand
TCCATGAGAATGGGTCACGGTTCACCGGTTTGAATCCGGCGCGCGGGCTGACCTGTCGATGCAACTGCGTGCTTGCTGGCGCGGGACCTCGGGTGCTGCGGGAGCGGGTCGTCCGCTTCGAGATGGAAAATTTTCCCGAGCACGTAGCCGGAACGCCCCGTCTCGGTGGCGTCCTAGGGGCGCTGGCTCGAAAGCAAACGTTTCAACGCAACGATCGTTGGTCTGAGAATGGAGTAACGCATGCACGGCGAGAACACCCCCTACGGATATGACTTCTGGTCGCTGGTCGTCTTCAACGCGGCCTTCTTCGTGATCTTCACTCTCAGTTTCCTTGTCCCTCTCCGGCGCCGCGAGTGGCGATCCTTTGGCGTGTATAGCGCCTTCATCGTGGCGCTGTTCACCGAGATGTACGGATTCCCCCTCACCATCTACATCCTCACCACCATATTGGGCAGCCGCTACCCGGCCCTGAATCCCTTCTCTCACGCCAGTGGCCATCTCTGGGTGACGCTCCTCGGGGGCGGGGCTGTCATGATGACTGTCATCCACATCGTGAGCAATGCGTTGATGTTCGGTGGACTGGTGATCATCGCCACGGGCTGGCGCCAAGTCCACCGGGCCCAGGGCGCCCTCGTGACCGACGGCATCTATCGGTGGGTTCGGCATCCGCAATACAGCGGCCTTTTCCTCATCACCATTGGGCTGCTCATCCAGTGGCCGACCATCATCACAGCGCTGACCTGGCCCGTCCTCCTCCTCATGTATGTCCGTCTGGCCCGGAAGGAGGAGGCCGACATGGAGCGGCAGTTCGGCGAGGCCTACCGCGCCTACGCGGCACAGGTTCCCAGGTTCCTGCCGCGGCTCCGTCATCCCGATCGATTCTCCGCAGGCCCTCGGATTCTCGGCGAGGTCCCTAATCCACCGGAGATGTAGGCGATGCATCGCAAGGCGTCCGGAAGGGGTTGGCCTGCGGGCGCCGACAGAGCCCTCCTGACCCGGCGAGGGTTGGTGTGGACGAGAGGAAGACTGTGGACTTCATACAGGAGTGGTACATCCTCCTCAGTCAGTTCAGCGTGGCTCTCGGCGGGCCGTTGAGGCAATTCGCTGACCGGATCAACCTCCCATTGGCCAATGCGTTTGTATTCGGTCTGATCCGCGCCACGGCTCCCTGCCAGCTCACTACCAACCTCTCCGCCATCGGGCATGTCTCCCGCGGTCTCGGGGATGGACGTCCGCGGCTTGAGGCGGTAACGTACACGTTGGGAAAGACGATCGTCTATACCCACGTGGGGGGGTGTGACGGTCGGGCTCGGCCTTCAGATCCAGGCCTTGGCAGTGCCAGGAGCGGTCGTGGCGCGGAGGATCCTGGGGCCGCTCATGATTCTCATCGGGTTCGCGTTTCTCGGGTGTCTGAGGCTAGGCGTGTCGTCTGGACAGAATCTTTCCGCCACGCCCCACCGCCGCATCTCTGCAAAAGGGCCGTGGGGAGCATTCATCCTGGGCGTGATTTTCGCTTTTGCCTTCTGCCCCACGCTCTTCCTGCTCTTCTTCGGCCTGGCGATTCCTTTGGGGCTTCGATCCGAGGCCGGGTTGCTGGTTCCCGGGCTGTTCGCCATTGGGACCTCGGTCCCTCTCCTGGCCTATGGAAGACTGGCGAAAATGGGAAGCGGCTTGGCTGAGGGGCACGTTCAGCGCCTTGCCCGAGGTCACGCGCCCGCACGAAAGATCGCCGGGGTGATCTTCATCCTGGTCGGCATCAATGACAGGCTGACGTACTGGCTTCTCTGAGCTGGCAAGGACCTGACTGGAGGTATCGGCCAAGATCCCCGGGACGACGTAACGCCTGGGGAGGGGATCGCGATGGTCAAGAATCCGGTGTGCGGGATGGAGATCGAGGAGCAGAAGGCCCACGCCCGGCGGGAGTATGGCGGGCGGACCTTTTACTTCTGCTCGGCGAAGTGCGAGGCGGCCTTCGCCGCGGACCCGGTGAAGTACTCGGGAGGGCCGCAGGAAGGCCACGGGCGGCACGTGCCCTCGGCCACCACGGGGATCCAGGAAGGGATCCCCGGCCCCAAGCGGGTGGAGCTGCCGGTCTTCGGCCTGACATGTGGCAAGTGCGTTCAGGCGGTGGAGAAGGCCCTGCGGGCGGTCCCTGGAGTGAAAAAGGCAACGGTAAATCTGAGCAGCGCACGGGCCTTCGTGGATTACGATCCTGCCGAGGCTGACTTACCCTCGCTGGAACGGGCCATTCGGGACGCGGGCTATCGAACCGAGGGGGCGACGGCCGCCTTCGCCATCGAGGGGATCACCTGCGCCTCCTGTGTGACCAAGATCGAGTCGGCGCTGCTGGAAACGCCGGGGGTGGTGAAGGCCAGCGTGAACGTGGCGACCGAGGAGGCGACGGTGGAGTACCTCCCCAGCGTGGCCGATCCGGCAGCCATCAAGCGGGCAGTGGGCTCCGCGGGCTACAAGGTGGTCGAAGCTCCGGCCCCCGCCAGCCCGGAGGCGGCGGACAAGGAGGTCGAGGCTCGGGACCGGGAATACCGGAGCCTGATGCGCAAGTGGTGGTTCGGGGCCGCGGTCGGGACCTTCACCATGATCTTCAGCTACCCGTGGCTCTTTCCTGTGCTCCGGGACTGGTTTCCACGTAACAGCCCCCAACTCTGGTACATCTGGGCCGGGATGGGGGTCGGCTCGCTGGCAGTCCTCGCCTACAGCGGCAACCAGTTCTTTACCGGGGCCTGGCAGGCGCTCAAGCACCGCTCGGCCAACATGCACACGTTGATTGCGCTGGGCACCGGGGTCGCCTGGATCTACTCGACCATCGCCCTCCTCTTCCCGGGGCTCTTCCCCAGTTCGGAGTTCCCCGACGTGTACTACGACGTGACTGTGGTCGTCACCGCCCTGGTCGTTCTCGGCCTGGCCATGGAGCTGAAGGCGAAGGGCCGCACCTCGGACGCCATCAAAAAGCTGATCGGTCTCCAGGCCAAGACGGCCCGGGTCGTCCGCGATGGCAAAGAGGTGGACATCCCGGTGGAGGAGGTCCTGGTGGGTGACACCGTCGTGGTCCGCCCCGGGGAGAAGGTCCCCGTGGACGGCGAGGTGATCGAAGGGGCCTCGGCCGTGGACGAATCTATGGTTACCGGCGAGTCCATCCCCGTCGAGAAGAAGGTGGGCGACGAGGTGATCGGCGCGGCGATCAACAAGACGGGGAGCTTCAAGTTCCGGGCGACCAGGGTGGGGAAGGATACGGCTTTGGCCAACATCATCCGGATGGTGAAGGACGCCCAGGGCTCCAAGGTGCCCATCCAGCGGATCGTGGATGTGGTGTCAGGCTACTTCACGCCCGCTGTGGCCATTCTGGCCATCCTGGGCTTCATGGTCTGGTACACCTTCGGACCCGAGCCGCGGATCGTCTTTGCGATCATCGTCGCCGTGACGACGCTGATCATCGCCTGTCCCTGCGCGCTGGGGATGGCCACGCCGATGTCGCTCACCACCGGGGTGGGCCTGGGGGCCCTGAACGGGATCCTGATCCGCTCGGGAGAGTCGCTCCAGGCGGCCCAGAGCCTGCAGACCATCATCCTGGACAAGACGGGGACGATCACCAAGGGAAAACCCGAGCTGACGGATGTGGTCACGGCCGGTAACTTTGCGGAGGAAGAGGTCCTCCGCCTGGCTGCAGGAGTGGAGAAGTCCTCGGAACATCCTTTGGCAGCGGCCATCGTGGAGGGGGCTCAGGCCCGGCGGCTGACGCTCAAGGACGCTGACACCTTCACGGCCATTCCAGGCCACGGGGTGGAGGCCACGATCGAGGGGCGGCGCCTGCTGCTGGGAAACCTGAAGCTCATGCGGGACCGGAAGGTGCCGGCCGACGGACTGGAGGAGCAGGCCGCCAGGCTGGCTGACGGCGGGAAGACCCCCATGTACGTGGCCATTGACGGCAAGCCCGGGGGGATCATCGCAGTGGCCGACACGGTGAAGGAGGACTCGAAGGCCGCGATCCAGACCTTGAAGGCGATGGGACTGGAGGTCGTGATGCTGACCGGGGACAACGAGCGGACGGCCAAAGCCATCGCCCGTCAAGTCGGCGTGGATCGGGTCCTGGCCGAGGTCCTCCCCCAGGACAAGGCGCATAACGTCCAGAAGCTTCAGCTCGAAGGGAAAAAGGTCGCCATGGTGGGCGACGGGATCAATGACGCCCCCGCCCTGGCGCAAGCCGATGTCGGCTTTGCCATCGGCACCGGCACCGATGTGGCCATCGCCGCCTCGGATATCACCCTCATCACTGGCGGCGATCGCCATGTCGTTCAGTTCGGTGACGGTCATCACCAACGCGAATCGGCTGAAGTGGTGGAAACCGCGTTCGGCCTAGGGAGGAGTCATGACCTGGGACAGGATTCTCGTGAACCTCATCGGCCTGGGCCTGATCGGCTTCATCGTCTGGTTCTTCTGGCTGGTCAGGACCAAAGGGGTCAGAGCCGGCATGACCAGTGGGGGCTACCAGGAGCAGATGGTGCTGGTGAAGGGCGGCTACACCCCGGATGTCATTGTCGTCGGGCGGGGGAAGCCGGTGCGCTTGAACTTCGTCCGGCAGGAGTCGGCCTCGTGCTCAGAGATGGTCCTGCTGCCGGCCTTCAATAAGAGCGCGAACCTGCCGGAGGGTGAGACCGTGCCCGTAGAGTTTCTGCCCAAAGAGTCAGGAGAATACGAGTTCCAGTGCCAGATGGGCATGTTGCGGGGAAAGCTCATCGTGGAGTGAAGCGCTTACGCGCTCGGCAGGGAGCGAAGGAGTTCCCTCCAGGGAAGTCCAGAGAGCAATGAGATCACCGATGCCGCCGAACGAGCGTGATGTGGACGGGCACGGGAGGTCATGATGCCCACGTCACCTGAAGCAACCACACGCGCCCGTCGCCGCTGGGACCGGAAGGCCCGGTTTTACGACTGGCTGACCGCGCCCGTGGAGCATATGATGGGCCTCAGCGAGGGCCGCGCCTGGGTCTTCGAGCGGGCGCTGGGCGGACGCGTGCTGGAGGTGGGGGCGGGAACCGGCAAGAACCTTCGGTACTATCCTGAGGGAGCGCGCGTCGTCGCCACCGACCTGAGCTCCGGCATGCTGGCGCGAGCGATGGAGAAATCCGGGGGCCGGTCGGCACCAGTCCGGTTCGTGGTGAGTGACGCGGAGGACCTTGCGTTCAAGGACGGGGTCTTTGACAAGGTTGTCGTCACGTGCGTCTTTTGCAGCGTGCCAGACCCCGTGCGCGGCTTGAGAGAGGTCCGGCGGGTTCTCCGGCCGGGGGGCGATCTGGTTCTGCTCGAGCACATGCGGCCTGGAGGGATTCTGGGAAGCCTCTTCGACCTTCTGGATCCCGTCATGAGCCGCCTGATGGGGCCTCATATCAACCGCCGCACCCTGGATAACATCCGCAAGGCCGGGCTGCAGCCCGTCGAAGAGCGAAACGCCTTCTCGGATTGGGTCAAGGTTATTGTGGCCCGCTGAGAGGGGTTGTGATGAGGCCTGGAAGGCGATTGGGTTCTGGCGAGAGAAGCCATGGACTATCTGATTCGACATCGGGTAAGATTTGGTCATCCGGATGTAGTGTTCGCCCTGGACTCCATCAGCGATGACGATGCGGGTCTGCGCCTGCACTGGTCGAGAGGAGGGAAAAGCGATGCTCTACGTGGTCGAGACGAGGAAGGATGTCGAGACGGCGGCGCGGGACCTGGAGGAGGCGGTGAAGCGGAACAAGTTCGGCGTCCTGCATGTGCATGACCTGCAGAAGACGCTGAAGGAAAAGGGGGTGGACTTCCCCAACGCCTGCAAGATCCTGGAGGTCTGCAACCCCCAGCGGGCTGTGCAGGTCCTGACGAAGAACATGGGGGTGAACACGGCGCTGCCCTGCCGGATCTCGGTGTACCAGGAAGGCGGCAAGACGAAGATCGGCATGATCCGACCGACCGCCCTGCTGGCGCTCTTCCCGGGTGCCGCGGACCTCAAGGCGGTGGCCGAAGAGGTGGAGCGCGAGACCAAGCGGATGATTGACGAGGCGAAGTAAACGGGAAGGAGACGCAGCCGATGATGCCTGGTGGCGGGATGATGGGCTGGGGAGGGTTCGGCGGGTACGGGGGCTACGGCATGGGCTTCGTGGGCTGGCTGGTCATGCTCCTGTTCTGGGGCCTGATCATCGTGGGGCTGGTCCTCCTGGTCCGATGGCTGTGGGACCACGGGCGCCCGGCCGCCGCCGGCAGCGACGCGCCCATCGAGATCCTCAAGCGACGCTACGCGCGTGGCGAGATCACCAAGGAGGAATTCGACCGGATGAAGCAGGACCTGGTCTGAACTGGCCAGATTTGGTTGTCAGTTGTCGGTTGTCAGTTTTCCATTTTCAGTTGGAGGGGGGTGTCCAGTGAGGCGGCGGTTTCCAGTGCTCGGGGTGACCCTGATCCTCATCGGCGCGGCCGGGCTCGCCTGGGTCTCCTCGGTTCAAGGGGGCCCGTGGCAGATTGCGCAGATGATGGGGCCCGGGATGGGCCCGGGAATGGGAATGGGACCCGGGATGATGGGCGGCTGGTCGGCCCAGTGGTACGGGAAGAAGAAGTTCTCGTCGAATGGCGAGCGGATCTACTACACCGGGGTGAGCGGCAGGACGGGACCCATCCCGACGCTGGGCGGTCCCCCCTGGTTGCGCATGGGAGCCGCGGGCTGCGTCGCCTGTCACGGGGTGCACGGCCGGGGAGGGGTTCCGGTCATGATGGGGACCGCCATTCCCGAGGACATCCGGTACGAAGCGCTCACCAGGTCGGAATACGCAAAGAAAGCGTCAGGGGGCGAGACCGAAGGGAAGGGAGAGATGATGGAGCATCCTCCCTATACCGATGCCCTCATCAAGCGAGCTATCACACAGGGAGTCGATCCGGCGGGGAAACCCCTCGACTGGACGATGCCCCGCTGGCAGATGGGGGATGCCGACCTCAATGACGTGCTGGCCTACCTCAAGACACTACATTGAGGATTGAAAGACGGCCGGGACCCTGTGCCGTCGGGGCCAATTCCGACCGGGGAGCAAGCGGGGAGGGCCAGCGCGTCGACTGGTGGGCTTTGCCCGGGTAAGGTGAGCCACGTTGCAGCCGGACCGTTTTCGTCGGAAACATGGGGGTATCCGAAAGGGCCATAGGCACCTGGAGGGGTTATGGGAAAGCGAAAGGGGAAGTCGAAATCCGGTTCTAAACAGCCACGCTCCGGCTGGCCGAAACTCCTGGCTCCGGTAATCCTGGTTGCGGCCATCGCAGTGGGAGCGGGGACGTGGTTTTTCTTTCAAAAGTCAAGCCCACGCGTGGTCGCGGCCCAGTACACCGGAGGGCCAAGGCTGGCCGTGGACAAAGACCTCATTGACTTCGGCAACGTCCGCTTCGAGAAATTCGTGACCGCCAACTTCCGCCTGCGGAACGTCGGGGACCAGCCCCTCCGTCTGGCGATGGACCGGACGGTCGAGGCCATAGAGGGCTGCTGACCCTCCGAGGTGGTCGTCGGTTCGACGACCTTGAAGCCGGGTGAGGAGACCGAAGTCTCAACCGAGTTCACCATGCACCAGGGGATGGGCGGACCGCACCTCTTCGCGATCCATGTGAAGACGAACGATCCGGTGGAGCCCGAGCGGGTCCTCAAGATCCGCTCGTACTGGCAAGGTTAGAGACGAGACTCCAGAAAGCGGTCGCGGGATTCAACTGGAAGTTCCGGACGCGCAGACGGCGCTCACCCGCGCCCGCTTTAACCTCGTGGCGTCCCTGGCCGACTACGAATTGGCCCAGGCCATGTGGCTCAAGGCCACCGGCCGGACCCGATGATCCCGCTGCTTGTCCGCGACCGAAATCGGGAGGCGCGAGTGCAGAAGAGCAAGACCTGGGGATGAGCATGGGGCGCAAGCAGAAAGAGAATCCACCGTCCTCCCCCGTCCGCGCGAGAGGGCGGCACCGCCTCTTGCTTCTGGGAGGTGGGTTCGTTCTCGTGACGGCGGTCGTCTCAGCGATCTTCCTCTGGCCCCTTCGGTCCGACAGGACGACACAAGCCTATGCCCTGGCACCGGAGTCGGCCCTGCCCGCCAACATCCGGCAGGCCCCACCGAACGTGCGGGACGCCTACCGCTTTGCCATCGCCAACCGGGACATCCTCCGGCAGATCCCGTGCTATTGCGGGTGCGGCGCCGAGCATCAGAGTAATGCCGAATGCTACATCAAAGAAGTCAAACCCAACGGGGAAATCATATTTGACCCTATGAGCTTCGGGTGAGGGATCTGCGTGGACATCACGCGGGACGTGATGCGCATGCTGGAGCAAGGGACATCTCTCAAGGATATCCGGGCCTACGTGGATCGAACATACAGCCGCTTCGGGCCGTCCACCCCGACGCCACCGGTGCCCTGAGCCGATGCGCCGCGCGATTATCCTTGCAGTCTTTCTCGCCTTGGGGGCCGTGGTCCTTCTGGCCCCATGGCCCATGTTCAGTCCGGCCGGCGGCGAGCGGGAGGTCCTTGTGAGGGCCCGGCAGTACGCCTACGACCCCGGAGTCATTCGGGTGCCGAAGGGGGCGCGGGTCACGCTGGTCCTGGAATCGGAAGACGTCACGCACGGCCTGTACCTGGATGGCTATGACATCGATCTGGCGACGGCGCCGGGCCGGCGCGTGCGCACCAGCTTCGTCGCCGATCGGCCGGGGATGTTTCGGATGCGATGCTCCAAGGTGTGCGGCACCCTTCACCCCTTCATGCTGGGGGAGCTGGTCGTGGAACCCAACACGCCCCTGTGGCGCAGCGTGGCCTTGGCGCTGCTGGCGGCAGCCGGTGCAGTGACCTATCTCGCAGTGGGCCGCAGGGGAACGCGGGGGCGGGAGGCGGCATGAGGAGCCCGATCCGCTCCGGGCAGACCCGAACGGCGGGACGGCGGGAGCTGACCCGCTGGCCCATGGTCCGAGCCGTCCTGCGCTGGCGATCCCTCAACTGGATCCTGATGACCGCGGCACTCGCGGTCCTGTGTCTTGCCATCGCGACCAGCCTCGCGGGCACAGCGGCGGGGAGCGCCAACTTCGGCATCGTCTTCGTGTGGATCGTGTGGTGGGGGCTTCTCATGGGCGTGCTCCTCCCGTTGGGTGGCCGCCTCTGGTGCCTGATCTGTCCGGTGCCGGCCCCCGGCGAATGGGTGCAGCGGGGAGCCCTGATCTGCCCGCCGGGAGAAGACGGGAACGGCGCGTCCCCGCCTGCCGGACGTCCGCGGCGTATCGGCGGAGGGCTGCGCTTCACCCTCGGGTGGCGCTGGCCGGACCGGCTGCGGACCATCTGGCTGCAAAACGCAGGATTCGTGATTGTGGCCCTCTTCAGCACGTTGATCCTCACCCGGCCCCGGGTCACAGGGTGGCTGCTTCTCGCCTTCCTCGTCGGAGGCATCCTGTTGGCCATCCTGTACGAGCGGCGGGCCTTCTGTCGCTACGTCTGCCCCGTGGGCGGGTTTATCGGCTTGTACTCCCTCACCGCCCCACTGGAGCTGCGCGTCCGCGATCCGCTCGTCTGTCAGGACCACCGAACCAAGGACTGCTACCTCGGGAATGCAGCGGGCTACGGCTGTCCCTGGCTGGAACAGCCTTGGACGATGGACCGGAACGCCGCCTGCGGTCTGTGCGGCGAGTGTTTGCGGACCTGCCCGAAGGACAACGTGGCTGTGCGGGTTCGGTTGCCGGGGGCCGACCTCGTCGTCGCCAGCGGGTGGCGGCTGGATGAAGCCTACAAAGCCTTCATCATGCTGGCGTGTGCCGCGATCTATCCGCTGGTGTTCCTCGGGTCTTGGGGGTGGCTGAAGGAGTGGGCGAACCTCGGGGGACCGCAAGGATTCGGGCTCTATACCCTGGCGTTTCTCGGGCTCAACCTGGTGGTCGTCCCAGGACTGCACTTGGGCGCGGTGGCGGCCACGCGATCCGTGGCTGGCCTGCAGGGGTTGCCCGTGCGGAGGCTGTTCGTGGCCCTGGCCTATCCCTTGGTTCCCCTCGGCCTCGCGGCCTGGATGGCCTTTACCGTGTCCTTCGTCTTCGCGAACGCTTCGTATGCCATGCCGGTCCTCTCGGATCCATTTGGTTGGGGCTGGAACCTGCTCGGGACGCAGGATTTGGCCTGGCATCCCTGGCTCATGGGGTGGGTTCCCAGTCTGCAAGCGATCATCCTTATCGCGGGGATGGTCGGAGCCATCGGAACGGCGGATGCGGTCCTGCGAAAATTCACCGCGGGCCGCGCGGCCGTGCGCGGTTTGGTGATGCAGGCGTTCTTCCTGACGGGAGAGACGATCTTCTTCCTCTGGCTATACCTGGGGGCTGCGGCGTGAGAATGCGGGGCTGGCTGCGGGGGGACTCCACGGACGGACATCGTGGATGGCGGGAGCACAGCGCCCGGCTGGTCACCCTGGCCCTCGTTCTGGGTCTCCCGGCTGGCCTGCTGGCGGCCCGCCTGGGCGGTCCCGGGTCTTCCTCCCGGACCATCGAGCTGGTGGCGCGCCAACCCGCGGTCGGCGGGTGGTCGCGCGAGCGCATCGTGGTAAGCCAGGGCGAGCGGGTCCGCCTCCGGATCCGCTCGGAGGACGTCGTGCACGGCTTCGCCATCGGCCGCCTGGGTGTGGACGCCGGAACCATCGAGCCGGGCAAGCCTGTCGAGGTGGAGTTCGTGGCAGATCAACCCGGCGAGTTCACATTCTACTGCACGACGTGGTGCGATCCGAATCACCCCCGCATGCGGGGCATCTTGGAGGTGCGGGAGGCCGGACGCGCAAGCGCACCCGCGCCACCCTCCACGCCAGATATCGCGCTCAGAGGGCTTGATGCGCCGCGCGAGGCGTCGGCGATCCCCGCGCGGCGGCCGTCCGTGATGCGGGGTCAGGGCCTTTTCAACGCGCAGTGTGCGACCTGTCATGGCGGCCGCGGCGAGGGGGCGGGCCGTGCGCCTGCCATCGGGAGGCCCGAGGCGCTTCAGGATTGGAGCCCCGTTCAGGTGTTCGAGCTTCTAGGAGGTGCAACTCCGACCGGTGTCAAGAGAATGTCCAGCGGCGCGGCAATCCATCCGCAGCCCACGCGGGGATGGACCGATCAGGACCGGTGGGACGCCGTGGCGTATCTCTGGTCGCTCGGCACCACGCCGGACCGGGTGGACGTCGGGCGGCGTCTCTTCTCCAGGAATTGCGCCGCCTGCCACGGGGAGCGTGGCTCCGGCGACGGTCCTGGCGGCAAGAGCCAACCGAAGAGGCCGGCGGACCTCACCAACGCCCGAACCATGTTGGCAGGAACGGGAAGCCTCTACACGGCGAAGATTCGTCGTGGTGGGATGGGCACCGGGATGCCGTACTGGGGAAACATCTTCACCGAGGAGGAGCTGGCCGCGCTTGTGGATTATCTCTGGACGTTTTCTCTAGGCACACAGGATTAGGAGCAGGAGGAGGCGTAGCGCGCAGTGCCGGGACCAGCAGAGCGGCTCGGGGGATGTCTGCGACGTTGCGATTCCAATGATGCTCGTCTAATGGTCGAATGGTCAAACGCTCGAATAGTCTCGGGAAGAGCGTCTTGCACTACTCGACGAATTGACCACTCGACCGATCGACAGTTCTTCACCGGATCCGGTGGCCGGCCTCGACAACGACCTTGCCGTTCTTGACCACCGTCTCCACCAGATTCACGCCGAAATGGTAGCACAGGTGCTCGTGGCTGGGGGCGTCCAGGATCAGGATGTCCGCCTGCTTGCCTACCTCCAGGCTGCCGGCGCAGTCCTCCTCGCCAATGGCCCAGGCGGCATTGATGGTCGCGGCGGTGATCGCCTCGGCGGGCAGCATCCGCATCTGAGTGCAGGCGATGTTCATGATCAGGGGCATGGACTCGGTCATGCACGAGCCGGGGTTGAAGTCTGTGGCCAGGGCTACCGGGACCCCGGCGGGGATCATGTCCCGCGCCCGAGCATACCGCTGGAGGTTCAGGAAGTAGGCGGTGCCGGGGAGGAGGACGGCGATGACGCCGGCCGCCGCCATCTGGCGGATGCCGTCGTCGCTGGCAAAGAGCAGGTGATCGGCGGTCCGGGCCTTGGTGCGGGCGGCCATGGCCGCGCCGCCCAGATCGGTCAGCTCGTCGGCGTGGACCCGCGGCTCCAGGCCGGCGGCCGCTGCCGCGCGGAAGATCCGCTCTGATTGCTCCACGGAGAACACCCCCGGCTCGCAGAAGACGTCGCAGAACCGGGCCAGCTTCAGCGCCGCAACCTCCGGGATCATGCGGGTGATGACGAGGTCCACGTAGGCCTCGGGATTCTGGCGGAACTCCGGTGGGATCTCGTGGGCCCCCATGAATGTGGGGACGACCGTCATCGGCCCGTCCTCGGTCAGC
>Ga0315280_10009558_pt1 | contig 12402 bp, 13 predicted proteins | sample YL17G06_40_MG_FD_203697 | JGI IMG/M metagenome (GOLD analysis project Ga0315280, IMG submission 203697) | Sediment microbial communities from Yellowstone Lake, YNP, Wyoming, USA - YL17G06_40 | ecosystem: Environmental > Aquatic > Freshwater > Lake > Sediment | place: USA: Wyoming | collected... | reverse complement strand
CCAAATAACCCATCAAAATCTTGTCGCTTCCAAGAGCAATCATAGTGGCAGCACTCTTAGCAAAATCCGGTACGATAACATTGAACCCCTTAGGAAAGCGTTGCCTGCACATCAAGAGGAGCTTCTCGGCAACGTTAGCATCTCCGCCAGGAGAGTTGATAACCAAATATCCTATATCTGCCCCCGCAACGGACCGCAGCAAATCCTCAAAAAGAGGAATATCCTGAATCATTATCTCCGGAAACGGATGGAACGGACTCGCCGTATAAAGAATAACCCGACCGCTCAGCTTCTTTTCCAAACGTTGAATTATGGGCTTTCTGTGTGTCTGAAAATTATTTGGATCAACAATATCCGTATACCTAGGAGTACTCGAACTCATTTCACAGAGACCAGCCTACGCATTACTCGTAACAGAAACAGCATAAATGCGAGGCTTTCTCCCATTTAACTGTTCCAGAACCTTCAGCAACTCCCTAAGTTCATCCAGTTCCCCACGATTCTTCTGGAAGACTTCTTGGACGAAACTCTCCGCTGACATCAGTTTTCCTCAAAGAGATATAGAAGGGCGAATTTAATAAAACTTATGATTTTGGAATCATCCAGGTCCATCAATATTGATTTTCCTCTTTTAATACGTCTTCTTTCGTAGAACCCCATGCTTCTCTTAGGAATGTTGTTAGTGCCCAGCCTTTGCCCACCTTCTCGGCTGCTTTTTGTCCGATTAGGCTGTCTAGCTTCCTGTTCATGTAATTAATATAGGTTGAGTTACACTCGACCATTTAAGCAAACTCTTTTCAACTAAAAAAGGCCAAAGGTCAAAGCCTACAAAGGCTTTCTTAGGCCTTAGTCATAACGTTCTTTTATACAACAAAATTAATCAGAGCCACACACACTTCACATGGTTAGATGTTACTAATAGTGCGATTGTTATGTCTGAAGGTTTGGCAGGATGGTTTCAAGAGGAGCTTGAAAAACGAGGCATCACCTCTTCAATAAACCTCAACCTCTTCAGATTACGTATCCAATTAGTCAACGTGCGTGGGTCTCCGCCGCGAATCAAAGTTATGGCTTCACACAAAGCTTCATAATCAACTTGGTAGACGTAACCACCATTGGCAAGATGAATCAAGATTTCACTGCAATAACGATAAACACGACTGCTCATACTATGACACTCCATTACGGTGGCCAAAGCAAGAGGCGCGAAAATCTTGTCAGACCCTAGCTTTCACCCACCCCTACCCTCTACCCTTTTTCTGCCGAGGACCCCAGAAGCTACTGCGGAAAAGGCCTCAGACAGATGCCACGTAGCATAGCCCAGAAACCTCAACAGGGCCCTAGAATGCTCGTGGTAAGCCAGAGAAGATAGAAAAAGGGGGATGTGCGGGAGATTTCTCCAGCGGTTGACTGTCAGCTCTAAGTCAAGACTCAACTCTTCCGTAAAGCATTTAAATTGAGTCATACGTAACAAAATCACCAAATGGAACCGGTCCAGATTGAGAACATGGAAAAGAAACAAGTTTCTGAAGGCTTGAAGCTCATCTGGAAAGAACTGAACCGCATCCATGATATTGAAGCGATCTCCAACGGGCCCGAAAAGAATTGAGTTGATATAGCATCTTGTTTATGTAGAAAAGACTTTTCAAACGGTCTTATTATGAACTAAGACAAAATACTGAAAAGATTGCGGATGATTCCAAATCTGAATCCGACAACGCTTATGATGTTGATTTTTGGAGTCTCAACCTTCATCTTCATCATGTTTTTGCCCGCACTTCTGGAACTGAAAAAACCGAGAGACGCTGGACCGAGAATAATAATGGATGACGTCATTATTGCACAACGTTTTCGAGCCAGAGAAATTATTCCGCTTGCAAACATCGAAAAAGAAAAATTTGGATTAAACCAAACAATCGTTAAGAGAATAACAGATATTGTTTCTTTTTTGCCAAACTTGGAGGCGTAAGGTGCTTCCCCCAGCAATAATAGCTGTTCAGCAGTATCCAGCAACACTGCTTGGATGATAAATTATAAAAAGCGTTGAAGAAAATCCTTGAAGTCACTAGATTAGGAAAATGTTTAAAGGGTTGCGAACGACAAAAAGAACATTACAAACATTAAGCAATTGTTTAGGTGGCGGTAAACACGGTTAATATGAAGGATGCACTAATAAAATACTTTAAAGGTTTTAAAAGAACAGCCGTCTTCGCTATAACCACCCAATGTAATTGTAGATGCATTATGTGTGACATATACAAAAAACCTCCAATGTTCATAAGTTTGAAGGATGCTATGGATGTCTTAGATTTTCTTTCTCAAAATAAATTTCTAATAGTGTATTTTACTGGCGGAGAGCCAACCTTACATCCTGATGTCGTCGAGATCATAAGATATGCAAATAGCCTAGGGCTTGTGACCTCGATGACAACAAATGGAACAGCGTCAAGGGATGTGATTATGAAGCTAAAAGAATCGGGGTTAGATCTTCTCAGCGTGTCCATTGATCATTGGGATGCACGCTTATGTGAAAAAATTAGACAACACAAAAACATTAAACTTAAGCAGGAAAACACCATTAAGAACTGTAAGGAAGCATCGCTGAGAACATATGCTCTAGTATTTTTGAATTCCTACATTATAAGTGACGGTGTTGAAAAAATGGTGAGATATGTAAATCAGCAGTTAGGCGTTCCATTAGGCTTTTGTTATCCAGTTAAAAGCGGTGCCAGTGCATACCCTCTTGGTGAGGAACTTTCCGAAGAAAGTATCTCGTATAAAAATTTAGGGAGAACCATAGAAACGATCTTATTCCTTAAAGAGAATGGAAGTGCAATTGCCAACCTATACACTTGCATGCAAGATATCAGAAGGTTCCATGAGAAAAAGCCTCCCAACATCTATTGTAAGGGAGGAGAGGATGTGGTCTTTATCGACTGCTTAGGGAATGTATATCCATGTTTTATGAAGGAAAAACTTTTCAACGTGTTTCATGACAAAGAACGTCATTTTCTGAAAAATGTCAGGTGCAATGAATGCCTGACAACTTGTTTCCGCGAACCATCCATACTTGCACAATCCGTCTTCAATCCTATATTAATAAGGGAAGGTTTTCACTCCTTTTCAACAAGAAGCTTGTTTATGTAATTATATTGTTTTTGCTAAATAAACAATCAACGCGCGAATTTCAACATTTTCAAAAATGGTTTTCCGCTAAGCATAGACTTTGTCTACCATATTCGGACAGCTTTTGGGAGTCATAGTTTAGCTTTGACACTACGCAAAACGTTTTGATGTAAAACTATGGCCGCATAGAAAGCAAAGGAGAGTAGCAGTTGAGGATGACGAATAGCAAATTTAACGTCACTGGCAATTAAGGCAACGCTTTTTTTGATGGTCCAGACATCTTCCGGTCTGTAATGGATACAGTATGGTTCATAGGCTGGGATTATCTCATAGCCTTTTTTACAGATCCATGATTTAATGTAAGAGTCTTCATACGTGTGTAAATGTGGCGGTATGCAGATATCTTCCACGGCTTCACGTCGCACAAGCAGATCATGGGTTCCCCCTTTCTTTCCAAAGATTTTCATCGTAACCCTTTCAAATAGCTTTAGGATCTTGGCGTTCTTTAACACAGACCATATCTCTATTCCCCAAATCGCACCGACACCGTCTTTTGTCAGCTTTTCAGCCTTTTTAAACCACTTATTACATAAGACGACGTCACTGTCAACGAACATAAACCAGTCAGTTTTCACTTCTCTTATTCCTTTTTGCCTAGCTGTGCCCCGTGTTCCTTTGTCCTTGATCAAAACGACATTTCTGTACTTTTCATTGAACTCTTTCACTATTGTTAAAGTTGCATCCGTTGAATGGCCATCAACAATGATTAATCTGTTAACAGGCACATTTTCATAAACAGAGGCAAGGCATTCTCTCAAAACTCTTTCACTGTTTTTCGTAAGTACTACTACATCGACCCACATGTTTGTCAATTGTTATTCACACCTTACTTTTGTTATTATCGCGTCTGGTAATCGCGGAACATGTTAGGGAGTTGTCTTTATTTGTATTTTATGTGTACTTTTTATTTTTTACTATTTCACTTCCGGCATAGTTATACAAGTGCAAAAATTGCAGAAAGTCCTCTTTTCGAGAACGAGCTTCTAATGCTTATTATGTTATAAGAATTGTAGTCAACGAGGACTTCGTATATTTTTCAGCGCCATCAATGAGTGTTTATTGACATGGCAGAAAGTTTGCATTACGAAAAGTATGTTTTCTTCCACTTAATTTTTCCTTTCAGGTGTTTGATTAATTCTAATAATATGAAAAGCCCTATAAAAGAGTAGAATCTGAAAAGAGCAATTGGATGTGAAGGTATTTGGTGGCTTTGAGTTGGGTGCAACGTTTGCAATTCGAGAAGGAATACTTTGAAAAGTTCAAATACTCACAGAGAGAACGTTTGATCAAAAGGCATGTTACTGAAGTGCTTAAATGGGGTTCAAAAGTTTCTGAGTGTGATCTTTTGGACGGGCATGGTAAAACTGCGTTGGATATAGGATGCGCTTATGGATATGCCGTTGATGTTTTAAAATCTTTTGGCTATGATGCCTTTGGCATTGATATATCGAGGTACAGCATCAGAAAAGCAAAGATTTACGCAACCGACTGTGTGCTTTGCGATGTACAGAAAAATCTTCCATTTAAAGATAGAGCTTTCGATTTGGTCACATGTTTTGAAGTTTTAGAACATCTCACAAACCCTTTACGTGTAATCAAGAATATATTTGACTCTTGCAGATGCATAATCGTTTGTACAACACCCAACAAAGCCGTGGAGAGACCAATCAAGAAACTTGTTAAAGATTTTGATAAAACGCACATCAGCCTTAAGGTTCCATGGGAATGGAAGGAACATATACAAAAGAACTTGAATTGCAGTTTCATCAAAGTTGAACCTTTTTTCGACGCAAGCCTAAGGGTAGCAGATAAGTTATTATTTTTTAAATCATTTAAAATACCTTATTTCGGCTTGGATATTAGAATCTTAATTGGAAAATAATGGGGGACTGAGCTTATGGAAGCAATAGACGTCGTGATGCTTACAAAGAATAGTGAACGCATATTGGCTGTATGCCTCCAATCAGTTTACGAAAATGTTCTTGTAAGACGTTTAATTGTCGTTGACGGTGCCTCAACAGACAACACATTAAGAATCATGGACGAATTCGACAGAGAACACGGAAATATTAAGATTATAACTGAAAACGGTTCGAGAGCTAAGGCAAGAGAGACGGGCATACAACAGGTGGAAACAGAATGGTTTATGTTCGCAGACAGCGACATCATACTTTGCAGAGATTGGTTTAGAAAAGCTATAAAACAGATTGACAGTAATGTCGGTGCAATATGGGGCTTGAATATTGATGTTGTTCCAGCCATCAGAAATAGGTTTTTTTTGAAACACCGAGCAATTATCGCAAGAAAATGTTTCAATCTCCGCGGCGGTATGCATGATACACTTATCCGGCGTGAACTTGTGAAGGACATTAGGATTCCAAAGCAACTTCACGCTTACGAGGATGCTTACTTAGTGAATTGGATTAAAAAGAAAGGCTACAAAGTAGTAATAGGTGATGAAATTTATTGTCTGCACTATAGGCCAGCTGGAGACTGGAATTTAAAGGAAAGCCTTTCGCTGGCTGCTTTAGAAATAAAATGTGGTTTGGTTTATTCTCACATTTTCAAATATGCCTTCTACTATCCGTTCTTCTCATTTTATTGGTTTCTTCAAGTTTTAAGTAAAAATTAGGAAATTATTCGCTTCATGAGGGCAAGCCAAAGATGATCAGAGAGGGGTCTGGGTAAAGCCTGAATCTTTCTGTTCTTTCTTATGATCAAACGATCGCGTGGGTTTTGCAAGAACTCGCCGATGACAGATGCGGTGATCTGTTTCTGCTCTAACCTTTCAATTATCTTGTCTCCAAGTTCTGGTTTGGCGGAAATAAGGAGAGCCCCTGAGCTGATCAGTTGCAGCGGGTCAATATGGAAGAATTCGCATATTTGGATGGTTTCTGGCTGAACGCAGATCTTTTCTTCAAAGATTTTTGCACCCAGGTTTGATGCGTCTGCCATCTCGTGTATTCCGCCGGCTACGCCACCTTCTGTTGGGTCGTGCATGGCGTGGACTGCACCTGTTTTGAACGCTGTGATCGCGTCTTTGACGACGCTTATTTGGTCATAGAATCTCTTTGCGTTTCGCAACGTTGTAGGGCTTACGACTTTCCTAAGTTGATCCTCCTTGTCTGAGGCCAAAATCGCTGTTCCTTCGATTCCGGTGCTCTTGGTAAGTATGATTTTGTCTCCTTGCTTGGCGCCAGCTGCTGTCACGTAATTCCCCTTTTCGGTCATGCCTATTGTGCAGCCCACAACTATCGGGTTTGTGAGCCGGGGCGTTACCTCGCAATGTCCGCCCACAATCGCTATTCCCAATTCTTTTGCTGCTTTGCCCATCTGCCCAGATATTGTCTCTACGGTTTTCCTGTCGGCATTTTCGGGAAGAAGGATGCATGATAGAAGGAAGGCTGGTTCGACACCGAAAGTTGCTATATCGTTCGCATTAACGTTTACGGCAAGCCAGCCAATCCGTTCTAGCGCCCCAGTAATTGGATCCATGGAAACGATCAACGACCGGTTCCCCACGTCTATCACTGCACCATCAATGCCAGCAGATGGACCTAAGACAACTTCCGGTCGTTCAACGCCCAGATTCTTGAAAACAACTTCTCTGAGAAGATCCACTGGGACTTTTCCATAGGATAACTTCATTCCAAACCCTTCTATGATACATTCTCAGTTTCAGCTTTTAAGCTGTAATTCCGGCTTTTCCAGCATCAAGGAGTTAGCATTAATTCCTTTTCGACGTCAAGCTTATATACAGTGCCAGCGACAGAGCATATTATGCAAGAATCTTCTGGCGCCAGTGCTTCTGTGAAGAAAGAAACTCTTGCGATTCAACTATCTCTCTCGGTGGTTATGACTGCGTTGGTTACCATCACCACGTTCCTAGTCCGGATTCCAAACCCAATGGGTGGCTACTTCAATCTTGGCGACGTGATGATTTTTGTCGTTGCCTTGACCTTCGGACCTGCGATAGGAGGATTCGCTGGTGGCGTTGGCTCAGCTATTTCAGACTCTATTGGATTCCCCTTGTTTGTTATTCCGACTTTGGTTATCAAAGGGTTGGAGGGGCTTCTCGCCGGTTTGATTACGAACAAGAAGAGCATTTATCGTGACGTGCTTGCAGTATGCGTGGCAGGCGGTGAAATGATTCTAGGCTATTTTCTTGTCGAGTGGCTTGTGCTTCCAGTTTGGGGGGTTCCAGAGTGGGGATTAGTAGGTGCACTGGGGGAGCTTCCTGGGAACATTGGTCAAATACTTATCGGTGCGGTTGTCGGAATTCCAGTGGCTTACGTTGTGCGGAGACGACTGCCTGAGGTCTTGAAGTAGCGGTCTCACGTATATATCAATAAGAACGAACGTAACTAGTATTTCAGACATCAAACGTACGCGGTTGTCGGGGCTCAGTCTGCGAACTAGCATCCGTGCCCACGTGAGGGCGAGAAAATGTCCTTACTTATTTTCCGCAAACATTATTTCGAAGTTTTCACGGAATATCTTTTTCTTGGTTCTCTGTGAAATTTCGGCCGCTTCAACGATCGCTATTTGTGTTGGGTAACGATAGTATGGAGCGTCGGAGCCAAAGAGTATTCTGTTTTCATCTATGTCGGCTGCGAGCTCGATGAAGTCGGGCAGCGTGCCTGAAGTTTCGACGTATATATTGTTGAATTTTTCCATGGTGTTTAGGGCGCCTTCCTTTAGGTGACCCAGTATTATGGGTAGCTTTGGATATTTCTTGGCGATTTTTGAGATGAGTCCTGGGGAGGAGAAGCCGTCGCCCGTGTAGAATAGGATTGGCAGGCCTAGTTTGCTTGTTTGTTGGAAGAATTTGTTGAAGAAGGGGTGGTCTGGTCTGAAGCATTCTACCATTGGATGCGGCTTGAGCCCCGTTAGCTTCAAACTGTTCTTGATGCGGCTCAGCTCTTGCACTGCATCTTGTCTTCGAGGGTCTACGCGTCCAAAGCCAACCAGCCGTTTTGGATGTTTCCTGATGCTTTTCGCGATGTAATCGTTCATTTCAGGGTACTTGTCGCCTACGTTGGGGTTTGGGAAGACTACCGCTCGCTCAACCTCGTACCTGTCGAAGAGCTTTATGAGTCTGTCAACGTGTGTTGCCGGGTTCATGTGCAGTTGCCATGGGCCTGATTCGCCCAGATGGACATGCGCATCGCAGATTTTCAGGAAGCGCCGCCTAGTCTAGTTGGGTATTATTCGGTGTTGAACGCGTTTTAATGTTTGCGATGGGAAAACCTAAATGTGAGTTTAGTGCTGATAGATAACGATTTGTGGGTTGAACGAAATGAGTGCACCTAAAGAAAAGGAAGACCCTGTTCGAATGCATAAGCAGGCAAACACGTTTTATGAGGCTGGCAAGTACAAGGAAGCCGAAGAGATTTTTGCTAGAACGGCGGAATTGTACCACAAAGTGCAAAACTATTTTGACTCCACTACCATGTCTTACAAGGCGGGCGAATGCGCCTTCGCCCTTAAGGAATACAAGAAAGCCCTGGAGCATTTCTTGAAGTCTGCTGAGCTTTCGTTCCAGAAGGGATTTGACAGGTTCGGGGTCAGCGCGCTGGAATATGCAAGAGACTGCTACAAGGCGTTGAAGGAAGGCAAGAAGGTCAAGGAGACGGAGAAGAAAATAGCAGAAGTGAAGAAGAAGCTGGAGACAACCTTCTAAAGGCAAACGTTTGCCCATCAACCTCTTTTTCTCAACACAAAGCAAAACAACGTTTATCTTATCACGGGTAGATTAATTGAAAAGACAGCTGTGTTCTAAAGGTCAACGTTATGGAGACACCGTTCAAGGCTTTGGCTGAACTGTGCGAGAAACTGGAAGCAACCAGAAAGCGGCTTCCAAAGATAGGCCTCGTTGCAGATTTCCTGAAAAGCCTAGATGCTGAGGAAGTTGAGCCAGCTATTTCCATGCTTCTGGGAAGACCTTTTCCGAAATGGAGCCAGCAGACACTAGACCTCAGTTGGGCGACTTTAAGCGAAATAATAAAGCGCATAACAGGAGTCGAGTGGAACATCTTCATGGAGGCCTTCAGCAAAACCGGCGACATAGGCTCAGCAACAAAGACCGTCTTCGAGAACACCAAATTCAAAAGGCAAGCAACGCTTTTTAAGAAAACCTTGACAATAACGGAGGTCAGACGTAGCCTAACAGCAATCGCCGAAGCAGCGGGATACGGCTCGCGGGAGAAAAAGGAACGGCTGGTCGAAGCCTTGTTCAGCCTCGCTTCACCCCTTGAAGCCAAGTATCTGGTCAAGATCTTCACGGGTGACACGCGCACAGGCTTTCATGAAGGTTTGATGGAACAAGCGGTTTCGAAAGCCTTCCAGATTCCCTTGCAGACTGTGCAGAACGCAAGCATGATTACGGCGGACATAGGTGAAGTTGCAGCGAAAGCCAAAGCGGAAGGCAGCCAAGCCTTGTCAACGATCAGTTTCAGGATTTTCAGGCCTGTTCAGCTTATGCTGGCTCAGATGGGAGAAGGTGTTTCTGAGGCTCTGAAGGAACACGGTGGCAGAACAGCGTTTGAGTACAAGTACGATGGCGCTAGAGTGCAAATTCACAAGCTCGATGACACGGTACGAATCTACAGTCGAAGACTGACCGATGTGACCGCAAGCCTGCCTGAAATCGTTCAGACAGCCCGAGAGAACATACGGGCAAGGGAGGCGGTTCTGGAGGGCGAAGTCATAGCTGTTGACAGCTCCGGCAATCCTATTCCCTTTCAGCATTTGATGCGTCGATTCAGAAGAGTCCACGGCATAGAGGACTCGGCTGAAAAGATTCCTGTCAGGCTGTACGTTTTTGACATCTTGTACCTCAATGGAGAAAGCCTAATCTCGGCTCCATACCTTCAGCGGAGAAGGATTCTGGCTGAGAACGCGGGGAAAATACCGCTCACAAAGCAGATTGTCACGGACAAGGTTGAGGAAGCACAACGGTTTCTGAAGGAAGCCATGGATGCGGGACATGAAGGATTGATGGCTAAGAAGCTTGACAGTCAATACACGCCGGGGATTCGCGGGAAACGTTGGTTGAAGATAAAGCCCGTTCTCGAACCGTTAGACTTGGTCATTGTCGCGGCAGAGTATGGGTATGGGCGTAGGCATAATTGGCTTTCAGACTATTATCTCGCTGCGCGGGACGCGGAGACTGGCGGGTTCTTGTCCGTTGGCAAGACTTTCAAAGGACTTACCGATCCTGAAATCGTCGAGATGACAAAGCAGCTTAAGGAGCTGGCCGTAAAGGATGAATACAGAAGAACGGTTGTCGTTCCGAAAATCGTGGTTGAAGTGGCTTACAATGAGGTTCAGAGAAGCCCGAAATACAAGTCTGGCATGGCTTTGCGTTTTGCCCGAATAACCAGGCTGAGGCCCGACAAGCCTCCAGAGGAAGCAGATACCATACAGAGAGTCAGGGAGATTTATGAGAGGCAGTTTCTGAAAAAAGGCAGATATAAGGGCTGATTGGAAACATCACTGTGTGAGGAGAACGGACCAGATGACTAAGAAAAAGAAAGCCTCGATGTATGAGGAGTTTTACAGTCGCCAAATGGTTTTGGAAGAGTTCGGCCGAAGGGGACAGAGGAAACTTGCGCAGTCAAGGGTTGCAGTTATCGGCCTCGGGGGGCTCGGCACGGTATCATCGCTTTATCTGGCTCTTGCAGGAGTTGGACACATGCGGCTGGTGGATCAGGACACGGTGGAACTGCGCAACTTGCACAGGCAGATCTTGTACAGCACGGACGACTTGGATTATCCGAAGGTTGAAGCTTCGGCTAAGAGACTCGGAAAGGTTAATCCGTTGGTGAAGACTGAGCCGATTCCAGAAAACGTGAACGCGAGCAATGTTGAGAAGATTCTGTCTGGAATGGATTGTGTTGTTGACGGCTTGGACAATATGCACACGCGGTATTTGGTGAACCGTGCATGCGCAAAGCTTAGAATCCCGTACGTTTTCGGTGCAGCCATAGGAGTAGAGGGAAACCTTTCAGTTTTTGCCCCACCTGAGACTCCATGCTTGGAATGTGTTTTTCCAAATCTTGACAACAGCCACCTGTTAACGTGCGAGGTTCGAGGCGTGCTCGGGGCCACTCCGGGGATTATTGGAACTATGCAGGCTATGGAAACGGTAAAAGTCTTGACGGGCATGGGTTCGGCTTTGAAGGGCAAGCTTATGATATGCGATTTCAGCGACATGTACTTCACAACCATAGACATCTCCAAAAGACTGAATTGTCCAGCATGCCAGCGCACGATTGGACTCGCCAGAAGGAAGGAGAGGCTCGTTTGGCTCTGCGGTCAGAAAACGGCTAACATAAACCCTGAAAGACCATTAAAGCTGAGCCTTGATGAAGTCTGTGAATCAATCAAGCATCTTTTCAAGGTTCGGATAAAAACTCAGCTTGCAATAATATTCGATTACAAGGGTTTCGAAGTCAGCCTTTTTGACGGCGGCCGCATGCTCATAAAGAATGTTGAAGACGAAAAGGCAGCGTTGAAGGTTTACAGGGACATTGTGGAAAAGCTTGGAGTGGGCTAATAGTATTTATCTTGGTTTTTAGGATATGTAGAGGTGCTGGGGTGGCCGAACGGTCCAGGCGGCGGCCTGCAGAGCCGCTATATATGGGTTCAATTCCCATCCCCAGCTCCAACAGGCAATGTTGAAATGGAAATGAATGACCCGCCTTCAAATCAAATACACACTTGACCATGCTGAGCTTGAGAGATGCAGAGAATTCATTAAGAGAATTGCCGAAAAACTTATGCGCAAAGCCTGACTTCTTCTTGGAGGAGGGAGGCAAACATTCTGAATACAAACGAGGAACTGGTTAACTTTCTCAAGAAACAGATAAGGATTGAAGAACAAATCGTGAACTCTGAACAAGTCTTTGACCGACATCGGAAACCCAACGGTTAAAGGTGTTTTGAAGGGAATATCACTAGATTCGGTGAAGCACGCGGAAATGTACGATTCGGCAGTCAAACTGTTGACAAGCGTCCCCCAAGCCCTCACGCAAGAGAATCTCGACCAACAGAAGAAGCTAGTCGAAAAACACATTGAACTGGAGGCAGAGCTCATCGAGAAAATAAGCAACACGCTGCCCACAGTTGAAAACAAGAAGGTCAAGCTCCTCTTGAACGCGATACTGGCAGACGAGAAGAGACATCATGAGCTTCTGAAAGAGATTCTGGAAA
>Ga0315280_10009557_pt1 | contig 12402 bp, 6 predicted proteins | sample YL17G06_40_MG_FD_203697 | JGI IMG/M metagenome (GOLD analysis project Ga0315280, IMG submission 203697) | Sediment microbial communities from Yellowstone Lake, YNP, Wyoming, USA - YL17G06_40 | ecosystem: Environmental > Aquatic > Freshwater > Lake > Sediment | place: USA: Wyoming | collected... | reverse complement strand
TCCTTCAAATTTATAGCAAAATCGTCGATTGCTGCTGTCAAACTCGTAATCTTAGTTAGGTCGATTGCCGACATCGTTGCATTTGGAATATCGTTGACGGGGGTTCGCCAACACCAATCTATATAGTTTGTGGCTACCTCCCTAGCAAACTCGCTTGGCGACTTCGATGAGTTGCTGATCAAGTTTGAAAGGTAATTGTCATAGGGGGCCGGTGCATAACCAAGTCCTTCCGGCGCAACTAGCACGTTCGCATAGTCTTTAATCTGGTAAGCTACTTCTGTCATGCCCATGCTGCAAGCGTCGATGAGTACTAGGTCAATGATTGACGGCAGTCCGCTTAAAGCTTGGCTGAGTTCTGAAAGGGTTAAAAAGTCTATTGACGGGGTTGTACTACTATCGAAGCAGACACCCATGCAGCCGGTTCCATGATCCCAGAGCACTAAACAGTAATAATTCGCCGGGTAATTGTTTATTGTCCAATTGACAAAATTCCTTAACGTGTTAGGGTCCCCCATGTTCACCTCGCCTAAATCTAGAGTTGCATTTTCAGGCGTTGGGGTCATGCCTTTAGTGATGTTGAAGCGTTTACAATCTGTCCAATTGCCATATCGGTCGTCGTAACCAGGTATTCTATCCATTTGTGCAACGATGTTTACCTGAGATGAGGAACTAACATTGGCCATTTTTAAGAAAATTTCAATACCGGGGTTTTCTAGACTGTTGTCTGCGTCAAGATAGACCATAAATGTCCAATCTGCGACAGGTTCGCTTCCAACAACAAACGGAGTAGTTGCAATAGGCCCATAAGGCATCCATGTGTTATTGAAATAATAGCTGTCGAGGTAAACTTCTACCTTCCAGTTTCCAACAGGAGTGCTTGAGTTTATAAAAATGTAATCGTAGGGATCAATCTCATACATCCAATAGTTCAAAGTAATGTTGGCATCCTTGTAATCATTGAAGCTACCCGAGTGTGTCTTGTAGATGTTGCCGTCTGGCTGTATCCAAACGGTTGTGAAATTATGGCAATATCTCAGCTCTTCATTGAAGTAGGCAACTTTGTCAAATCTTAAATAGTGATATGCTTTCATGTCCATTCCTATTGTAAATCGCGACGTCATATTAACCGGATTTCTATTTACATCGACATCTTTGCACATGCGAGGGCTATTTAGTCCACCGTTGGTTACTTCAAAGAACTCTGAAAACAAAAGAGTGGTGTTCAGGTGGTAGACTTCTACTTTGTATGCCCTAGGGTAATTTACTCCAGGCCAACATCCGCTTATGTTAAGATAACCCGCGATGACATGTTCTCCTTCGATATTGTAGGGGTCAATGTAGCTCCAGTTCCAGCATGAAACCCAAGCCTTAGAAGAGTCATCCCTATAATACCATCTAAAATCGATTGTTTCATATTCTTTGATTGAAACAATTGTCAAACATACGGCCATAGGATCGCTAGGTCTGAATATTGTTGTAGGCTCAATCGGTTTGTAGCTTTGATGATCTTTGCACATCAAGTGTTGGGTAAAATAGACATCATTAGAAACTGAGGAAAATTGCAGGGCTTGATGCTCACCTTTCCCTCCTCCTTGGAAGGCCGCAGTTAAATTCTCTGGAAAAGCTCCAGTAACTGGTTGATCAATTTTAATGCTCTCTGAGTTTGCAGTATCACTAGTCTTCTGAGCTGTTGACCACTTTTCCTGAATCAAAGCAACGTCAGTTGCATTCAGCTGTAAACCAAAGATAAATGGTAAGAGACAAATCAAAATTAAAAGTGAAAGTAAAATCTTCTTGTTTGTGCTCAATTTGATCACTAAGGACTGTAATACAATAATTAATCTGATACATCTAGAATATAAGAATTCAGAAGCATGAGCTGACGGGGCTGAAATTTCAACTTAATTTTTGTTTTATGTGATCGACGAAGCAGTTGATTGTATGTGTTTTGATTCAATAGAAGATTCTTTCTGAAAACTTAATAGTGTCTTTAACATATTGGTAATGTGTTGAAGGGGGATGCGGCTTTGAACAAGAAAATAGTTGTAGGGATGATGCTGATTTTATTGATATTAAGCATGTTAACATTTGCGTTTAACATTCGCTTAGTTAAGGCAAGTGGAACCATTTATATTAGGGCTGATGGCGGTGTTGACCCGTCCTCAGCGCCAATCAGTCGAGACGGAAACGTCTACACCTTTACTGATAATATCTATGATTCTATTGTTATCGAGAGGGATAGCATTGTCGTTGATGGGGCATGCTACACTGTTCAAGGTCCAGGAATGGGGGTGGGAATAAATCTGACTGGAAGAAGCTATGTAACAACCAAGAATATGGAGATCAAAGCATTCTCCTATGGCATCTATCTTTATCAGTCTTCAAACAACACAATATCCGGAAACAACATGACAGCAAACGTCATTGGCATCGACTCCTTTGAGAGTTCACACAACATCATTTCTGGAAACAACATAACAAACAACGAGCGTGGCATCTTGCTCTCTTCTCATTCTTCAAACAATAGCGTAATCGGAAACAGCATAACAGCAAACAGCCCTGGTTACGGCATCTTGCTTGCTTCTTCTTCAAATAACAGCGTAGTCGGAAACAACATAATAAACAACTATCGTGGTGTCTGGCTCTCTTCTTCTTCAGGCAACGGCATATACCATAACAATTTCGTAGACAACACGTATCAAATCGATACGACTGAGTCGACAAACGATTGGGATAATGGTTATCCTTCTGGAGGGAACTATTGGAGCAACTACAACGGCACAGACCTTTACAGTGGTTCTTATCAGAATGAGACAGGCAATGACCTAATAGGCGACACACCTTATGTTATAGATGAAAGTAATGTCGACAATTATCCTCTCATGACCCAGTGGGCTCCTAATATTCCAAGTGATATGGTCGTGGCTTATCCATCCGAACCCAGAACTCTGGATCCAGCTCGAGCTGGTGATACCGCAAGTATGGAACTTATCTTAAACGTTTATGAGACATTAACGTTTTTTGACGAAGAAAAAACAAACCAGTTTGTACCGCACCTTGCAACCAAATGGGGAATCAGCGCAGATGGCCTAACTTACACTTTTACTATAAGACAAGGAGTCAAGTTTCATAACGGTGAAACACTTACAACTGAAGATGTAGAATACTCTCTTGAGAGGTTTCTGGTCATAGAAGGCATTATGGCCTACACCTTCTACGAACCTCTCTTCGGTGTGTTTGGGAGCAGGGATGCTGAAGGACATTTCATAATAGCAGGAGAACAAATAGATAATGCCATTACAAGGAATGAAACGACAGTTACCATTCACTTGACAAAGCCCTACCCTCCCTTTATGCAAATACTATCACAAGCGTGGGCATCCATCCTTTGCAAAAAATGGTGCATAGAGATTGGAGACTGGCCTGGAACATGGAATAACTGGACACTCTACAACAGACCATACAAAACAGCCATCGAAAATCAGACCACGGAACCTCCAGGTCCACATCTGAATGCCATGTGCGGAACAGGCCCATATTTGCTGGATTACTATCGAAAAGGCGTTGAATGGTCAATAATCAAATTTGACGACTATTGGGGCGGGTGGCCAGCACCAAGTTCCGACGGTTTTCTGCAGAGAGTAACATCTAAGAAAATAGAAGACTGGGAAACTAGGAAAAACATGTTCTTGGAAGGGGAATTGGATTATACACCAGTGCCACAAAACGCAATTAGCGAGCTTTTGGGGCAACCTGGTATTCGGTGTATTTATCCGCTAGAAGAACTGATCTGCCAAGCGATGTTCTTCACTTTTAACATATCTGTTTCAAGTCCATATTTGGGTGTTCCAGGAGGGTTACCTAATGGAACATTTAACGAAAGCGGTATTCCACCTGATTTCTTCAGTGATATCAATGTCAGAAAGGGTTTCGCCTATGCATTTAACTACAGTAAATTGATAGAGGAAGAACTTCTCGGAGAGGCCTTTCAGCCTGCAACACCGATAATTCCAGGACTGCCGTTTTACAATCCAGCACAGGAAAAATACAGTACAAATCTAGACAGAGCTATGGACTGCTTTGCAGCAGCTTGGGGTGGGCGACTCTGGGAATATGGCTTCAACTTCACCATATGCTACAATGAGGGAAACCTTATTCGAAAAAAAGCCTGTGAGATTATTAAGGCAAATGTGGAATCTCTAAACAGTAAGTTCCACATCCAAATACAACAAGTGCCATGGCCAAATTATCTCTCCTCGATGGAAACGTACGAATTGCCTATATTTACAGGTGGCTGGCTAGCGGATTATGCGGATCCTCATGACTTCGTGTACGGTTTCATGTACAGTGGGGCACCCTATGCGCAATGGCAAGGGTATTCTAACGAAACGATTGACACCCTAATGCGACAGGGGATAGGCACAATGAATGAAACGGCGAGGAGACAAATATACTACGAATTGCAAAGCGTTTACTATGAAGACTGCCCTAGCGTCCCATTATATCAATCAGTTGGACGCAGATTTGAGCGGGACTGGGTTCAAGGATGGTACTACAATCCGTTGTTATGGGGGGGAAATTACTTTTACGTCCAATGGAAAGGAAGCATGCCTACACCCACAAAATATTCTTGGCCAATGCTTCATCACGATCTCACACACGCGGGTTACAGCGATAGCCCAGCGCCAAACTCTAACCAAACACTATGGACTTACCCAACAGGGGGTGAGGTGTTTACTTCTCCCGCTGTTGTTGATGGCAAAGTGTACGTCGGGTCATACGATTGTAACGTCTATTGTCTTGATGCTTTGACAGGAGCGCGGATATGGAACTACACAACAGGCGACGGCATAGAGTCTTCTCCCACAGTTGTTGACGGTAGAGTTTACATTGGATCAAATGATTACAATGTCTACTGCCTTGACGCTTCCTCCGGAGCTCTAATATGGAATCATAACATCGGGTACCCTTTATATTCCTCACCTGCTGTTGCATACGGTAGAGTTTACATAGGTTCAATTTACTGTCTTAACGCTTCTACTGGAGCGTTATTATGGAGTAACCCAATAGGCTCTACAGGTTCTTCTCCTGCTGTTGTTGACGGTAGGGTCTACGCGGGGTCATACAATCATAACTTTTATTGTCTTGACGCTTTCAGTGGAGCGCAGATATGGAATTACACAGCAGGAGATAACGTCTTACCTCCTCCTGCTGTTGTTGATGGCAAAGTCTACGTGGGATCACGTGATAAGAAGGTCTATTGCCTCAACGCCTTAACCGGAGAACAGATTTGGAACTACACGACAGGGGGCTATGTGTTTTCTTTACCTGCGGTTGCCTACGGCAAAGTCTACGTAGGATCGTATGACAATAAGCTGTACTGCCTTGACGCTCTGACGGGAGAACGAATTTGGAGCTACACGACAGACGGTTATGTGGGTTCTCCTTGCGTTGCTGATAATAAAGTATACGTGGTGTCACTTGATGGGAAAATGTACTGCTTTGACGCTTCAACAGGAGCACCTATATGGAGCTACACAACAGGTGGCGGTATAGACATTCCTCCTGCAGTTGCAGATGGTGTAGTTTTCGTAGGCTCAAGTGATCACAAAGTGTACGCTTTTGGAAATGTTGTCAGGTCCGAAGATTACAATACAATACAAGAGGCAATTGACGCAGCACCTCCAGGAGCCACTGTCATAATCGCTCCAGGCATCTACCACGAATCTATAGTCGTAAACAAGACTTTGACGATTATCGGTCTACCAGGGAGCTCCCCCACCTTCAGCGGCGGCGGATCTGGAATCGCCATCACCCTATTACCCGGCGCCTCCGGATCCATTATTGCAGGAATAGTAATAACCCACTGGGACCAAGGCATACTCATTATCGATGCCACAAATGTCAAAATTTACGACAACATAATGTCTCTCATGAATTACAATGGAATTACCCTCGAAGGTACCAACGCCGCCGACAACCTCATTTACAGCAACATATTCCAAGACAACACAGTTGCCGTCAATTTGACCGCTTCTTCAGCCAACAACACCATATACAAAAACATCATCAGCTCAAACAACATCGGCCTCAGCCTAGAATCCAGCGGACATATCATCTACGCAAACACCATATCAGAAAATCAGCTGGGAATCGACATATCAAATTCTAATGGGAACATCATCTACCACAACAACTTCATCAACAACAAAGAAAATGCAAAGAGTGAACAGTACTCCAATGCATGGGACAACGGTTATCCTTCCGGCGGAAACTACTGGAGCAACTACACCAGCGTGGATGATAAGAGCGGGTCTAACCAAGACGTGGTTGGAAGCGACAGCATAGGCGACACCCAATACACGATTGCCGTCAATAATATTGATAGATATCCCCTGATGCAGCCCTTCAACCCGCACGACATAGGAATAACAAATGTCATCACGTCAAAAACTGTTGTCGGACAAGGCTTCAACTTATGCATAGAGATAAAAATCCTAAACTACGGCATGTACACTGAAACCTTCACCGTAACCGCCTACGCCAACACAACAATCATAGCCACGCAAACAATCACCCTAGCAAACAGAAACTCCACAACCATCACCTTCGCATGGAACACCACTGGCTTTGTTAAGGGCAACTACACCATATGGGCTTACGCTTGGCCAGTGCAAAACGAAACAGACACGACAGATAATAATTGCGCTGATGGCTCAGTGCTCATAACAAAGGTAGGCGACCTTGGCACTGGTTATCCACTGGTGTTCGGCAAATGCGACGGAAAAGTTACCGGTCCGGACTTGGCACTATTCTTAATGTGCTACAAAGGAACAGCCCCACCAGAATACAAGTACCTTGGCGATCTTGGCACTGGTTATCCACTGGTGTTCTTCGCATGTGATGGAAAAGTTACCGGTCCGGACTTGGCACTATTCCTACTATGCTACAAAGGCTTAGGACCCTAATCTTGAACAACTAAACACACAAACGAAAACCCAAACAAAGACATAAACGACGACGAAAAAATCGGCATAATAAACCACATACACACAGTAGCCAAACAATTCGGAAAAACAGACCCATAACCCACCCTTTCACCCACCCAACGGACGCTTTAAAAAACAACGACAATATTTGACTCCAAATACAGGAGCCTACACCAACTGCACACACACCCAAACTATTAAATAGAAAAAGGGAAGATGGCTGATTTTGCTTGTTACGTTTCTTGTTTTTCCCCGCCTTCCGCTACCGTCTCCGTCGGCTGCGATTCCTCTGTACTTTGCGAGGTTTCCTGCTGGGCCTGAAAGGAACGTGTTTCCTTAACTTCCACACGCTCTACGGGTGGTTCTGGCAGTTTTTCTTCGACAACTTCAACTTTCGGCTCAGAAACTTCAGTTTCTTCCGATTGTGGCTCGATTTTCTGCTGAACGATCACTTCGGGTGTCGAAACTTGCATGCCGCTTGAAAGCTGGTTCACAGCCTCTCTAACCGTGTCTAGCTCTTGCTTTGCAGTTTCAATTCCCATTGACAGAACACCGATTTCACGTTGATAAACTTCCTCATCTACTTCGCCAGTTACGTGTTGAATTTCAAAGTTTGCAAGAAGCATCTCCAAGGTTTTGATCTGTTCTTCAAGCTCCTCCATTTTAGAATTCATTTTCTCCAGCAAAGCCTTCTGTTGTCTTTCAATTTCTGCTATGGCTTCGTCCATCTCATTGTTAAACAGGTCGTATGTGGACTGAGAAATTCTGCCAGTGTTCAGTAAATTGTCTAAAGCTTGCTTCTTTTTCTTTGCCATCTCATTTTCTTCGTTTAATTTCTTAAAAGAATGCTTCCACGAAATCAATTTTAACACCGTCCATTTTTTAGCCGCAAAAGAAGGAAATAACATTTATTAACATGTAGATATATCGCTGGCTATTAAAAACAGCAGTTTTTATCTTTTAAATGAAAAATTATGTTTAAAAACAAAATACTCCATGAACTTTTTATATAATTGAATATTGAAACATTTCATCCATCAGCAAAAACATCATGGATTTTCATAGCATAAACTACCTTATGTTTAGGTATCTTTCTCGTGAAACTCCTCTCCATGTGTTTATTAGGAAGACCTGTGTGGTTTTATAAAAGTTTATGGAAGAGAAATGTTTAAACTTTCCAGCTCTGTTTCAACTTCTAATTCTGAATTCGAATAAAATTTAAATATTTATGTCTGACTAAAATGTTAAAACGTGAATAAACATGACGGCGTTGACAATAATCCTTGCCAGTGAAAAGTTGGAAGCACAAACATTAAAAAAAATGCATGAGAGGATAATTAAAAACTTTATGGACATAATAGTTCTGGCTGAACTGAGAAATGGACCAATTAGCGGCTACGACGTAATATCGTTTATTCACGACAAATTCCACCTTCTTGTAAGTTCAGGCACAGTCTACTCACTCCTATACTCGCTAGAAAGAAACGGGCTAATCGAAGGAACATGGAACGAAAGAAAAAGAGTCTACAAACTCACGGAAAAAGGCAAAAAAACAATAGAAACAATACTAAACGCAAACGACAAAATCCAAAACTTCATAACAACCCTCCTAAAAGTCCAGTCTACTGCCTAAAACTTTTTTGCAAACTAAACGAATCGAAAAACTAAAGAACACCTTTACTAATTCTTTTTAAGAACGAAATAAAAAGGTAGGGCCCGTAGCTCAGTAAGGATAGAGCACCGGGCTTTTAAGCAAAAAGCGAAGATACCCGGGGGTCACGGGTTCAAATCCCGTCGGGCCCGCCTAAGTATTGTCGAGAACTCGGTCAGCTGCACTCTTGCTGAGGGTTTAGCCAGATGGGAAGGAATGCCAAACAAGGACAGCAATATAACGCTTTTAAATATTTAAGAATTATCGAGGCACTGACTCCCTTGTGACTAGAGAAAAGATCATGAAAACAGCGATGGTTTGATACAACTATTAGCGGCACGTCAATGGCATCAGGTAACAGTTTGACATCTATATGAATGGTCGACGGCAACTTCGCATCTTAACACCCGGAAGCACGTTACAGACAGATTGCTCCAGCCTCAGACAAAATGATCAACAATTTAACGGACAGCGAGATTAAGTCGGCGGTTCTCAAACCGGTCTCCTCTGCCAGCACTCCCAGTAAGGGGCGCCAAATTCCACACTTAACTAGTTAAGATATAGAAGTATTTTCCATAAGTATTTATTTGTGAGGAAAACTGTTAGAGATTTAGGAGAAGGAGAGATCGAAACAGACATTTGTTAAGGAGGTGAAGTTGTTGGAATTTACGATAACTACAAAGCAATTAATTGCTGCAATTTGGACACTGATTGCGATCGTGCTGTCTCTAGTAACAGTCATTGCTCTTGCCATTACGATCCCGATTCCATCCCCACTTGATGGATGGCCATGGGTAGCAGTGTTCTTCGGACTTCTGCTGGTGATGACTCTTCCAGTGTATTTGCTCTTGGCTCTCTGGCAGGTACTAGCTAAATCAGATACAACCTAATAGAGCAGGACGCTAGTAACCGGTCATGATAAGTGGAGCGCGTTGCTCTGCTTAGAGGGGGTTGGTTATAGCTTGAAAAAGAGTAAGGGAAGATGTATAGTGCAAATGTTCAAAGTGGATCAAAAGACGAGGAAAACAGGTATCCAACCTTTACCTAGCACGTCATCATAGTCGCTTTTTTAGAGTTTTTAACTTCGCGTATTCGAAATGCTAAAGGTTTTGGTGTTTTTCGAATTCTTCTACGATTTGTGCAATAGGCCAGTTTTTTATGAAAGAAATGCAAAAGTTCATCTATTCTATCTTAACTGAGATAAGATGATGGATAGTCGTTACTCTAGATGTGAGGGTGAACGATGACGGTATAGACACGCTGTGGAGGCTTTTTCCTGCGCCTTCTTCTCAGATAGAAAAGGAGTAACAGCAAGACTAGACTTGCTATTATTGCCACTATAAACGTAAAAACAACCGACCAAAAAAGGACAGAAGGAAGAGGAAGCGGAGGAGACGGAGGATACGGAGGCTTAGTTTTGACTTGAACAACACCATTAACAAGAGTGTTATCTGAGGGAGTGGCGTCAGCGGGAAGAGGTGCGAAAGCGCTTATTTGATAGGAGCCTTCATGCACGAAGATTGTGTTCCATGTAAAAGTTAACATCACCTGGCTTGCGGGTTCCAGAGCACTAACCACACGGGTTTCAATCAAAGAAGAATTATAATACGTGCTCACGTCGAACGTTTCCGCTTCGGTGCCTTTATTGACAACGGTGACGTTAATTTGGACCGTATCGCCGATGAAAACGCTGCTATTTGATACTTTGATACCGGTTACGGCAATATCGTGAATTATGGCAGGCGGTTTAGGCCTAACTTCGATCACGTCAGCAAAATAATTGTCTGTCAAATCAGCTTCATTGGGTACCGGTGGAATAGAAACACTTATCGTGTGATTTCCTAGAGTGAGTTGAGAAGCATTAAGGGTGAAGTCGAAGACTATTGTGGAATAAGGCAACAGCGCCGTGACCTTAGAAGTTCCGAGCAGCGTGCCATCAAAGTATTTGCTTACACTGAAATTCTGAGCGACGGTCCCTTCGTTCCTAACAAGGGTCTTTAAGCTCAGGCCTTGGCCCACTTGGATTGATTTAGCCGAAGGAAGAACAGCCACGACTGCTACATCGTGGTAATCGATTTTTAACGGGTTTACACCTGTAATCATGAAATCTGCGGATATAGCTGGGCAATATGGCGTTCCATTAATACTTTCCAACGCGGAGACTAAAACTTTGGCTTTTCCAACATATGCCCATTTCGGGAGGGTAGCTCTGCAGAACAGAAAAACCAGTTTCTCATTCGGTTGTACGGCAAAATCTTGAATATTGGAGAAATTGACTGGAACGTTTAACTCGTCTTTTATGACCACTGCGATGGTGGCATTTCTCAAAGTCATGCCTATGCTTCTTAGAGTGATCTCCAATCCCACATCGCCTTCTCTTCCAAAATAGCTTCGATAAGCAAGGTTCTCATCGATTGTTTCTACTGAGAGCAACTTTACAATCCAGTCCGCTCTGAAAGTTAAAGTGTCCTGAAAAACATTGCCGGCGACCAACACTTCTGCTAGCACAAACCAATATCCAAAAACGTCGTTTTCGCTAATGTTTATCGGAGGCGTCAGTATCCTGAAATTAACCGTTGCGATCCCGCTCATGTTGGTCCGAGCTGAAATGCTGAAGTGTGCACCCTTAGGAGTTTTCACAGTGAAGGCTACAAGCATATTACCCATGGGGTCATCATTATGCGTCACCAGCGCGTATAGAATAACATCTTCTTGGGGACCGAACGCGTCGCTCGGCATGTTCAGGCCTCTTCCACTGTAAGGTTGCTTCTGTGTGAACACATCGACCTTCACTGACGCATCCTCTAGAGAAGCGACGCTCATGTTCGCAAGTGCCGAACCAAACAGAATGGCTAGTATCACAAGTGTTACAGGTGACTTTCGAAGCCTAGTCTTCATCATCATCATTATGGATTAAATTGATGCAGAATTCTTTAACAGATATTCCTTAACCGTGAATATTACTAACAAAGATACGTATTATGAAGCGCGCGCGCAACAGCTTATCTAGTTTTATCTTATCTTAACTAAGACAAGGTTGTGAATGATATTCCTGTTAAATGTGAGGGTGAACGATACGCTATAGAGGCGCCGCGGAGGCTTCTTTTTCTTGCGCCTCATGAGATAATAAAGAAGTAAAAGCAAAACTAAACTTGCTATCACTGCCACTATAAACATAAAGCGCGCGCGCTATGAGCCTGAACCAAAGATGTGTAATAATTCTCTACACAAAAATCAAGATAGCGATGATGACTACGCCAAGCACCTTGACAGGTGATGGGTGCCGCAACCTAACGATGTAGCGTGCATGACGGTTTGCGTTTATGTCAGCTTTTCTTGGAGAGCGCTTACGTCAAGTATGTATTGGGCTATTAGTATGTCTCTGTTCATTATGTCGTTTATTTTTGCTGTTTCTATTATTTCTGGTGTGTTGGTTGTTAGTACTATTTTTTGTCCGAGGGCGTGGTTTATGCCTGTTTCGATTAGGTTTGTTAGGCCTATTTGTGATGTGTAACGTATTATTCTTGTTCTTACGTGTGGGTGGCTTATCTTGTTTAGCTTCATTGCCAGCCACGCTAGTTTGAGTTTTGCATCTTCTACTTCGTCCGTTAATATTATGATTTCACAGAACCCTCTGTATTGTTCTGAAAACTTGAATAACGTGTTTATTTGTTCGATTAGGAATTCGTGTTTGTTTTGTATTGGAATTATGAATGTTATCGTTTGGTTTAGTTGAGGCATTGTTCACCGTTTTGTTTAAAG